>JAEEGF011088665.1_pt1 | contig 18339 bp, 9 predicted proteins | sample 9134171 | NCBI WGS metagenome assembly JAEEGF01 (sample SAMN16246542, study PRJNA631951) | gut metagenome | biome: gut microbiome; feature: rumen; material: AP-attached | host: Bos | place: Iran: Karaj | collected 2018-10
TGGCGATGGCAACACATATTGCGATGATAACAAGTGCTGCCACAAGACAGGCAATAGCTGTTGTAATGGTCGATGCTGCAGCTTCTGCCGCAGGAACAAGGACTACAAGCGTATATCCTGTGTTCATCTTGCTGTATGAAACATAATATTCTTTTCCGTTTACAGTCTCTTCAAGGCTGCCGCTGTTACCGTTCCATACGGCTCCCGCAAGCTTTGTGTAGCCTGCAGACTCTAAGGTGTCGTTTATGCCGTATTCCTTGTGGATAATGAACCTGTTGTTGTCATTTACAAGGAAAGCATGACCTGTATCGTAAATCTTGATGGAATTGACAGTATTTGTGATCTCTGAGAAATCTACTTTAAATCCGGCTACCGCAACAAGGATGTCATCTACGTAAATAGGGTTACTGTAAGTGATAACGGTGCAGCCAAGACTTTCGTCGTATGCAGGATCAAGCCATACAGGACCGCCTTTTTCAGCTACCTTAAAGTAAAAATCCCAGCTTGGATCTTTTGCAAGATAAAGCTTGTAATCGTCGATAGCCATAACCTGCTGTCTTTCGCCGTTTTTGTAATCAATGGCGCTGACATTACCCGAATACTCAGGGTTTATATAAATAAACATCTCTTTGATCTCAGGGTAGGTCTTTGCATTTTCGGCAGCAAAGCTTTCAAGCTCATCTACATACTGATCGTTGTAGATCCTGTGTCTTACCTTGCTGGCGTCAAAATTGCTCTTTATCATTACTTCGATGCCTTCAACGGCAACTTCGTACTTTTTAAATGAGATGTCCATCTCGTTGGCTTTTTCACCGCTGATGGCAGCTATCTTTTCTTTACATTCGCTTATTATGGTCTTTGCGTTCATGCTGATGGAAAGCGCTGTACAGATACCTGCAGCTGCGATGACAGAAATAGCTATGGATAGAACTATAGCGTGAGAAATTTTTTTCATACCTTTCAATCCTCCGTAATTAAAGTAATTACAAATCCGCTAATCTAGTGCTCCTTATATTATACAATAGATTCCGCTAAAATAATACCCCAAATTTTAGCTTCTGTGAAAGATTGATCTAATTGTCCCATTTTTTCAGAATTTAGCAACTTGAAGCCTTATTAGACTTATTCATCACATTTTTTATTATAGCCTTGTCATACAGTCAAAAAAGACCTGCAGCTACAAGCTGCAGGCCGTTTTCTGTTATCATTATCATAAAGTCATATGAAATTATTTGTGAAGTTCAAGAAGCTTACTCTTAAGTTCGTTTTCGATCCTGTTAAGCTCAACCTCAGCCTCTGCTCTCTTGGTTCTGCCTTCTTCCTGGATCTTCATTACCTCATCAAGAGTAGAAATAAGAGTCTCATTTGTGTGCTTAAGGGTTTCCATATCTACTACGCCGCGCTCTGTCTCTTTTGCGGTCTCAATAGTAGCCATCTTAAGAGTATCTGCGTTCTTCTTAAGAAGATCGTTTGTAAGGTCATTAACCTCACGCTCAGCCTTGGCAGCCTGTCCGGAATGTGCGATACCAAGTGCAAGTACCATCTGGCTCTTCCAAAGAGGAATGGTATTTACTATTGTAGACTGGATCTTCTCGCTCATAGCGATGTCATTGTTCTGAATAAGACGGATCTGAGGAGCTGTCTGAAGAGATACCATTCTGGTAAGCTCAAGGTCGTGAAGCTTCTTCTCAAATCTGTTTATAAGCTCTGCAAAATCATTTGCTTTCTGTGCATCTTCAGGAAGACCTGAAGCCTGAGCCTTTGCGCGGAGCTCTTCAAGTTCTACTTCCTGTGCATGTTTAAGTTTCTTTTTACCTGCAAGGATGTACATAGAAAGCTCTTTAAAATAAACAAGGTTCATGTCGTACATCTTATCAAGTACGGCAATATCTTTAAGGAGCTGAACCTGGTGTCCTTCAAGGGCTTTAACGATATCGTTAACATTGGTCTCAGCCTTTGCATACTTGGCCTGGATAGCTGTAAGCTTGTTTGAAGCCTTTTTAAAGAGACCAAAGAAGCTCTTTGATTCTTCTTCAGTCATCTCGATGCTCTTAAGCTCTGCTACCACGTTGCTGAGCATTCCGCCTACTTCACCAAGATCTTTGCTCTTAACATTTTTAAGTGCTGTTTCAGAAAAGTCAGCCATCTTTTTCTGGCTGCCTGCACCAAACTGAAGGATCTGATTTGAATTGGTAATATCTATCTGCTCTGCAAAATCATTTACCATCTTGCGCTCTTCTTCAGTAAGAGTGCTCTCATCAAGTGCCTGCTGCTCAGCCATCTCGTCTTTCTTTTCAGCTACCGGAGCCTTTTCTGCTGCTTCCCCAAGCGGATCAAATGTAAGTGTAGGAGCCGGAGTAGGCTCAAGTTCAAGTGTGATCTTATTTTCGTCCATTTTAACTCTCCTTGATTTATATTAATTATTTTTAAGCTCTTCTTTTGTAAGACCGTCCTGTGCAAAAAGTGTGTTAAGCACATTGATATCGGTTGAGATATCCATAGCCGTATCTTCATAAAGGTCGTCGTAAAGACGCTTAAATGCGTTGTTGATGGTATCAAGAGTCTCCTCGATCTCATGCTTTGAGGCAGTAATGTTATCTCCCTGAACCGGATCTGCATCAAAGTCTCTGTAGGCTCTTACGAGCTTAAGAGTAGTAGGAAGGTAATAATCCATGAACTTTCTCATGCTGCCCTCTTCTTCAGGGTGCTCTTCCACAAAAGAGAAGATCCTGTCCATAATAAGGGAAAGGTCGTCAAGCTTTTTGGTGATCTCCTCGCCCGGGATAGCAGCATTTGCCTCGTTAATAGCCTGAATGTATCTGCGTCCCTGCGCAACTGTCTCTGACACCTTATTAGCAGCATCTTCTTCAGCTTTTTTCTCTTCCTTGACTTCCTGCTCTTTTTGCTGCTGTTCATGACTCTTCATCATGTTCTCATATAGATCGTTTGTCTTAGAGTCAAGTATAAAGTAAGTCTCTGTCTCGTCTATATGAGCCTGAGGAAGCATACCTTCAGCGATCATCTTGTATATATCTTTTACGATAAAGCCTTTTGTCTTGCCGTTTACCCTTGCAAGCTCATCTATGGAAGCATAGCCCTTTTCTTTAGCAAGGTTATAATAGCCCATAAGTCTTTTGATCTTCTGCCTCTTGGTAAAGCCAAGGGTAAAGCAGATAGCACCCGGAACACCCATAATAAGGGAATCCCAGTCGATACCCATACCATCGGCAAGGGAATCTAAAACAGCGATACCTGCGATACTTAAAAATACGATACCAACAATAAAAAGCGCTCTTGCTCCGCCTTCGTTGCCCTTATTGATAAGGCCGGCTCTGATGTCTGCCCTTATCTCTGCTTTGGCGTTACGCTTAATAGCTGCTTTATCTGTACCGATTATCTTGTTTACATTGCTTCCCTGTGCATACTTTACGTTGCGGTATGTAGCGTGGGGAGCAGGGTTTTGTGTATAACGAACTCTGTTAGAAGTTCTCATACCCTCTTTGTAGATACTTGCCTTAATCTCCTCTACCGCAGAATTAACCGAGTTTCTTATCTGATTGTTAAGATTTGAAAAATCTCCGTTGTTTAATGCCTGATTTACTACATTGCGGATCTCATCCCCAAGATCATTTCCGCTTCGTCCATTTTGTCCGTCCATTGGTACTCTCCTTCGTATCCACTAATACAACCTATAGTGTATCACATAGCCGCGGCGATTACAAACAAAAATCGCGTGGAAAAATGATTTCCACGCGATTTTAATCGTTCTTTAATTATTCAATAAGAATTTGGAAGTTCTGCTCTGCCTACGGCATCCAGAACAAACTAATCTCTAACCGGCAAAAGCCGCTAAGAGCTTAGTTTTTATGCCTCGTCGTCATCCTCTGAAGGAGTAGAAGCCATATCAAGTTCCTCATACTCTTCTGCGCTTGCGGCCTTAGCCTCGATAGCAGCGTCTGTATCAAGCTTAACGCTTCTGTAACTCTTCATACCTGTACCTGCAGGGATGAGCTTACCAAGAAGAACGTTCTCTTTAAGACCGATAAGAGGATCGATACGTCCCTTAATAGCAGCCTCGGTAAGAACCTTTGTGGTCTCCTGGAATGAAGCAGCAGAAAGGAATGAATTTGTGGCAAGTGAAGCCTTGGTGATACCAAGCATAACCTGCTTTCCTTCTGCAGGCTCGAATCCCTCTTTAACAAGTTCTTCGTTGCCCTCTTCAAAATCAAGTACATCTACAAGTGTACCAGGTAAGTACTCTGTATCTCCGCTCTCTTCGATACGGATCTTCTTAAGCATCTGACGAACGATCATCTCGATATGCTTATCGTTGATATCAACACCCTGAAGACGATATACACGCTGAACCTCGCGGAGCATGTAATCCTGTACGGCACGAACACCCTTGATCTTAAGGATATCATGTGGGTTAACGGAACCTTCTGTGATCTCGTCACCGGCTTCGATAACCTGATCAGGCTGAACCTTTATTCTTGAACCGTAAGGAATGAGGTATGCCTTAGACTCACCGGTCTCAGCATTTGTGATAACAACCTCACGTTTCTTCTTTGTGTCTTTGATCTCAACTTTGCCGCCAAACTCTGATATAATGGCAAGTCCCTTAGGCTTTCTTGCCTCGAAAAGCTCCTCGACACGAGGAAGACCCTGTGTGATATCATCGCCGGCAACACCACCGGTATGGAATGTACGCATGGTAAGCTGTGTACCAGGCTCACCGATAGACTGAGCAGCAATGATACCGACAGCCTCACCAACCTGAACAGGAAGACCTGTTGCCATGTTGGCACCATAACACTTTGTACAAACACCGAGGTGTGATCTACATGTAAGAACTGTACGGATCTTGATCTGCGGATCGTCGCCCTGATCAAGAACCTTCTTTGTTTTAACGATCTTAGCTGCACGCTTTGCTGTGATCATGTGGTTTGCTTTACAGATAAGCTCACCGTTGTCATCATACCAGTCTTCGCATGCATAACGTCCTGTGATACGCTCTTCAAGAGTCTCGATAGTTTCTTTACCGTTCTTGAATGCTTTGATCCACATACCCGGAATAACATCAGGGTTCTTCTTAGGATCTTTATCTGCAACACAGTCTGTCTCACGGATAATGAGTTCCTGTGATACATCAACAAGACGTCTTGTAAGGTAACCTGAGTCCGCTGTACGAAGAGCGGTATCGGAAAGACCCTTACGAGCACCATGAGCTGAGATGAAGTACTCAAGTACGTCAAGACCCTCACGGAAGTTAGACTTAATAGGGAGCTCGATGGTACGACCTGATGTATCGGCCATAAGTCCACGCATACCGGCAAGCTGTTTGATCTGCTTATCGGAACCACGGGCTCCTGAGTCTGCCATCATGAAGATGTTGTTATATTTGTCAAGACCATCAAGAAGGTTTCTGGTGATTACATCATCGGCTTCCTTCCATGTCTCGATAACTGCTTTGTAACGCTCTTCTTCGGTCATGAGACCACGTCTGTAGTTCTTTGCGATCTGATCAACTGTCTTTTCAGCATCTGCAAGGATCTGCTTCTTGCTCTCAGGAACCGTCATATCGGAAATGGAAACGGTCATGGCTGCTCTTGTTGAATACTTGTAACCGAGAGCCTTGATCTTATCCATAGTCTCTGCTGTAGCAGTAGCACCGAAGTTTGCCATACTCTTCTCAAGAATCTGCTTAAGCTGCTTCTTCTTAACAAGGAAGTCAACCTCAGGCTTAAGGAAGTTAGCAGGATCGCTTCTGTCTACAAAGCCAAGCTCCTGGCTGATATTCTCGTTGAAGATAAATCTTCCGAGAGTAGACTCGATAACTCTGCTTTCTTCTTTTCCTTCAGCGTTAATGCCTGTTCTTCTTACTTTAATAGGAGCCTGAAGTGTGATGCATCCGTTTTCGTATGCAAGGATAGCTTCATTAACGCTCTTGAAGAACATGCCCTCGCCCTTGTCGCCCGGCTTCATAAGGGTAAGGTAGTAAATACCAAGTACCATATCCTGTGAAGGAACGGCAACAACGCCACCGTCTGAAGGCTTCAGTAAGTTGTTAGGAGAGAGAAGAAGGAATCTGCACTCTGCCTGTGCCTCTACTGAAAGTGGAAGGTGAACCGCCATCTGGTCTCCATCGAAGTCGGCGTTGAAGGCTGTACATACGAGTGGGTGAAGACGAATTGCCTTACCTTCTACAAGTACAGGCTCGAATGCCTGGATACCAAGTCTGTGGAGTGTCGGCGCACGGTTAAGCATAACCGGATGCTCATGAATAACATCCTCAAGTACGTCCCAAACCTCAGACTGAAGACGCTCTACCATCTTTTTAGCTGACTTTATATTGTGAGCTGTGCCTCTGGCAACAAGCTCTTTCATAACGAATGGTTTGAAAAGCTCGATGGCCATTTCCTTAGGAAGACCACACTGGTAGATCTTAAGGTCAGGACCAACGACGATAACGGAACGTCCGGAGTAGTCAACACGCTTACCAAGGAGGTTCTGTCTGAAACGACCCTGCTTACCTTTAAGCATGTCTGAAAGGCTCTTAAGAGCACGGTTTCCAGGACCTGTAACAGGTCTGCCTCTACGGCCATTATCGATAAGTGCATCAACTGCTTCCTGAAGCATACGCTTTTCGTTACGTACGATGATGTCAGGAGCAGAAAGATCAAGAAGTCTGCGGAGACGGTTGTTTCTGTTGATGATACGTCTGTAAAGATCGTTCATATCAGATGTGGCAAAACGTCCACCGTCAAGCTGTACCATAGGACGAAGATCCGGTGGGATAACCGGAATAGCTGTAAGGATCATCCACTCAGGCTTGTTACCTGACTCACGGAAAGCCTCAACAACTTCAAGTCTCTTAATGATACGTGCTCTCTTCTGACCTGTAGACTCTTTAAGACCTTTCTTGAGCTCTGCTGATTCAGCCTCAAGATCGATCTTCTGTAAGAGTTCCATAATAGCCTCGGCACCCATACCTACTCTGAATGCCTTGTAGCCGTATTTATCTACAGCATCGCTGTATTCTTTCTCTGTAAGGATCTGCTTAACCGAAAGATCTGTCTCGCCCTTATCAAGTACTATGTAAGAAGCGAAATAAAGAACCTTCTCAAGTACTCTTGGTGAAAGGTCAAGGATAAGACCCATACGGCTAGGAATACCTTTAAAGTACCAGATGTGTGACACAGGAGCAGCAAGCTCGATGTGTCCCATTCTCTCACGACGAACAGTAGCCTTTGTAACCTCAACGCCACATCTGTCGCAGACAACGCCTTTGTATCTGATCTTCTTATACTTACCGCAGTGACATTCCCAGTCCTTGCTAGGTCCGAAGATCTTCTCACAGAACAGTCCGTCTTTTTCAGGCTTTAATGTTCTGTAGTTGATGGTCTCAGGCTTTTTAACCTCGCCACGGGACCACTCTTTTATCTTTTCAGGTGAAGCCAAGCCAATTTTAATGGCATCATATGTCATTTCCTGTACACTCTCTATACCTGTATCTGACATTACAGTTTCTCCTTTGCTTTTATAATTTAAGAAGGACGATTATTATTCGAAGTCATCGAAGTTATCTGTATCGTCATCCTCGTAAAGACCAAATTCCGTATCATCATCGAGATCTTCCATATCGCCGATTCTGAATCCGTCAGCATCTGTAGGCTCATTATCAAATGAGAATGCATTTGCTTCATCCATAAGTGGAGTAAGATCCTCATCGCCGTAGTCGATGTTCTCTGTCATCTTAACTTCGTTTCCGTTTTCGTCAAGTACGGTAACATCAAGAGCAAGTGACTGAAGCTCTTTAAGAAGTACCTTAAATGATTCAGGAATACTTGGTTCTGAAATATTATCACCCTTGATAATTGCTTCATAGGTCTTTACACGTCCGACAACATCATCAGACTTAACAGTAAGGATCTCCTGAAGTGTATAGGCTGCACCGTATGCCTCAAGTGCCCAAACCTCCATCTCACCGAAACGCTGGCCACCGAACTGTGCTTTACCACCGAGAGGCTGCTGTGTAACAAGTGAGTAAGGACCTGTTGAACGAGCATGGATCTTATCGTCAACAAGGTGATGGAGCTTAAGGTAATGCATGAAACCAACGGTAACAGGGCTGTCAAAATACTCACCTGTACGGCCGTCACGAAGTCTGACCTTACCGTCGCGGTTGATAGGAACTCCTGCCCATTCTTTACGATAGTCCTCATTTTCAACGAGGTACTTCATAACGTCAGGATCAAGGATATTCTTATATTTCTTCTTGAACTCGTCAAGCGGTGTGTTAACATAATCGTTTGCAAGCTCAAGGGTATCCATAATGTCAACCTCGTTCGCTCCGTCAAATACCGGTGTAGAAACCTTAAAGCCAAGAACCTTTGCAGCAAGTGAAAGGTGGATCTCAAGGACCTGACCGATGTTCATACGTGAAGGAACGCCGAGCGGGTTAAGAACGATATCAAGCGGACGTCCGTTTGGAAGGAATGGCATATCTTCAACAGGGAGTACTCTTGAAACGACACCCTTGTTTCCGTGACGACCTGCCATCTTATCGCCGACCTGAATCTTTCTCTTCTGTGCTATGTAAACTCTTACGCACTGATTAACGCCAGGTGAAAGCTCGTCGCCGTTCTCTCTTGTAAATACCTTGGCGTCAACAATGATACCATACTCACCGTGAGGAACACGGAGAGATGTATCTCTGACTTCTCTTGCTTTCTCACCGAAGATCGCACGAAGAAGTCTCTCTTCTGCTGTAAGCTCTGTTTCTCCCTTAGGAGTAACCTTACCAACGAGGATATCTCCGGCACGAACCTCAGCACCGATACGGATGATACCTCTCTCATCGAGATCTTTAAGAGCATCATCACCAACACCCGGAACGTCTCTTGTGATCTCTTCAGGTCCGAGCTTTGTATCACGGCTTTCTGCCTCGTACTCTTCGATATGTACAGATGTATAAACATCTTCCTGGACAAGTCTTTCTGAAAGAAGGACCGCATCCTCGTAGTTGTAACCTTCCCAGGTCATGAAACCGATAAGAGGGTTCTTACCAAGACCAATCTCGCCGCCGGCTGTAGAAGGACCGTCTGCGATAACCTGACCCTTTGTAACATGATCACCCTTATTAACGATAGGACGCTGGTTGATACATGTACCCTGGTTACTTCTGGCAAATTTGATAAGTTTATAATCTTTGCGAACGCCGTCATCGCCCTTTACAACAATGCGATCTGCGCAGGCGCTCTCAACTGTTCCGTCTTCTTCTGCAAGAACACATACACCTGAGTCCTCAGCAGCTTTCTGTTCCATACCTGTACCTACTACAGCAGACTCTGTCATAAGAAGTGGAACTGCCTGACGCTGCATGTTTGAACCCATGAGGGCACGGTTCGCATCATCGTTCTGGAGGAATGGGATCATGGCAGTAGCGACAGAGAATACCATCTTAGGAGATACGTCCATAAGATCGATCTTCTTCTTTTCGAACTGTGATGTCTCCTCACGGAAACGACCGGAAATATTGTTATTGATAAAGTAACCCTTTTCATCAAGCGGCTCATTAGCCTGAGCTACAAAGAATCTGTCCTCTTCGTCTGCTGTAAGGTATACAACCTCATCAGTAACACGAGGATTTAAAGGATCGCTCTTGTCTACTTTTCTGTAAGGTGCCTCAACAAAGCCGTACTCGTTGATCCTTGCGTAGCTTGCAAGTGAGTTGATAAGACCGATGTTAGGACCTTCAGGTGTCTCGATAGGACACATTCTTCCGTAGTGAGAATAGTGAACGTCTCGTACTTCGAATCCGGCACGGTCTCTTGAAAGACCACCAGGTCCTAAGGCTGAAAGACGTCTCTTATGTGTAAGCTCACTAAGAGGGTTGTTCTGATCCATAAACTGGGAGAGCTGTGAACTTCCGAAGAACTCCTTAACAGCTGCAGTTACAGGTTTGATATTAATAAGTGTCTGAGGAGAAATGCTTGAAAGATCCTGTGTTGTCATTCTCTCTCTGACTACTCTTTCCATTCTTGAAAGACCGATACGGTACTGGTTCTGTAAAAGCTCACCAACCGCACGGATACGACGGTTACCGAGGTGATCGATATCGTCTTTGTTACCTATGTGGTACTCAAGGTGCATATTGTAGTTGATGGAAGCGAAGATATCTTCCTTTGTAATATGCTTTGGAATGAGGTCGATAACGTGCTTCTTAATCTCTGCAAGAAGTTCTTCCTTATCTGTAAACTCTTCCATAAGAGTAGCAAGATATGGGTAATAAACCTCTTCGGTAATACCGAGAGCTTTTTTATCGCAATCTACGAAGCTGTTAAGGTCTACCATCATGTTTGAAAGGACCTTAACATTTCTTTCTTCTGTCTGGAGCCATACGAAAGGAACAGCGCTATACTGGATCTTGTCTGCAAGTTCTTCTGTAACAACTGTGCCTTTCTCAGCGATAACCTCGCCTGTAACAGGGCTCACTGCATCTTCAGCAAGAGTAAAGCCTACGATACGGTTACGGAAAGCAAGCTTCTTGTTGAATTTATAACGGCCAACCTTTGCAAGGTCGTATCTTCTGGAGTCAAAGAACATTCCCTCGATGAGCTGCTTTGCAGAATCTACCGCAAGAGGCTCACCCGGACGAAGTTTCTTATAAAGCTCTAAAAGGCCGTCCTGATAGTTGTCTGAAGTATCTTTTGTAAATGAAGCAAGGATCTTTGGCTCTTCACCGAAAAGATCAAGGATCTCCTGATTGGTACCCACACCCATAGCTCTGATAAGAACCGAGATAGGAACCTTTCTGTTACGATCGACTCTTACATAGAAAACATCGTTAGAATCGGTCTCGTACTCGAGCCATGCACCACGGTTAGGAATAACGGTACATGCAAATAATTCCTTACCGATCTTATCATGGCTTATCTCATAATAAATACCAGGGGAACGTACAAGCTGACTTACGATAACTCTTTCTGCACCATTGATGACAAATGTACCTGTCTTGGTCATGAGCGGCAGATCACCCATGAAAATGTCATGTTCGCTGATCTCATCATTCTCTTTATTATAGAGTCTTACCTTTACTTTCAGCGGAGCAGCATAAGTGGCATCTCTCTCTTTACACTCTTCGATCGTGTACTTTTTGTCTTCTTCACAAAGTGTAAAGTCAACAAACTCAAGACTTAAGCGGCTTGAGTAGTCTTCGATCGGAGAAATGTCGTCAAATGCTTCTTTCAGTCCTTCTTCAAGAAACCACTTGTATGAGGCTGTCTGAACCTCAAGAAGATTAGGCATCTCAAGAACTTCCTTTTGTTTGGAATAACTCATTCTTACGCCATTTCCGGCTTTAACGGGACGTATTCTGTTTTTTTCCATTGACGTTTTCACCCCTTGGCTAAAATTTTGTTCTTTATTTTCTGATTCCATTGTGATATAATGCTTATCGATGGGGATAGTATGCACACGATACCACAATAGTGCATTTTTCATGATAACAAAAACGACAGTTTTTGTCAAGTTATTTTTTTTGGTATAAAATCACAAAAAAGAGGAAGCTTTTTATCGGCTTCCTCTTTATTTTTCCGCTTTCGCGGTTTCTTTGTTCTTTTTTTAGTACTTAATTATTCTTCGTCAGATTCTTCTGCATCAGTTGCTTCTTCTGACTCTTCATCCTCATCGATGAGAAGGAACTTAAGATCGCCCTTAACATCTGTGATCTCATACTGATCAAAGATCGGCTTCATATATTCAGATACAGCCTCTGATGAAAGCTTGCTCTTGATAGAATCGGCATAATCATCAGACTGCTTTCTCTCTTCAAACTGAACTACGTAACATCTGTTGTTTTCTTCATCCTCTACAAGAGTAACATCACCCTTAACTCTTGCTGCATCAAAGAGCCAGTCAGAATACTTGCTGTTAATGTAGCTCTTTGCAAGGTCTGTAGAAAGGTAAGAAGATGTACCTTCAGGGAAAGGAACCACAGCACTTGCTGTAGTATCAAAGTCTCCGCCCTCAGAAACGATGGCGTTGATACCCTCAGCCTTTTCCTTTGCATTTGCAAAGCTTGGCTCGTCGCCTTCATCTTCTACTGTTACTGCATAGAATGAAACCTTGTCGTAATCGTCTTTATGCTCTGCATAGTAGCTCTCGATCTTTTCAGTAGAAGGAGCATTGTCTTCTGTAAGCTTGTCCATATAAGCATCAGCCATAAGAGTAGTCTTAACAATATTCTCAAGTCCTTCTTCTGTGGCGTACTTGCCGAACATTCCCTTGTAGTAATCAGCTACACTGTAGTTAGCTGTCTTTGCAGCATCTTCAATGCCGTTTTTGTAGCTTTCGTATGCTGTAGCCTCATCAAAGGTAAAGCCGTTTTTAACTGCATCATCATAGTAAGCGAATACAGCCTGGATACGGCCGGTTGTCATATCGTCGAAAGCATCTTTCCATGTCTTGTTCTCGTCATACATCTGATCGTCAAAATCCTGAGTAGTGTCAAGACCCATATACTGAAGGAAAGAACCGTACATATTAATGTACTCATTAACTGTTGTATAGTAAAAATAATCGTATTCAACTTTAGATACTTCATGAGAACCGATCTTGCAATAGGTCTCTTTAGCTGCTGCCTTTTCCCTGATAGGAGCTGCAACCTTGGCCCATACTACAGCACCGATTATAATAACAACGGCAACAATGGCAATGATAAGAGCAACGTTCTTATCTTTTTTTGCCTTCTGCGCTGCAGCCTTGCGGGCTTCCATCTTACGATCGTAATTTGTCATCTTTTTATCCTCCATACTTTTCGTATCTTATGGAAAAAAGAGGATTACACTTGCGATGTAATCCTCTCTTAAAATCGTCTGAAAAACGCTCTTACTTAAGAGTAACCTTAGCGCCAGCCTCTTCAAGTTTCTTCTTGATTTCCTCAGCCTCTTCCTTAGAAGCGCCCTCTTTAAGAACCTTAGGAGCACCATCAACGGCATCCTTAGCTTCCTTAAGACCAAGACCTGTGATCTCACGAACAACCTTGATAACTTTAACTTTCTCAGCGCCAGCCTCTGTAAGCTCAACGTCGAACTCTGTCTTCTCTTCTGCTGCTGCAGCACCTGCTGCAGGACCAGCTACAACAACACCTGCTGCTGCGCTTACACCAAATTCTTCCTCACATGCCTTAACAAGATCGTTAAGCTCTAATACTGTCATGCCCTTAATGGCATCGATAAATTCCTGAGTTGTCATTATAAATTACCTCCATTAAAAAAATATAAATTAAAATGTTACGCTGCGTTTTCGCAGCTGCTAAAATTTGAGTACTGCAGCTTATGCAGCCTCTCCGTTCTTCTCTGCGATCTGCTTGAGCACTCTTGCCATATTGGTAATAGGGCTCTGAAGACTTCCAAGAAGCTTGGAAATAAGTACGTCTCTTGATGGGATGTTGGCGATAGCCTGCATTCCCTTTGCATCGTAGAATGTACCTTCTACAACACCGGCCTTGATCTCAAGTGCAGGAGCTTCTTTAGCGAACTGGCTAAGAATTCTTGCAGGAGCAGTTGCATCTTCGATACCGAATGCAATTGCAGATGGGCCTTCGAGTGTGTCATCGAGCTGAGCGAAATCTGTTCCCTCGAATGCTCTCTTCATGTATGTGTTCTTGTATACCTTGTATACAACACCTGCTTCACGAAGAGCCTTACGAAGTCTTGTATCCTGCTCAACAGTAAGACCACGGTAGTCAACAAGAACTGCTGATGAAGCTTTTTCTGCGTGTGCCTTGATCTCGTCAACAATAGGCGCTTTGATTTCAACTTTTGCCATGAATATTACCTCCTATTTTATTTACTGCCAAGAGGTTTACCGAAAAAATAAAACCTCGCGTCAAAGACACGAGGTTAATAATCTGTTAAACGATCTATCTTTCCTCGGCTGGTGACCTTGCGGTGCTTACACGCTTTCGCGTACCGGCTGTCTTCGGCAGCTGTTTGTTTCCACAAACAATGGTATATTATCACGAAGATTTTCGTTTGTCAACTATTTTTTTTAATGCAAGGAGACTTCGCCTATCGCGCAAATTGTGCGTTAAACATCTCTGCGTAGAAGCCTCTTGCAGGAAGCAGACTTTCGTGGGTTCCGGTCTCTATTACCTTGCCGTCTTTCATTACTATTATAAGATCTGCTTCTTTTATGGTAGAAAGCCTGTGGGCTACTATAAAGCTTGTCCTTCCTTCCATCATCTTGTTAAATGCCTTCTGGATACGGATCTCGGTTCTGGTATCTATCGAAGACGTTGCCTCATCAAGTATAAGTACCGGAGGAAGGGAAAGCATGACTCTTGTTATGCAAAGGAGCTGTTTTTGCCCTGCTGAAAGAAGCCCGCCGTCTTCTCCTATAAAGGTATCATAGCCTTTTGGAAGCCTCTTTATAAATGAATGGGCATGGGCAGCCTTTGCTGCGGCAATTATTTCTTCGTCGGTGGCATCAGGCTTTCCGTATACGATATTTTCGCGGATAGTGCCGGCCTTAAGCCAGGTGTCCTGTAATACCATGCCGATATTGCTTCGAAGCGAAGCCCTTGTGGCATCCTTTATATCTACAGAATCAAAGGTTATCCTTCCTTCTCTTACGTCATAAAAACGCATGATAAGGTTGATAAGTGTGGTCTTTCCGCAGCCAGTAGGCCCAACTATAGCCACTTTCTGACCCGGTAATATATGAAGGTTTAAGTTTTCTATAAGCGGTTTTTCAGGAGCATATGAAAAATTCACATTGGCAAAGTCGATGGCCATACGGGGCTCTTCAATAATATTTGCATCTTTGCTCTCAGCAGCTTCCTCCGCTTCTTCTATAAGTTCAAAGACTCTGGCTGCACAGGCAAGGGAATTCTGAAGCTCTGTTATAACGCCGGATATCTCGTTAAAAGGCTTTGTGTATTGATTGGAGTAGGCTATAAATGCCGAAAGTCCGCCGACACTCATAACCCCGCGAAGTACACCAAAACCTCCCGCAAGAACCACAACGCCACTTACGATGGCGTTAACAAATCTTGTGGTAGGGTTAACTATGGATGAATAAAAAGTTGCTTTAAGGCTGGTATCGCAAAGTTTCTTATTATATTCATCAAACTGCTCCGAGGCCTTTTTTTCATAAGCAAAAGCATGAACAAGCTTCTGGTTTGTCACCATCTCGTTTACATGGGAGGTAACATCTGCTTTTGCTACCGACTGGGCATGGAACATGGAATATGTGTGCTTTCCGATAAAGCTTGCTATAAACAGTGAAAGAGGCGTAATGCAAACAACAAGCAGCATTATCTTAATACTTATGGTTCCCATAAAAACAAGGGCAAGGATAATGGTTATTATACCTGTAAATGCCTGGGTAAAGCCAAGAAGAAGGCCCTCTGCAAGCTGGTCGGTATCTGCGATGATACGGTTAAGGGTCTCGCCGCTTCTGTGGCTGTCAAGGTATGAAAGAGGAAGGGAGTGGATCTTGTTAAATGCCCTTACTCTCACGTCTTGCACAAGTTTATACACGATCCTGTTGTTTATTACGTTCATTATCCACTGAAAGCCCGCGGTAATGAGGATGATCACAAGGGCTTTAAAAAGTTCACTCTTTATTCCCGCAAAATCAACATTGCCCTTTCCTATTATAAGGTCGATGGCATTTCCGGTGATCTTTGGTATCACAAGGGCAAGCACGCTTGATGCGCCCGCACACAGAAAGGAAAGTACCACGAAAGCAGCACTGCCGCGAAGGAGTTTAATAAGTTTCTTTACCATAACTATTTCTCCTCCCCAAACTGTGTTTCGTAGATTTCTTTATATACATCGCAGGTCTTAAGAAGTTCTTCGCTCTTTCCAAGGCCTACGGCACTTCCGTCGTCAAGTACCAGGATCTTATCTGCTTCAAGTATTGATGAGGCACGCTGGGAAACCACAAAAGCGGTAACCCCTGCGTACATCTCCTTTAAAGACTTACGAAGGGCTGCATCCGTGGCGTAATCAAGTGCTGAGAAGCTGTCATCAAGAATGAGGACAGGCGCATTTTTAACAAGGGCTCTTGCGATTGAAAGTCTCTGACGCTGACCGCCCGAAAAATTACGTCCGCCTTCATCTACAGCGGTATCAAGCATATCCTTTTCTTTAAGGAAATCGTAGCTTTGGGAAGCCTTAAGCGCCTTTATCATCTCCTCATCGGTGGCATCTTCTCTTCCCACCTTAAGGTTGTCTCGTACAGTTCCTTTAAAAAGCACGGCTTTTTGCGGAACCACGCTTATCATCTTCTTAAGATCGGCGTAAGAATATGTGCGGATATCATTTCCAAAGAGCCTTACCACGCCTTTTCCGGCGTCATATGCTCTCATCAGCAGATTTATAACAGTAGTCTTTCCTGAGCCTGTACCTCCGATGATTCCATAAAGGCCCCCTGCATCTGCACTAAAGCTGATATCTGTAAGAGCTTCCTCACCGCCTTCGTTATATGCAAAAGAAACATTTTCAAATTCAGCTGCGGGAGCGCTCATATTTGCAGGTTTTTCGCTGTTTTCATTAAATACAAGGGAAGGCTTTATCTCAAGTACGCTCTCCACTCTGTCTGCACTTGCAAGGCCCTTTGTTATGGTGATTATAAGGTTTGCAAGTTTGACAAGTTCTACTAGAATCTGGCCCATGTAGTTAACAAGGGCAACCACCTGGCCCTGGGTGATGGCGCCTGAATCTACACGTATGGCACCAACATAGATAAGCACAAGAAGTCCGCAGTTTATAACTATAAATGTAAGAGGATTTAAAAGAGCCGATATCTTTCCCACAAAAAGCTGAAGACTTGTAAGCTCTTCGTGAAGAACACCAAAATCTTCTTTTTCCATGCTTTCTCTTCTAAAAGCCCTGATAACTCTGACACCGGATAAGTTTTCTCTTGCAGCCTTGGTAACATTATCAAGGCGCCCCTGTACCTTTTTGTATAAGGATTTGGTGGTAAGGATGATAAAAAATACGATAACCGAAAGAACCGGAATAACGATAGCAAAAATAAGAGCACTTTGCACATCGATGGTAAATGCCATGACCATGGCGCCAAAAACTATAAAAGGCGAGCGAAGCAGAAGACGCAGACCAAGGTTCATGGCAGACTGGATCTGATTGATGTCGCCGCTAATTCTTGTTATAAGAGTAGATGTACCAAGGGTATCAACGTCTTTATCTGATAAGGTCTCGATATGGGCAAAAAGCCTGCTCCTTACTGCTCCCGAAAACATAACGGAAGCCTTTGCAGCAAAATACTGGGCTGTGATAGAACAGATAAGGCCAAGAAAGCCAAGGCCTATCATAAGTGCAAAATGAGAATAAAGGTAGCCTTTGTCTCCTGTTGCTATACCGATGTCGATAATGTCTGCTATAACAAGGGGGATAAACAGTTCAAGCCCCGCCTCAAGCAGTTTAAAAAGAGGGCCCAATATGCTCTCTTTTGTATATGGTTTTAAAAATGGTAATAACTTTTTCATAAATCCCTCCGTAAACCCTTAAGAGTATATCACAAAAAGGCTCCGGTAACAACCGAAGCCTTATGCCGATATAATATTCCCAATGCGAAGCGCAAAATGTGCGCCGCTTTATTTAAGTCTGCTTACCCCCGCGTGGGCGCAGGTTGCAAGGCATACGCCGCCAAGCAGTATAGATGCGTCCTGCAGGGAAGAACTTACTATTTTATCATATTTACAGATCTTACAGGAAAGCCGTTTTTCTATCTTTTCAATAAGAGTCGGAATGTTGGCTGCAAAGGTACTGTTTATCACCACCACGTCAGGATTGAAGGCATTAAGCACGTTATTTACGCACACAGCCATATATTTGATAAAAGTCTCGACTGTAGCGATGGCATCTTTATCTTTTGCTATATAGCTTTCAAAAAACTCATCAGGGGTAATGCTCTCTTTTCCCTTTTTTGCGGCGTATTCCGCAAAAAGCACTCTTTCTGAAACATACTGCTCAAGGCATCCGTGATTGCCGCAAGGGCACTCTCTTCCGTCTATCTCTACTATTGTATGTCCTATCTCGCCGGCACCGCCGCCTGCTCCCTCGTAAATGCGCTTTCCGTCAAGGATTCCAAGACCAAGACCTGTATGAACACTGATATTTGCAAGGAGCGGATAGTCGAAGGTAAAGGTTCCTTCCCCAAGAGCCGAAAGATTTGCCTCATTTTCGATAACCACGTTTGCGCCGTATTTTTCTTTAAGATCCCTTGCAAAATCAATATCCTTTATGTCGTAGTAAGGGGCAGAAGTCACTTTATTGTCTTTTACCGCGGCGTGAATACCGATGG
>JAEEGF011767998.1_pt1 | contig 18339 bp, 9 predicted proteins | sample 9134171 | NCBI WGS metagenome assembly JAEEGF01 (sample SAMN16246542, study PRJNA631951) | gut metagenome | biome: gut microbiome; feature: rumen; material: AP-attached | host: Bos | place: Iran: Karaj | collected 2018-10
CAACTCCATCCACGGTGTCTATGCCAACGTAGCCCTGAAGGGTACAGTCGGTGAGGACGGCGTGCTGAAGTTCGGTGTGCGTCTGGCTGAGACCAACGTCAACTGGATTGCTATCAAGGATGCTAAGTTCATGCCTTACTATGAGGCAACGAACCTCGACTTCGAGGAAGGAACTCCCGTTGAGGGCGACGATGCTGGTATCTGCACCTATGCCAAGGACTGCGCAAGCAACAACACCACACTGAGCCAGATGCAGGAAGTTCCCGGTTGGAGTTTCGGCAACGATAATGGCGATGCCCGTGCTGCCGGTCTGTTCGCTTATGGTTCTGGCAAGTTCCTCGGTGGCGCTGGCTACAACGTTCCCGAGGCTGGTCCTGATGCTGCTGAACCCGAGGCTGGTGCTCGCCGCCTCGTCGTGAAGGCTGCAGAAAACAACCAGGCACTGGGTATTGTTTCCGTATGGACTGCCAAGACTTCTTACGAGATGCCCGTCACGCTGCCCGCAGGTAACTATGTGATTACCGTTCCGTTCAACAACGTGGGTGGTGCTGGTAATGTGACCAAGAATCTCATTGGCTTCATTGCTGATGATGGCACCGAGTACCTGAGCACAAACAAGAGCTTTGCCGTTGGCGGATGGAAGAGCGAGGTGATAACCTTCACGCTCACAGAGCAGACCAATGGTAAATTCTCGCTGGGTTACACCGCAGCCAACTTAGGTTCCGGCTCTATGCCTCACCTGTTCTTCGACAATGTTACCGTCGAGACCGTGAGCGATGCCGACCTGGCACGTGCTGATCTCGAGGCTGCTATTGCTGCTGCCAACGATGTCATTGAGGCTCGTGAGGGCGTTGGCGAAGGCTTGTTCGCTATCTCCGAGGATGCACTCAACGAGTATCAGGCTGCTGTTGATGCCGCTCAGGCTGTCGATGACAACCCCGACGCTACTGCTGAGGAAATCAAGGCTGCTCTCGAGGCACTGCTCGCTGCTGGCCAGGCTTATGCCGCCACACCGAAGACACAGCCTGAGGCTGGCAAGTACTACACCTTCCGCCTGGCTAAGGACGAAACGTTCTTCGATCCCGACAATGAATACTACATGACATTCGAAGTCGAGAACGACGCCGTGGGTGTGGACCTCGAGCCCGTTGAACTGACATTCGAGATGAGCGATGTCGAGGGTCAGTACTATCTGGCTTCTGCCGATGGTATGTACGTCGGTCGCAAGTCGAACGACTGGGCTACCTCTGTCCTCGCTGAGAACAAGGTGGCATGGGCCTTCACCCGCATGGCCGACGGTGCCATCACCATCGACCGTATCGACGCCGCCACCAAGCACCTCGGTGCTGAGACCGACTATCCTAACAAGAACACCCAGTGCTGGGCCGACAAGAACGCTTCCAGCGGACGCATCTACTGGTTCGTTGAGCCGGTGAAGGAGGAGGTTGAGACCATCCTCGTCAACGGTGCCGAGGTGCCCGTTGTGAAGACCATCACCGTCAACCACGAGGAGTACGAGAAGACTGATTACAGCGGACTGCAGGAGTCGTTCGATCCCGCCGAGGTGCTCTCAGCCCTTGGCATCGAGTCGTTCGCCGACGCTACCCAGTACATCGTCAACGTGACCACCAACGAGGCTGTTGAGAACACTACCGACGGCTGGCGCAATGCCGATGGCGACGCCGCCTCTTGGTTCGACGCTCCTGCCGGTGGTGTCTGCGTGAAGATCAGCGATCCCGCTACGGGTCTGATCGACTACATCGGCTGCTACGACAAGACGCACGTGGCCGGCGACACCTACACCGCCAAGTGGGCCTTCGTGGCCGGCGGCAAGGCAGCTGTCATCGACGTGGTCATCACTTGGATTGCCCGTCCCGAGCTCTACCTGGCCGACCTCAACATGAAGGGTATCGACATGTTCGAGATTGTCAGCGAGAACGGCGAGTATGCCGAGACGAAGGCCTCCGAGGCCCTCGACCTCGAGTATGTCACGAACCTCGTTGGCGCCGACTATGTGGTCTATGGCGTTGAGGATCTGAACGACAACAACTACAAGCTCACCAACCACTACACCTGCTCGCCCGCTCCCGGCTTCTGGTGCACGGCCGACGGCGTTGTCACCGACTGGGGTGCCGAGGGCTTCAAGGTAGGTGTGAGCCTGATCGACAACCTGTTCACCGCTTGGTCTAACGGCGTCATCGACGAGGACATCACCGTCCCGTTCTTCTTCGTCAACCCGACCACGAAGGATGCCTACCAGGCATACGTCACGGTGAAGGCCGCCACCGTAGGTATCAACGGCATCAACGCCGCTGACCTTGAGAATGCCGACATCTACACCATCGGTGGTGTGAAGATGCAGAAGGGCGCTAAGCTCCAGAAGGGCATCTACATCGTCAACGGAAAGAAGATGAGCGTGAAGTAAGTCGAATATGAAGGGAAAGGACGGACTTTCATGGGCCTGTCCTCTACCGATAAAGATAAAGAGAGGTGCATCCGTTGTTGGATGCGCCTCTCTTTTTTGACCCCATCGCAGCTATAAAAAACATGCAAAATACGAAACCAAATGTTAAAAACATCGCACGCTGTAGCTTCTTTTCATGTATTCTCATAGGAATTGCTTACTTTTGCACTCGCTTATGAATTACAATACAGAAACACTACCCAACGGTCTGCGGCTGATCCACCTGCCTTCAGGATCGCCTGTGGTCTATTTAGGATACCAACTGGCTGTGGGCTCACGCAATGAGACCAGCGGTCAGGAAGGATTGGCTCATCTGTGTGAGCACATGACGTTCAAGGGCACAGCCACTCGCTCGGCCCTGCAAGTGATTAGCGAGTTGGAACGTGTGGGTGGCGACTTGAATGCCTTCACGACAAAGGATACAACGACTTACTACGCGGCTGTGATGCAGCAGCATACAGGACGGGCAGTGGATCTGCTGACCGACATCGTGTTCCATTCTGTCTACCCAGAAAGCGAGTTGGAGCACGAGCGCGATGTGGTGTGCGACGAGATAGAGAGCTACAACGACTCACCTGCAGAGCTCATCTATGACGAATTTGAGAATGTACTGTTTGCTGGCACACCATTGGGGCATAACATTCTGGGCACTGCCGAGCGCGTTCGCCAGTTCTGCCACGACGACCTCATGGCCTTTGCACGACGTTGGTATCAGCCAGCCAATGCCGTGTTCTTCGTTTATGGCGACATTGACTTCCGCTGGCTGGTGCGTCGGCTGACTCGACTGACGGCCGACATCGAGCAGGCCGCCCCTTTATCCACAGAAGAAACCGTCCAACACCCAACACCCATTACCCAACACCCAACTCCCATCGATCAACACCCATCGTCCAACACCCATCACCAGATGCACGTCATGATAGGCACCCGGGCCTACGCCCATAGCGACCGCCGACGTATGGCTCTCTTCGTACTCAACAACCTGTTGGGCGGACCTGCCATGAGTGCACGATTGAACCTTTCGCTTCGCGAGCGTCATGGATTGGTCTATACCGTTGAGAGTTCCATGGTAAGCTATGCCGACACAGGTTCGTGGGCCATCTACTTCGGCTGCGACCATGCCGACGCAAAGCGCTGCCTGCGCTTGGTGCGACGCGAACTCGACCGCGTCATGTCGAAACCTTTGTCGACACGCCAGCTGACAGCCGCCAAACAGCAGTTGAAAGGGCAGATTGGCATTGCCGTAGACAACCACGAGCAGTTTGCGCTTGACTTCGGCCGCTCCTTCCTTCATCATGGCACCGAGCGCCACCTCAGCCGCCTGTTTGCCGATATCGACGCCGTTACGCCCGAGGACGTTCAGCAAGTGGCGCAGGAACTGTTTGCCGAGGAACGACTATTGACCCATGTCATAGGCTAATTATAAACATTCTACAAATGATAGGTTTGTAAGGCATAGAGCTATGCTTTGTAGGGGTATAGAGCTATGCTCTAGAGGCGTAAAGGCAATGCCCCGTATGCGACAAAGCAATGAGTCATGAATACTAAAGCATTGAGTTATGGTCTGCAAAGCAATGGTTTAGAAGCAAGAAAGCATAGTCTTAGAGGCAAAAAAGCTATGCTTTTTGTCGGTTGTGCCTTAATAAATCATAAAAACAAGCGCGAATAATGGTGATTATCAAGGTTTTTCCGTACTTTTGCAGGTTGAACTCTTATCGACAAACTACAAACTTCAATATGAACAAGTGCTCAGTTACATTGGTCTTTGCCCTCATCGTGGCCACGCTGACCACGTGGGCTCAGGGTCCCAACAACTCAGGAACCTACTATCAGCCTGCCAATGGGAAAAGCGGACAGGCTCTGAAGACTGCCCTCTATCAGGTCATTTCTTCCCATAAAGATATTGGCTATGCAGGACTATGGACAGCCTATAAGGATACAGACAAGCGGCCTGATGGCTATTTGCGTGACTGGTATTCCAATGTGACAAGCTATGTCATCGGCGGTCCTGCCCAAGGAGCTTCCTATAAGGCTGAAGGAGATTCTTACAACCGCGAACATTTAGTTCCTCAAAGTTGGTTTGACAAAAAGTCACCTATGAGAAATGATGCCCACCATGTAGTGCCCACTGATGGATACATCAACAACATGCGCGGTGATCTTCCTTTTGGCGAAGTAGGTACCGTGTCAAATCACTCTGCAAACAACTACAGTAAAGTTGGAAGATGCAAGATTAGCGGCTATACAGGACAATGCTTTGAACCCAACGATGAAATAAAGGGAGACGTTGCACGTGCCTATTTCTATATGGTGACGTGCTACGAGAACAACATCTCTACATGGAGTGGTGCTAACTGTTCATATTGCTTTGATGGAAGCAAATATCCAGCATTTGAAGACTGGTTCTTGAAAATGCTTATGCGCTGGTCGAAGCAGGATCCCGTGAACGAAGTGGAGCGCGACCGCAACAATGCCGTCTATGGATTGCAGAAGAACCGCAACCCATTCATAGACTATCCCGGTCTGGAAGAACTCATCTGGGGCGACCGCAAGACGGAAGCTTTCGACTACACCAACGGACAAGGTGGCGAGACGACAACGGTTAAGACACCAACCTTCAGTCTGCCGAGCGGCACCTACCGCGAGCCCATCAGCGTAGCCATCACCAGTTCTACAACCGGTGCCTCCATCTTCTTCACCGTCGACGGCAGCACGCCATCGGCCAGCAGCACCCGCTACACCGAGCCGCTGACCATCAGCGAGACCACGACCGTGAAGGCCATTGCTACGAAGGGCGACGAGAAGAGCGCCGTGGCTACGGCCGTCTATACCATCGACGACCAGCAGCCAGACCCAGTTGCAGAGGGTGTCTATGAGAAGATTACCACAGCAACCAACCTGGAGAGCGGCAAGAACTACCTCATCGTCTACGAAAGCGACAACGTTAGCGGTGCCGCCTACTACGATTGTGACAACAGCCGAGGCAATCCTGGCGATGTAACCATCAGCAGTGGGCAGATTGACATGAAGGCAAGTGGCAACAAAGCTACGAGTCTGGCGCTCAGCAAGAATGCCAGCGGTCAATGGACCCTCTACGATGTAACCCACGGTTACTATCTTGCGCTGACGTCTACATCAAATACCCTGAACACAGTGGAAACTGTCAGCGACGATGCCTTATGGATTATCACCTTCGAAGGCGGAAACGCTAAGATAGAAAATGCCGCACACAAGGGTCGCTTCCTGCAATACAACAACAGTGCCAATATCTTCCGGTGCTATAATGGGTCACAGAAATCTGTTGTACTCTACAAAGAAAAGGGAGAAGCATCAGGCATCAGAACGACAAAAGTCAAAGGTTTCCAGTCGAAAAAAGCCTACGATTTGCAAGGACGTCCTATCGACAGCCATCGCCATCAGCGTGGCATCGTCGTGAAGAACGGTCGGAAATATATTTCAAAATGAATCCATCTTAACAACCAACAACAACCCATCAGAAAATGAAGAAGATTCTTGTTAGTCTTGTCATGGTGCTCATAGCCCTGAGCGTGAATGCCGTACCTGCCAAGCCTGGTCAAAAGCGACTCCTGACATTGGCCGATGGCACTACCGTGACAGCACAACTCACAGGCGACGAACACGTCCACTACTGGCTGGCCGACGATGGCCGCGCCTACGTGGAGAGTTCTGTTGACAACGTGTTCGAACGCGCCAACCTACAACAATTGAAACTGCGTGGAAAAGCCCGCCGTGAGCAGTCTAACGCACGCCGTGCCAAACGTCTTGGCAGCAAGAAGGTTGGTGAGGTTAGCAGTTACGTGGGCAAAAAGAAAGGCCTCATCATATTGGTGAACTTCAGCACAACCCAGTTCAAGGAAGAGAATGACAGAGACCTCTACGAGCGCATCGCCAACGAGAAGAATTTCAACCATGGCTCGTTCCAAGGGTCCATGTACGACTATTTCTATGCCCAAAGCGAAGGTCTCTTCGAACTGAACTTCGACGTTGTGGGCCCCTACACCGTGTCGCAACCCTACTCCTACTACGGAAAGAACGACTCGCAGGGCAACGACATGTATCCTGCCGAGATGGTCATTGAGGCCTTGGAATTGGCCGATGATGATGTTAACTATGCCGACTACGACTGGAATGGCAATGGTGAAGTGGATCAGGTCTACGTGGTCTACTGTGGAAAGGGCGAAGCCAACGGTGGTGCAAATAGCACCATCTGGCCCCACGAGTGGGAGCTCTCGTCGGCTGCCTATTATGGCGACGGCTCTGGTGCACAGACACTCGACGGTGTGCGCATCGACACTTATGCCTGCGGAGCAGAGTTGAATGGCATGGGAACCATCGACGGCATCGGTACGATGTGCCATGAGTTTAGCCACTGCCTGGGTTATCCCGACTTCTACGACACCGACTACTCCGGTGGACCTGGCATGTACTGCTGGGACCTGATGGACATGGGCTCCTACAACGGCGACGGCTTTCTGCCTGCCGGCTACACAGGCTACGAGCGTTGGGTTGCAGGATGGCGTCAGCCCGTTGAACTGAAGAAGACGACCAGCGTCAGCAACTTGAAAGCATTGCCTGACGGCGGCGAAACCTACATCATCTACAACGATGCCCACCCTGATGAGTACTTCATGCTGGAGAACCGACAGCAGGTTGGTTGGGATTCCGGACTGCCTTGCAGCGGAATGCTCATCGTGCACTGCGACTACGATGCTGCTATCTGGGCCAATAACCAACCCAACGACGACCCACGCCATCAGCGTATGTCGTGGGTTCCGGCCGACGGCAAGATTGAAACCTATTCGTACGGTGGCAATATCTACGTCAGCGAAAGCGGATTGCTCAGCGACCTGTACCCCAGCAACGGAGTAAACTCGTTCGGCTTGAATGCACAGACGACGCAGGCCTTCTTCAACAAGACCAGCGACGGCACTTACGACGTGCCTTTTGCCGTGGAGAACATTACTCAAAACAGCGATGGTACCATCTCTTTTGATTTCAAGGGAATGCCTACACTACCCAAACCGACCTTCACGCCGGAACCAGGACTCTACGAGACACCGCAAAGCGTCAGTATCAGCTGTGACTCTGCCAATGTCGATATCTATTACACCCTCGACGGGACTGACCCCACTGCTGAAAGCACGCTCTACGAAGGCCCCTTTGAAATCAGCGAGAGCACAACTGTGAAGGCTATTGCCATCAATGCCGATGAAGAAACCAGCCCTATAGCCTCCGCACGCTACGTCATCCGCTCGATAGAACCTTGCAAGGTGAACACTTTCCGCCGCGTCAACAGCGTCGATGAGATGGTCAGCGGCAAGTACTACATCATTGCCTGCAGCAGCAAGAAGCGCGCTGCAGCCCCCTTAGGCACGAAGGAATTCCTTTCGGTTGAGGAGGTTGACGTTGACGAAGATGTCATCACCATCAACGATAACGTACAGTTGTTCTATGTGGAAGGCAGCGACGACAGTTTCTCGTTCTGCACTGAACAGGGACAGTACCTCTATGCCAAGGCTATCAAGAAGTTGAGCTATGGCGATGAGCCTTACGAATGGACCCTGAGCGACCACGATAGCGGCGTAGTGATGACCTTTGGCAGTTATGGAACTATGCTCTACAACGTCAACAGTCCTCGTTTCACCACCTATACCTCATCGCCAAACGTCTCAATGGTTCGTGCCAACTTGTACATGGAATTCGAACTCCCCGAGAAGCAAGACGTTTCGATGGCCTTCAGCGCCAACGAGATCAGCGTCACGTTGGGCGACGAGTGGACAGCACCCACATTGGCCACTGAACCTGAAGGTCTGAAGGTGAGCTACACGTCGTCGGACGAGAGTGTTGCCACTATCGATGCCAAAACGGGTGAGGTAACGCTCGTCGGACAACCTGGAACGACCACCATCACTGCAACCTTTGCCGGCAACATCTACTACAATGCCGCATCGGCCAGCTATCAGCTCGAGGTTCTGCCAAAGCCACAGCAGGAGGCAGAGTTGTCCTTCAGCGAGACCGAGGTGACGACTGTGGCCGAATGCCAAGACTTTGTGGCTCCAACGCTCATCAATCCGCATGACGTAGCTGTCGTCTACTCGTCGTCTGACGAGAGTTTCGCCACCGTCGACGCACAGACGGGACAGGTAACCATCGGCAGCAATGTCGGATCGGTGGTCATCACAGCCACCTTCGATGGCAACGACGACTATCTGCCTGGTTCTGCCAGCTACACCATCATCATCAATGAGAATCCCGAACTGGGCATTATTCAGATTGATAATGGAAAATTGATAATGGAGAATGAAGCCGTCTACGACCTCAGCGGACGCAAATGGTCAATGACAAACGGTCATTTGCCGAAGGGCATCTACATAGTTGGTGGACGCAAGGTGGTCGTCAAGTAGCCAGAAACCTCTATCTTAAACCTTATAAACCATGAAAAGAATCATAAACATAGCAGCACTGGCCGTCATCATGTTGGCGGCCAGTGCCGTTTCTGCCACAGCGCAGAATCAAACGGACAAGTTCCTGCTCGTCACCGATGCCTCATCATTAGCAGCAGGCGATACGATCATCGTCGTGGCTTATCGAAGTGATGTCGGACTGCGCACCATCAGCACGACGCAAGCAACAAACAACCGACCAGCAACAGTTTGCCAATACAACGACGACCGAACCATCACGCCACCCAACGATGCTGCTATCATCGTGTTAGGAGGTGAAAGTGGCAAGTGGACGCTTCGGGTTACCAATGGCGATGCGCAGGGTTATCTCTATGCCGGCAGCAGTTCTGGCAACATCATGAAGACCAGTACCGACGTGAACAGTTATTCACAGGCAACCATAAGCATCAATTCAGAAAGCATAGCTACCATCAAGTTCCTGGGCAGCCATAGTCGCAACATCATTATGTTCACTACGAACGGTGGTCTCTTCAGCTGCTACGAAGCCTCTTCCAGCACGGTTTTCAAGCCACAAATCTACCGAAAGAGACACGAAACCCATACAAAAGGCGACATCAACGACGACGGGCGGGTGACCATTGCCGATGTGACCTCCTTGGTAAACATCATCTTGGGGAACACCTCCGGTCACGAGAACACCGCCGATTTGAATGGCGACGAGAGCATAACGATAGCCGATGTAACAGCATTGGTGAACATTATCTTAGGAAAACAATGACCATCGACGAGAAGACACGAGCATTCATCCGAGAACATGCCGACGAAGACGTGCGGCAACTGGCATTGAAGTATGCTTCGATGCCGGAACTGCCTTTTGTGCTCGACCAGATCAGCGGTCGGCAGATGGCTCTCCATAAGCTACCGTCGTGGTCGGCCATCGAGGACATTGTCTATCCGCCTCACATCTCTATGGAGCAGTGTTCCAGCGAATTCACTGCACGCTACAAGGCTCAGCTCGTCGGTCGTCTCTGCCAAGAACATGCCTCTCCACTCACCTCCTTCGCCGACCTGACAGGCGGTTTTGGCGTAGACTTCACCTGGATGGCTCAGGCTTTTCGTGAGAGTTGCGGCACGCCTCATCCGCACCTTGTCTACGTAGAGCGCAATGCTACCCTTTGCGACATCGTCGGTCATAACCTTCCTCTCCTTGGGTTGAGAGAGGCAGAGGTAGTGTGTGGGGAAATTAAACCCAACAAACCCACCCCCATCCCCTCCCCAAGGGAGGGGAGTTTGAATACTCTCGTCAGAATGCACACTGCCAATAATGCTAACCAAGCCCCCCTCCCTTGGGGAGGGGATGGGGGTGGGCTTCTTTTCCTCGACCCTGCCCGCCGCGACGACCACGGAGGGCGCACCTATGCACTGGCCGACTGCACACCAAACGTGCTGGAAATGCGCGACGAACTGTTGGGAAAGGCAGACTATGTCGTGCTGAAGCTGTCGCCCATGCTCGACTGGCGCAAAGCTGTCAGCGACTTAGGCCCCGACTGTGTCAGCGAGGTGCATATTGTATCAGTGGACAACGAATGCAAGGAGCTGCTCATCGTCATGCAACCGTCTTCCGAGGCGCAGCAACTCCGAGTCTTTTGCATCAATAACCATCAAGTATTTAATTACTATCCAAAGAATGGGAAGCAAGCAGAGAAAGATATTGCCCTGCTCCCTCATGGGGAGGAATTGGGGGGAGAGCCTGTAGAAGGAAAATCTGCTGGTTCTGCTATTTCATCGCCTTTCCTCTACGTCCCAAACGCTTCCATTATGAAGGCAGGCTGCTTTGCTGAACTCTGCCAACACTTCGGTCTTGTCGCCGTGGGGCCCAATAGTCATCTGTTTGTCGACGCCCCAACAGCACAACGGAGCCACGAAGCATTCCCGGGCCGTGTTTTTCAAATTTCAGCGGTTTCATCGATGAATAAGCATGACTTGAAAACCAACCTGAAGGGCATCACTCAGGCCAACATTGCCACACGTAACTTCCCCATGAAAGCCGAGGAACTGCGTCGTCGACTGAAACTGCGCGACGGTGGCGATACCTATATCTTCGCGACAACCTTTGCCGACGGCACCAGAAAATTGCTCATCTGCCAAAAGGCAACGAGGTCCTGCGATGGAAACGATAGATAAACCATATTGAATAGCTATGCCTTTGCAATACGAAAGCTATGGTTTTGAACGACGAAACCTATGCTTTATTGGGACAAAGGCAGTGAGTTCTAAGAACAAAAGCAACAAGAAAAAGCATCAGAAAACCCAAAATTGAGTTTTCTGATGCTTTCTTTTACTGTTGCAAAGAACCTCAAGAGAGGCTCAAACAGTTACTCGTACTTCGTCTCTTCGTGTGAGCCATCGCCGTCGATGATGACGCAACGGTTCTTGTCGTTCTCGTCGAACGGCTGAACGGTGTCACCCTTATAGTCGACTGAGATGCGCGAAGCGTCGCAACCATAACCATCAATAAGCTCCTGACGGCAGTTTTCAGCACGCTTCTGTGAGTAACCCATGTTCAAACGCGGGTTTCCTGTGCCCTTATCGGCATAGCCCACGACACTTACCTTTGCGTTAGGATTGCGCTTCATGAAGTCGGCAACCTTCTGCATCTGGCGCTTGCCCACCTCGGGATCGCTCTTACAGATGACGTAGAAGATTTCCTCATGCAGCTGTTCCTTGACGGTTACCACCTTTGGTTCGGGCTTCTTCTCAACAACAGGCTCGGGCTTTGGCTCGGGTTTGGGTTCCGGTTCAACGACGGGAACGGGCTCTGGCACAACCACAGGCTCTTCCTTCTTGCACTCGCACTTCTTGTACTTATGGCCAAAGCGGAAACTCAGACCAAGCATAGCGGTGAACATCCAGTCGTCGCTGTTGTTCATTTTCGAGTTGAAACGGTCGGAAAGGCTGTTGGCATCCACCTCGAGCGACAGGCCAATGGGCTTGGTAACGTCAGTCTCCAGGCGCAGTCCGGCACGGATGTTGTGCGAGAAGCGGTTCTTGTCCCATGCCAACTCGGTGTTCAGGTCGCGATGCTGTGCGGTGATAGCCCTGAGTTCGTCATTATCCCAGGCATAGTTCAGTCCGAAACCACCTACGAGGATGACGTTCAGCGCATGCTTATAGTTCTTCGAGAACAGATTGGTGAGGTTCAACAGCAGGTCTGCATCAGTCGTCACATACTTCCATTTGTAGTATTGGTCGAGTGCCTGGAAGCCACTCTTCGACTGCCATGCATTAGCATGGAGACGTACGCCCACAGCGGGATAGAAGTAGTGGCCGAACGACAAGGCTGCCGTCGGCGTGATGAGTTTGTCCATGGGTGCATCGGTCGACGTCAGCTGCACACCACCCTGAGCTTCGATAAAGGAGTAGGACTTCAGTCGTCCTTTGTCGTTGCCCTGTGCATTTGCCGAGAGGACAGTAAGCATGGCAATGGCAACGATTGTCAGTAGTTTCTTCATACCTTGGAAATTAGTTATTTATACATTAGTGTTTTGATTTTCGATGCAAATTTAACTTTTCTCAATTAAAATAACAAATTTTTCGTCGGTTTTTTCGTTGAAAATGCGTAACTTTGCCCATTATTACGCAAAAAAACATCAGCTATGTCAGCAATAGAAATCAAAAAGGTTGAAACGAAAAAGGATTTGAAGACCTTTATCGACTATCATTACGACCTATACGCAGGCAATCCCTACGATGCACCGACGCTTTTCAGCGACGACATGAACACGCTGAGCAAGGATAAAAATGCCGCTTTCGAATTCTGTGAGGCAGAGTACTACCTCGCCTACAAGGAAGGGAAACTCGTGGGACGCGTGGCAGCCATCATCAACCATCGTGCCAACGAGCGTTGGCAGCGCCGAAGCGTGCGATTCGGGTGGATTGACTTCATCGACGACTTGGAAGTGAGCCGCGCACTGCTCGATGCAGTCGAGCAATTCGGACGCGAAAAAGGCATGACCGAAGTAATAGGCCCGCTGGGTTTCACCGATTTCGACCCCGAGGGCATGCTTACCTTCGGCTTCGACGAACTCGGCACCATGGCAACCATCTATAACTATCCCTACTACCCACAGCACATGGAACAGCTGGGCGGCTGGGAGAAGGACAACGACTACGTGGAGTTCAAGATCTACGTACCCGAACAGGTGCCAGAGAAGATGATGAAGATTTCGGAGATGATTATGAAGCGCTACAACCTGCACGTACGCACGCTGTCGAAGAAAGAAATCTTCGAAGGTGGCATGGGCAAGCGGATATTCGGCCTCATCAACGATACGTTCAAAGACCTCTATGGCTTCTCCCATCTCTCCGACAAGCAGATTGACCAATATGTCAACATGTATCTTCCGCTGGCCGATCTGAACCTGATCCCCATCGTAGAGGACTGGACTACCGACGAGCACAAGCTGGTTGGCGTGGGCATCACCATCCCTTCGCTGTCGCGCGCACTGCAGAAGTGCCGTCGCGGCCGACTGCTGCCTTTCGGCTGGTGGCACATCCTGCGTTCGCTGAAGATGCATAAGACCAACATCGTCGACTTGGAAATGATCGGCGTGCTGCCCGAGTATCGTGCGAAGGGTGTTAACGCACTGATGTTCTATCACCTCATTCCCTGGTACAACAAGTATGGCATTGAGTGGGGTGAGAGCCAGGTGGAAATGGAGAGCAACGAGAACGTACAAGGTCAATGGTCCTACTTCCATACCGAAAACCACAAGCGCCGCAGATGCTTCAAGAAGGTGATAGGCTGAAACGACAATCAACAATCATATGGCAGAAGATAATACTGGCAATATCATTGACCAGACACCTGTAGACTACAACGACGAAAACATACGACACCTGTCGGACATGGAGCACATCCGCACCCGACCAGGCATGTACATAGGCCGACTGGGCGACGGTTCGCTGCCCGAAGATGGCATCTACGTGTTGCTGAAGGAGGTCATCGATAACTCCATCGATGAGTTCCGCATGAACGCAGGCAAACGCATCGAGATTGACATCGAGGACAACCTGCGCGTCTCAGTGCGCGACTATGGCCGAGGCATCCCGCAAGGCAAGCTCATCGAAGCCGTAAGCCAGCTGAACACTGGTGGTAAGTACGATTCGAAGGCTTTCAAGAAGTCGGTGGGACTGAATGGCGTAGGCGTGAAGGCCGTGAACTTCCTGAGCAGCCACTTCAAAGTAAAGTCGTTCCGCGACGGAAAGGTTCGCGAACTCAACTTCGAACGTGGTGTGCTCACCTACGACAAGACGCGTAAGACCGACGATGAGAATGGTACTTACATCTATTTCGAGCCCGACAACTGCGAAACATTGTTCAAGAACTACCAGTTCCACGACGACATCGTGGAAACAATGCTCCGCAACTATACCTATCTGAACACTGGACTGGCCATCGTCTTCAATGGCCGTCGCATCCTTTCGCGCAACGGACTGAAAGACCTGCTCACCGACAACATGACCAACGATGGTCTTTACCCTATCGTCCACATGCAGGGCGAAGACATAGAGATTGCCTTCACCCATACCAATCAATATGGCGAGGAATACCATTCGTTCGTCAACGGACAGCACACCACGCAGGGCGGTACCCATCAGAGCGCGTTCAAGGAACACATAGCACGTACCATCAAGGAGTTCTTCGGCAAGTACGAATATGGCGACATTCGCAACGGACTGGTGGCAGCTATCGCCATCAATGTGGAAGAACCGGTTTTCGAGAGCCAGACGAAGATCAAACTAGGCTCTACGCTGATGGCTCCCAGTGGAGAATCCATCAACAAATACGTGGGCGACTTCATCAAACAGCAGGTTGACAACTTCCTGCACATTCATGGCGATGTGGCCGAAGCCATCGAGAACAAGGTAAAGGAGAGCGAGCGCGAGCGCAAGGCTATGGCTGGTGTGACGAAACTAGCACGCGAACGGGCTAAAAAGGCAAACTTGCACAACCGAAAGCTGCGCGATTGCCGCATTCACTACAGCGATGTGAAGGATTCGCGCAAGGAGGAGTCGTGCATCTTCATCACTGAGGGTGACTCGGCCAGTGGATCCATCACAAAGAGTCGCGACGTAAACACGCAAGCTGTGTTCTCGCTGCGCGGCAAACCATTGAATACGTTCGGACTAACCAAAAAGGTGGTCTACGAAAACGAGGAATTCAACCTCCTGCAGGCAGCCCTCGACATCGAGGACGGACTCGACACGCTGCGCTATAACAAGGTGATCGTGGCTACCGATGCCGATGTCGACGGCATGCACATCCGCCTGCTCATCATTACTTTCTTCCTGCAGTTCTTCCCCGACCTCATCAAAAAGGGACATGTCTACGTGCTACAGACACCCTTATTCCGTGTGCGCAACCGTCGCACGAAGATTAAGAACAAACAGGTGCTGGAAGCCGAGGACAAAAAGATTGCAGAACAGCAACAAAAGAATCCCAACATCAAGCGATCGGACTTCATCACGCGCTATTGCTATAGCGACGAGGAACGCCAACAGGCCATCCGCGAACTGGGTCCCGATCCTGAAATCACCCGTTTCAAGGGCTTGGGCGAGATTTCGCCTGAGGAGTTCTCTGGATTCATTGGCCCTGACATTCGTCTTGAACAGGTAACCCTGCACAAAACCGACCAGGTGCAGAAACTATTGGAGTACTACATGGGCAAGAACACGATGGAACGCCAGAATTTCATCATCGATAACCTCGTCATCGAAGAGGACCTGCCGGAGGAAGAAGAAGCGCCCCAGCCCTCGCTCTGAGTAGAAATGAATCCAAAACGAAGAGTTTTACGCGAATTAAATGAGGTCATAGAAGTCATTAAAGCACAACTTTTAACAATAAAAAGCTAATCATAAAAATGTTGATGAACATCCTTTCGCAATTGAAAATACACATCACCCCTTCCCTCTTGAGGAGGGCCGGGGTGGTTCTTTTTCTTTTGTTCCCCCTGTCTTCCACCGCCCAGTTCCACCTGAACCTGGGTAATGACTCGCCGATAAGGAAACTCCAGATGGCCGAAATGGCCGTCACAAATCTCTATGTAGATACCGTCGACGAGCAGAAACTCGTGGAGGATGCCATCAGAGGTATGCTCGAGAAACTCGATCCCCACTCGTCGTACACCACTGCCAAGGAGACAAAGACCATGACAGAATCCCTGCAAGGCTCGTTCGAGGGCATTGGCGTGCAGTTCAACATCATCGAGGATACACTCATGGTGATACAACCCACCCTGAACGGACCTTCCGAGAAGGTGGGTATTCTGGCTGGCGACCGTATCATTACAGTCAACGATACGTCCATTGCCGGTGTGAAGATGTCGAAGGAAGAGATCATGAAACGCCTGCGCGGCAAAAAAGGCACAAAAGTAAAACTCGGCGTGGTGCGTCGTGGCATTAACGACGTGCTTACGTTCCGCGTCACTCGCGACAAGATACCCGTCCATACGCTTGATGCATACTACATGATACGTCCAACCATTGGCTATATCCGCATCGGTTCGTTCGGTGCTACCACCTACGATGAGTTCATGACGGCTCTCGACACGCTACAAACCCGTTCGCAGGGACGCATGGCCGACCTTATCGTTGACTTACAGGACAACGGTGGCGGCTATCTGCAGGCAGCTGCCCAGATTGCCAATGAGTTCCTGCAGAAAGGCGACCTTATCGTGTACACCAACGGACGTTCCGCTCCTCGTCAGGAGTTCCGTGCACAAGGTAACGGCCGACTACGCACCGGTTATCGTGTTGTGGTGCTTGTCAATGAGTATTCAGCCTCAGCAGCTGAGATTGTAACAGGTGCCCTGCAGGATCAGGACCGTGCCCAGGTGGTGGGCCGTCGCACGTTCGGTAAAGGTCTTGTGCAACGCCCAATCGAATTCCCCGACGGCTCTATGATGCGACTCACCGTGGCTCACTACTACACCCCATCCGGAAGATGCATCCAGAAGCCTTATGTGAAGGGCGAAAAGAAGGAATATGAGGAAGACATCGAGAAGCGTTTCAAGCATGGAGAACTCTATTCGCGCGATAGCATCCACTTTGCCGACTCACTGCGCTTCGAGACGTTGCGCCTGAAGCGTACCGTTTACGGTGGAGGTGGTATCATGCCCGACTTCTTCGTTCCCCTCGACACTACTCAGTACACTCGTTTCCACCGCCAGTTAGCGGCAAAGAGCATCATCATCAATGCCAACCTGCGTTACATCGACAAGCATCGCAACCAGTTGAAGCGGCAATATGCCACATTCGACATCTTCAACAAGTATTTCCAAGTACCACAATCGGTGATCGATGATATGTTGGCTGATGCCAAAAAGCAGAAAGTAGAGCCAAAGGACGACAATGAACTGCGCCAGACAATGCCTATGTTGCGCCAACAGGTGAAGGCGTTGATAGCCCGCGACCTGTGGGACATGAGCGAATATTTCGCCATTATCAACGAAGAGAACCACATCGTTAAGAAAGCCCTCGATGTATTGCAGGGACATTGACGTCTCTTGTCTTCATGGTTCGACAAACAAAGGGCGACGGAGAGAAACCACACGGTCTACTCTCTGTCGCCCTTTTCTATACGATGGATGAATCAATCCATCATCACCCAACACCCTATTTTTTCTTTCGTGGCTTGCGGATGGCCCAACCTTCTTCGGTAAAGTCGGGTTCCTTGTCCTTGAAGTCCCATTTATGAGGCTTCATCAGTTCACGCCAGTCGCCTGTCACAGCACCAAAATCATCGATGGAATCATGTTTTTTTGATGTACGGGCAGGCTTACGGGCAGGTTTAGTAAAATCTTTCGGGTAGCTTTGGGCAGACTTTTCAGAACGTCCGCGACGCCCACCCTTTTCTCCTTTGGCCGGTTTTGTATCGTCAGCACCATTGCAACGCACTTCGCGCCCTTTGAACTGAGTACCCGTCAGCGCCTGCATGACGCGCTGTGCATCTTGCTTTGGCACCTCAAAATAGCTGAACTTCGACAGTAAGTCGATGTGGCCCACCTGTTGCCGACCACCAATGTTGCGGTTCAGCATCTGCATGAGTTCGCCTGGATAGAATCCGTCTGACTTGCCCAAGTTGATGAACAGGCGCTCGTAACCCTTTTCGGGCTTGCGTGGCGAAGCTGAACCACCCTTTCCTTTGGCCGATGTGCTGCGTTCGCTGCCCTTAGCGGCCCGCTTTTCCTGTGGTTTCTCTATCTCCGGTGCATCGGCATAGTAAGCCAGGAAACGTCCAAACGTCATCGATACAATCTTCTTGATGATGTCTTCCTTCTCGAAGTACTCGAAGTGGCGATTGATTTCGTCCATGAAAGGTGCTATCTGCTCTTCGTCAACATCCACTTTCTCAATCTTATCCATGGCGCGATAAAGCTGTTTCGTGCA
>JAEEGF010540684.1_pt1 | contig 18334 bp, 11 predicted proteins | sample 9134171 | NCBI WGS metagenome assembly JAEEGF01 (sample SAMN16246542, study PRJNA631951) | gut metagenome | biome: gut microbiome; feature: rumen; material: AP-attached | host: Bos | place: Iran: Karaj | collected 2018-10
TGAAACCTTCCCGTTCAAGGCGTTTGAGGCGCTCGAAAACCGGAGTCGTTGTAAGATTGACCTTTGAGGCCAGTTCCTTTGTCGTAAGGCGGGCGTTTTCCTGCAGGCACCTCAGGATATCGAGGTCGACAGCATCCAGATGGATCTCATTCATGGCTAAGAATATTATTCCATTAAAAACGGTTATCTTCGGCAGTTATTCTATGAAATGCCAGATTACAAGCAAAAATAGAAATATTTTCTTAATTGTAATTGATTATTGTTTGTTTTTTCCAAAGAAATTATTTTTGCATAGAAAATATTACAGCCATGAGCAAGATTGATACACTTTGCGTCCATGCCGGATATACTCCGAAAAAGGGCGAACCGAGACAGATTCCCATCATCCAGAGCACGACTTTCAAATACGAGACTTCCGACCAGATGGGCCGCCTTTTCGACCTTGAGGAAAGCGGATATTTCTATACCCGCCTCCAGAATCCCACAAACGATGCCGTGGCGGCAAGGATAGCCGCCCTGGAAGGCGGAATCGGTGCGGTCCTGACCTCATCGGGACAGGCTGCGAACCTGTTCGCCTGCCTCAACATATGCGAAGCGGGAGACCATATAGTAAGCCTCAACAACATCTATGGCGGTACCGTGAACCTGCTTGGGGTCACACTGCCCAAGATGGGTATCGAAGTAACCTTCGTCAACCATGATTCCACCGATGAAGAAATAGAGGCGGCCTTCAGGCCCGGAACCAAGCTGGTTTTCGGGGAAACGATATCGAACCCCGGTGTGGAGGTGCTTGATATAGAAAGGTTCGCAAGGATTGCCCATAGCCATGGGGTTCCCCTTGTCGTCGACAATACCTTTGCCACACCGGTCCACTGCCGCCCGTTCGAATGGGGTGCAGACATAGTGACACATTCCACCACCAAGTATATTGACGGCCACGGGGTGAGCGTCGGAGGATGCATTGTAGACAGCGGCAATTTCGACTGGAACGCCCATGCTGACAAGTTCCCAGGACTCTGCACACCGGATGAATCCTACCATGGCCTGATATATACCGAACGCTTCGGTAAAGCAGCTTTCATCACGAAGGCAGTCACCCATCTTATGAGGGATCTCGGCTCGATCCAGAGCCCCCAAAATGCATTTTACCTCAACCTTGGCCTCCAGACCCTGCATCTTCGCATCAGGAGGGTCAGCGATAGCGCACTGAAGGTTGCGTCATTCCTTCAGAACCACCCGGCTGTGGCCTGGGTGCATTATCCTGACCTGCCCGGGGATTCCCAACATGAAAAACAACTGAAATACCTGCCGGAAGGCAGTTGCGGAGTAATGTGCCTGGGACTCAAGGGCGGACGCGAATTCGACAACCGCTTCATGGACGCGCTCAGGCTCATCACCATAGAGACACACGTGGCTGACTGTTACAGCTGCATCCTCCACCCTGCCTCACACACCCACAGGCAGTTGTCCGACGAGCAGCTGAGGGCAGCAGGGATAGCTCCGGACCTCATGCGCCTGAGCATCGGCCTGGAGGACCCGGAGGACATAATCACAGATATCGCAAACGCATTGGATTCAGCCTCGAAATGATCCGCCACGAACTGACCGCCAGACTTGAACTGGAGGCCGGAGGGATACTCCCGGCTGCCAGGATAGTCTACCATACTTCTTCCGAAGGATGGGACGGGAAACCTGTGGTCTGGATCTGCCATGCCCTGACTGCAAACAGCGACCCTGAAGACTGGTGGCCGGAAATGGTCGGCCCAGGGAAAGGGATAAATACCGACAGGTTCTTCGTCGTATGTGTCAACATGCTGGGATCGCCTTACGGTTCTGAAGGCCCTGCCAGGATCAATCCGGAAACCGGTAAGTCCTGGCTGCTGGATTTCCCGAGGGTTACCGTCAGGGACATGATCAAGGCAACCATAGAGGTCCGCAAATCTTTGGGTATAAACAGGATATTCCTCCTTATCGGCAGCTCGATCGGAGGCTTCCAGGCGCTGGAATGGGCGATAACAGAGCCCTTCGTCTTCGAGCACTGCGTATTCATAGCGACCGCTCCGAGGATCTCCCCCTACTTCACGGCGATGAACGAAGCCCAAAGGATGGCAATCGAAGCTGACCAGACTTTCCGCGCGGCAAAGGACATCAGCGGCGGTGCCGCCGGTCTGAGATGCGCCAGGGCACAGGGACTGATATCATACAGGAGTTATGAGGGTTACCGGCTCACACAATGGGAAGAGGATCCGGACACCCTGTTCGCCGGCAGGGCGGCCTCCTACGAGAGATACCAGGGAGAAAAACTCGTCAGGCGCAGTTTTGACGCATATTCATACTACACCCTCAGCTACGCGTTGGACAGCCATAATGTGGGACGCGGCCGCGGAGGGGTTGCCAAGGCACTGGATACCATAAAGGCGCATTCCATAATCATAACGATAGACTCGGACAACCTGTTCCCCGTCGAGGAATCCAGGGTTTGGAACAAACTTGTACCGGGCGCGGAATACATAGAGATATCATCATGCTTCGGCCACGACGGTTTCCTGCTCGAAACCGAAAGGCTGACTGAAATACTTAGGAAACTGTAATGCAAGTACTTAAATTCGGAGGCACATCCGTTGCTTCCTCCGGAGCGATGCTCCAGCTCATCGACATAATAAGGAAGGAACTCGAAGAGGACAGGACCATAGTGGTCGTGTCAGCCATCAGCGGCTGCACCGACGCCCTCATAAAGACCGGCACCCTGGCAGCAGCAAGGGACGAAGGCTACAAGGCCCTGATCCAGGGACTTCGTGACAGGCATCACGAGATCATAGTCGAGCTTTTCCCGGAAGCATACAGGCAAAGGACTGCGGCGAAGGTTGACCTGCTGTTCGATTCCCTGGAGAGCATCGCATACGGCGTATTCCTGCTGGGAGAGTTGAGTCCGGCAAGCCAGGATGCGATCGAGAGCTACGGAGAGCTGTTCTCGAGCACGATCCTGTCAGAGAAATTCCTCTCGCTGGGCATTTCCTGCCAGTGGCTGGATTCCCGGCAGCTCGTCAAGCTGAAAGGCGGGGCGGTGGACGAAACGGAGACATATTCCAGGATGGACAGGGCGGTCAATTCCAATCCGCATGTCGAACTTTTCGTACTGCCCGGATTCATAGCCTCCGATGAGGACGGCAGGGTCGCCACCCTGGGGCGTGGAGGTTCCGACTACACCGCATCCCTCGCGGCCGTCGGGATCAAGGCGCGCAGGGTAGAGATCTGGACAGATGTCCCCGGAATAATGACAGCCGACCCGAGGGTTGTCCCCGGGGCGCGCACCATACCGAACATTTCATACAGGGCTGCCCAGGAACTGTCGCATTTCGGCGCCAAGGTAATCTATCCCCCGACAATCCAGCCGGTCGTCGAAGAAGGCATTCCCATCTACGTCAAGGACACGTTCCATCCGGATGAAGTGGGCACGCTGGTGGAGAAGAATCCTCCGAGGGTCCGCGACGGAGTCATCGGAATCGCCAACTCGGACCATATCGCGCTGATTTCCCTGGAAGGAAGCGGAATGGTCGGAGTACCCGGCTTCTCATCAAGGCTTTTCGAAGCCCTGAGCCGCAACGGGATAAACATCATCCTGATCACCCAGGCCTCATCCGTGCATTCCATGTGCATCGCCATCGCGGAGCAGGACGCCGAGAAGGCCCGCGAAGCGGCGGATACCTGTTTCGCCTATGAGATCTCGCTCGGGAAACTGAATCCCCTGAAGGTCGAGACAGGATATTCCATCGTCTGCCTCATCGGAGATGACATACTCGGGCACAGCGGAGCGACCGGCAGGATGCTGGCCACCCTTGGCACCCACAGCATCCCTGTCCGCGCCACTGCCCAAGGCTCGTCCGAGAGGAACATCTCTGTGATCGTGCCATCGGCGAGGACTCCTGAAGCCATCAGGGCGATACATCATGAGTTCTTCGACAGCAAGAGCAACAAGGTCATACACCTGTTCATCGCAGGCTATGGCCGCGTGGGAAAGGCCCTAGTCGAGATGCTGTCCGACAATGCGGCCTCGATTGCCAGGAGGTCGGGCAAGGAACTGAAGGTCTGCGGCCTGGCCAACAGCCGCATGTTCGTCATCGATACCGAAGGCATCGATCTCCGTCACGCAGGAGAAAGGCTTGCGAACGGAACCCCCGGTTCAGGATTCATCGATGCCCTCGAGACCATTTCCCTTGAGAATTCGATATTCGTGGACTGCACCGCCAACGGGGAGATCGGATTCAGGTATCCTGCCCTGTTCCGCTGCGGCTACAGTGTCGTCGCCTGCAACAAGATTCCTTTCTCAGGCACATATGCCCAGTTCCGCGCACTCCAGGAGGAAGCCCACAAGGCCGGTGTCTCCCTACGTTATGAGACGACCGCCGGAGCAGCGCTGCCCGTCCTCGTCACCCTGGACCGTGTCGTCCAGAGCGGCGACACGCTGGTCAGGATGGACGCCGTCCTTTCAGGAACGCTCAACTATTTGATGGACAATTACAAAGGAAGCGGTTTCGCGGAATTGGTCGAGGATGCCAGGATGAAGGGATACACTGAGCCGGACCCGGGCATCGACCTGAGCGGAGTGGATGTCCTCCGCAAACTCCTCATCCTGAGCCGTCAGGCCGGACTGCCCCTCGAGGAATCACAAGTGACCCTGGAAGCGGTTCCGGACGATATCTCACAGAGATACGCCAATGCGACCGCGAACGGTAAGAGATTGAGGTATATCGCTTCCGTAGATGCGGAAGGTCATGCCACGATAGGACTTCAGGAAGTCGGACCGGAAAGTCCCCTTTACTCCCTCAAGGGTACGGACAATGCGATCATGATAACCACTGGAGACTATCCGTCCCCGATGCTGATCCAGGGAGCAGGCGCCGGCACCAGACAGACTGCCGGCGGAATCCTCAACGACATAATGCTCTCGATCTGATGATCCGAGCCTTACAGGCGGTCTGAGAGTTTTTCCTTGGCGTAGGCCAGGGTGACCTTGAAAGTCTTCTTGCTGGAGGACGGCGCGTCGAACATTGCATCGTCGAATATCTGTTCGCAGATCGAACGCAGCCCACGGGCGCCCAGCTTGTTCTTTATGGCCGTATCGACGATCAGCTCCTTTACACCGTCTTCTATCTTCAAGGTAATGCCGTCCATCTCGAAGAGCTTGGCATACTGCTTCAGGACAGCGTTCTTCGGCTCGGTCAGGATCCTAAGCAACGCATCCCTGTCCAGAGCGTCCAGATAGGTGATGACCGGCAGACGGCCTATTATCTCAGGGATAAGACCGTAAGCCCTCATGTCCTGGGCGTCGACATACCTGAGCAGGTTCTGCTTATCGATTCTCTGCTTCTGCGTGGCACTGAATCCGATTACCTGGGTGTTCAGCCTTTGGGCGATCATGCGCTCGATACCCTCGAAAGCGCCTCCGCAGATGAACAGTATATTCTCAGTGTTGACATGGATGAATTCCTGTTCCGGATGCTTGCGTCCGCCCTTCGGAGGAACGTTGATCACATTCCCTTCCAGAAGCTTCAGCATTGCCTGCTGGACTCCTTCCCCGGAGACGTCACGTGTTATCGAAGGATTGTCGCTCTTGCGGGCTATCTTGTCGATTTCGTCGATGAAGACTATTCCGCGCTCAGCCTGGGTGACATCGTAATCGGCCTCCTGAAGCAGTCTGGTGAGGATACTCTCGACATCCTCACCGACATATCCAGCCTCGGTCAGTACAGTTGCATCCACAATGGTGAACGGCACGCCGAGCATCTTGGCTATGGTCCTGGCCAACAAAGTCTTGCCCGTCCCGGTAGGACCGACAAGGAGGATATTGGATTTCTCGAGTTCGACACCGTCATCAGGCCTGTCGACCAGGTTGTGGTTGATGCGCTTGTAATGGTTGTATACGGCGACGGACAGCATCTTCTTGGCCCTGTCCTGGCCGATCACATACTGATCCAGGAAAGCCTTGATGTCCGCAGGTTTCTGGGCGTCATCTATCCTTCCGGCCTCTCCCTGCGCCTTGGGAGCCTGCAGGGTGTCGTGGATGTAATCGTGTGCAAGTTCGACACAGTCGCTGCATATGAAGCCGTCGATGCCCTGCAGCAGGTAAGGAACTTCCTGTTCCGGCCTGCCGCAGAACATGCAATGCCTTGGCGAAGATGTTTTCTTGTTCTGGGCCATTACCTGACCTTCTTGGAAAGGATCTCGTCGACCATTCCGTATTCAAGGGCTTCCTTGGCGGTCATCCAGTAATCCCTGTCAGCGTCGGCGAAGACCTTCTCATAGGGCTGCCCCGAATGCTCGGAGATTATGTCATAAAGCTCCTTGCGGGTCTTCTCGATTTCCTTGGCTGCTATCATTATGTCGGACGCCTGTCCCTGGGCACCTCCAAGGGGCTGATGGATCAGCACCCTTGAATGAGGGAGACAGGAACGTTTCCCCTTGGCTCCGGCGCAAAGCAGGACCGATCCCATCGAAGCTGCCATACCTGTGCATATTGTCGCCACATCGGGTTCGACAAGCTGCATGGTATCATAGATGGCAAGTCCGGAAGTAACCTGTCCGCCCGGAGTGTTGATATAGATCGAGATATCGGCCGCAGGATCGGTGGAGGCCAGGAAGAGCAGCTGGGCCTGGATGATATTGGCCACGTCATCGTCGATGGGGACTCCCAGGAATATGATCCTGTCCATCATAAGACGGCTGAATACATCCATAGACGCCACATTCAGTTTCCTCTCCTCGATGATGGTGGGATTGATATAGGCGTCTGCAGCCCTTTCAAAGCGGTCAAGGGTCATGGAACTCAGTCCACGGCCCTTCACTGCATATTTCTTGAATTCCTTATCCATATTACTTGAGTTCACGGAATTTCGCCTCGGATATCCTCTTGTTCTGGAGAGTGACCTTTTCCTTGACGGCCGCTATGACCTTCTCGTTCTCGACACTTTCCTCAATGTTGCGGAGCTGCCTCTCATCCTTGAGGATGTTCATGGCGGCGTCGGTAATGAACTGCTCGGGCACATTACCCATTCCGTACATGGCATACTGATATGAAGCGTAAGCCTTGGCTGCCTCGACCATATCCTTGTCCTCGATCTTGAGGTCGAATTTCTTCATCAGGTAACCGCGAACGAGCTGCCAGCGGAAATCACCGAGGAATGCATCGAACTCCTTGTCGACATCCTCCTTGGAGAACTTCTCCTTGTTGGTCTCATAGAGCCACCTCTTCAGGAAGGACTCGGGTACCTGCACGCCAGCCTTGTCCACGAGGTATTTCCTGAGGTCCTGGGAAAGCCTGTAATCGGATTCCTGCTTGTAATTGGCCTCGAGCCTTCCGGCGATCTTGGCGTCGAACTCCTCGGGAGTCTTTACCTCATCCTTGCCGAATACCTTGTCATAGGTCTCCTGGCACTCGGTGGCAGGAACGAAGGTCTTGACATTCACCACGGTAGCCTTCCACTTCGGTTCCATCGCAGCCAGGTCCTCCTTCTTCATCTTGAGCATGGAAGCCCTGTCAGTCTCGTTGGTGAAAGCCTTGTTGACATCGACATCGAACTTGTCGTCCACCTTGGCACCCAGGAACTTCTTCTTGGCTGTGCCCTCGACCTTGTTGACGGCGACATATGCGCCTTCGACCACGGTCTCGCCCTGCTTGAAGTCCACGACCACATAGTCATCCTCACCGGCGGCCTCGCCTTCTTCGAGCTGGCCGTACTGTTTGAAGATGCTCTCCTTCATCTTGGCCTTGGCATCCTCGGTGACATTGATCTTGTAGTAAGGAACCTTGTCTTCCTTGGAAAGCTCCAGGTTGATATCTGGAGACAGGCCAAGGTCGAACTTGAATTCGAAATCGCTTCCGTCCTTCCATTCGTTCTCCTTCTGGGACTCGCTGGCGATAGGCTCGCCGAGTATATGAAGGTCGTTATCGGTTATGAATTTCTCCAGCTCCTCGGACACGATGCCGTTGACAGCCTCATAAAGGGCCTGGTCACCGTAGATCTTCTTCACAAGCTGAGGCGGTACCATACCTTTGCGGAAACCCTTGAAGTCGGCGTTCCTCCTGTAGGCGGCAAGTCTCTTCTTCTCCCGCTCGGCATAATCCTCTCCCTTCAATGAGATGGTCAGTTCGATGTTCAGGTCGTCAATCTGATTCTTAATTACTTCCATGATAAAACTATTTTGAATTATTTATAATCTTCCTTTGGGGATATGCCACCCTTTCGTGGTATATCTGGGACAGGTAGCCCTTGATCACTTCCTTCACGACATTGAGCTGCTTGATGGAGATGTCGGCTTCATCGAACTGGCCGATCTTCATCTTGCCGGCCACGATGTTCTCCACGAAATTGGAGAATGTCTCGGGCGAATTGTCCTTCAAGGTCCTGGACGCAGCTTCCACGCTGTCGCATATCATCAGGATGATCTGCTCCTTGGTATGAGGTTTACGGCCTTTGTAGAAGAAGCAGTCCACATCTTCGGGATCCCCTCCCTCATTGAGATATTTAGTGTAGAAATAACCGGTATTGGATGTCCCGTGATGAGTCAGGATGAAATCCGAGACAAGGTCGGGCAGTTTGTATTCCCTGGCCATGTCAAGGCCGTCATAGACATGCTTGATGATTGAAATCGCGCTCTCCTTGGGAGTCAGCCCGTCATGATAATGCACCTCGGTCGGAGACAGGCTTTCATTCTCTATGAAACACAAGGGATTCTTCATCTTGCCGATATCGTGGTACAATGCCCCGGCACGGACCAGCAGCGCATTGGCATCGATGGCCCTGGCAGCCGAATCAGCCATGTTCATGACCTGGAGGGAATGCTGGAAGGTCCCGGGGGCCTTGCTCTCGAGCTCCCTCAGCAGGGTATTGTTGGTATCGCAGAGCTCCCTGAGACGGGAATTGGAAACCAGGTCGAACATCTTCTCGAACAGATAGATAAGGGGATATCCGGCCACCGTAAGCATCGATCCTACGAACATGAAAAGGACGGCCTGATATGGATCGTCACCTACCATCCCGATCAGCCTGAAACCGATGTATGTTATCACCAGGCTCACAAACACTATGGCTGCAGTGATGAACTGCTGCCAGCCCTGGTTGAAGAACTTGAATGCAAACACAGCCACCACGCTCGCGACGATGAACATCACGAAAAGTACAGGACCGTTGTTGGCGAATATCAGCAAGGGCATCAGCGATACCACGCATATAGGCAGGTTCATCTTGTTCTTGAAGAACGCCTCCAGGTACAGGGCGGTCAGGGTGAACGGGACCATATACAGGAACTTCGGGGCGAACTTGTTGACTACAAGGGTGGCCACGACCGCGATGAGGAAAACCAGCGCCAGGTACCAGAATCTCCTGGTGTCATTGAGGATCCTCTTGTTGAGGAAATATATGACCAGGAAGAACAGCAGGCAGAGGACCAGCGCGATGAGGGCGTTGCCAAGCCAGAAGAGTATCCTTGGACCGCCATAGCCCATGTTGCTCTCGTATTCCACTTTATAGGAATCCAGCATCTGGGCGATTTCGGAAGTGACGATCTCACCCTTGGACACGATCAGCTGCCCTGCGCTCACAAACCCCTGGGTTGTGGATATCCTCGATGCGTTCTCTGAATTGACGAGGTTGGTGGTCCTGGGATCATAATCCAGGTTGGGTATGACCAGGTCATACGCGCCGGATACCCTGAGGACGGAATCTACATTGAATCTTGAATGCTTGGAAGCCACCTCCGAAAGCATCTTGGATCTGGCGTCGGACTCTTTGAACACTTCAGACACCGGCCTTTTGGTCACACGCTTGCCCTTGTGGACATAGAGGACGGCCGTTGCAGGGTCGTCATCCTTGTCCAGTTTCACTCCTTCGTCGGTCACGACTCCGTTGGAATAGATGCCTTCGAGGGCGGATATGATCTGGGGACGGATTGATGAATATGCGCCCAGATCCAACTCATCCGCAGCCTTCCTGCAGTTGTCCACCACATCCTGTTTGTACCTGTAATAAGGGACTATGACCGTCTTGCTCCTGCTCCTTTCCTCCCTTAACTGCTCGTCAGTCTTGAGTATCGGGAAGTCGAACTGGGCGATCAGGTCATCGTATCCCCAGGGTGAACCCTTGCGGTAGTCATAACCGAATTTCGCCGTCCTCGGGAAAATCAGGGTGAGGATGACGAAGAGCAAGGCCAGGGGGACAGCGACCCTGTAATTTATTGTCACGTTCGACTTTTTCATTTCCAATCCTATTTGAACGGACTGCCCGCCTCCCTGGCGATGTATCCGTAAGTAAGTTTGTCAGTAAGCCTTGGGAACAGGTTATGTGCCAGGACGGTGGCTTTCCCGAGGCCGGTCAGCACAACCTGCGACTTCCTCTTTTCGAGGCCTTTGGCAAGATGCCTGGCACAATCCTCGGCGCTCATGAGCTTCTCTTCCTTGAGCGGCGTCTCACCCTGCTGGGAGCCGTCTGCCGTGAGGGCGGCCTTGCGCACGTTGGATTCAGTATATCCGGGAGCGAATACGAGGACGTTGAGCCCATCCTTGAGGTGCTCGATACGGACGGTATCGAGGAATCCACGGACGGCATATTTCGAAGCCGAATAGCCAGTCCTTGCAGGAAGCGCCGAAAAACCGGCGATGGAGATCACTCCGACAACCTGCCCCTTGGATTCGAGCAGATACGGAAGGGCGTACTTGGTGCACTGGACGGTGCCCCAGAAATTGACGTCCATCAAGGAGCGGATTACCTTCAGGTCCAGGTCCTTGAACATCGCCCTCATGGAGATACCCGCATTGTTGACCAGGATGTCGATACGTCCGAACCTGCGGATCGTCTCTTCGATCAGATTCCTGCAGTCCTCCTCCTTTGTCACGTCGGTCTGCACGCAGAGTATCCTTTCAGGATCCGGGCTGACGGACGGGGCCAGTTCGAGCATCTTTCCGTAAGAACGTGCCGCCATCACCACGAGCGCTCCCCTTGAGGAGAACAAGCGGGCAGAAGCCAACCCGATTCCCGAGCTGGCTCCTGTCACTATGACGACCTTGTCCTTGAAATAATCAGCGGCCATTCTATTCGACTGTCATGGCGGCGATGTCGTCACCGTCATAAAGACCCGCGTCGAGTTTCGCCTTGATTTCCTTGAAAACCTTCAGGGTATATTCCACATCCTCCATGGTGTGGGCTGCGGTGGAGACGATCCTGAATATGATCATGCCCTTGGGGATGACCGGATAGATTACCATCGAGCAGAATATACGGTAATTCTCGCGGAGGTCCTTGGCCATCTTCGTAGCCTGGGCGATTCCACCCTTGATATGCACGGGGGTAACGCAGGCCTCCGCCTCTCCGATATCGAAACCTTCGTCCTTGAAGCCCTGCTGTATGGCCCTGGTGATCTTCCAGCACTTCGCCCTCAGCTCGTCGCCTTCAGGGGAGTCGATGATCTCCATTCGCTTGATATTGCCAAGCACGAGCGGCATGGGCAGCGACTTGGCATACATCTGGGAACGCATGTTGGCGCGGAGGAAGTTGATGATCGAATGAGGTCCGGCGACAAAGCCTCCGATGGAAGCCATGCTCTTCGCAAAGGCTCCGATATAGAGGTCGATCCCGTCCATCACGCCGAAATGCTCCGATGTACCGCGTCCATGCTCTCCGAGCAGACCGAATCCGTGGGCATCGTCGATGAGGATGCGGAACTTGTATTTCTTCTTCAGGGCAACGATCTCGTCAAGTTTGCCGAGCGCACCTGTCATTCCATAGACTCCCTCGGTGATGAGGAGTACTCCGCCTCCGTTCTCATCGGCTTCCTTGCAGGCACGTGCGAGCACCTTGTCGCAGTCGGCCATATTGTTGTGGCGATACTTGTACTTGCTGCCTATGTGGAGACGGATTCCGTCAAGAAGGCATGCATGGCACTCCGCGTCGTAGACAATCACGTCATGACGGGCGGTAAGGGCATCGATGGTCGACACTATGCCTTGATAGCCGAAATTGTACAGGAAGGCATCCTCCTTCTTCTCGAAGTCGGCGAATATCTTCTCGAGCTTCTCGTGATAGCGGGTATGGCCGGACATCATCCTGGCGCCCATAGGATAGGCAAGTCCCCAGTCTGCGGCAGCCTGTGCGTCAGCCTTCCTCACCTCGGGATGGTTCGCGAGGCCGAGATAGTTGTTAAGGGACCAGTTCAGGACCGGAATCCCGTTGAAGGTCATGTGAGGACCCAGTTCCCCTTCGAGACGCGGGTACATGTAGTAGCCGAAACCCTGTTCGAAATACTGGCCGATAGGGCCGCCGGAATCTCTTTCTATCCTGTCGAAAATATCAAGCATATTGGTAATTGTTAAGCGTCAATATTGGCATAATGTGCATTTTCCTCGATGAACTGCCTTCTGGGCGGGACATCGTCGCCCATGAGCATGGAGAAAGTCCTCTCCGCCTCAGCGGCGTTGTCGATGGTGATCTGGCGCAGGCGCCTCTTCGAAGGATCCATGGTGGTATCCCAGAGCTGCTCGTCACTCATCTCACCGAGACCCTTGTACCTCTGGACGGTGATACCCTTGTCGGAACCCTTGCCGAGCCTGGCTGTGGCCTCGAAGCGCTGCTCGTCCGTCCAGCAGTAGACCTCCTCCTTGCCTTTCTTGACAAGATAGAGCGGAGGTGTTGCAAGATAGACGTAACCGTTCTTGATGAGGTCGAACATGTAGCGGAAGAAGAAGGTCAGTATCAGGCAGGCGATATGGCTTCCGTCCACATCGGCATCGGTCATGATGATGACCTTGTGGTAGCGGAGCCTGCTGAGGTCCATCCTCTTGACTCCATCCTCATCTTCCTTGGCGACGGTGACACCGAGGGCTGTATAGATATTCCTGATCTCCTCGCTGTCGAACGCACGGTCACCTGCGGCCTTCTCGACGTTGAGGATCTTTCCCCTGAGGGGCAGGATGGCCTGGAACTTCCTGTCACGGCCCTGCTTGGCGGTACCGCCTGCGGAATCACCCTCGACGAGGAAGAGTTCGCAGACCTCGGGATTCCTTTCGGAGCAGTCCGCCAGTTTTCCGGGCATTCCGGCTCCGGTGAGAGCGGATTTGCGCTGGACCATAGCACGTGCCTTGCGGGCGGCCTCACGGGCGGTAGCGGCAAGCACGATCTTCTCGATGATCATCTTTCCGGCCTTCGGATTCTCCTCCAGGTACTGGTCCATGGCGGCGGCAGTCGCCTGGGAAACGGCCGAAGTCGCTTCAGGGTTACCGAGCTTGGTCTTGGTCTGTCCCTCGAACTGGGGTTCGGCTATCTTGACGGACACGACAGCGGTCAGGCCCTCGCGGAAATCCTCGGGAGCTAGGTCGCCCTTGAACTTGGCCAGGAGGTTATTCTTCTCCGCATAGTTCTTCAGGGACCTGGAAAGGCCCATCTTGAAGCCCTGGAGATGCGTTCCTCCTTCTATGGTGTTGATGTTGTTGACGTATGAATATATCTTCTCAGAGAATCCGTTGTTGTAGGACAGTGCGATGTCGATGGGGATCACCTTGTCGCTCTGAACGGAGACCGGTTCCGGAATCAGCTGGTTGGCACCGGCGTCGAGATACTCGATGAATTCCTTCAGTCCCTCCTTGGAGAAGAACTCATCGTTGCGGAATTCCTGCCTCCCGGTCGCCTTCAGGTCTCCGTTGGCATCTTCCTCCAGTTCATCGACCAGCTGTCTCTCGTCAGTGAGGGTGATCTTGATTCCCTTGTTGAGATATGACAGTTCGCGCATCCTGGCGGCCAGGGTCTCGTATTTGTACACGATAGTCTGGGTGAAGATGGTCTCGTCCGGATGGAAGGTGATTATGGTTCCGGTATCGTCGCAGTCGCCCACCACCTCGACAGGGCCGAGGGGCTTGCCCTTGGAATACTTCTGCACATGGACCTTGCCCTCGCGGTGTATCTCTGCGACAAGGCTGTCGGAAAGCGCGTTCACGCAGGAAACGCCGACTCCGTGGAGTCCTCCTGAAACCTTGTAACTGTCCTTGTTGAACTTTCCTCCTGCATGGAGGACGGTCATGACAACCTCAAGGGCGGAACGATGCTCCTTCGGATGCATACCCGTAGGGATTCCACGACCGTTGTCGACCACCCTGATGGAGTTGTCCGGAAGTATAGTGACATTAATCTCGTCGCAATAGCCTGCCATGGCCTCGTCGATACCATTGTCGACCACTTCATATACCAGATGATGGAGTCCCCTTTCACCCACGTCGCCGATATACATCGACGGTCTCTTCCTGACGGCCTCGAGGCCTTCCAAAACCTGAATGCTACTGGCGGAATACTGCTCCTCCGCCTTCTTCATCTCTTCGTTTTCTACCATTTTCCGAATAAAAAATTTGTCTGTTTCAGGGGGCTTCCCATAAAACAGACAAATATACGAAAAATTCTACAAATTCAGGGTGATTCCGGCCGTTACCCAAAGGTCTTTTTCAGAGTAGAACGGATTCCTCTGGATCGTCTCGCAGAGGAGGTTCCCCGATTCCAGCCAGAAGCCCAGTTTCCGGTTGAACTGGTACCCGGCCAGAAGGCCAAGGTCAAGATATCCAGGAATCTTCACGGAATACTTCGCGGGGATATAGGACTCGCCCCTGGCAATCGATATGAACGTCCCTTCATCGGAGCATATACCCTTGCGTGAAGAGGCTGAGATCAGGTTGACTCCGGCATAGAGCCTGGAATTGAAGTTGTATACTGCCTTGAGGTCGGTGCTGAATGTCGGGAGCATGAGTCCCGGCCCGCCGTCTTCCTTAAGTTCCGAATGCCTGACATGCAGGCCACCGTCCAGTTTGAAACCTCCCACCTTCAGGTCGAAGAGGGCGTCGGCGTAGAGGAGGCTGTAGTCAGCATATACTACAGCAGGCAGGAAAGCGTTCCCGATGATGGAAGGGACCGGAATCCCGGCATCAAGGATACCGTTGCCATAGACAGCCGCACCTCCGTCGATCTCGAACTGGAAGGTTGGTCCAAGGTTGCCCCAGGCACCGATCCTGGCATTGATCCTCTCGGTAGAATTGTCAAACAGTCCGTTGAACTTGCCAGCGTATGTAAAATGGTTCTTCGACAGTATGGAAGAATAGGTATTCAGACTGTTGCCGCCGGTAGCGGATGCGAACAGGCGGACATTGTCAGTAACGGAATACGAGACCTTTACGGCCGGGAAAATCCAGTTTCCCTTGTACGAACGGGAAAGGACAGCACCTTCATCATCCTTCATGAACAGTTTCTCTACACGCACGCCGAGGTTGAGATCCCACTTGCCGCTCTGGAAACGGTAGCTCGGAATGGCGGCGATCCTGCCTGCCCTGTCCTCCATTAGGTCGCGGTACGAACATCTCTCCGCTTCAAATCCCATTATCACCCTCTGGTGCCTGCTCAGGACAGGACCGGCTTCTCCGTGAAGGAAGAACAAGGTTTCATTCAGGTTCGGCTGTCCTGGATTGACAGGTATGAAGGAAGAGGTCGGATCGAATGTGTACCAATAATTGTAGATAGGGGCATTGGTACTAGCCACATACTCACCGTGGTCCCTTCCGATCCTTCCGTCAAGTGCCACGTCGTAGTACAGGTACGTATCGTCATCCCTGTTCGACCGGACCCTGAGCTTCATGTCGGCCGCGTTGAACGAACGCCTGTTCAGGGAATCCTTCCTCATTATCCCTTCGTAACCGAGACCGAAGGAGAGTATGGCATTGTTGAAACTGTACCTTCCGTCCAGACCTGCGGAGGACAGGGCATCATATCCTCCGAAAGATTCCCCGGGAATCTTCTCGATCCTGGCCACATCGCCTTCACTAACGTGGTGGAGGGAGTGGTACTTCCCGAAATAGGAGAGGTGCCTGGCATATACGCTCATCTGGAATGGACCGCTCTGTTCAGGACTGAACACGAAGTCCAGCTGGGGATGGAGGGAATATCCGGCTCCGCCCCTCAGGTAAAGCTTCCTGCCGCGATAGGCATCTTTGTCAGGGGTCATTTCCAGCATGTAAGGCTTGAAATTATAAGCGCCCTGATAAGGCTTCTCGAAGACCTCGTAACCGAAATCCATGTCGAAGCGCATCAGGGAATCAGGGATGGCCATGACAGTCTGGGGCTTGTGCACCTCCGTAGGATTGCCCTGGTATATGTTGGTAACCTCCACCGTGGGATTGAGGTTCTGTCCGAAAGATGCTGCGCACACCAGCAAGGCGGCTGCGGTTAATATCTTTTTCATGTTCTCTAGTTCATCAGGTTCTTAAGTTTCCCAAGTCTCATGCGCACATTGTCAAGCACGTCGTCCGAAGTTCCGGTAGGTTTGTAACCGTTGAGGATACTCTCGAACGTGGCCTTGGCCTGAGCGTAGCGTTCCTGCTCGGCGAAGGAATCCCCGAGCACTATGAATGACTTTGCCAGCCAGTAGTTCTGGCCTCCGGCATTTGAAGAGAACTCATAGACCTTGTCCTCAACCGACTTGTAGAGTCCCTGGTCGTATGCATCCTGGATGAGCATAAAGGCAGCCTCTGCACCCTCGTTGGTGGAAGGCTTGGCTGCAAGCTGGCCGAATATCACGAAGGCGCTGTTCCTGTCGTTGGTGGAGAGGAGGGACTTGGCCTTAAGGTAATCGGCCTCCCTCTTTTCCGCCTCGGTGCTCCTCGAATCCGACTTCACCTTGTCGGCGCAGGAGATCGCATTGCCATAGTCGGCAGCCTTGTAAGCGGAGCGCATCATGCCAAGACGGGCGGTGTGCTTGTTGTTCTCGATCTTAGCCTTGCCGAGCAACGAACTGAATCCGCCGTAGGCATCGGTGTATCTCTGCATCTCATACGAGAGAAGCGAGAAATTGAGGATGGCGGACTCGGTGAACGAATCGTTCAGTCCGCTGCCGATCGCCTTCTTGTACCAGTCGCAGGCCTGCTCCTTCTTGCCCAGGTTGCGCAGGCATTCCGCGATGTAGAAACCAGCCTTCGAGGCATCGTTCCCCGAAGGATAACGTTCCAGATAGTTCTGCAGCGAGGAAAGGGCCTTGTTCCAGTTCTCGGAGAGATACAGCTGCTCGGCGGCGGCAAAATACATGCTTTCCTTCTCGCCGGCGCTCTTGTCTCCGATGACCCCGGCCTTGTCGGCATAGTCCAGATACTCGTCCGTACGACCCTGGCTCTGGTAGATGGACTCGATCGCCGCAAGGGCCTCGTTGGCGTATTCGGTACCAGGCATGTCAGAAACCACCTGTTTGAAATATCCCAGGGCCTTGTTGTATTCGGAGACATTCCTCGAGATCAATCCGAGTTCTATGAGTGACCTGGCCGCTATGGTCTTGTCGTCAGTGGCGGTGCGGAGCTTCTCGAAAGTCCTGACCGCATCGTCATTCCTGCCGGCAGCCACATAGGCCCTTCCCAGCTCATACATCGCCTCCGAGTAGTACCCGGCTGAAGGATCCGCCTTGAGCGCCCTTGAAAGGATATCTACTTTCTTTTTACCATCCCCAAGGAGTCCGTATGCGATTCCGGCGCGATATGCAGGATACAGGTTCGAATCGTAAGAGAACCTGTCCAGGGCGTTCTCGTACCCCTGGACAGCTTTCTGGTAGTCCTTCCTGATGAAGTCGCAGTCTGCCCTCCTGGCAGCGGCATCCTCCCCTTCCACGGGGTTCCTTTCCTGGAGATACTCGTCGAACCACTTGGCCGCATTGTCGTAATCTCCCATACGGAAATAGCTGTAAGCCAGGTCGAAAGGAATAAGGCGACCTTCAGGTTTGCCGTCCAGTGCCGAGTTGTTGTACAGGTCGGTGAAAGTCTCGGCGGCCTTCTCGAACTGGTCGCTGCGGTAATATGACTCTCCGAGCCAGTACCTGGTGAGCTGGTTGAATCCCTCCCTCTTGTCGGAATAGTATCCGGCAGCCTTCAGGAGCGGGACGGCATCCCTCCAGGAACCGTTCTCGATCAGCTGGTTGGCACGAAGGTAGTTGGCCCTCATGTAATTCGCACGCTGGTCCTTGTCGAGGTTGTCGATATTGGCATAAGCGTCCACAGCCCCGGAATAGTCATGGTTGTACAAGGATGCGAGAGCCATATAGCTATATATCTGGTCTCCCTTGTCCTTGCCGGGATACTTGGCGATATACTCGTCGAACACCTTGGGGTTGTTGTTGAGGTCGAAGGACAGTTTGGCATAGTTGAAATGGGCGTCCTCCCTGATGTCGGGATTGTAAGCCTGCTCCGAAGCCGCCCTGAACGCGTCGAGCGCCGCTACCTTGTTGCCGGTCTGGATATAGCTGTAACCCATCTGGTATTTAGCGATCTGCCCGATGGAGT
>JAEEGF011540422.1_pt1 | contig 18325 bp, 13 predicted proteins | sample 9134171 | NCBI WGS metagenome assembly JAEEGF01 (sample SAMN16246542, study PRJNA631951) | gut metagenome | biome: gut microbiome; feature: rumen; material: AP-attached | host: Bos | place: Iran: Karaj | collected 2018-10
ACGATATTACAGGTTTCATGATTACTGCCATAGCCATCGAAACCAGCATAATAACGGAGTGCATCATTCCAGTAACCATTTAGGTTGCAGCTACCGAACGTCAGAGTCCCAGTGGCTGTTACATCAAGGTCAATGTGTCCCTCCTGGGTCACATTGATCTTGTACCACACTTCGGATGTGTTGTTGTCTAGCGTTCCGGTCTTGGTCGACCCACTAGTGATGAGCGTAGCGGTTTGCCACGAAGTGCCTTGTGCCAGCAATCCAAACGAGGTTGCCAGCATCGTTGCTAAGAGAAATAATAATTTTTTCATACGCATTACGGTTTTAAATAAATATATAATGAGAATTGATTAAAGATTCTTCATAATATGAGGTAATTTGGAGAAATGCTATTTTCATGAGGATGTGCAAAATTAGGAAAACGATAGTTTTAGGGACTCCCAATTTTGCAAAAACGACTCCCAAAAAAAAATTGGGAGTCGTTTTTTTATGTTTTTCACCACCTGTGGCCCAAAAGACGCCAGATGGAGTTAATTCGCCGAATCGTTTTTACACTTCCATTCAGTAGGAGTAAATCCGGTGATGGATTTGAAAATGCGGTAGAATGATGTCTCGCTGGAGAAACCAGACGCCATATAGACTTCAGTCATCTTGAGGTTGGGCTGGTGGCGCATGAGTTCTTGAGCGTAAGCAATACGATAGGTGTTGATGAACTGCGGGAAAGTGCAGTTGCGGTGCATCTTGATGGCGTTGGAAAGGACATTTCGGGAAGTGCCTAATGTGCTGGTAATTTCGGTTACCTTCAGGTCTGGTTTTAGGAAAAGCTGCTGCTCTTCCATCAGTTGACCGAGGCGCTGCATGAGTTCAGCACTGTCGATAGCGTCATCGGGCGCCTCGTGGGGTCCCTCCTCAGGCATATCGAGAGCGGTGACAGGTTCCTCGACAGTAACCGATTGAGGCGTTTCCACGGCTTGATATCTCTTCCTGCGGCGATAGATAGTCATCAGTCCTGCCGTCACTGCGGCGAGCATCAGCGCGACAAGCAGCCAAGCCCACAGGGGCCAGCGTGCTCCGGCTTTATGGCTGTATGGGCTGACGTGCAACAGCCAGGTGGCAGCCGTGGGTTTGAAGTATGAACCCTCGGGCGCTCCGCCCATCAGCATGATGTCGCCATCGGGAGTCAATAGTGGTGGATTAGCGTTAGACGCATCGCTTAACACATCGGTGTAATATAATGTCAGATGGGCCGGTGTCGTGGCATAGTCGATAGCGACAACATATATGCGGGCCTTGCCACTGGGGGCTACAGTCGCCTGGGCATCCATGCCCAGCAGATATGCCCGTTGGCATTTACGGTCAACAAGGAAGTTTAAGTAATAGTTGATTTCACCCCATTGACAGGTTTTGGGTATAGGTACATCGGTTTGCAGGAGCGAGAATTCTCCATTAGTGACTCGGGCTATCGCCATCTGTCCCTCGTCATTCTTGACAGGGAGCAGATAGGAATAGTCCCCCTTGGTTTCATCGCCAATAAAGATACAGGACGAGGGGTAAGGTATGAATCCCGTGAGCATTCTCCACGTATCGAGCAAGGGCACATGGTAAGGCTCTCCACGCAAGCGGTCAGCCACAGGATGGGTAATCTGTTGCCCAATAGTATCACCTCCGCCAATGATGATAGCATCATCCTTGGCGATGCGCAGGATGTACGGAGAGCATCGGCCGACACTCACGTCCTTCACATGCATGAACCCCACCTTCCCGTCATACATCTCGATATCATCCTTGTGGTACCAGTTGCCGGCGATGATGGCACGTCCATCGTCCATTGCCATCACCGATGCCAGCGCCCGCTTGGTGTCGATGCTGGCAAAGCCCTGACACTCGCGGGTCTTCGGATCATAAAATTCGGCTTCATAGGTTTGTCCTACGCCCAAATTTTTCTCGTGACCGCCAAAGATGAGCACTTTACCTGTCGAGAGTTCCACCGCGCAGCCGTCATCGTGGGAAAATGCCATATCCACCAGGTGCCATTTTCCATCCTTGAAGTACTCGAGCGTGGGCGTAGGCACAAAGTTGGTGGTGTGGCCGCCGATGGCCGTCGGTTCACCGTTCAAGCAGAGCACAGTGTGTCCCATTCGGGGGAGGTTCAAGTCGGGCAGCCGCTCGGCTTCAATCTTCACGACAGGGCAGGACACTGCACTTTTCCCGCCAGGTTGTGCAGCCAGCGAGAGCAGTGCCGTGAGGCAGTATAGTATCGAGAGAATGATACCCCTCAAATGATGAAAATCGTTGATTGTAAAAACCCACGCTAAGCCACTGATGCGGTGAGTGATTTAGCGTGAGTTTAGAAAGTTGAATTAAATCAGTTCTTCTTGGCAGCTTCCTTGCAATCGGGGCACTGCTGGTCGGCAGGCTTGTCGCACTTCTTGCCTTCCATCTTCTTGTCCTTGCAGCAGTCCTTCGTTTCGGCAGCAGCCTTGTCGCACTGCTTCTTGCCCTCCTTGCACTCGTGCTTCATGCCAGCGGCCTTGTCGCACTGTTTCTTGCCTTCCTTGCACTCGTGCTTCATGCCAGCGGCCTTGTCGCACTGCCTCTTGCCTTCCTTGCACTCGTGCTTCATGCCAGCGGCCTTGTCGCACTGCTTCTTGCCTTCCTTGCACTCGTGCTTCATGCCAGCGGCCTTCTTGCACTGCTGGCCTTCAGCCTTATTGCACTCGAGCTTCTGAGGAGCGGCAGCCTTGGCCTTGCAGTCGTCACACTGCTGGTCGGCGGGCTTGGTGCAGGGCTGACCATCCTTGTGGTCCTTGCACTCGTGCTTTTTCTCAATAGCAACCTGTTTAGTAGGCGCCTTAGTGTTCTTTACAGTCTGTGCAGACATCGCACCAACGGCGAAAACTGCCACCATGAGAGTCATTAAGAATTTCTTCATTGTTTTTAGTTTTATATTTAAATAAAGTGTTTTGCGCGCCAAAATTAGTGCAAATTGCCGACAGAGCAAAATGAAAAACTCGGATTTTCATTTTTTAGGTAGCAATGCTGCCTAATTTATCCCAATTCAGCTATAAAAAATCAAATAATAGACGTTTTTAAGATTTTTTGGTTTAATAGCCGCTCAAAATTTTGTCTATTTCAATCAAACGTGTACATTTGCACACTTTGAACCAACACCAATAAAAACGAGATTCAGAACAATTATGTCAACCTATACCGTTTCCGACCCTCGCAAGGTCACAACCAAACGCATCGCCGACATGCGCCTTGCTGGCGAGAAAATCGCGATGATTACCGCCTATGACTACACCATGGCAACCCTCGTGGACCAAGCCGGCATCGACATCATCCTGGTGGGCGACAGCGCCTCCAACGTCATGCAGGGCAACGCCACCACCATCCCCATCACCATTGACGATATGATTGTGTATGGCCGCACCGTGGCCCGTGCCGTCAAGCGTGCAATGGTCATCGTGGATATGCCCTTCGGCACCTATCAGGGCGACCCCATCGAGGCGCAGCGCAATGCCGTGCGCATCATGCGCGAGACTGGCGCCGACGGCGTGAAACTGGAGGGCGGACGCGAGATGCGTGGTGCCATCGAGATGATTCTGCGTGCCGGCATTCCGGTCATGGGACACCTGGGACTAACGCCGCAGAGCATCAACAAGTTCGGCACCTATGCCACGCGTGCCGAGGATGAGGCCGAGGCTACACGCCTGCTGGCAGACGCCAAGGTGCTGGGTGAAATCGGCTGCTTCGGCATCGTGCTGGAGAAAATTCCCGCTATGCTGGCCGCCAAGGTGACGCAGTCAATCAACGTGCCGACCATCGGCATCGGCGGCGGTGGAGCCTGCAGCGGACAAGTGCTCGTGCTGCACGACATGCTGGGTCTGAACCGCGAATTCAAGCCCAAGTTCCTGCGCGTGTATAACAACCTGGGTGAACAAATCATCGACAGCGTGGGCAACTACATCACCGACGTCAAGACCGGTGACTTCCCCAACGAGAACGAGCAATACTAAGATTCTCACAATAATCCAGCGCTTAATGTGTAAAGCACATAACCATCACTTGTTTACCCGTGGCTTCGCCTTGTGGGTAATTATACTTGTGAGCGGTAGCTGCCTGGCTGCTCCACGGCAGTACAATGTGGACTCACTGCTTCACGTGCTGGATGCTGTCATCGACAGCAGCACCGTCTATGACGCCCGTTTACACCAGGACCTGGTCGGCTATAGGGTTGCCTACGACAATGCCGAGAACGACGAGGCACGCTTTGATTTGGCTTACACCTTGTTCAAGACATACCGCAAAATCAGGCTTGACTCCGCCCTGTACTATGCACAACAGCGGGTGCATATTGCACAACGGCTTGCCAATCCTGATTCACTGCTATCGGCAAGGCTCAACGAGGCGGATGCGCTGAAGTGCCTCGGTAGGCTCAATGATGCCCTGGCTGTTCTCGATGCCTTGCCCCATAACGCCTACATCAGCCACAACGCCCATTACTATTTCCTGTACCACAGCATCCTGCTGTCCCTCTCACAACTGACCACCGACCAACAGGAGGTCGCCAATTACAAAACCCTGCTGACGCGTTATCGTGACACTGTCAACCTGGTGAATATCCACGATACGTTGACGGTGTGTGTCAACACCTGTGCCATCGATAAAAGCCGTGGCCGGTTCAAGGAGGCCCTGGAAGGGCTGCTGCGGTTCGGAAACACTCACAGCGCACTCATCCAGAACTCTGCGATTTACTGGTATGAGTTGGGAGACACCTATCGCAGTTTGGGAGATAACGAAAGTGCCAAGTACTGTTTTACCATGTCGGCCATCATTGATAAGCGCCACAGCAGCAAGACCTACACATCGTTGCAGTCGCTGGCTTGGCTGCTATACCAGGAAGGGGACACCGAGCGAGCCTACCGATATATCAACTGCTCGCTCAATGATGTCATGTCGAGTAACGCACGCAACAGGCTTGCGCTGGTGGGAGAATACCTACCCATCATCACCGACGGTTATGCCCAGCATCAACACAACCTTGCCGTCCGCCACAACATCCTAATCGGCATCGGCACCCTTGTCCTTGCCATCCTTGCGGGGTTGCTCTCGGCCATCTACAGGAGCAACAAGAGGATGAAGGCCATGCAAGCCCAATTGACCGAAAGCAACAACAATCTGCAACAACTCAACACACAGTTGAGTGAACAAGGCAAAGCACTGGTTGAAAGCAACCGCATCAAGGAAGAATACATCGGACAACTGTTCAACCTGTGCTCCCAATACATCAGCGAATCCGAGAACAAGCGCACCAAAATGTTGGGACGCATCAAAATGGGCAAAATCAAAGAGTTACAGGAACAGTTAAGTTACTCGACGATGAGTCAGGACCTGAACAGGCTGTTCCACAACTTTGACGTCATTTTCCTTAAATTATTCCCCGATTTCATCGAACGATTCAATGCCCTGTTACGGCCCGATGAGCAGATTGAAGTCAAGGGGAAACACCTGCTCACTCCCGAACTGCGCATCTATGCGCTCGTGAGGCTGGGCATCAACGACAGCACCAAAATCGCCAGTTTCCTGCACTATTCTCCCCAAACCGTTTACAACTATCGCATGAAGGTGCGCAACCGCTCCGATATCCCTAAGGATCAATTTATTGCCCATATCCAGAACCTGTAACGCCACCCATCCCGCCAATAGCAAGCAAAAGGCCTGCCCTCAACGGGCAAGCCTTTCACCATTCTTAGTCACATTGACTGATTTATTCACTTTTCCTATCTGATGATGTGTCCCCAAACATCGTATGTCACACCGTCCTTGATAATCAGTACGCGGCCATCCTTAACGACCTTACGCACACTGGAAACCTGACTACCGTCCTGAATGTCGATGACACCAGTCGGATCAGAAGGCTCTATTTCCTCTCCGCGCAATTTGGCAGCACATGCCTCAATCTCGGCCTGCGTTAAATAACCACCATCAACGAAGTGGATGGAAACGGCTTGCTGCAATGTAGGCAGAGGGGTACCGATGGGAGGATAGACGTAAAGAGCCCTTCCGCCACTGTAGGCCGAGTGAGAAGCGATGGCTTCTTCAAGGGTCGTTTCGGTATAAACCTCACGTCTTGCATCGGGACCAGAGGGCAGAATCAACGGGTCAAAGCCGGTCAACAGATACAGCGCATAGCGCAACTGGTTGGAATGACGGAACTCCGAAATCTGCATATCGCTCGTACGGTTGTAGTCGGCAGCGATGTCGTCCCACGAAGCACCACACATTGCGGCAAGCACTCCCGAGAAGACACCTGTGCGGTCAGCACCCAGGTGGCAATGGATCTGGAACGGTACGGGATGTTCTTCAATGTTGATGAAGCGCACAATCTCTTGAATCCACTCGGCGAAGCGGCTCTGGTCGGTGTAGTAAAGCGCATGGTCGTAAGATGGTGTGTGACCATTCTGTTTGCCCACATAGAGCACCCTCTGATTGTTGATTATCTTGCGGTAATAATCCGGAATCGTGGTCGTGTAGGTCGTTCCTGAAACGGTGTAGGTCGCATTACCATCCTCCGATTCCAGGTTACCCGACAGAGCAATGTCACAGTTGATACCTGCCTCGGTTGCCAAATTGGCGACCCACTCGAGGCGCGCATGCTCAGTGTCATAGCTGGAGCGTGAGGAATGATAAGGATGGTAGGAACGGTACAAATGTTGGGTTCCAGGCACACGGCGGAAATTGGAAATCCGCTCTTGTTCCATACGGTCGGTCAGGTCAAAGTCGGCAAGCGGACGGATATAAAGAGCCGTTTCCTTGCGTTGTGCCAGGTCTTCAACGTCATCATCGTTGAACGCCACAATCTGTTTCCAACCATTGGAGCAGAAGGTCAGATAATCCTCACAACCCTCGGCCAAGGTAGGCCATGACTGAGTTACATAGGAATTGCCGTTGACATGATGTACCTTGAACAGGAACTCAGGCTGACCGCCGTTACCGGTGCGCGAGATGCCACTGTACGGCAGTGTGAGGTAGAAGCAACCGTCGGAACTGAAGCCCGACATCCGATAATCGGAATCATCCTGCGACCAGTTGGATATGGAGCCATAGACGAACAGTTTCTGCACGTTCAGCGGAGAAATGACGAAGCGGGTTCTCGAAGTCGAGAAGATGAACGTGATCTGTCGCAAGTCATCGTTCAGGCGGAAGCAGTTGTTCTTCTCGCTCGTGGTGAACAACTCACCATATTCGCCCTCAAGATGTGTAAGGGTGAGCGGACAGCCGTTATCGGTCGCGCCCAAAGCGATCTCCCAGCCATCATTCACACCTGACTGCCAACCGTCGCTGTAGATGGCGGAATAATGGTTGGCGTTACTGATATTGGAAGGACCCCATGAACCGCTTGAGAAGTGGCTGTTGCCTATCACAGCGGCGTAGGTAATATCCTCCTTAACATATGGAACAGGACAAGTGAGACGGCCGGACTCATCGGGAAGGAAGCGCACACACAACGACTCGCTGTCGTTGCCGACCACAAGATAGATGCATTCATCATCCCAGGCAGCAACACTGTTGTCCAGATATACGCGTCCGCCTACAAGCGAGAAGGGCTTAGTGGGGTCAGGCTCAATGACAACCTCGTCCTGAGGAGCCGCCTTGGTCAAGCGGATAGTGATGGCCTTGGTGGCAGGATTGAAGACGAACTCTGCCGAGTCGCCCACCACTGGGTTGTCGATCAGAGTGAGATCCGACAAGGGAACCCACACTGAGTTGATGCCCAGCGCGTTGTCAGCATAATTGCAACCTGTGCCGCCGTAAATATCCTCGCGGCTATACAGCGTCGAATCAGCGTTGGGATAGAGCTCGCGCCACTCCCAAGAAGCGTCCAGACCGTCGCCCCAGCCGTGCTTGAAGAACCATCGTTGAACGGGGTCAGGCTCTACCTCCTTGGTCATCCGAATAGTGATGGCACCCGTAGCGGGATAAAAGATAAATTCACACGAATCGCCAACAGCCGGTGTACCGATGACCTCGATATTGGATAGGGGCACCCATGATGAACCGCTGCCGTTGATGTTGTCGGCATAATTACAACCATCGCCACCGAAGATGTCCATCCTGGAATAGGCGCTGGCATCCTCGTTGGCAAAGACTTCGCGCCACTGCCACGAACCACCGCTCCACGGGTGTTTCAAGAACCAGCGCTTGGTGGGCGTCGGCGGGGTGTCGCCACCGCCGAAGTCGGGATTGGGCTTCAGGCGAATGGCATAGGTGTACCAGGAACCTGATGAAACCATCGCCATGACGGTTTCCTCGCTACCGCCATACACGACATAGCCGTAGGAGGGATCGGAGCCTGTGGCCAGATCAACATCGCCCCACGACACGCCGTTGTAACCGCCGCTCTTGAACGTGAGCGTGCGCGACGAGGACGAGGACGTGGAGTTGCCCCACACCTCGATGGTGTCGCCCGGGTTAGCGGTGAAATACAGCCAGCGGTAAGCCGTGCTCGACTTGCCGTTGATCTTCAGGCGCTGGGTAAACGTCAATGCTTCAGTTCCGTCGGCCGATGTCCACAAGCGCTCTGAGCAGCTCTGGAAAATGGGAACACGGTCGGCCGACGAGCCGTCGGTGACAAAGGTCACGCCATGCAGGGTGGTCGTCTCCCACAAGGTGTCGCTGGGAAACATCTCGGTGTCGGAGAAATTCCAGAAAGTGACTTCCTGGGCCGACATCAACAGGGGCAATGCCAGCATCAATGCCAGCAGTTTGCGGAGTAATGATTGATTTTTCATAGTCAGTAAAAAGGGTTTTAAGTTTAAGTTAGTAAGTTTCTGCTAGAAAAAGTTTTTCCGGATACAAATTTAGGGTTTCCTGGGCAAATTTCCGCCTTTAAGAGTTATAAAGTAACCTGCAGCAACATAGCAAACCGCTGATATACAGTGGTTACTGCATCATCGCTATGGTCCCAAAAAGTAAATGCGATATGAAACGGTTTTCAGGCCTTGCGGGAGAGAATCGACCTGAAGAAATGGATGGTGAGGGGGATGGCGAGCAGGAAGGCGAGCACGTCGCAGACCGCTTGGCAGATTTCCACGCCTTTCAAGCCCAGGAAATGGGGTAATATCAAAATCAGGGGGATAAAGAAGATGCCATTGCGGGAGGCTGCAAGGACATTGGCCGAAATGCTCTGACCGCACGTCTGCAAGGTCATGTTGCACACGGTCACCACGGCAGCCATGGGCAGGGCGACAAGTTGCCAGCGCAGGGCGACAGCGCCCACAGCAACAACCTCGGGGTCATCACGCAAGAGGTCCACCAGCTCCTCGGCAAACACAAAGGCGGGACCGCACATCACCAGCAAAACCGCCATGTCGAGAAGGATGGTAAAATAAAAGCCTTTGAGCAGACGCTTGTACTTGCCCGCACCAAAATTAAAGCCACAGAAGGGCTGGTAGCCCTGCCCCACCCCAATGATGATAGCGAAGATGATGAATGCCAACCTCGATACGATGGACATGCCGGCAATCGCGGCATCGCCATATACGCCCGCTGCCACATTGAGCATCAGCGTGGCAATGCTGGCAAGCGCCTGACGCGTTAGCGACGGTGTGCCACCATTGAGGATTTCCTTCTGGAAATGCCAACGGCGCGAGGCCAATTTGAGCTGGATGGGGATGTTCTCGCCACGGCGCGACATCACCCACAGGACGATAAAGCCAAACAACTGGCTCAGCACCGTGCCGATGGCGGTGCCGAGAATGCCCAGCCCAAAGGTGAACATGAACAGCGGCACGAGCACCACGTTGAGCACAGCACCCGATATCATACCGTACATCGCCTGGGTAGCATTGCCCTGGAAACGCATCTGGTTGTTGATGACCATCGAGGCGGTCATCAGCGGCGCACCTAGCAGGATAACGCCCATAAACTGCATGGTATAGGGCAAGATGGTGGGAGTGGAACCCAACGCAATGGACAACGGCTTGAGGAAAATCAGGCCCAAAATAGTGATAATCAGACCACAGACGATACTACCCACAAACGAGGTGGCAGCCATCTGGCGCGCCTCGTCGAGGCGGCGTGCGCCCAAGTGACGTGACATATAGGTGCCTGAGCCCTGACCAAACAGAAAACCGATGGACTGGATAATCGCCATCACGGGGAACACCACACCGACTGCGGCAGTGGCCTGGGTATTGATGAGTCCCACAAAATAGGTATCCACAAGGTTGTAGATACTCGTGACAAGCATACTGATAATGGTAGGCACTGCCATCGCGGGAATCACGCGACGGATGGGTGCTGTTGTCAGGAAAGTATAGTTGTCTTGCTTACGCATCACGAACCTTGGTCATTTTTTGAGGGTGCAAAGGTACAAAAAAACTTGCCTTAAATGCTGATTTGAAGACAAGAAATTCAATCTAGGCATCCGCATTCATCTTCAAACAACACTTTTTTTTCAAACAACTTTGACAACGTTGAACAACAAAAACAACAATTAATTTATAATAAGAAATTGAAAACAAGAAATACAAGAAGGACAAATTATTGATTATTAAATAATTATGTTGAACTTAGGGTGTTTGTTGTTTTCATTTTTTTACAGTGTGCGGATGCCAACTAGAAACTAGGGACTAGAAACTCATCGTATTGTTTTCTGGTTATCGTGGTCAAGTTGCAGGAGCCAGTTGATGCCCTTGACGACGCGCAGGGGCGGATTCTTGAAGTGGTTGCCGGGGTTGAGTTCAAATTTGGAGGGGATGCCACGTTCCGCCATCAGTGCAGCCAGTGCTTGGGTGCGTTCTCCAACGGTCTGCAGCACAGCGTTGCGCGAGGTGCTCTCCTTGTCGCCCACCGAGAGATAAACGCCCTGCAACACCACAGCGGGTTCATGCTCGGTGGCATACTCCAGCCAACCCGGGTACCACATCGAGCCCGAGGCCGACAGGATGCGGGTAAACAGGTCGCACTGGTATGCCGTCCACACGGCGAACAGGCCCGCCAGAGAATAGCCTGCCAGGCAACGCCATGCGGGTGGCGCATCAAGCAGGTTTTCGACCTGGGGCACGACCTCACCTGTGAGTAATGGTAGCAGTTCAGGAGCGCCACCCGTGAAGCGGTCATCCCGTGAAACTACAGTCTCCACCGCCCATGGCGATAATTCCTGATTCCAATGCAGACCACTGATGGTCACCAAATTAAACCCGCTGCAATCCACCTGCTTGCAGGCTTCCAGCAGCAACTGCCCATTCTCATGATAATCAATCGAATAGACCAGCGGTGCACTGCCCTGCACCAACTTGTAAAGACGCACCAACCGATGCCCGAATTGCAACTCCTGTATTTCCATGCGGCAAAATTACGAATAATTCACTACCTTTGCGTCAGTTATCAATCATTATTTGTTGTTTGACAATTATGGCAACCGCACGCTCAAAAAAACGTCCTTTGTGGATATGGATTCTCCTGTTTATCGTAGCTGCTTTTCTGTCTATCATCGGCTACGGACTGTTGATTTCAGGATATCAAGGTGCGGACTATTTTGCACACCCCAGTTTGACCGTTGTCGCAGCAGCCATCATTCTCGGCCTGTATACCCTATTCGTGAGATGGATGGAACGGCATTGGCCCGCCGATTTGCCGTTGGGCAAGCTAGTGCCCCACACCCTGTTGGGAATTCTTGTGGGCTTCATTATCATGGTGCTGGTGGTGAGCACAATCGTTGCAATGGGCGATGCCACTGTGACGTGGAAAGGTTTCTCTGTTGAGAAGCAGTTCAGCGTGTTCATGATGTTCCTTGCTGTCGCCGTGGGCGAGGAGATGATATTCCGTGGCGTCATCTTCCGTTGGATTGACGAGCGGTGGAACACTTGGGTGGCACTGCTGATATCGGCAATTTTGTTCGGATGGATGCACATCTCCAATGATAACGCCACCTGGTGGTCGTCGCTTGCCATCGCCGTCGAGGCAGGTCTGCTGCTCGGTGCCGCCTATAAGTGGTCAGGTTCGCTGTGGGTACCCATTGGCATCCATTGGGCCTGGAACTATACCCAGGGCAACATCTTCGGGCTTGCAGTCTCGGGCAGTGATGCTGGTGAAACCATGCTCACTACCATCGTGAACGGTCCCGACATCATCACGGGCGGGGCATTCGGTCCCGAGGCTTCCATCATCTCGGTCATCCTGGGCACTTTCTTTACCATTGTTTTCCTCGCTAACTGCTACCGTCGCACCCCCCGCCACTGATTGCCTCACGCTAAGACGCTAAGACGCGAAGTTTTAGCATTGCTTGCATAGGCTCGCTAGAAATCAAAAAAGTATCGATGGAAAAAAATCGCTGGTTTTTGTTTAAAAACAGTACCCTTGTGTGTTATTATGATGTAACACCAGAACAGACAACAAGAATCTGATGACGATAGACGCATTTGAACAACAAGCGAAACGGCTGAGAAAGCTGGCGCTGCAGGCGGCCGCTGCAGCGGGCGCCGACGCCGACACAGCCCAGGACATCGCCCAAGAGACGATGGTACGCCTATGGCAAATGCGTGACGACTCCCGCCTCTACAATCCCGAGGGCTATGCCACGGTGATTGCACGCCACCTGGCTTTGAACCATCAACGCCACAAGCCGCCGCTCCCGCTCGACGAGCGGCAGGCCACGCCGCTCTCCAGCCAGACCAGCCCCTCACCGCTCGAGATTATCGTGCAACGCGAGGACGAGCAATGGCTGCAAGAGCGCATCCGCAACCTGCCGCCCACCCAACACGCGGTGCTGCACATGCGCCAAGTGGAACACCGCACCAGTATCCAGATTGCCAAAATATTGGGCATCAAGGAAACAAGCGTAAACACGCTGCTGGCAAGGGCACGACGGCAACTGTTAGAAGAAATACGTCAATATAGAAACCAAGGACAATGAAACGGTATTCACAACAACAAATCAAGACGCTGCTCGACAAATTCATGGACGGGCAGACCACCGTGGAGGAAGAGGCCATGCTGGCCAAATACTTCCGCAGCGACGACGTGCCCGCCGAGTGGGAGGACTACCGCCTCATATTCGACTACTTTGACCGCGGCATGAAAGGCGACCTCGTGCCCGTGGAGCAACCCAGCCCATCGTTGACACAGCTCATGGGCCGCCGCTGGTGGGGCATTGCTGCCGCTGCCTGCATCACCGCTGCTATCGTGGCAACCGTCATGCTGCACCGCCCCGCAACCACCACCGTGCCCGAAACGCCACCAATCATTGCCCAAAAAGCGGACTCCATCGCCACACCAGTGGCAGTGGAAACAGAGCAACAGCCTCAGCAACTGGCATCAGCCAATCCAGTCCGTCCAAACAATCCAGTTAATCCAGTTTCCCGCAAAATCCGCCGCCTGCAGACGCGCAACGAGCGCTTGGCCCGCGAGAATGCACGCCTGCAACGCGAACTGGCCGACCTGAAGCGCCGCGCCTTCATCATCGACCTCGAGGCCAACGGGTTCAGAGCCGTTCAGGACGAGGACGGCAGCATCGTGCTCATCGACATCGAGCAAGAGTTAGAAAACGAATTGAACAATCAACCGACAACCAATATTCCCGCATTATGAAAACAACCAGTTATATCATCGCGACACTTATCGCCATACTCGTGCCTGCAACGGCCAGCGCCAACGTCTATGAGGAACGCCTGAAAGAGGCTTTCGACGACATCATCAATGCCGTTTCCTTTCCGTTCAGCGACAAGGACGCCAGTCAGATGCACACCATCTATTCCGACCCCGAGACCGGAGCCAAGGAAGGACAACTCGATGTGTACAAGTTCACCATCGACAGCGAGAGCATCGATTTGATCAACAACGCCAAACGGGTTTATGAACAAATGAATGGCAACAGCAACGCAGATGTCTACACCCTGTGGTGGAGCGACAACGACGACGGAAGTTTTCAAGGCTACAGGCTCTATTACAGCCCCGAGCAAACCATCGTTGTGGGTCTGGCCTGTGACCATTGCTACACCGTGGGCTTTGTTGCCCCCGATGACAAGCAACACCGCAAGACCTACACCCTGGAGTGGAGCAAGAACGACGACAGCGACAGCATCAGCGGGCGCCTCATCACCACCTATGCCCCAGTCAAAGCCAAAGCAACCGATGGCCATAGGATGATCAGTTCTGTGGTGATTAGTTCTGACGACTACGACAAATACATGGAAGAATTCCAAGCCGGTATGGAAAAGTACCAGCAAGGCATGGAGAAATATAAATCCGCCATGGAAAAAGCCCAAGGAGCACTTTCTGGCTTATCAGATGGTCAAAGTCATTCCTTCTCTTTTTCATCCTCCTCAAGTCATGACAATGCGAAGGACTGGATGAAGAAACTACTTTTCTACATCAACAAGGTTCAAGAAAACGGTGACCGCTACCTCTACCTGTCCAAGCTCTACGAACTGTGCAAGGACACCGACGGCCTGGACCAGACCGATCTGAAAATCGGTATGCAGCAACTCGCATCGGTCTATAAGCAACTCAAGGAAAAGAAAAAACTCAAGGAAAACGAACTCCTTTTCCTCGAGAGCATGGTCGATCTGCTCGAGAACAAGACCAAGAGTATCCACTCTTGGAATCCAGATTAAAGTTGACTAAAGTTGATTAAAGTTTAACCTACTGTTTCATGTAGAATAATGCATGAAACGGCCATAACTATACCCTATTGTGAAATACTTAATTACAATTATCTTACTGGTTTTCAATATCTTTTTCGCTCAAGCCGATATCATCAGCGGTCGCGTTATCGATACCGATACCCGGGAGACTTTGCCTGGTGCAACGGTTCAGTACATGAAGCAAATCAATGAAACCAGTTATTCAGGCAGCACCGTGATAGCCGACACGCTTGGCCGATTTACGTTCTATACCGATGGACGTGTCGAGTTGACCGTGTCCATGCTAGGCTACTACAGCAAGAAGAAAAACGTTATGGCGCTGTCCGACAGCCGCAAGGATACGCTCGACATCGGCACCATCGAGCTGAAGATGTCCTCACAGATGTTGCAGATGGTCGAAGTCACAGGGCATGCAAAACGGTTCACCATGCACGGCGACACCATCGTGTTTAACCCGTCGGCCTTCAGGCTGCAAGAAGGCGCACGCCTCGACGAACTCATCAAGCAACTGCCTGGCGTTGAAACGGATGCTAACGGCAGACTGTGGTGGAACGGCAAGCCCATCCGCTTGACGATGGACGGCGAGAGCCTCTTTGGCGGCAATGACCTGGTGAGCCAACTGCCTGCCGAGGCGGTGCAGAACATCAAAGCCTACAACAAGGCGTCGGAACTCAAGGAACATACCGGTAATGACGACGGCAGCGAGGACATGGTGCTGGACCTGACCATCAAGCCGGGATTCCTCGACCGCTGGTATGGCGATGCCACTGCAGGCTACAGGACCCGCGACCACTACGAGGCCGAGGTCCAGATGAACCGTCTCTCCAAGAATGATCCGGTCATGGTATTCGGTGACGCCAATAATGTCGCCAAACGACACAGACGATACAGAGGCCAATATACGCTAAGTTCGGGCAACGGCTTTGGCCAGGAGCAAGGCATCTCGGGCGGATATCAGCACAACTGGAGCCGCGAGCAGGGCAAAAAGGAATTGAAAAGTTACTATAGCATCAGTGGAGGACTGGCACATGATGACATGTGGAAGAATTCGGGTATAGAGACCAAGAATTATTTCCCTGGCGAGGCACAGAGTTATAACAAGACCACGGGCTTTGACCGCAGTCACTCGCTGAACCCGACAATCCTGGGCATGATGCGATGGCGGCCCGACACGACCAACATGTTTTTCCTGTGGGCGCAACTCAAATACGACAACAACCGTTCCATTAACCGACGCGAGACAGAGCAGTCGGTCGATTCGGGCAACGGCTACGTACCCACCATCAACCAACAGGTCAATACCCTCAACCGCGGACATGAAACCAAACTTATCGCTACCGGAGATTGGACGCATTTTTTCAAAAACGGCTCCTTCAAAATTGCCGCAAGGCTGAACTATAGCGACAGCAAGAGCAAGCAGTGGACCGACCGCGCCATTACCGACTATCAGAGTGACTTTTCATCGGTGCTCAACCAGTATGCCACCGAGCCTTCATCAAAGTTCGGGTTGAACGGCAGCATGACCTATCAACACTGGCTCACCAAGCAATGGATGCTCACTATGGACTACCGATTGGACTATAACAACATTCGCATAGACCGTGAATTTACCACTAACGGCATGGCCGATGCCGCCAACTCGTTCAGTAACCGCTACCACAGCACGGGCCACACCGTCACCGCCGGCTCAACATTCAACATCGGCAAGGTACAGCTGCTGCCCAGTGCGGTCTTGAATTGGAACCGCGAGCATCAGGACTATACCCGTGCCTTGCTTGACACGACAGCCGTCAGGAACAGTTTCAAGATTGAGCCATCGTTCAAATTCTCATGGAAAATGAACAGTGGCATGAACATTGAGTTGAACTATAGTTACAAGACCGTGCGTCCCGAACTGCTCCAGACCATCGGCTACCGTGACTTGAGCGACCCGCTGTTTATTACCGAGGGTAATCCTTATCTGAAGGACAGCCACACTAACGAGTTTCAGTTGGCATACAAGGCTGTGGTACCCAGCAGGCAACTGTCCATCGGCTTCAACGCCAAATACAGCACATCAGACCACAGCAACATCACGGCGCTCAGTTATGACCCGGCGACCAACGTCTATACCAGTCGTCCCGAGACAGTGCCTGGCAGCCGCACGTGGGAAGTTAATCTCAACTACGACCACGGTCTGGGGAACTACTTCCGCCTGCAGAACGACCTCAAGGTCATGGGAGGACGCTATTACGGTTACTTGACCATGCTGCCCACTCACGAGGAGCGCATCCTGAACCGCCAGACAAGCGTTCACCCCAAGGACAAACTGACCGTGTCGTTTGACCACAACTGGATCAAGGCCGGGGTCTTTGCCGAACTCAACGCCGACCGGTTGCGGTTCTCGCAGTCGTCCATCCAGAACACGACACTGTGGAACAACAACTACGGCATGGAGTTTGAGGCCAACTACCGCAACTTTGTGTTTGAAACATTCCTTACCGAGGCCATGCGGCGCGGCTATGCCTCAAGCGGCATGAACCGTAACCGCCTGCTCTGGGATGCTTCCATCACTTGGAAAATCCTCAAGAACAAGGGCAATGTCAGACTCTTTGCCGATGACATCCTCAACCAGGATGACTGGCGCTGGAGCAGCCAGACCGCCTATCAACAGACCAATGAGTGGCAGGACACGCTGCACCACTACATCGGCATCTCGTTCACCTACCACCTCGACGCCAAGAAGAAAGAATGAAAAGACTGATATAGCCATCAGCTCTCCACTACAGTAAACAAATACTTTGCGGTTATAATCGCGCACTTTACCTGCTTCTTGCGATTATAACCGCATTTTTTGGGTTTTGATGAGAGGATTGGCTTTTGTTGTGTTCAGGGCAGTTGGTCGTCGATTATGAGGCGGAGCCACTGGGCGGTGGTCAAGGGGATGGGTCCTGCCGGCTCGCTGTACATCAGGCGGTCGTTGAGTTCCAACAGCAGGGGGCGGGCATCGCTCTCCCCTGCCCGCTCGATGATAGCAAGAGCCTCGGGGGTTGCCCTTTCCATCACGGCGAGAGAGGACGGACGCAGCAGGAAACTGCGCCAGTAGAGCCAATAGGCATAATCATAGATGCGCCGCGCATCCTCGGGATTGTCCAGATCCACCTCGCTGGCAATACAGAACTGCCGCGGCACGGGAGCCGCCTCATATTCCCCGTCGAGCAGCAGATGGAAAGCCATGGCCAGCGCCTGGAGTTCAGTGTCATGCGGATCCAGGACATCACTGCCCCGCTCTCCGGCAATCGTCCACCACATCACATAGCGCACATCGTCACGGTTGAGTTCATAGTCCACATAATCCTCGCTGCGCTCATAATGCGGCAGCGGGTTGCCGCTGCGCTCGCCATGCAGCCGCGTGAAAGAGCGCCACAAGCCGCCGTCGGCGACAATATCCTGATAATAGCCCGTCACAGCGAGCACCACGTCGCGGCGCACCTCGTCATCCAGTCCGCGCAGCCACGGCGACTCGTCCCACAACTTGGCCAACCGCAGGGCTATCCACAAGTAGAACTGGTCGGTCTCGGCCACCTTGGGGTTGCCCGGCTGACGCTCCATATAGTCTTTAACGCTGATTTCCATAATCCTTAAAATCAAAAAAACGGGAAAACATCATTGTCTTCCCGTTGTGGTGGAGCCGC
>JAEEGF010618052.1_pt1 | contig 18322 bp, 15 predicted proteins | sample 9134171 | NCBI WGS metagenome assembly JAEEGF01 (sample SAMN16246542, study PRJNA631951) | gut metagenome | biome: gut microbiome; feature: rumen; material: AP-attached | host: Bos | place: Iran: Karaj | collected 2018-10
ATACCTCCAGGCAGTGAAAGAAGTTCTTCTTTCTATTGAAGATGTTTACAACCAGCATCCGGAGTTTGAAAAGGCGAAGATTATTGAAAGGCTTGTTGAGCCTGATCGTATCTTTACCTTCCGTGTTACATGGGTTGACGACAAGGGTGAGGTGCAGACCAATTTGGGTTACCGCGTACAGTTCAACAATGCGATTGGCCCGTACAAAGGTGGCTTACGTTTCCATGCTTCCGTTAATCTGTCAATCCTGAAGTTCTTGGGCTTTGAGCAGACATTCAAGAATGCACTTACCACATTGCCTATGGGCGGTGGCAAGGGTGGTTCTGACTTCTCACCTCGTGGCAAGAGTGACGCTGAGATTATGCGTTTCTGCCAGGCTTTCATGTTGGAGCTGTGGCGTCATGTAGGTCCTGAGATGGATGTGCCTGCTGGCGATATAGGCGTAGGTGGCCGTGAGATCGGTTATGTGTTCGGCATGTACAAGAAGCTCACCCGTGAGTTCAATTGTACCTTCACAGGTAAGGGCTTGGAGTATGGTGGTTCACTCATCCGTCCAGAGGCTACTGGCTTTGGTGCACTGTATTTTACTAAGCAGATGATGGCTACCCGTGGTCTCGACTTGAAGGGAAAGACTGTGGCTGTATCAGGTTTTGGTAATGTGGCTTGGGGTGCTGTAACTAAGGCTACTGAGCTGGGTGCTAAGGTGGTTACCATTTCTGGTCCTGACGGCTATGTATATGATCCAGACGGCATCAGTGGTGACAAGATTGACTATATGCTGGAGCTCCGTGCTTCTGGTAACGATGTGGTTGAGCCATACGTTGAACAGTATCCTAATGCTAAGTTCTTCCCAGGTAAGAAGCCTTGGGAGCAAAAGGTGGATGTTGCTTTGTGTTGTGCTACCCAAAACGAGCTGAACGGTGACGATGCTCAGATGTTGATTGACAACAAGACCTTGTGTGTAGCTGAGGTGTCTAACATGGGTTGCACCCCAGAGGCTATTGACAAGTTTATCGAGCACAAGATGCTGTATGCTCCTGGTAAGGCAGTTAACGCAGGTGGTGTGGCTACTTCTGGTTTGGAAATGTCTCAGAACGCTATGCACCTCAGCTGGAGTGCTGCCGAGGTTGATGAGAAACTGCACACCGTAATGCATAACATTCACGAGCAGTGCATCAAGTATGGTACTCAGCCTGATGGTTATATCAACTATGTGAAGGGTGCTAACGTGGCTGGCTTCATGAAGGTGGCTCACGCTATGATGGCTCAGGGAGTGATCTGATACATGTTTTTAAATCTGGATATGATAGACAGTATTCTATAAAGGAACTTTGTTTAGTTGTATTTGTATTTGTGGTTTGTGCTGCTTGCAGTCTGTGAAGATAGCGGGCAGCTTTTTTTGTACCTACATCAAACAAAATAGGCGGCAATAAAGCCGCCTATTTGTGATTTATAAGATACTTTCTTACACTAAATGTCCTATCCATTCGTCACGGTCACCGGGCAACAAATCCACCACAGGAACCTCAATCATTGTATAGCATCCTGGTTCACGACGCATCGCCGCACGAGCTGCACAAACCAGTACCTGACCCGTCAGTGCGGGATTATTGATATGCATGTTGAATTCAAACAACTGATTCTGTGTCTTGCCAGACACACCCTTGCGAGTCAGGTTCACACCATGACCCATATCCTTCAGGTCGTCCACACAAGGAACCTGCATCACGTGTGTCTCATCACTGGCAAAATAAGGATCTGTTTTGATGGCACGTTCCACATCCTCAAACTTGTAGCCATCCTCCAGTTCCACATACACCATGCGGCGATGGATGCCTGTGCCCACTGGAATCGTCATAGAGAGAGCTGCCTTCACACCCTCCTTTGACTTCACTGCCACCGTGTGACCCATACTCATGCCAGGACCGAAGTTGGTGTAACTGATGCCCTTAGGGGCTATAGCCTGCAACAGGGTGCGAACGATAGAGTCCGATCCAGGATCCCAGCCAGCTGAGATGATGGAAACGGTGTTATTGGCTTTTGCCACTTCCTGTAATGATTTCCTCAGGGCAGGAATCTGCGTATGGATGTCAAAGCTATCCACCGTGTTGATGCCCAGTGCCAGAATATCCTTCGCATAGCTCTCCACGCTGCGTGTGGGTGTACTCAGGATTGCCACATCCACGCCTTCCAGTTCGCGGATGTCCTTCACTACCTTAAAACCTTTCAGCTCGTCTGGGCAGTTTTCAGCCCCCTTGCGACGAACAATACCTACCACTTCAAAATCGGGTGCTGCCTGCAAAGCCTCCAGGGTAAAGCGTCCGATGTTGCCATAACCAACGATGGCTGCTCTAATTTTCTTCATAACTTCTGTGTATTTGTTGTAAAAAACTCTTCTTTGGTGGCAAAATTACATAAATTATCCGTATCTTCGCAACATAAAAACAAAAAATATTCATTTTATGCTGGATTATGTTAAGGGTGAGGTAGCCGAACTGGCACCTGCTAACGCTGTAATAGATTGTCATGGGGTGGGATATATGCTCAACATATCCCTTAATACCTATAGTGCCATTCAGGGCAAAAAAGAGTGCAAGTTGTTTGTCTATGAGGCCATTCGTGAAGATGCTCATGTGCTTTTCGGCTTTGCCACCAAGCAGGAGCGTGAGCTCTTCCTGTTGCTCATTACCGTCTCGGGCATAGGTGGCAATACTGCCCGTATGATCCTTTCTGCCCTTTCTCCGAGCGAACTGGTGAATGTCATCAGCACGGAGAATACCCATCTGCTCAAGTCTGTCAAGGGTATAGGTCTCAAGACCGCTCAGCGTATCATCGTAGAACTGAAAGACAAGATTCAGACTGATGGCATTGCCATGGGTGCCGCTGCTGCTGTGGTGGATATGCAAAAGGCTGATACCGTCAACCGTGAGGTACAGCAAGAAGCTGTTGCCGCCCTTACCATGCTTGGCTTCCCCGCTGCTCCATCTCAGAAAGTGGTCTATACCATCTTGAAAGAAGAGCCCACAGCTCCTGTAGAAAAGGTCATCAAACTGGCGTTAAAGAGATTGTAGTATAAATATTATGAATATCAAGACCAAAACCGTATTATGTTGTTTGGTGCTGTGTCTAACGATGGGAGTTTCAGCCCAAGCACCAATGCAACACCCCTGGCAAGGCGCCAGAGTAGGCTTTTTGGGCGATTCCATTTGGGATCCAAATGCCTATACTGATGTGAGGAAATCTTGGAGTTTCTTGAGTGAGTGGTTGGGCATTACCCCATACGTTTATGCCGTGAGTGGCAACGAGTGGACACATATTCGCCGTCAGGTTGAGCAATTGAATGCTGAACATGGTGACGAGGTCGATGCCATCGTCGTTTTTGTAGGGACAAATGATTTCCTGGCTGGTGTGCCCATAGGAGAGTGGTATACAGAAACACGAAAAGAAGTGATGCAGGCTGTGGGACATCCCAAGGCACCTGTAAATCGTGTGAGGCGAACAATGGTAATGAGTGACGATACCTTTAAGGGACGTATCAACCAGGCCGTGAGTATGTTGAAGAGTATGTATCCTACTAAACAGATTGTACTACTCACTCCTCTGCATCGCGGACTTGCCAATTTTGGAGAACGCAATCTTCAACCTGACGAGAGTTTTCAGAATAGTGCAGGAGAGTATGTGAATGCTTATATCCAAGCTACTTTGGAAGCTGCTGATGTATGGGGTATCCCCGTCATCAATCTTAGTGCCCTTTCTGGCTTAAATCCTATGGTAGAAGAACAAGTACCATACTTTATCAATTCTGATACTGACCGTCTGCACCCTAATACTGCTGGTCACCAACGTATGGCTGCTACCTTGTATTATCAGCTGATGACCCTCCCAGTACAGTTTGAGGTGGTAAGATAACAAAAGCACCCTCGCTCAAAAAGAGCGAGGGTGGAATAAGTAACAGAATCTCTCTTTATTTCATCTTCTCCATCTTCGGCGTTTGCATGATGCGACGAGCGAACTTGTTCTTGTCGTGCATCGGCTTGATGTTAACACGCGGACGGGTTTGCAGTGAACGAGTGTTGGCATAGCTCTTGCCTGCAGCTGTGAGGGCAGCTTTCAACATGGTTTCGTTCTCATTGCCCAAACCAAAGCCATCCCAAGGGGAGTCAGACTCCTCGATATTAGGAAGAATACCTACAGGACGAGCCATATTTTTGTTGTCGCGGTCGGCATAGGTGGTAACCATGACATAAGCACCCCACTTGCTGATGATGGAAGGTGGGTTGTTATATACATTATCTGTAGTAAGGATGTAGCCTGTGCAATACTTGCCGTAAGTTTGCTCGCCAATGGTGGTGATATTGACAAACGGACTCAAGCCCACTAACAAAGACTCAGATGCAGAGGCTGAATTGCCTGTTACAATGGCGTATATCTTATCCAAACCGATGTTGGCATCCTTGGAAGAGACTTTCTTATATCCATCTTCTCCCTTGTTGCCATATTCGTGGTCGTCAGAGAGGTAAGTCTTATTGAAGTTCTTGTCGCTCTTACTGAATTCTTTGGTAAGCACTTCGTTGTAGATTTCCTGCATATAGAGTTCCTTGGCTTGTACAGCGGAGGAAGGCGCAAACATAGAGGCCAACAGCTCTTCTGTAAATACATAGCCACCACCGTTATAACGGAGGTCGAGGATAAGTTCCTTAACACCTTCACTCTTGAATTGCTTGGCAACCTGAATCAGCTTGTCTGCTGATTCCACATCGAAGCTATCGTACATCAGGTAACCTACTTTCTTGCCATTCACATCGAAGGTCTTGCTTACAATCACAGGGTCGCAATACATCTTTACAGCATCCAATTCTATATTTTTATTCAAATCATGAATGCCATCCTCTTCCCAAGAACCCATACCATAGGTGCCTTTGGTGCTGCCATAGTAGGCATCTTCCAAGTTGCTCTCAGTGATGTCCTTACCATTATAAGAGATGATGATGTCACCACGTTTGATGCCTGCCTTGTCGGCTGGACTGTCTTTATAGGTATAGTTCACGATGAAGAAGTAGGATTGTGGAGAGCTTCCTGTGAATTGTCCAACGCTTACACTCATGCCATTGGTGGTATTGACACCCTGCACGGATTCTATAAAAGGCGTTACATCATCAAAAATCTCTGTCCAACGGTCCTCATCACGACCGGCTTCGAAACCTCCTCCATCCTTGTATCTTATTTTCTCTACTGTTGCGATGGGATCCTCACAGGTTGACGGGTCGAGTTGTGAGTTCATGGCAGATGAAATCTCTTTATTCCACAGGTAATACACATCCAGCGCATCATAAGCGAATTGGGTGCCTGTTTGTATTTCTTCACTGATGGTAGTTGAAGGTGTGGGTGGTGTCACTGTACCTCCACCGCCAGGGGTAGGCGTAGGTGTTACATTCGGTTCGTAACTGTCTTTGCTACAGGATACTGCAACAATTGACAATAGTAATAATGTGCCTAAAAAGTAGGTTAATCTTTTCATTTTTTCTTGTTTTTATTTGTTTACAAACCACAAATAAAGCAATAATTTGCGACATTTTACGCTTTTTGTGCCAAAATCTTTCATTTTATGTCTAATTTTGTGGCGAAAATGATTTTGGAGTATATTTATAAGTAAGGTGTATGGAAACATTAAGCCATTGGATGAACGATTTGCTGCTCAGTTTGGGAGTCTCGGCTGAGACGGCCAACTTGATGGATGAATATTGCACGGCATTGATGATTGTGCTGATAGCTTTGGCGCTGAACTATGTATTGCAGGAGATTATAGCCGTGAGCGTTTCGCGGTTCTTGAAGAAGAGACCTATCTCTTTCTTGCGGCACATGGTGAACCACAAGGTGATTCATCACGTGCTGCATTTATTCCCAGGTGTGCTGATGCAGTTGGGCTTGCCTTTGGCATTTGTGGTGCATACCGATGCTTTGGCATTCTGCCAGAAGTTGGTGTTTGTGTATATGATTGGCACGGTGATGGTAACACTGAACAGCTTGTTGAAAGCTGCCAATGACTGGTATGACGAGAATTACTTGCAGAAGGGGCGTTCTGTCAAGAGTTTGGTACAGGTTATACAGGTAGTGTTGTTCTTTATTGGAGGTATCCTGATTGTGTCGGTACTGATAGACAAGTCGCCTACAACGCTGTTTGCTGGCTTGGGCGCTTCTGCGGCTGTGCTGATGTTGGTGTTCAAGGATAGTATCTTGGGCTTTGTGGCTGGCGTTCAGTTGTCTGGCAATGATATGCTGAGGGTGGGTGACTGGATTCAGCTTCCGAATGGTGCTGCCAATGGTATCGTGACAGAGATTACCCTCAATACGGTGAAGATTCAGAATTGGGATAAGACGATTACTACTATTCCACCATATACGCTGGTGAACTCTACGTTCCAGAATTGGCGAGGGATGCAGGAGAGTGGGGGACGTAGAGTGAACAAGTTGGTGCATTTGGACTTGAACACGCTAAAGTTTTGCTCGCCTGAGATGATTGAGCGCATTAAGAAAGAAATACCACTGATGGCTGACTATGAGCCTGCTAAGGGTGAAAAACCTACCAATGCCCAGTTGTTCCGTGTGTATGTGGAACGGTATCTGGAGGCATCGCCATTAGTGAATCAGGGAATGCAGATTATTGTTTCACAGAAGGAGGCTACTCAATTTGGTGTTCCTGTACAGATTTATTTCTTCTTGCATAATAAAGTCTGGAGGGAGTATGAACGCCTTCAGTCTGATATTTTCGACCATTTCTTGGTGATGGTACAAGCCTTTGACTTGAAGGTTTATCAGTTGCATTGAACGTTGACCATTGACAATTGACCATTGACAATTGATAATTAGATAAATCACTCACTCGCGATTATGACGATTGTCAATATTTAAGGACGAAGTCCGCATAAATGGGGAGGTGGTCACTGTAGCCTCCTTGGTATTTCATGCCAGCATAGGTGCGGAAAGGAAGCTTTCCACCATAGCGTTCGTCGTCTTCTAACAGGAAATCAGCGGAGAAGACATCGGCCTTGACGAAGAAGGCGTCATCGGAGGGGATGATATGGAACGAACCCTTCTGGCGAAGCAGGCGACCATTGACAATCAGGTGGTCAAGGGAATTCCATTCACCACGATAACGATAACTGCCATAGTCCTTCAGCGCTTTCTCCTTAGCCGCCAACAAGTGATAGAGCTGTTGCTTGTTGGCTTTCAGGGTGGTGACAGGCTTAGCACCCACCACCTCTTCCACAGAGCGGTTGTTGTAATAATCATTGAAATCACCCATAATCACCACCTGTGCCTTCTTGCGTTCTTGCAAGAGACTATCAACTGCCTGTTTCAACACACCAGCAGCCAAGAGACGATAAGGTTCTGACTCCTTCTCACCCCCAGAACGGGATGGCAGGTGGCACACGAACACATCGAGCAGGGAGCGATTGGGCAATTCGCCTGTTACATGCAGGATATCGCGAGTGGCATTCTTCTCTTTCGTCAATGGTGGCACACGATAGGTCTTGATGCTCACTGGTTTGAATACTTCACGTTGGTAGAGTAGGGCTACATCAATGCCTCGCTGGTCAGGAGATTCTGTCATCGTATAGCGATAGCCTGCTTCTTTGAGCAGGGAGCGCTCGGTGAGGTCGGTAAGGCAACGCTCATTTTCCACCTCGCAAAGACCAACCAAAGCAGGGGGCGTCCATTCTCCTGTAGCAATGATTACCCTTCCCAAATCGTCGAGTTTCTTCACGTATTTGTTGTAATCCCAGTGGCGGGTGGCGTCAGGCAGAAACTCATGGTCGTTCTTCAGTGAGTCGTGTTGGTAGTCGAACAGGTTTTCTACGTTATAGCTGACTATGCGAAAGCGGTAGCTGTCTTGGGCAAGACAGCTACACGCTATCAATAGTAGTAATAATATGTAATTAACTTTTCTCAATGAGTTAATAATTACTTGGTTGGAATGTTTCTCAAGATGTCAAGCAGATGCTTCCAGAACAGATCTACCGTAGGAATCAACATGCGCTCATCTGGCGTATGAACTCCGCGCAGGGTAGGGCCGAATGAAATCATATCCAAATTGGGATATTTCTCCAGGAACAGGCCACACTCCAAGCCGGCATGAATAGCCTTAACTTTAGGCTCCTTGCCGAATAGATTCTTATAACTCTCCACAGCCACTTGCAGAATTTCAGAATGAGGATTAGGTTTCCAACCAGGATAGCCATCACCATGACTCACCTCGGCACCACCCATCTCCAAGACTGTGCGTACCATCGTGGCAATATCCTCCTTTGACGACTCGGTAGAGCTACGCTGAGAGGTGCCTATTATAATATGGTGTGCATCACGATCCATCTTGATGGTGGCCATATTGGTACTTGTTTCTACCAAACCAGGCACATCCTGACTCATGCAGTACACGCCATGAGGCATAGCATAGAGCGTTTGGCAAAGGCGTTTGGCAGTATCGCAATCAATGGCTGTCTTAGGCGTCTCAACACTTTCCATCAGGATTTGCAAGCCCGGGTCAGTGACATAGTACTCAGCCTGTACCTGAGACGTGAAGACATTCAGCAGAGCACGCAGGTTGTGCTTGTCGGCTTCAGGCAAAGCCACAATGGCTTGTGCAACAGCAGGGATGGCATTATGAAGACTACCACCACTAATCTCACATAGATAAATGTGGTATTGCTTGGCTGCTTGCATCAGGAAGCGGTTCAGCACCTTATTGGCATTGGCACGACCACGAATGATGTCATCACCCGAGTGACCACCCAACAAACCTTTCACTTCAATGCGGCAAGCATAGAAGTCGGCTGGTACCTCCACATCCTGATAGGTGAATTTACCTACAGAATCCACACCACCTGCACAACCGATGAAAATCTCGCCTTCATCCTCTGAGTCGAGGTTCAGCAGAATGTCACCATGCATGAATCCGTCCTGAATCTCGAAAGCGCCTGTAAGACCAGTTTCCTCATCGCGTGTGAAAAGGCACTCCAGTGGTCCATGCTCGATGCTATCGTCGTCCAAGACAGCCAGACCTGTAGCCACACCGATGCCATTATCGGCACCTAAGGTAGTACCCTTGGCTTTCAGCCACTCACCGTCAATCCACGTCTCGATAGGGTCTTTCAGAAAATCATGCTCCACGTCCTTGCGCTTGTCGGGCACCATATCCATGTGTGCCTGCAGCACTACCGTCTTGCGATTTTCCATGCCTGGAGAGGCAGGTTTTTCTATCAGCACGTTGCCACAAGCATCGGTTGTGGTCTTTAATCCGTGACTCTTTCCAAACTCTTGCAAGTATGCAATAATCTTCTCCTCGTGCTTCGAGGGTCTTGGAATCTGACAAATTTCCTCAAAAAATCTGAAAACTCCAGCAGGTTTTAGTTCTTTTTTTTCCATATTCAATTTATTGTTGTATCTTTGTCCCCGTTTTACTGATTTGCAAATATACGAAGAATATTTGAGAAATGTTATATACGGTGCTCATAACTTTGGCAATTGTTGGCATTTGTGTGTTGCTTTTGGGGGTAAAGGTGTTTTTTACCAAGCTTGGCAAGTTCCCGCATTTCCACATTAGCGGCAACAAAGAGATGATGAAGCGAGGCATCGATTGCGTGGAGTCGCAAGACAGAAACGCACGCAAACCTTCGAGGTTGGCAATCAAGGAAAAGGAATAAAAGATAAAATAAAAGTGATTATGAAGAAAATGAGAAACCTTATCATGGGTTTGGCAGCATTGAGCTGCATCATGATGTTTGCACAATGTGCAGGTAACCAGAATGGTCAGAGCACGGAAGGCGCTGCTACGCCAGGTGTATTGTCTGATATTAAGGTGGCTTACGTTGAAATCGACACACTGCTGTCAAAGTATAACTTCTGCATCGACCTCAACGAGGCTATGGTGAAGAAGAGCGAGAATGTGCGTCTGCAGTTGAACCAGAAGGCACAGGATTTGCAGAAGCAGCAGCAGGAGTTCCAGACGAAGTATCAGAACAATGCTTTCCTTTCTGCAGAGCGTGCACAGCAGGAGTATAACCGCATCAACAAGTTGAGCGAGGATTTGCAGACACTGAGCGACAAACTGCAGAGCGAATTGGCAGCTGAGAGTGAGAAGAACAATCTGCAGTTGCAAGATTCTATCAAGAATTTCTTGAAGGAGTATAACAAGGCTAAGGGCTTTACGCTGATTATCAGCAACACAGGTATGGATAACCTGTTGTATGCCGATCAGGCATTGGATATCACTCAGGAGGTTCTGGATGGTTTGAATGCAAGGTATTCAAAATAAGAAATAATTAGTAGAATGTAAAAAGGCAACCAAAAACGGTTGCCTTTTTTCATTCTTCCACTTCTCCATTTATTATCGCCAATGCTTTTGCTAACAGACTTTCCAAGGGGGAACCGAAGGGTTGAACACCTACTACGGAACTTAATGGATTGACCGGGTAGTCTGGAGTGAAACCAGACCCTGCATATGCTGCGTTGCCATTTGCATCTGACAGCTCACTGACTGCTAAACGTAAAAGTTGGTCCTTGGCTGGGTCGTAGAAACTTTCGCAGGCCAGGGTGATACCTTGGGTTTTCTGACCAATCACCACCACATTCATTACTGCTTTTAAGCAATTGATGAGCATCTCTGCAGGACCAGCTGTATAAGATGAGGTAAGCACATACAGTGTCTGAAGATTCAGGTTGGCTCCGTTGTCCAACTCACTGGCAGACAGGAAAGGCAGACTCTTGTTCGAGGTGAGTGTGTCGGCATATTGCAGTGTCGCCATCTTCGTACCTAAGGCACTGGAAGGAGCCATTATGGAGGCTAAGTACTGCAATCCCTGTAAATCACCTGTGGAGGCAAAACGCAGGTCGAGCACCATATCCGTAATGCCGCTGTTGGCCAACAATTTCGATGCTGTCGCCACCTTCTGACGGTTATCATCAGCTATATCATTGAAGAGTATGTAACCCACTTTGTCATTAATCACATCCACTACCGGCATGACTTCAGGATAATAGCTGGTGGCAGCTGGTAAAGTCACTTCGTGACTGAAAGCCACCGCATCCTGTTCTTCTTCCTCATCGTACTCATTCTGAACGATTATTGTCGTGTGGTAACCTATGGCAAGTGTATGAGTTTCCCCCTCAGCCAATTCCTCAATCCTTTCTTCCGTGAGCTCTTTGCCGTCCATTGCCATAATCCAGTCGCCTCGATGGATACCTGCAATAGCAGATGCCGAGTTGGGTTCAATATATGTCACTAATGCCAGATAAGTGCTGTCAGTAACCTGGTTTATCATCAACTCGAAGCCTGGGTCGGTTTTGGGCATCGAGTAGGCCGTGTCCACATAACTTACCTTATCGTCGGCATTTCTCACCTTTGCTAAGAAACTCACTGAATTCAAGAAGTACGACGATGTCAATTCATCTTCGTCCATTAATTCATCTCTCCAAAGGTAATGCTCACGCATCACACTGTCAATCCAGAGGCTCTGACGGGTTTGTGGATAATACAGCTCCCAACGGTCCTTCCCACAAGAGGAAAAAAGACCTGTGAGGATGACGATAAATAAGAGCAATATGATGCTATATTTGCTTTTCATCTTTTAATTCTTCGTTTGCGAGTGCAAAGAAAATAAATTTTCCGTATATTTGCAAATTGTAAAAGAGTGAATGTATATTTGACATGAATATAGCAGTTTTGATTTCGGGTGGAGTGGATAGCTCCGTGGTGGTGCATCAGTTGTGTGAGCAGGGCTACAAGCCTTCGCTCTTCTATATCCGCATTGGTCGTGACGATGTGGACTATATGGATTGCACCGCTGAGGAAGACATGGAGATCTGCACCGCTGTGGCACATAAGTATGGCTTGAAGTTGGAGTTGATAGACCTCCATCGCGAATATTGGGACAAGGTGGCGGCTTATGCCATCGACAAGATTCGTCATGGCTTCACTCCCAATCCCGATGTGATGTGTAATCGCCTGATTAAGTTCGGATGTTTTGAGGAACAGGCAGGTAAGGATTTTGACATCACTGCTACCGGCCACTATGCCACTACCCACGAGATTGATGGCAAAGTGTGGTTGGGCACAGCCGTGGATCCCGTGAAAGACCAGACCGACTTCCTGGCACAAATTACTTACTTGCAGGTGAAGAAGCTGATGTTTCCCTTGGGTGGTTTGATGAAGAGCGAGGTTCGTGAGATTGCCGCTAAAGCCGGACTCCCCAGTGCGAAGCGTAAGGATAGTCAGGGTATTTGCTTCCTCAATAACATTAACTATAATGACTTTGTGCGTCGCTTCTTGGGAGAGCAGGAGGGTGATATCATTGAACTGGAAACGGGCAAGAAACTGGGTAAGCACAAAGGCTTCTGGTTCCACACCATTGGCCAGCGTAAGGGCTTGGGACTGAGTGGCGGACCGTGGTTTGTCATCGAGAAGGATGTGGAGCAGAACATCGTATATGTGTCGAATGGCTATGATTGCACCAAGCAGTATGGTGACCATTTCCGCCTGAAGGATTTCCACTTCATTACCGAAGACCCTTGGCAGGATGCAGAGCAGGAGATAACCTTTAAGATTCGTCATACCCCAGATTTTACTACGGGTAGGATTGTCCGTCAGGGTAATGATTATCTGGTGCAATCCAGTCAGATGCTGCAAGGCATAGCCCCTGGACAGTTTGGCGTTATCTATGATAAAGACAAGAAGTTGGTGATAGGTAGTGGTGAGATTTGTATTTGACTCAAGAAAAAAAGATGTTATGATAAAGATTAAGGATGCTGAATTAAGGAAGGGAGCTGCAGAGGGTATGGATGGTTTCATCCAGGTATTCACTGATGCCTATATGCAGGCTATCGGTGGAGAGTTTACTGAAGAATCGATGGCCAGGCTCAATGGTGTGCAACATACCCTGTTGGCTTACAAGATATTGCGTGATGAACTGATGGAGGGTGGCTTCTGCCAGCTGATACAGAATGGTTATGGAGGCTACATCTTCCATAATCCCTTTGCCAAGGTGATAAAGCAGTGGGGCTTGCCTGAATTGGCTAAGATTATCTATGATGCTCGGCGAATTTATGACATGCATCGCGAGGATTTGGAGAAAGAACGTACGGATGATGAGTTTATGGCGATGTATGAAAACTACGAGGCTTTTGACCCCCTGGAGGAGATGTTCATTGAGAACGAGGAGGAATATACTGCCTTGGTGGCAAACTATGTAGATGAACATTTAGAGCAGTTCGCAGAGATAGAATAATGTATAATTTGCTAAAATTAACGGACGGATGTGTGATAACTGAAATCTTTTGACTAATTTTGCACGGAAAAAATAAAAAAAAAGACGACAATGAAAAGATTTAGGATTTCTGCCCTCATGGGCTTTGTGTTTTTCACCGCTATGGTTTTGACCTCATGCTTAAGCAGCAAGGATGGTGATAATAAGGCGACACAGGAAGTGATTGCGCTATATCAAAATGGAACATTAACGCAGGCTGGAGGCGGTACACTTGTACCTACAAGTTCAAGCTACATGCCTTCTGCACCTGGTATCTATTCCTTCATTATTGAGTACGACCCAACTACATGGAATGACAACAAACTGAATGTGACTATTACTTCCAAGCCCATCAGTTTGGATAACCCTAATATAAGAGTGGGTGAAGGAACAGGCAACATCAACCTTTATGAATTGGATTATAATGGTGTGAAACCCGAAATGTTCAACCAATATTATATGTTGGTACCATGCTTCTTCTGGATGGATAATGTGGATGTTAATGATTATGAGAAGGAGTTGGCAAAACATAGGTTTAGCTTGCTGGTTCCAGAAGACTTGCACAACAGTGACGGTATCTTGAACCTGACTTTGATTGATGAAGTGACTGATCCTGAAGTGGACCGATATAAGAATTCCTGGCAGTATCAGGCATTCAATTTGCAGAGTGTCATCACAGGCTTCAAGTCTATCAACGGCAAGCTCAATACCATCCGTATCTGGGGTAGTGTAAACCGTAACTCTTATGATCCGGAAGAAGGCAGAACGGACAGAACGAGATATGTAGATATTGATTTAACACCATTTCAATAAACGCATTGAACTATAAGTTTTTAATACATATTGCTTTGTTACTGATCTCCTCTCCGGCTAAGGCTTGGGAGGAGATTTGTCAGCGTACAGACATCCGTGAAGTGTCTTTCGAATATGTCTATCCCATGATAGGCTTTGCTGCTTTGTCATCATTCATAGGCGCTGTGTGGGAACATGGATGGAGCAATGCGGAAGACTATCAGTATGCCATGATGCAGTGTGCCGCTGTGGTGGTGTCGCTCTTTGGTGCCTATTTTCTCTCGGCATACCTCATCAACCAAATGCGGGTGAAGAAGCTGAATCAACGTGATGACATGCTGCTCTCCCAGCAGTTTGCCGGCTATAGCATGACGGTGGTTTTCCTGTTGCAAATCCTCACGGGACTATTGCCCGATTTGGGCATCATTTCGGTGATGCTGCAGTTCTATACCATCTATCTGGTATGGGAGGGCACAGGCAAGCTGTTGGATATAGAAGAAGAGAAACGCACGGCATTTACGGTGATAGCTTCGGCTATTATCTTGGTTTGTCCGCCTTTGTTGCGTAAAATATTCGATATACTCAATACCATTTTGAACTGATTATGAAACAGGCTCCTATCAATATCAAGAACAAACGTGCCAGCCACGACTATGAGTTCATTGAGACTTATACAGCTGGTATGGTTCTCACGGGCACCGAAATCAAGTCAATCCGACAGGGTAAGGCGAGCCTGGTGGATACCTATTGCTTCTTCGACAAGCGAGAGCTGTGGGTGAAAAACATGCACATTGCTCAATACACCTACGGCACCTATAACAACCATGCTGCTACACGTGATCGCAAACTGCTGCTGAACCGTAAGGAGCTCAACAAGTTGCAGCGTGATGCCATGAATCCTGGCTATACCATCGTACCCGTGCGGTTGTTCCTGAATGAGAAAGGACTCGCGAAGTTGGTAATAGCATTGGCTAAGGGTAAGAAAGAATATGATAAACGACAAACGCTGAAGGAGAAAGATGATAAACGAGAAATGGCGAGAGTGTTTAAGCACTAAGGTTCTGGTGCTCGATGGAGCACTGGGCACCATGATTCAACAATACAACTTGACAGAAAACGATTTCCGTGGGGAGTTGTTTGCTGATGCTACCCGTCAGCTCAAAGGCGACAACGACTTGTTGAATTTGACCAGACCTGACATCATCCAGGAAATTCACGAGAAATATCTCAAAGCAGGCGCTGATATCATTGAGACCAATACGTTCAATGCCACTGCTGTCAGTCAATCCGACTATGGTATGGAGGCACAGGTGCGAGCTATGAATTTGGCTGGTGCCCATTTGGCTCGTAGGCTTGCCGATCAATATACTACCCCCGAGAAACCTCGCTTCGTGGCAGGCTCTGTTGGCCCTACCAACAAGACTTGCTCCATGAGTCCTGATGTGAACGACCCAGCCTTGCGCTCACTCACTTTCAGCGAGTTGGCTGAGGCATATATCGAACAAATGTGTGCCTTGCTGGAGGGTGGGGTGGATGCCTTGTTGGTGGAAACCATCTTCGATACCCTCAATGCCAAGGCTGCCATCTATGCGGCTGAGGAGTCAATGAGGCTTATGGACAGGAAAGTGCCACTCATGCTCTCTGTCACCGTATCCGATGTGGCGGGACGCACCCTCTCTGGTCAGACTTTGGAGGCTTTCCTGGCTTCCGTGTCTCATGCTGATATCTTCTCTGTGGGTTTGAACTGCTCGTTTGGTGCTGAACAGATGAAACCTTTCCTTCGTCAGTTGGCTCAGCGTGCACCTTATTATATAAGTGCTTATCCTAATGCCGGATTGCCCAACAGCTTGGGTCAGTATGACGAAACCCCTGAGCACATGGCTTCGCAAATCAAGACCTATCTTGACGAGGGTTTGGTAAATATCGTGGGTGGATGCTGTGGCACCACCGACGCCTATATAGCAGCCTATCAGCCATTGGTGAAAGATGCCCATCCACACCAGCCTGTAACTCCGTCACCTTACTTGCAACTCTCAGGCTTGGAACTCTTGGAGGTGAAACCTGAGATTAACTTCGTGAATGTGGGTGAACGGTGCAACGTGGCAGGCTCCCGAAAGTTCCTCCGTCTCATCAAGGAGAAGAACTATGAGGAGGCCCTGGGCATTGCCCGCAAGCAAGTGGAAGATGGTGCACAGATGCTGGACATCAACATGGACGATGGTCTGTTGGATGCCCGTCAGGAGATGACTCATTTCCTGAACCTCTTGGCATCAGAGCCCGAGATAGCCCGTGTGCCCATCATGATTGACTCATCGAAGTGGGAGGTTATCGAGGCTGGTCTGCAATGCCTGCAAGGCAAGTGCGTGGTCAATTCCATCTCACTGAAAGAAGGGGAGGAGGTATTCCTTTCCCGTGCCCGTAAGCTCAGGCAATACGGAGCTGCTGTGGTGGTGATGGCTTTCGACGAACAAGGACAGGCTGATACCTACGAACGTAAGATAGCTGTTTGCGAAAGGGCTTTCAAGTTGCTCACCCAGCAAGTGGGCTTCCCTCCGCAAGACATTATCTTCGACCCCAATATCTTAGCTGTAGCAACAGGTATGGAGGAGCATAATAACTATGCCGTTGACTACATCAAAGCTGCCCAGTGGATCAGGGAGAATCTCGAAGGTAGTCATGTCAGTGGTGGTGTGAGCAACCTTTCTTTCTCTTTCCGAGGCAATAACTATATCCGTGAGGCGATGCATGCCGTCTTCCTCTATCATGCCATTCATGCAGGCATGGATATGGGCATCGTCAATCCCTCCACCTCCGTGCTTTATTCCGACATCCCTGCTGAATTGTTGGAACGCATTGAAGATGTGGTGCTGAACAGACGCCATGATGCAGCAGAAAGATTGATAGAGTTGGCGAATAGTATAGAGAGTAAGGCGGATAATCGTCAATCGTCAATTGTCAATAGTCAATCGTCAATGGTCAATTGTCAATCGTCAATTGTCAATGGTCAATCGTCACAAAATAGGACGGAGTCAATCGTCAATCGTCAATCGTCAATCGAAGACCGCTTAAAGTACGCCCTGATTAAGGGTATTGCCGACAACTTAGAAGCTGACCTGCAGGAAGCCTTGCAGCAATATCCCAAAGCGGTGGACATCATCGAAGGCCCGTTGATGGCAGGCATGAACGAGGTGGGCAACCTCTTCGGTGCAGGAAAGATGTTCCTGCCGCAGGTGGTGAAGACTGCCCGCACCATGAAGAAGGCAGTAAGCATCCTGCAACCCTATATCGAGGCTGAGAAACAGGCTGGTATGCCTTCAGCTGGTAAAGTGTTGCTCGCCACCGTAAAAGGTGATGTGCATGATATCGGTAAGAACATCGTGTCGGTGGTGATGGCTTGTAATGGCTATGAAATCATCGATTTAGGTACGATGGTGCCTGCTGAGGAGATAGTCAAGACTGCCATTCGTGAACAGGTTGATATGATTGGCCTAAGTGGACTGATAACTCCGTCGCTCGATGAGATGGTGCATGTGGCAAGGGAGCTGGAAGAAGCAGGCTTGGATATCCCCTTGCTGATTGGCGGCGCTACCACATCGCAGTTGCATACGGCGTTGAAGATAGCCCCTGTGTATCATGCGGCTGTGGTTCACATGAAGGATGCTTCGCAGAACCCGCAGGTAGCTGCACAGCTGATGAATCCGAAGCAGAAACATGAGTTGGAGGAAAGCTTGCATAAAGACTATGCCCACCTGCGTGAGGAAGTGGCTGATAAACAGCGCGAAATGCTCTCTTTGGAAAAAGCCAGGGAGAACAAACTTAAACTTTTTTGACTTAGATGATAGTTATGTGAAAAAATAGTTGTATCTTTGCAATTAAATTATTAACAATTTAAAAAGAATTGCGTATGAAAAAGTATTTGTTTATGTTGGTTGCAGTATTTGCAATGAGTACTGCAGCATTTGCCCAGAAGGGTGTAACTGCATTTGGTGTACAAGGTGTTTATGATGACTGGAATGGTCAATTCGGTATTGGCGTGAAACTCCAGCATAATTTTGCTGATCAGTTCCGTAGTGAAATTGGTACAGATCTTTTCTTCAAGAAGTATGACATTTCTATCGTTGATGTCAACGCTAATTTCCACTATGTAGTTCCTGTTGCTAGTCAGTTTAACGTATATCCATTGGTTGGTGCTAACATCGCTTTCTTCAATCATGACATCCCAACCAGAATTG
>JAEEGF012330441.1_pt1 | contig 18319 bp, 12 predicted proteins | sample 9134171 | NCBI WGS metagenome assembly JAEEGF01 (sample SAMN16246542, study PRJNA631951) | gut metagenome | biome: gut microbiome; feature: rumen; material: AP-attached | host: Bos | place: Iran: Karaj | collected 2018-10
AATTAATCACATATTTTAAGAAATCCCAATTGTTTTATTCTTTCATGCGAATAGTTGCTCTATTTCGTTCGCATATCTCTCGAGAATGACACTTCTTCTGAGCTTGAGTGTCGGCGTTATTATTCCGGATTCCTGGTTCCACTCGTCGCTTATGAGCTTTATTTTCTTTATACGCTCCCAATCGCCGAAATTGCTGTCGAATTTCTTCATGTCTTCCGCCACGAGTCTTGTTATCTTCGTGTTGTTAGCCATTTGGATGTTTGTGCCGGCCTCCAGTCCTTGGGCCTTGGCGGCTTCGCGCAGGTTGTCGAAGTTAGGCACGACGAGCGCGGCAGCGAATTTCTGATTCTCGCCCACGACCATCATCTGGTCGATTAATGGCGACTCGCAGTACTTCTGCTCCAGCACCTCCGGATTGATGTATTTTCCCATCGATGTCTTGAAGAGCGACTTGATTCTGCCGGTTATGTACAGTCTCTTGTGCTTGTCGAATCGTCCTGTGTCGCCGGTGTGGAACCATCCGTCAGAGTCTATGACCTCCTTGGTTCTCTCTGGGTCTTTGTAGTAACCCATCATCACGTTGTGTCCCTTGCAGCAGATCTCGTTGTTCTCTGGCGAGATTTTTATCTGCACGCCAGGCAGCGCAGGACCTACCGAGCCGGCTTTTCTTGCCATAGGCCATTTCTCCGACACGGCTATCACAGGCGAAGTCTCGCTCATGCCGTATCCCTCGAAGATTGGCCATCCCATGGCGTTGAAGAAGTTGGTCAGCACAGGGTTGATGCTCGAGCCGCCGCTCACGACGATGTCGAAGTCGCCGCCCAGAGCCGCTCTCCATTTCTTGTAAATCAGTGTGTCGGCTATCTTGTGCTTTATTTTGTATGCTGCGGTCTGCTTGTCCAGGTCGTAGCTTTTGGCTACGTTTACCGCCCAGTAGTATATCTTCTTGTCCAGTCCCTTCAGATTCTTGCCCGCGCCTATGAGTTTCTCCTGTATTTTCTCCAGAAGTCTTGGCACGCACGTCATCATCTGCGGATTCACTTCCTTCAGGTTTTCCATGATGGTCGCCATGTTCTCGGCGTAGTATGTTGTCGCGCCTATGTATTGATACAGGTAAACCATCATTCTCTCGTAAACGTGGCACAGCGGCAGGAAGCTGAGTGCTTTTTTCACTCTCTTGTCCGGAATATCCTTGAGGTTCAGCAGCTGGTTGACGAAGTTGCTGTGGCTCAACATCACGCCCTTAGGCAGTCCGGTCGTTCCTGACGTGTAGATGAACGTTGCCAGGTCTTTTCCGCTGATGCTTTTTTTCGCGTTGCTGAGTTCCTCGTCTTTCTGGCTTTTCATGCCGGATTCAATCATCTCGCCGATGGTGGTGTGCTCTTCGTCCACTTTGTCTATCGTTATTACTCTCTCTATGCTTTCGATTTTGTCGGCAGTGTCCTTTATCTTGCCGAAAAGGTGACTGTTCTCCACGATTACAGCCTTTGCCTCGGAGTGTCTGAATATGTACTCGTATTCCTTCTCGGAAATAGTAGGGTAGATAGGTATTGACACGCCGCCGAACTGCAGCACTCCCATGTCGGAAATGTTCCATTCCGGTCTGCTTGACGATATGATAATCACTTTGTCTCCCTTGCCGTATCCTGCTTCCATGAAAGCCTTGCTTACAGCGTCAGCCATCTCGCCGTATTCTTTCGCGCTGACTGTTGCCCATTTTTTGTCCTTCTTGCAGCCGAACACTTTGTGGTCCTCGCCATACTTCTCCTTGATGTATGCTATCAGGTCAAAAATTCTTTCTATTTCCATTGTGTTTTTCAGGTTATGTTTATGCTTTTCTGTTATAAACTTCTTTGATGATTTCTATAATCACGTTTGTCGCTTTTTCCATCGACTGCACAGGGACGTACTCATGCACGCCGTGGAAGTTCATGCCTCCGGCGAAGATGTTGGGGCATGGCAGTCCCATGAACGAGAGCTGCGCGCCGTCGGTGCCGCCTCTTATCGGTTGCACTTTGGGCTTGACGCCAGCTTTCTCCATAGCCTTCTGTGCTATTTCTACAATGTGCATCACAGGCTCAATCTCCTGTCTCATGTTGTAGTACTGGTCTTCAATGTCGGTCACGGCCGTGCCTTCGCCGTGCTTGCGGTTAATGGCTTCGGCGCACTCCGTCATTGTCTTTTTCTTCTGCTCGAACTTCTCGCGGCTGTGGTCTCTTATTATGTACTGCAGTTCTGCGTGTTCCACAGTGCCTTCGGTTTTCGTCAGGTGGAAGAATCCTTCGTAGCCCTCGGTGCAGGCTGGAGTCTCGTTCTGCGGCAGCATTCCGGCGAATTCCATAGCTATCAGGCTCGCGTTCTTCATCTTGCCTTTTGCCTCGCCCGGGTGTATGTTTCTGCCGTTTATAGTGACCTTGGCTTTTGCGGCATTGAAGTTCTCGAACTCCAGCTCGCCGACCTCGCCTCCGTCCATTGTGTAAGCCCAGTCGGCGCCGAATTTCTGCACGTCGAATTTGTCAGCGCCTCTGCCGATTTCTTCGTCGGGAGTGAAGGCTATTCTTATCCTTCCGTGCTTTATTTCGTCATGCTTTATAAGGTATTCGGCAGCGGTCATTATCTCGGCTATGCCGGCTTTGTCGTCGGCTCCGAGCAGTGTTGTGCCGTCGGTCACGATTATGTCCTCGCCTTTGTGCTTCAGCAGTTCAGGGAAGTCCTTTGTGCCGAGTGTTATGTTCTTCTCTTTGTTCAGTGTTATGTCGCTGCCGTCGTAGTTGCTCACGATTCTTGCCTTGACGTCTTTTCCTGATGCGTCCGGCGATGTGTCCATGTGCGCAATGAATCCTACGGTCGGGATATTCTCGTCGGTGTTGCTTTCGATAGTGGCATAGACATATCCGTCCTTGCTCACTTCCACGTCGGCGAGTCCTATTTCCTCAAGCTCGTTTCTCAGGACTTCGGCGAGGGCTGTTTGCCCGTTGGTGCTTGGGCAGCAGTCTATGTTTTCGTTCGATGTGGTCTCGAACTTGATATATTTCAAAAATCTTTCAGTAACTGTCATTGTGCATATTTATGCGATAAACTAATGTGCATCATACAAATATATTATAATTCTTAATAATGTATTCATTGCTTATGCATAATAATCGAAAATAATGCATAATGTGCAATTCCGCTTTTCATACCACGAAAAAAATGCTTAGATTTGTTTCTTGTAACTTTGTTCGCAATTATTCATAAACACTAAATAACAAACAAAAATGGAGGATAAGAACATTTTAGGCAAGTTCTCTTTGGAGGGCAAAATTGCATTGGTAACAGGCGGCTCTTATGGAATAGGAATGGCTATTGCAAAGGCTTTGGCTTATGCGGGTGCGAAAATCGCGTTCAACGGACGCCGTGCTAGTCTGATAGCTGACGCTGAGAAGGAGTACGCGTCGCTCGGCATCAACGCAAAGGGATATGTATTCGACATTACTAACGAGGCTGATGTGCAGAAGTTCATTCCGCAGATAGAGAAGGACTTCGGCGGCAGCATCGACATCCTGGTGAACAACGCCGGCATCATCAAGCGTATCCCTGCTACTGACATGACAGTGGAGGAGTTCCGCCAGGTTATCGACATCGACCTGACTGGCGCTTTCATCATGTCCAAGGCTGTGGCTCCTGGCATGATTGCCAAGGGCGGAGGCAAGATTATCAACGTCTGCTCTCTGATGAGCGAGCTCGGCCGTGAGACTGTATGCGCATACGCGGCTGCCAAGGGCGGACTCAAGATGCTGACACGCAACCTCGCTTGCGAGTGGGCTGAGCACAATATCCAGGTGAACGGAATCGGTCCTGGCTACATCGCTACTCCTCAGACTGCGCCTTTGCGTGAGAAGCAGGCTGACGGCTCGCGCCACCCATTCGACCAGTTCATCATCGCCAAGACTCCTGCGGCTCGCTGGGGAACTCCAGAGGACTTGATGGGCACAGCAGTGTTCCTGTCTTCGGAGGCTTCGAACTTCGTGAACGGACAGATACTTTACGTTGACGGCGGTATCCTCGCTTACATCGGCAAGCAGCCTAAGTAACGGTTACGCAAAACGGAATTTTAAGAAAGGGCATCGTGAAGAACGGTGCCTTTTCCTTTTTATATGGTGCTTCTGAACTTGCTCGGCGACATGCCTTTCTGCTTGATGAAGAATTTGCAGAACTGTGCTTGCGACGAGAATCCCAGCGAGTCCGATATGGCTTGTATCGGCAGTCGCGATGTCTCAAGCATCGACATAGCCTCCTTCATTATGTAATTCGATATTGTCTGCTTCGGGGTGACGCCCACGACCTTGTCGGTCACTTGCGAGAGGTATCTGGTGCTGATGGCCAGCTTGTCGGCATAGAATGCGACGTCGTGCGCATCCTTGTAGTTCTCTGCGATGAGGTTGAGAAACGAGTTGTATATATCCGCAGGCCTGAGTTCTCTGTTGTCGTTAGTCGCGTATATGATTTGGCTGTGCATATAGGTGTGGGCTGCGGCCACGGCGCTTTCCACGTCGTCGCCCATGGCGAGTCTGGTGGCTATGGCTGTTGACATGGCTCCGCTGACTCCGTGCATGAGCCATCCGTCAGTGTTGTGCGATGTGAAGAACGACTTCTTGCCGTCGCAGTAGAGCAAGGCGGTAATCATTCCGTCCTGCATGACGCATCCTCTTAACAGCACGGCTTTAGCTCCTAATGCGCATAACGACACAGCAGCATAGACCATGTCTTCGTTAGTGTTGATTTTACGTCCGATGAAAAACTCGGCGTCCTCGCATTTTATGAACAGGAGGCTTGATATTGGAATCAGGAGCTTTTTCCACGCCTCGGTCGCTTCCACGTCCATGAGCCTTTCGCCTTTGGACGACAGGATTTTAGGCGCGGTCACAATGTTCCGGCATCCGATAATCTCGTTTCTTACGGCTGACACGGTCTCCTCGTTTCTCACCATGCCCACCTTCACAGCCTTCGGAAAGCAAGTGTACAATATGGCTCTCGTCTGTCCAGCCACGATTTCAGGCGACAGGTCGATTATATGCTCGATGCCGTTGTCGTTCTGCACCGTGATGGACGTGATGGCGGTCTCGGCATGGCCGCCAAGAGCCGTTATGGTCTTGATGTCGCGTTGTATGCCTGTGCCGCCGGTGTTGTCGGAACCGGTTATTGTGAGAATTGGTGTCAGTCCTTTCATGGTGCAATGATAGTCTTTTTGCATAATAAGAACAAACTATATGTTCTTAAAATGACAAAAATATTTCCCGATTAGGCAATGGATTTGTTATTTTCTCAGTAGTTTTTATCAAAACGGGAACAGATAATTCATGCGAGGAAACGATATGCAGACCTTTGCGGCGTAAAACAACAAAAAAACGAAAAAATATGTCAGACAGAAGTACATTGAACCGCAACTTGGCTCAGATGCTGAAGGGCGGAGTGATAATGGATGTTACCACACCAGAACAAGCGAGAATAGCAGAGAAGGCAGGCGCGTGCGCAGTCATGGCGCTGGAGCGCATACCGGCAGATATACGTGCGGCAGGCGGAGTGTCGCGCATGAGCGACCCTAAGATGATAAAAGGCATACAGGAAGCCGTGTCAATACCAGTGATGGCAAAGTGCCGAATTGGTCATTTCGCTGAGGCGCAGATACTTGAGGCCATAAGCATCGACTATATTGACGAGAGCGAGGTGCTGAGCCCAGCCGATGATGTGTACCATATAGACAAGCGCAAGTTTAACGTGCCGTTCGTGTGCGGAGCCAAGGACCTGGGCGAGGCGCTGCGCCGTATCAATGAGGGCGCGACCATGATACGCACCAAGGGCGAGCCAGGAACCGGCGACGTGATACAAGCCGTGCGCCACATGCGCATGATGCAGAGCGAAATCCGCCGACTGACTTCGCTTAGCGAGGACGAGCTTTATGAGGCAGCAAAGCAGTTGCGTGTGCCATACGAGCTAGTGAGCTATGTGCACGACAACGGCAAGCTGCCAGTAGTGAACTTCGCTGCAGGAGGCGTGGCTACGCCTGCCGATGCGGCTCTGATGATGCAGCTTGGCGCGGAAGGCGTGTTCGTGGGCAGCGGAATATTCAAGAGCGGCGACCCAGTGAAGCGCGCTCAGGCGATAGTGAAAGCAGTGACTAACTACAACAATCCAGCTGTGCTGGCGGAGTTGAGCGAGGACCTGGGCGAGGCGATGGTCGGCATCAACGAGAGCGAGATACAGCTGCTGATGGCAGAAAGAGGAAAGTAAATGAAGATAGCTATATTGGCATTGCAAGGAGCATTCGCGGAGCACGAGGCTGCGCTTCGCAAGCTTGGCGCGGAGACATTCCTGGTGCGCAACAAGCAGGACTGGGCTCAGGAGAAGGACGGTCTGGTGATACCGGGTGGCGAAAGCACAGCCATGACACGCATTATGCGCGACGAAGAGCTGTGGGACCCGATTCGCGACGAGATACTTGGCGGATTGCCGGTCTTCGGCACTTGCGCCGGACTGATAATGCTGGACAAGGAGCACCTCTCGACGATGAACATCACTGCGCTGAGAAACGCCTATGGGCGCCAGCTTGGCAGTTTCTACACCGATGACGAATTCAAAGGCATAGGACGTGTGCCCATGACGTTCATTCGTGCGCCGTACATAGCGGAGCACGGCGACGGCGTGGAAGTGCTTGCCACAGTCGATGGCAGAGTGGTGGCGGCACGTCAGGGCGCACAGCTGGTGACGGCTTTCCATCCGGAACTGAACGACGACAGCCGCATCCACGAGTATTTCCTCGACATCGTGTCAGCCAAATCCATATAGTCTTTCGGAATCCCGAACAGGGAACGATGGAAATCTGTTAATAATGAAGGCATCGCGACAAAAAAGCGGTGCCTTTTTTATTGCTGTTTCAACCGAAATCATCGTTATAATACCGCCAAAAATCATTATGTTTGTAGATTGCAGTTGAATATACAAACGATAATTATGAAACTCAACATAGGAAAGAGCCTGATGCTTGCCGCAGCGTGTCTGACAGCGGTGTGTGCCGGCTCGCAGGAACTGTACAGGTCGGTGCCGCAGTCGCCGTACACATTTTACTATAGTATATCGAACGAAGAGGCAGCGGCCTTTTTCGCCGACCCCAAGCCGCAGAAAATCTACCCTTTGCTGCATACGAAAGTTGACTCGGTGCTTACAGCTCTGTATGCCGATCCGAAACTCCAGAACGGCCATTACATAAGGGTTCGCACAAGGTCTAACAAGGTTTATGCTGATGTGATGACGGTGCAGCATTTCTTCCCTTATGTCTTCAACAACGGCAACGACCTGATGGTCCGTGTGCTTGACACGCTTGGGCAGAACATAGCTTCGGCTGAGGTTTTCGCCGGCAAGGCGCGTCTGAAGTACGACAAGAAAATGCAGCTTTACACGCTACCGAAGGCAAAGAACGGACTCCTTCTGATTCGTTACGAAGGCCTTGACGCATACTACAAACTGAGCAACTCGCTGGCATCGCGCAAGTCTGAGAGCGAGCCGCTGTACATCGTCAACGGCAAAGTGTCGTCCGACATCAGCCGGATACCGCCGTCGGAGGTCACTTCCATCAACGTGCTTGCGGGCGACGACGCTATAGCCGCGTACGGCAGCAAGGGCGCCAACGGAGTAGTCGTGATTACGACTAAGTCCGGTTACCGTCCGGTGGAGATAGGCAAGACGGCAGAGCCGTATTTCTTTGCGGTGGCTTCACAACCCAAGTATCGTCCGAACGATACCGTGCGTTTCAAGTTCTATCTTTTAGACAGCCGCAAGCGTTTCGTGCGCGACTCGGTGAACGTGTTCGTGTCGCAGGATTCCAAGAAGAAGGTGATGACGCTCTCGCCTTATGCGGCAGGACTCTACACTGGCAGCTTCGTGCTTGACGATTCGCTTGAGTTGCGTCTCGACCAGCCGGTTGCTCTTGAGGTGGCTAAGGCGACCGACCCTAAGCAGAAGGCCAAGTACGAGAATCTCTTTGTATATGAGGATTATGAGCTGAAGTCGTCGAGCCTTTCGCTGCGACTGGACGAAGAGAAGCAGCTTTACGGCGACTCCTTGATAGCCTATGCCACGGCTATGGACGGCAACGATCTTCCGCTGTCATCGGCTAAGCTCATCGTCAACGCCTCGCGTCCGTATTTCTCAAAGAGTTTCGAGAGACTTTCGTATTTCCCGGTCATGGGGCTTTATTCCGACACGCTGACTCTCGCTCCCGACGGCACTGCGCGCATAGCCATACCATGGCAGCAGATGCCTAAGGCTAATTTCAGCTACGACATTTCCGTAACTCTGCTTACTCCCGACGGCGAGCGCACTGTGGAGAACCGCACTGTGTCTTTCGTTTACAAGGACGAGCAGATAAAGCGCTCAATATCATCGGGCAAGGTGCTTTTCGAATATCTTGTCGCAGGCAAGTCTGAGCCAGGCTTTGCGAATATCTACGGCTATGACAGCAACGGCAAGCTAATCCAGCAGGAGTCCGGCAATTTGCCTTATTCCATAGCGCTTGACCCTTATATAAATAAGTACAAGGTGACTGTGGGCGACAAGACTGAATTCATCGGTATGGACGACACTCCGGACTCGCTTTATGTCACTGCGGTGCGCAAGCCGAACTCCGTCGTGTTCACAACCACCAATCCGCGACGCATCAATTTCAACTATTTCGTTTACTGCGGCTCGAAATTAGTGAAGAAGGGCACTGGCAAGGAATTCCGTTTCTCGTCGCGCGAGAAGCTCAACCAGGACTACTTCGTGTCGCTGCAATATATGTGGGGCGGACGTGTCAAAAGCCGTGAGTTCTCGTCTTACTATGAGTCGGACGACGTGTTGCGCCTTTCTGTAAAGCAGAAGCCGATGGTATTCCCTGGCGAGACGTCCACTGTCGAGGTGACAGCGACACGCAAAGGCGCTCCAGTCGCAGGTGTTGACATAACCGCCTATGCTCCGACAGCCAAGTTCCATCCGTCGCTGCCTGAGGATTTCTTTACGTTCGGCACGCCGTCTTTTGCGGAGCGCCGCAAGGCTTTCGACTACAAGCTCCGTCAGGTCGTTTTGCCTAATTCCATAGAGTTCAACATGGACCGCCTGGATACGACATTCTTCGGACGTCTCGACACAATAGAGCGTTACCGCTTCATGTATCCAGACACGCCTTATTATAAGGCTCGCGTGCCGGCGTCGGTCCCTCAGATAGCTCCGTTCGTGTTCTCAAAGGGCCAGCAGATACCTGTGCATGTGGTTTATGTTGACAATCGTCCGGTTTATATCTCGTTTGTGACAAATAACAATGCGTTTTCGTCGATGGTGGTTCCCGGACGTCACCAGTTATGGGTGCGCACAGCCGACTATCTTTACGACCTCGGCATCGTCGAGGTCAGGGCGGGGGAGAAGCTTATCGTTTCGATAGACGCCGACAGATACGAGAACAAGGCTTCGTGCATGAGGGCTTTGTCGGACAGCGAGCGCGAGCAGCTTCTTTCGTGCCTTATGCCGATAGACGGCAAGCGCGCCGACCGTTTCGTTGTCCAGAATGATGTGGTCTTGAATCCGGGTTTCGGCGGCCGCGATGTTATCGCTGGTCCGCTCTCTCGCGGCAATGTCTCGCTTGTGTGCGACAACAGCGTTCATGAGTTCGAGTTCCTGCCGGACAACAAGTACGATTTCACAGACACGTCGAGAGTGGCTATAACGCCATTCACCATTTCCGCTCATCAGGAGTACACGTCGTTCCCTCATCATGTGCCAGTGCAGGGCGTGACCGACAGTGTTTACACAGTCTCGCAGCTCAAACACGACATTGCCCAGAGGAAGATGCGCTTGCGCGACAACGCCCGCGCTTCATTCGATTATCCTTGCTTTGGCAGCGGTGTCGAGGATTCGCTTTCTTTTGTTGACCTCTCGGCGGTGCGATATAAATTCAGTGCGGATTCATTAAAGTCGCAGTGCCTTAATTATATAGCATTGACGCAGGATTCCACAGTCGTTGGCATATTCAACAGCAACTCCGTATGGCTGCCTCAGGGCGAGTACATTATCTATGCTTTGTTTGCCGATGATTCATACGCCACAGTGCCAGTCTCTGTCCGCAAGGGTTATTCGACTCATGTCAGCGACAATGTGCTTGTGTGCCGTCCGTCGTCGCGTTCCGATGTTTACGGCGAGTTCCTCGACATGATAGCCCAGACAGTGCTTGTCAGCAATCCGTCTTTCTACCAGAGCATGCTCCGTGCATTGAATCAGCCTTTCGCGCGCACCGCTCTTCAGGTTTACGACTTGTCGAAGGAAAAGCAGAAGCTGTCGGTCTCAAGTAACAAGTTCGGATGTTTCGTGAAAGACAGCAAGGGACTTCCTGTGGCTGACGCTACGGTTGTGGTCACGACCGACCATTCAACACGTCTCACGACCAAGACCGACTTCTCCGGATTCTTCTCATTCACCGTCCCTAACTCTGTGCGTTCTCTGGCGGCGGTCATCACGGCCCACAACTTCCGTCCTTATGAAATAGCCATCGACATAGAGCCAAAGTCGGGTAATTCTATAGAAGAAACTTCGGTGACTCTCACGCCGGCTTATTCCGGTTTTACGGAGTACTCTCGCCCTTACTATCTTGTTGACGGCGCAGAGCCAAAGTGGAATAATTACTCAATGCTCACACCTTTGAGAGACGGCGGCGATATAGCATACTCTATGCCTGGTGTACCTTCATCTTTCGACGATGCGGTTCGTGTGCGTGGAGTTGCGTCTCTGGAATCCTCGTCTTCAGCTCCGGCATCGCCTCTGTATGTGGTGGATGGAGTGGTTAGGGATGACATTTCCGACATACCGGCGTCAAGCATCAAGAAGATGGAGCGTCTTAGACGTGTGCCTTCAATCTACGGCGCGCGCGGCAAGGCCAATGGCGTGATTGTGGTGACGACAAACCGCAACAACACTCAGGACCCAGTCATCAATGAGGCTTACGTTTCTTCGGAGACCTCGTCATCGATACGTTCCAACTTCTCAGACTGCGCTTTCTGGCAGCCAAGCCTGGCTACGGATGCCGACGGAAAGGCCTCTTTCACTGTGGCTTTCCCCGATGACGTCACACGCTGGAAGACCTATTTCCTCGGCTTGGAGTCTAACAAGTATTCGGCTGTGGCAGAGGGCGATGTTCTGTCGTACAAGCCTTTGATGGCACAGCTTTCTGCGCCTCGTTTCATGATTCAGGGCGACACGGCTTCCGTCATCGGAACGATTCGCTCGACAGGCTCGTCGGCAGAGGCTTTGTCTGTGTCGTTCGCCGTTGACAGCGTGAATGTCGCTTCGCGCAACGTGAGCCTTCGTCCTCGTGCCGGTTATGTCGATTCGGCGAGGGTTGTAGCTCCAGTCACTTCGGACACGCTGACAGCATCGTTCCGTCTCGACCGTGCTTCCGACGGCTACTACGACGGCGAGCGCAAGACCATTCCGTTGTTACCAAGGGGCATGGCGCAGACCGAAGGACAGTTCGCTGTGCTTTCGTCTGACACGACAATAAGTATAAGCCTGCCTCAAGGAATGTCCGAACTGACACTCGTTTCTGGCGAGCTGCCGCTGGTGCAGACAGAGATAGAGAAACTCTCCCTGTCCAAGTATATGTGCAACGAGCAGCTGGCTTCCAGACTTTACGCCTATCTGCTTAAAGACCAGTTCTGCCGCAAGCATGACACGAAATTCCGTGAGAAAAAGGAAGTCCGCAAGCTGATAAAGGCGCTTTGGGAGAATCAGAACGCCGAAGGAGGCTGGGGCTGGTGGAATGTGTCTTCTACGGAGCTGTGGATTACGTCGCATGTCGTTGACGCGCTTCTGCTTGCACGTTCTTTAGGCTACAATGTTCCGCTTCGTGTCTCGTTCGATGATATGTCGGAGCGTCTGTCCATGGAAATGACTTACGACTATGCGCCGTCGAAACTGCTTCAGCTTGCGCTGCTGTCGCACAGCATTGCTCCGGGCAGGAATTACGCTTCGGTGATAAGCGCCATAGATGCCAAGATAGCCAAGAGAGAAGCCGACGGCCGTCCGGTCTATCCATTCTCCACACAGGAGCTTTTCCAGTTCGTCCGTCTGAAACAGCAATGCTCGCAGCCATATTCGCTGTCGGCGCTTTCGCCGTTCATGGCTAAGACATCCGCCGGCAACTTGTATTTCACATCATACACCGACAGGGAGTCGCTTGCTCGTCTGCCTTACAGCAACGACGTGGCGCTCTCGCTCGTCGGCTACGACATACTTGCGGCGGCTTCGGACTCGCGCGCTGTCAAGGTGCGCAACGGCTTCTACGAGCGCATGGGTGTCGATGGCTGGGGCAATACCTACCTTTCAGCCAAGGTGCTCGGGCATCTTGCCTCGTCGCTGCAGCCTGATGACTCATACGCAGTGGTCAATGTGAGCGGCGACGTCAAGGCGCGTGTCGATTCGTTCCCGTATATTATGCCGGTTTCAGGAAAGAGCATAACGCTGACCAAGAAAGGCAAAGCGCCGGTTTTTGCGTCGGTAGTCAAGTCGTCGTGGGTTGCTAATCCTAAGGCTGACTTCACTTACGCGACAGTCTCGACGGCTGTTCCGGAATTGACGGTCGGCAAGCAGGCGTCATTGACAGTGAATGTTGACTTGAAGGCTTCGGCTGAGTATGTCCGCATCGAAGTGCCGATACCTGCCGGATGTTCATACGAGGACGACAGCAAGCTGTGGTCGGCAGGCGAGTCGTATCGTGAGTGCCATAAGGACAAGGTCGTGATATATTGCCGCTCGCTCTCGCAAGGTTCGCACAAGTTCACCATTCCGCTCATGCCTCGTTTCCGTGGGTCATACACCATGAATCCTGCACGCATGGATCTGATGTATTTCCCTGCTATTTCAGCCAATAGCGCTATGCAGAGGGTGGTGATTAGATAATATTTCCACAGGAAATCAATGATAAAAGAACGTAGGGGCAAAAAATGTTTCGCCCCTACATTTCCCATTTGGATGTTTTTTCTACCTATCATTTGGCATCACGCCAATTCAGGACAGAATTGGGGTATTTGTGAGAGTCAGGAGAAAGCAAACTCTGAATTGCTCATTCTTGGACAAGATGAGCTCACACGAGTGGCGGCATGATTAGCCGAACTGCGAGAAGATACTTTTCAAAGTAAAGTCTGAGCGTAAATACAAAGGTGAAATACAGAAGTTTATAGAGAGTTTATCAAAAGACAGAAAAAGGTTATTCCGGATAAACACATCTCTTGAACATTATAAAGAGAATAAAAATGAAACAGGATATGGTTTTGAGGTTGCGGATTGGTATGACTTTACTAAATTTACCGACGAACAGAAATCAGAGTTTTTAAATAGATATAACAATGACGAGATTAGAGGAACTATTAGTGGATTGCTGCAAGGCTTTGAATTTGAGGATGGAACCAGCAATGGTAGTGATGGCTTGTTGCAGGACGGAGAAACAGCAGTTAGCGATGCTAAGATGGATAAAGAACCACTATCAGGAAAATCCATCAGAGGGCGAGATATTGAGGGTGGCAGAAGAAATAATGGAAGAAGTGAAGGATTAGACCTTTCTGGTGTTCAGCTGATGGAAGGCTCTGACGGCACAGTCTATGGCTGGTGCGAGATAGAGAGGGATGCCGAGGGCAACGTAGTTGCTCGCCACATCTACCTGAATGACGAGGTGCTGAACGCTAACACAATGGTGCACGAGTTAGGGGCAAATGAAAGATATTATTTATTAATGTAGAAGCGGTCGGTTTCCCATTTATATGGGTTTTGCTCTATGTATTCTGCGGCATTTTTGTATTCGTTGCAGTCTCTTATTATTCGTTCGTAATAATTACGCTGCCATGGCGAGAATCCTAATTCTTTTGTTACCCCGATCTTGAATCCGCGAACGATAGAACCGATGGTTCGCGCTGTCCCGTTTTGTGTTTTTCGTGATATTTGTTGTAGGGGCGAAAAATGTTTCGCCCCTACATTTTCCGTCCGGATGTTTTCCACCTCAATGTCCTTATTCTCCATATCATTTGGCATATCAGTTATTTCGATTATCCCATGTATGTGGTTAGGCATGATGATGTGTTCTCGTAATATGGTATTTGGGAAATGTGCAGGTATTGCATTCCAGTATTTTTCTGCAATCAATCCTTCTTTTGATAGCATAATGCCGTTGTTGTCAATGTCGCCGAATAGACCTTCTCGGTCTCGTGTGCAAATTGTGATGAAATAGAGACCCGATTGCGAGTAGTCGTAATCTTTCAGGCGTATGGAACGGCGATTGTGCGGAGTGAACATTGTGTGGTTTTGTGATATTTGTTGTAGGGGCGAAACATTTTTCGCCCCTGCATTTTTAATCACAGAGATTTTATTTCACCAGTTTCTTCTTGCCCTCGCTTATTTTTATCAGGTAGCAGCCGCCGTTATGCTTGCCGCCGTTGTCCTTGCCTTGCCACTTTATGTTGCTCTGTATGCCTTCGGTTTCGCCAGATAGGCTCATCATTATGTCGCGTCCTATTAGGTCGAATCGTGGAGTTCTGGTCTTTGGGTGTCCGAAGTGCTGGTTGAACTGTGTGTTGTAGCCGTAGAAACGCTTGTCGTTCAGTACCTTGAACTGCGAGTAGTAATACGTTTCAGGAGCGGTGAACAGCTCGTTGCTCCAGCTTTCGTAGCCCAGCACGCTCACCTTCAGTCCTTCGTTGTTCCATGCGCTTATCTGGCTCAGAGGGTCTTTAACGAGGTCTTTCTCCTCGGTCGCCAGCACTATGACGTTCTCTTTGCTGTCGGAAAGCGTGTTCTTCACCGAGCTCCATGTGCTTTGGTTGAACTTTATTCTCTTGTATGGCGCGCCGTTCTTTCGTGTCGCCACGGTCTCTAAGTATTTCGCGAACTCGCTTCCTTCGTCCTCTATGTTATTGTTGAAGTCCACGACCAAGACGTTCTTTCCCTTGAACTCGCTGACGCATTTCTCAGCCGCGTCGGTGAACAGGGCGCCTTCCTTGCCGTTGAACTGGTAGATGTACTTGTTGTTGGATGTTCCTGTCACCTTGTTGGTGAATGGGATTATGACAGGGATTTTCTTCTCGTTGCCGTATTTTGTCACGGCGTTCACCTGGTTGGCGTATGCCGGTCCGATTATGTAGTCGCTTTTTGCGATTGCGGGATTATTATTCAGCACGCTCTGCACGCCGAACTCGCTTTTCTGTGTGTCGTAAACGCTGATTGTCACTCTGTAGCCTTTGTTTTTCAGCTCTTTAGTCGCCATCAATATGCCTTCGTAGAACTCGATGAACTTGTTTATCGTTCCGTCCGGCTCGTCCAGCATTAGCGGCAGCAATACGCTTATATTCAGCGACTTGGTCTTGGCGTTCTGCTTTTTCTCTATCTCGTTTACGGTGCTTATGCTTGTGACTTTCGCGGAGTCGGTCACGGGCGTGGTCTTATGCTCGTTGCTTGGTTTCTTGAAGTCGGCGCTGCTTGTGGTCAGCGGCTTGGCAGGTATGCGTATGGTCATGCCTATCTTCAGTCCGTCAGCCAGTTCAGGGTTCATGTCGAGTATGTCCTCCTGCTTCACGCCGTACTGTCGGCTTATGCCGTACATGGTCTCTTTCGGCATCACGATATGCTCCACGCTGTAAGGATGTTTCAGTGTGCTTGTGGCTTTCTTGGCAGCCAGCGCCGCCTTCTTCTTGTCGTTGAATTTCGGGATTTTCAGTGCCTGTCCGGCTTTCAGACCCATTTCCACCGTCGGATTGTACTGCGCTATGGTGGCTTGTGTCACGTTGTACTGCTTGCTTATGCTGTACATCGTTTCTTTGGGCGCCACGTTGTGTATGATGAATTCCACCGAGTCCTCAGTGTTGTTCTTCGTCACAGTCGGATGCAGTGGTATCAGGAGTTTCTGTCCTTTCTTCACTCCGTCCTTTGCCTTGTTGTTGAATTTTATGATGTCCTCCTGGCTGACACCGGTCTTTCTGCTCACACCGTAGAGGCTTTCTCCGTCAGCCACAGTGTATTCAGTGAATTCCTTTCCGTTCTTTTTTATAGTTTTGGTCTTCTCATCGCCAGCGAACAAGTTGGTGCTGATGCAGAAAAAAAGCGCCGCCGCGCACAAACAAATCTTGCCAGTAAGTCTTCTGTTCATCGTTTTCTTGCTTTGTTTATGTTAATTGTGTGATATGTTCTTGCTATAAATTTCAAAGGTAATAATTATTTGTAACTTTCCGACCTTTACATTATTTTTGACAGAAATAAATCCGTGTAAAACAGTTATGCCACGACATTTTCAAGCGATAACAATCACTCTTGCATCGTTTCTTTTCGGGTTATGCGCCCCGGTTACAGCAGACGTATTTCTTTCTCCGTCAGACGGTTCGGTCACAGCCACATCAGTCGGTATCGCTCCGGACGGCGTGGACGAGATTGTGTTCACCACAAAGACATCGCTTGAACTCACCTACAGGTGCGCCTCGCCAGCCAAGATAATATGGCAGTCGTACACCACAGGCTCCGACAAGACTGACGCGGCTTCGGCGGCAAACGCCACATCGCTCTCGGTCAACGCCGTGCCTTCGCGCGGATACATCGTCACAGCCCGCGACAACTCCGACAACGTGATAGAGTCCAAGACATTGTATATTGTGCAGATGGCCGACAAGATGTTCCGCCCAATATCCCTGGACACCGTGACAAACGATGACCATTGCACATACGCCAAGCTGCGTGCCGTTTACAATAATCCGACGGTGGGCTATGTGACTTCGTCCGGCGCGTCCAAAAGCATCAAACGTGAATTCACAATCTCTTATAACACAGTCGAGTACAACGGCACTGACATAAGCACAGTGGAGCGAGTGGACACATTCGTGACCAAGGCCAACGGCAACGGCGTCGAGGACACGATAAAGGTGGATGCTCCATACGCCAATACGTTCTTTAAACTCTCCGGCGACTTGATATGTGACGCCTTGTCGCTCACCACGCCTGTTTCCACTCCATACGAATACGAATCGCACATAGTGACGGCGAAAATCTCAGCCAAGATAATCGAGCGCGAGGGACTGAACGAGGCTCAGCGCTCCGATTCGTCAGCCACAACGGGCATAGGCGGCTCGGCACCGCTTCAGGTGGCGTTCACGTCAAACTCCAACTATCCTGTGGCGCAGTTCTTCCAATGGATTATCATAGACAATGACAACAAGAAGGATTCGTCCAATGTGTATCACGACCGCGACCTGAACTACACATTCACACGCACCGGAGTTTACACCGTGATACTCAAGGCGGAGCATAACTACGATGCATCCACATCCTCGGCTTGTCAGTACGATTGCGAGCCGTACATAGACTCGATTCTCGTGACAGTGTCTGAGTCTATGCTCGAAGTGCCGTCGGCCTTCACTCCTAATGGCGACGGCGTGAATGACGAGTTCCGTGTTTCGTTCAAGTCGCTCTCCAAGTTCAACTGCCAAGTCTTCAACCGCTGGGGCACAAAGGTTTACGAATGGTCCGACCCGACGACAGGATGGGATGGCACAGTGAACGGCAGCAAGGCGAGCGTCGGTCCGTATTACTATATAATAGAAGCGACAGGAACAGACCGCAACTCCGACGGCTCCTACAAAACATACCGCAGAAAGGGCAACATAAATCTATTCCGTTGACATATTCATATATTTTCTTTATATTTGCTCCGATATTGTTGAAAATACGAAAATCATAACCTTAAATAAATGAAGACTAAAGTATTAGCAATTCTGGCTGTTATTTCAGCATCGCTATTCTCAATGAAAGCGTCAGCAGCATCGGCGCCTGATATCTATTACTATCAGGACCAGTTCAATGAGATAACAGAAATAATACAATACGGCGACGCGCCAAGAGATTCTGTGGAGTTTGACGAACTGGTGGAGGCGCTTAAGGTGCTTTACTCCGACCTCGCTAACGACCACAACGTCAAGAAAAAAGCGCAGCTGCTGGCCGACATCAAGTCAGTCTGCCTTTTCATGGGCGAGATTTCACCAGACATCCGTTCTTATTACCTTTCGATAGAGGAGAAGAACAGAGCATTGAACCTTCTCGGTCTTCAGGAAAAGGTTTACTCACGTTCGTCACGCTTCTGCATGCCTATCTGCTATGTGAAGATGTGGAACGGCGCATACACAGCATACTACGCAATAAACGAGAACGACTCTCTGATGAATTCGTTCAAGTTCTCGTTCTCGGGCCGCACACCGCACACCACCATATCGGGCTCGGTAGAGGAGGGCGCGTC
>JAEEGF010965185.1_pt1 | contig 18311 bp, 16 predicted proteins | sample 9134171 | NCBI WGS metagenome assembly JAEEGF01 (sample SAMN16246542, study PRJNA631951) | gut metagenome | biome: gut microbiome; feature: rumen; material: AP-attached | host: Bos | place: Iran: Karaj | collected 2018-10
GATGAATGCAACCAGATCATCGGCCTTCTTTGATTCATTAAGAACAGTACCGATAAGCAAAAGGCTGTCCTTGAATGCTTTATCGAATACGCCTCCTGCACCGTATTTAACGGTTACGACAGGGACACCCAGCTGCTGCTGAAGAGCATTTTCTTTTTCCACATCTTCATATTCTGAGATGACCAGGTCAGGTCCGCATGAAAGGATCTTTTCTGCTTCTGCAGCCTGTGCATTAGGTCCGCCTACACCACAGGAAGGCAGCTTATTCAATGCCTCAGCATTTGCTAAAACATAGGGTCTGGCAACAGAATCAAACATCTTGGGTCTGTCTGAAAGAGTTGAATTATCAATGTCTTCAACTCCGCTGAGAAGACTGACATCACCGATATATGAATACATTCGGAGTGCACCGGCACCGATACAAACAATATTCTTATAACTGCCGGGAGTAATAGATAATTCACGTCCGACCATATCGGTCACATTTATCGGTGTCGATTCAGTGGGTTTGGGGTCACCGGTAATTGTTTTTGTTTCGGTAACAGTTTTTGTAACAGTTGCAGTATCTGTCTTAGTGACTGTTCTTCCGGCAGAACATCCGGTCATAACGAGTGAAAGAGCAATCACCGCAGACATAATACTGATTATTGCTTTATTCTTTTTCATCATTTACCTCCCAAATTAATAACCAGTTTTTTACCATCTATTTCAACGATACGTACGTGCGCATCGTACGTTTCATTAATAATCTCTTCAGTAACTATTTCTTCTGTACCTTCAGCCAGTATCTTTCCTTCTTTCATAAAGAAGAACCTGTCACATAGATCGATAGCCTGATTCAGATCATGCAGAGAAATAAGGACTGCGATATTCTTTTCCCTGGCGACTCTTCTGGTCTCTTCGACTATCAGCTGTTCATTGGCAATATCAAGATTACCGGTTGGTTCATCAAAGATCAGCATTTTTGGATCCTGGGCAAGAGCTCTGGCGATTGCGATCTTCTGACGTTCTCCGCCGGATAACTCTTCAACATTTCTTGATGCAAAATCCTCAAGATGCATATCTTTCATTATGTTTTCAACTGCGGCATGGTCTTCCTTTCCCGCATTGAATCCGAAGTGTGCGATCCTTCCCATCAGGATCGTGTCATAAACGCTCAATTCACCGAAAGAGATAGATTGAGGCATATATGCAATTTTCTTTGCTCTTTCGCGGTTTGAAAGCTTTAGCAGGTCATTTCCTTCAAACATTATGGTTCCGGCACTCGGTTTGATCGCTCCGAGAATATTCTTGAATAATGTCGATTTTCCGGCTCCGTTTTTTCCAAGCACTACTCCGATCTCTCCGGCTTTAAGATCCATGTTTATACCTTGGAGGACAAGCGGAGCATGCTTTCTGTATCGGAACTGAAGGTCCCTTATCTCGATCATTGCATTCTCCCCTTCTTTGAGAAGATAACTGCAATGAAGAATGGTGCTCCAAGCAGCGATGTGATAGCACCGACCGGCAATGCAGAACCGCTTCCGATACCTCTTGAGAATGTATCAGCCAGTAAAAGAAGAATACTTCCGCTCAGGATGGAGGCAGGAACAGCATACCTGTGATCCTGTCCGAGCAGCTTTTTAACGATATGGGGACAGATGATACCGACAAAACCGATGATACCGAGGAATGATACACATACTGCTGTGATCAGTGATGCCAGAAGCATGGAAACAAAACGAAGGTTATTTACATCGACGCCCATGCTTTTTGCAGAAATATCACCGCTGAGCAGAGCATTGAATCTCCATGACATGATCATGAAATAAATGGCACCGATAAGTACCGTAACAGCCATGATCAGATCGGTCTGATAGGTTGCCCTTCCGAGATCACCGAAATTCCAGATCACAGCTGCGGAAATACCTACATCTGTTGCATAGAACTGCAGGATAGTAGTCGCAGCAGTCCATACAGCACCGATTGCAATACCGGCGAGTACAACAACTCCAGGGTGGAATGATCTGACTCTGCACAAACCCAGTATCACCAGAATAGAAAGAGTGGCAAAAATAAAAGCCATCAGACTGGTTGCAAAAGGATTGGCACCCACACCATAGCTTGCGACATTATGTCCGGTGTCCAGAAAACCGCCAGAGAATGCGATGATTGAAAGATTTGCCCCGAATACAGCCGCATTGGAAACCCCCAGTGTAGACGGCGATGCCATAGGGTTGTTAAGATTGGTCTGCATGATCAGACCTGAAATGGATAACCCGGCTCCGGCTATTATGGCTGCCAACACTCTGGGAATACGGATATTCCATATGATACGATTCTGTGCTGCCGTCCCTTTGTGAGCCAGCGCAGCAAATGCATCTCCGATAGACATATTGGAGGAACCGACAAATAGTGCAAATAAAGCCAATAGCAAAACTATCACGAACAGCAAAATAATAATGCTGCGCTTACGTTTTTTATTTCCTATTATCAGTTCAGAAGTCACGCATTATAAGATAACGACAGACAGTGCCGGGGACAAGCCCCATGGGGGTTATGAAGAAATGATTCATGTATGTTTTGGTCAGAAAACAGGATTAATAGATTCTGGTGCCTTTTGCTCCGAAATCGGTAACACCGTTTTTAGCCATGAATACAATAAATACTTCGTATCCACCATAGTGGCCGGTTACGTCACCGGACTCGAGGCCCATCATGACAATATTTGCGACAAGATACTTTTCTCTATAATCGATATTGGAGCCATATCCGAATTCATTGTTTGAATTATTACTAGTCCGCGAAGTCGCTGACTTAAACTCATAGCCTTCGATCTCAGAGCCATAACCAAGACAATCATCACTTGGCGTATCCTGGAATTCTCCAGTCTTATGGTTATAGTATCTGATAAGATGCTTTGAATCCCCATCAGGTATGAACGGATATTCACTCCACAGATCAGGTTCATAGAAGTACTCAGCCATGATAGCTGCTTTTGCAGCATTAAGGTTGTGCATATCCTTAACCTCACGGCTTTGCTCAAGATTCCTAGTGTAAGTTGGAATCACAGTGCTGCTCAAAATGGTAATAATAGCAACTACACAGAGCATTTCTGTGATTGTGGCTGCGGTTTTGTTATTAAGCTTTTTTATTATTCCAAACACTCTATTTCACCATTGGAACACTCGTAAACATATAGATTATAACTTATGTTAATCATGAATGTTAAAACTGACTATCTTCCTACAGATGACATAGTCAGTAACTGCTTTAAATGCTATTTTGCACTGAATCCTTTTTCTTCGATATTAAAACATAACAAAGCCAAGCTATTAATGCTATTAATGCAACAGAGCTGATTATAATACCCAATTTCATTCCCTTCGGGAAGAATTTCATCACATAAGTATGAGTACCGGCATCAACATTTGCTGACATCAGGAAATCGATTGTCTTTTCCAGAGGTGTTTCTTCTCCATCGACATACAGAGTCCACCCTTCATCATAAGGTATGGTAAACAGTAATGACTGATTTGTATCAGCAGTAAATGACCCGGACAATAAAGTATCCTTTTCTTTAACAATAGATGAATCTCTGCTGTTTAACAAAGAGCTGTAATCAGCCAACACATTCATGTCTGCATATGCAATATGAGCCTTTGAAGCAAGTAAAATCAGGGATACATTTGTTATCTGCTGGTTAAAATATGCCCTTCCTATTACTTCATCTCCTTTGCTGTAATAACCCAAATATCTTAAAACATCATCCTGCGTTCCAGATAAAACATTTAGTTCAGACTCATAATAGATATAAATCGGGCCATCATTTTTTGCCGTGAAGGAAAATTCAATATACGGCTGAAATTCAGTATTCTTATCATCATAATCATCAGATGGAATACCTATGTCAGAATTATCAGCTTGATTAATTATTCTATCAAGTTCAACACGCTGTGAATTTGCATCATCCTTGGTCATTATAACTGGATCTGTCAGATTATGTGTTCTAAAAACAACGTCTTTTTCTTCAGCATAGAGATTTTCTGTTTCTCCAGTCATTGCTTTCCATATCTGATTCTGAATATCAAAAACATTCCAGTTATCTGTGAGATATAAATCATTTACATCAGAATTCGCAACAATTGCTATGGGAAGTGCATACGGGTTCATATACACATTTTGGGTCAAAGATTGTTGATATAACTGGTAGTTCTTTTCTTCAGATAAATCACGTTTAGATAGAACGTACTTTATTCCTAGAAGGGAATCCATTGATGCAGCAATACCCTCGTCATATGAGTTTCTCATGTCATACCAATTTATACCAAGTTTTGCCAAACCCTGAACAACGTCATGTTTAAACGCTGAACTGGAGCTTCCTACACCATTGTATCCGTAAAGAAAAGGATCATTACCTGAATTACCAGCACGTTGTTCCTCATTTTCCATTCGGTAAAAACCAGAATCATTTTCTTCAACAAAATCTATGATAGGCTGGGTCATCATGACCGTCCATGCATAGTTGTCATAATTAAATTCCCACTTCTTCATATGTTTTATTGAAAAATAATAGTTGAAATATAAATTGAGAGAACAACAAAACAACAAAAGCAATGATAACGTTACCTGTTTAGATTTCTCCGGATTGGTCTTATAAAGCCAGAAACCAAACCACATAACAAATAGAATCAAAAGATCTAATAGTAATAAACCACCGGAAATGTATTCGTACTGTGTTGCAAAAACGATAAGCATTGAGACTATCAATATTGCCCATGCTTTTTTAGTCTCCAGAATGGAAGTCATATCAACATATTGAAACTGTTCAGCTGCCATGAGGATAAGAATCATTGAGAACACAAAAGAATATCTGAAAGGAAACCAAACCGTATGTGTAAAACCATGAAATATAGATGTAAATGCAATTATATAAAAACTAATCAGATAGATGCCAGATAATAACGCATATCCTCTTTTTTTCTTCAGTGCTATTTCTTTGTTTGTAAAGAAAAGAATTACCAGAAATACTACCAGTATTCCGCAAAATATATTCGGCAAACCATCTACCATCTGTGATGGAGTATCGGTACCACTGAACAATTTGGAAAACAGTTGGATAAGTGGAAATTTATCGGTAAAGTTGAAATCCCATGGTCTTGTTTGATCGACACGTCCTCCTAAAAGGGATAATAATGTCGGAATCCAGATAAAACTTGAAAGCACTCCTCCAATCAAAGAGGATATACCATATGTTATAGCTATTCTTTTTCTATCTTCCTTAGCAGTATAGATGAATAAGTAAACAATAAAGAACAGCAGTGAAGCCACACACATGATATAACCCATATAAAAGTTCATTAGAACGCTTAAGGCAATAGTGATAATGTATAAGAGCGGACTTTGTTTTCTGATAATCTTATATATTCCAAGAATAACTAAAGGCAATAAAACTACATGCGTCAGAAATATCAGATTAAAACTATATACGACGTTATATGCCATTAATGAATAAGAAGTTGAAAAGATCAGATTACTGAACTTCTTTCCAAAAAGATTACTCAGCAAAATAAAGGATGTTACGCCACAAAGGCACGAACTCAATAAAGATATCCAAGTAAAAACAATAGGTATATTCTCAATATTTGAAAATTCAAATAATACTAATAGTGGATTTATCAAATAATAGGCTACCAAGCCAATAAGGCTTCCACCAATACTCTTGGAGAATGAATACAAAAAACTGTGATCACCCGATAATAAACTTTTGAAATATGAATAATAATTTATATATTGAGAGTCTGCATCAGACATCACCAATGTTTTTGAACCAAAAGGTGTAATCCCCAATGCTGCAAACACACAAAGCGTAATAAAAAAAGGTACAAGAAAAGACATCATATATAACAATATGTGCTTGTTTTTTTCATCACTTAAAAATGAGACTATCCTATTATTTTTAAACATATTCTTTCCCAAGTAGAACTAATAAAAAGAACAGGTCAAGGACCTGTATCCAAAGACCTGTTCTTTTGACGGATTATCGATCCGTTAAATATCTAATTATTAATCGTATTAGGGAGCGGGAGTAGCTGCAGTAACGCCAGTAATCTTACCATCTGTATCATATGAGAATGTTACAGTGTAATTAGTTGCTGCTACAGAACCCATAACAGCACAACCAGCATGTGTGAAAGGAAGATCTGCATCAGCTCCACCAAATCCATCTTTGGTTCCTTTTGCAACTACGTTCTTAACAGCAACAGTTTTGATCTTTCCATCAGAGTATGAAACTACAGGAGAATTGGCATCTTCTGAATAGTCAGCTGTGCCACTTGATGGTGCAGTTAAATATGCAGTCTGAGCCTGAGCATAAGCTGCTCTTAAATTGGAAATTGTTACTGCATCTCGTGATTTTTCAAGCTGTGAAGTGAAGATAGGAATACTGATACCAGCGAGTACACCGATGATTGCTACAACGATGAGCAATTCGGCAAGGGTAAAACCTTTCTTATTTGTTTTCATTCGAATTTTTTCTCCTCTCGATTAATTAAAAATGAACAAAAATTCATGTTTGCTCACTACACTAATAGGTTGATATTACACCATTTTCAACCCAAAAACAAGGAACTTTCATCACTATTACATACTGTTATACATTGTAAACATCGGCAGATAAATAGCAATAACGATATATCCTGCAAACACAGCTAAGAAAATAAGCATTGTCGGCTCTATTTTACTCATAGCCTTGCCTACAGCGTAATCAGCTTCACTACTGTAATACACGCCCATAGTTCCAAGTGTCTTTTCCAATTCACCGGTTGCTTCGCCTACGCCTGCCATTTCCTTCAAGATATCAGGGAAATAAGCACTCTTGCTCAGGCATTCATTTAAAGATGATCCTGTTTGGATCTTCTCTACCATGGCATGTACTTCCTGAGAAAGAATATAGTTATCCATTACTCTGGAAGTAACATCTATCGATTCAGCAAGAGGAAGACCTGCAACAAGAAGGGCATTCATAGTATCTGCAAATTGTTCTGCGCCGCGCAGTACATTGATATGTCCCAGCACAGGCATCGTAAGCATAACTTGAGACCACCATGTCTTTCCTTTTTCTGAATGAGTGTACATTTTGAATATAATAACTGCCAAAATAATGACAATTGCCATTACAAACCAATATTGAGTGAAGAAATCAGAGATTCCCATCAGCAATTTTGTAGGAGCAGGAAGTTCTCCTCCCAGTTCATCAAACACAGCTGTCAATTTAGGTATGACCACTGTCATAATAACAGCAAGAACAATAACAGCTACGACAATCACAAAAATAGGATATGTCATGACACTGCTCATCTTCTGTTCGATCTTATATGACTTTTCAAAGTATGTCTCAAGTGTTGTAAATGACTGTTCCAGGTTACCTGATATTTCACCTGCCCTGATTGTTTCAAGGAATGTCACAGGTAATTTTGGACAGTTTGCCTTCATTGCCTTAGAGATCGAAGCCCCATGTGAAACATCATCAGCTGTTTTTTCAAGCATTGTTTTCAAAGTCTTATTCTTAGTCTGCTTTGAAATCATTCTCATACATTCATCGATGATTACACCGGATGAAAGAATGATCTTAAACTGTGAACACATCAGAGATAATTCTTTTGTGGTGAAAGCCTTTCCCAGCTGCATATGCAGAAATCTGTCAAAGCCCGTTTCTTTGATCTCTTCAACACTGATAATAACAGGATAACGGGTCTTGATTTTATCAACTGCGTTATACTTATCAATAGCTTCAATAACGCCCTTGACAGTCGCTCCGTCCTTGCTGACAGCTTCGTACTGATAACTAATCATCTATTGATGCTCCCATAGGAGGACGTTCCGCCGAAGGCATTTGAGGGACTTACGGCCTTTTTCACATAAGCAGGATCGGCAGCAGCCGCAATCGCCGTTTCAGCACTTATCAATTTTGCTTCATATAATCCGATAAGAGAATTGTCCATTGTAATTGAACCATCAGCAGAACCGGCAAGCAGACTTGACTGCATCTGGGCAGTCTTTCCTTCCCTGATCTGATTACGAATAGCTGCATTGACGACCATTACTTCACAGGCAGCCACCCTGCCATGTCCGCTCTTGCGAACCAGAAGCTGTTGGGAAATAACAGCTTTCAATGTACCAGCCAGCTGAATCTTGACCTGATTCTGCTGACCTGCAGGATATGTACCAACGATACGGTCAATTGAATCTACAGCAGAATTGGTATGAAGTGTTGCAAAAACCAAGTGACCGGTTTCAGCAGCTGTAAGAGCAGCATCAATCGTCTCAGTGTCTCTCATTTCACCGATCAGAATAACATCAGGATCTTCTCGAAGGATGGCTTTGAGACCGCTTGCATAACTATCTGTATCTTTACCGATCTCTCTCTGGGAGATCAAACTTTTGTCTGGTTTGTACTGATATTCAACAGGGTCTTCAAGAGTAATAATATGGTCATATCGGGTATGGTTGATCTGATCGATGATACTGGCAAGCGTAGTTGACTTACCGCTGCCTGTTTCACCGGTCACCAGAACGATACCCTTCTGGTAATTAGGAATCTGACTGATTGCAGGAGGAAGCCCCAGTTCAGAAAGAGCAGGGATCTTGTCAGACAGGATTCTGAGGGCACAGGCCAGATTCCCCTGGATACGATACAGATTGATTCTGCATCGATGATCTCCAATGGTTAAAGCCAGATCCAGTTCGCCCTTTTCTTCTATTTCATTGTAGTGGCTTCCGGCAAGGACTCTTCCATATTCTTCCATATCTTCAGGAGTCAGGATATTGTCATCAAGATTGGTAAGCTGACCATCCACTCTGATCTTAACCGGTACTCCGGGTTCCATATGGATATCGGAAGTACGTGCCGCAGCGGCCTCCATAATTATTTGTTCGATTGTTTTCATAATTAGATCGTAGCCACACAGCGAAGGACTTCTTCAGCAGTTGTGACACCCTCCTTTACCAAAGTTCGTCCGTTTTCCAACATCGGAGTAAATCCGCTCTTCTTTAATGCCTGTCTGAGTTCAGTACCGCTCATTCCTTCGCTGATACTATTTCTCAGTTCAGAATTAACTGCCATGATCTCAAATACACCTGTTCTTCCTCGATAACCGGAATTGTAACAGTTAGCACAGCCGCTTCCGTGATAGAAGTGATAAAACTCAGGGTCTTTAAATTCAATAAGGTCAAGAACTTCAAGATCAGGTCTGATTTCTTCTTTACAACTCGGACATATCCTTCTTACAAGTCTCTGTGAGATAACGCCTCTCAAAGAACCGCCGATAAGATATGGTTCTGCACCAAGATCACGAAGTCGGTCAATAGCGCTGGCAGCATCTTCGGTATGGACTGTTGACAACACAAGATGACCGGTGATAGCTGCCTGCATGGCAATTCTTGCAGTCTCACCATCTCGGATTTCACCCACACATATAATATCTGGATCCTGTCGCAGACACGATCTAAGTGCCGATGCAAAAGTAAGTCCGACTTTTTCATTGATAGCCACCTGAGTGACTCCTTCGATATGGAATTCGACAGGATCTTCAAGTGAAATCATATTAACAGTATCCTTATTAAGTTCACCAATCATTGTATAAAGGGTGGATGTCTTACCGCTTCCTGTAGGACCTACGATAAGAATAAGTCCTGAACTGTTCTTAAGTATTCTTTCGAATGTTGCTCCGTCAGCATCTGTAAGACCTATACCCTTTCGGTTAAGAATGTTCTTGTCTCTCCATAGAAGTCGGATAACGATCTTTTCACCATAGATAGAAGGAAGAGTACTGACACGCATATCCATTGTTGTGCCATCAGGGCGCTTCATAGCAGTTCTGCCGTCCTGAGGGATCCTTCGCTCTGTGATATTCATATCACACATAACTTTAAAATATGAGATGACAGTGTTCTGAAGCTCTTTAGGTATAGAAAGGATTTCTTCAAGACGTCCGTCAACTCTGATCCTGACTCGCATGGCGTCAGACATCGGTTCAATGTGGATATCTGAAGCCTTGGCAGAAATACTTCGTTCAAGAATACTGTTGACTAGTTTAACAGTAGGAGCAGATTCATCATCGACAGCGGCCATTCTGAGGGAATCTCGTTCCTCAATGGTCATGTCTCTTTCCTGCTGCATCTGCTTTATGGCCTGGGAAGCACCTTCATTTTCATACAGAACGCCAAGAGCTTTGCTGATGGCATTGCTGTATGCGATCATAGGAGTTATTCGCTTTTTACTGTATGTTCGGGCAGCTTCTATGGCTCTGAAGTTCAGAGGATCATCCATTGCGACAAACAGACGATCGCCTTCAAGTTTTACAGGAACCATTCTGAACTTGAATGCCTGGTTCTTAGGTATGAATTTAATCAAATCAGGATCGATCTTTTCATTTACCGGATCAACAAAATCTATACCAAGCTGCATCTGCAGTGTTCTGACCAAATCATGCGGTGTGATAATTTTATTATCAATCAGAACATCGCCCAAATGCTTGCCGGTCTCTTTCTGCTGTCTTAGAGCTTCTTCGAGTTGCTCCTGAGTAATTACTTTTTCATCAATCAGCATTTCGCCGAGTCTTTTGTTCTTCATCTGCCCAGCAACCTTTCCTTATTGAACGAACTTATTGTAATTGGTTCACTTAAGACCACTTCTCCTGTTTCGCTATCTACAATAGACAAAGTAAAACTGACCTCACCGGTATAAACAATTCTATCGTCTACTGTTTCTGTTACAAAGTTAAGATTATCACATCTTGTATACAAATTGTGATTGTTTCCTGAATCAGCATCCAGTTTAAACGTTTTATCTGACGACTGAAGCTCTATCCCTTCAGTCAGCTCTTCATAATCATATCTAAAACGCGGCTCATTAAATCTGACCCATGTGCCTCGGGTGGGTGTCAAAAACAACACATAAAATTCTTCATGACCACTGGGAGTATCTGTTGTGCTGGCCTGTCTTATATCCGTAATATTTCTGATATCTTCTGTCAGTTCGGTGACTGCGGTCGAAAACATGATCTGAGCATGTGACTGACGATCAATATCTTTACTCACATTCAAAGCAGTCGTAATACCTGTCACCACTGCAACAAAGATAATTGCAATCAACACTGTAGTAATCAAAGTCTCTGCCAAAGTAAAACCTGCATTACGCCTCATTGTTCTGACTCCTCAAACAAAGAAAACACAGGTCTGCCGTTTTTATCATTCAAAGTTTGTATATCAATATTAACGTATATCTGAAAAGCTTCGATACCTGAACCATTTACAACTATTTGACTTGACAGGGTAGTAGCTGAAGCCATGTTTTCATTTTCAACTTTATTTCTGATAGAGATATAGTTACTGACTCTGTCTCTTGATTTTTTAACCATTGAGGTCGCAGCATTTACTGCAGAAACCACCATAATCAGGCCTAATGAGATTACAAGCCCCGCAACCAGGACTTCTGCCATGGACTCTCCGCGTTTTGAACGTATTTTCTTAATCAAATCCTTCATAATGCCTGTGCCTCGGAAAGAATTGATTCATGGTACCAGGTAACCGACAGAGGTATCCTTGTTGCTTCAGAGCCTCCATCGTGAGCATATATGATCGGAGAGTTTGGATCTATGTTCTCGTAAGGTGCTGCTTTCATGGAAAGCACAAGTTTTTGTTTAGAAGCAGGATGAGAAAAAACTCCTACAAGATCATAATTGCCATACATAATAAACTGCGCTGTTACATTACCGCTAAGTGCAGTATTCAAACCCCCAACACTAAAAGTTACTGTTTCAACGGACTGTATATCTTCACCGGTCCCTACCATCAGTTTTGAATTTATATCCTCAGAGAGAATATCCAGAATATGGGGCAAACCGGAATGAACTACTTTGTTTTCTCCTGAAGCGTTGAAATAACACGTTGTTCCGTCAAATTCATCAGAAAACAATTCAGCACTGGAGACCAATGTGTAAATACTCTGGTCATCCTGATTTATATTGCTTACAGACCCGTTGGCAACAGAACCGGAAGCCAATATGATGGAAGCAGCCGCTGCACAGATAACAAATACCATCAGAGCGATCGCAAGCGATGTTCCCTTTTTGTCTTTTAGTTTATTTATAATCTTAGAGTTCTTCATGGCTGATGAATTTCACCTGATGTCACATTATCAACTAAAACAACATAAGTATTATGATCTTCATCGTTGTTTGTATCTATATCACCGCATTTGATCCACGGACCAGATTCACTTCCTGATGGGATTTGCCATGCATTGTAATTAAAGTAGTCACGAGCGACATATAATCCATCTGCAATGAGTCCCGACCCAACATCAAGATTTTCAAAATAGGCAAAATATCCAGTTCCATACGATACAGTCCAACTCATAGTTGAGGCATTGAGATCATTCTGAGTCAGTAACACCGGTTCTGCCAGGTTTCCGTAATCGATAACGGTCATTCGAGAAGAAAAATCACTCGGTGTAGGATCTGAATCCAAATTGTACCAGTTGTTGTAACCAGTAATATAGTATTCTCCGTTATATGAGAACACTGTCGCCGGAGCAATGGAGACCCCATTACCTGCACCTTCAATCAATTCTTCCCATGTCGGAATATTAATTCTAATCTTAGTTCCATCGTTTGCTGTAAACGTCAGGCCATCATCCTCCTCCTGAACAACAGACGGCCAGTCGCCATAATGGGTAGGAAGATCCGTACCGCTTGCTATACCGGTAATTACAGCGCCAAAAGGATATTCATCCGGGAGAGCTGGATCGGTATGAATACCAACTGCCGTCGACTGATCCAAAGAATTCCAGGACGAAACAATTTCATTTAATTCAGATCCAGTCTTTGCTACAGCTAAACTATCACTACAGGTATTGATACCTGCAAGATAATAAGCATTGTCGACAGACGGATGCCCCGTTGCATTACCGACAAAAGCTTTGGGAGATGATCCGGTCACTAACCCTGTGCAGTATGCATTGTTTACTCTGACTTTTTGAACTCTTCCAAGGAAACCTCCGGCAGTCGAACCATCGACAGAAGCTGTTGAATAACAGTTGTTTATATTAATACGGCCACTTCCTACGCCAACCGTGTAACCAATAAATCCACCGGCAGTCGAACCTGAAACATTTGCAGATCCGACGTAAGTTCCATTCGTCGTTTTTCCTCCGACATAGCTGTTGCTGATCGTACTATTGGTTCTTATTTCTCCAACCAAACCACCTGCTACGTCCTCACTGGTTACTGAAACAGAACTGAAACTACTATCGATGGTAAACACATCATCATCTTTGCTATGGTCTTTACCAACACGTCCAATCATGCCTCCGGCATAATCAGATCCGTTTATGAAGGAGTCTCTGTTTCCGATTATTCCGCTGTTGTTTATATTAACTCTCCATGAAGACCTACCCTTACTATCAACCAGACCAAGGATTCCTCCGCATGTCGATCCTGTAATTCTAATGTCGCCTGTTATAAATACATTACTCAGTGTGATTTTTTTGGCATCTCCTACAGTACTTAAAACTGCACCACAGTTGTCACCATTAACTGTAACGTTATTCATTGTCAGATTGCGAATAGTAAGATTGCTATCCTCCACTAATTCTGCGAACAAGGCTGCATTATTATCATCATCTTCGACAATCGTAGCTCCGCTGATCACATGATTATTTCCATTAAAATCAATGATTCCTTCATTGTGTAGCGGAGTAAAAGCATTAGGCATATCAAAGTTGCAAATCAATTCAACATTTGTGAAAGAAGCAGCTGATATTCCAGAACTTCTCGTAGAAGTTGAATCAAGTGTCTCAAGATTCTGAAGATGTCTTTCAGCACCGATATATGCAGTATGCGTCTGTTCTTCAATGGAATCGAACAATGAATTTGTTGACTTAGTAATTATGCCTGTTTCATATTCATCGCCGCTTGCCCTGACGGTGATTATCAGGTTTTCGCCGGGAGAAAAACCTGTGAAAATATCTCGGAATCGCCTGTTTGCATTAACAACATCATCTATGACAAGCGTAAATGTTTTTGTTCCGTCACCATTGTCGATGACAGTCAAAATATTCGGAAGAGGCGATGCTGTACCTACAGCATTATTCTGCCATATGTTGAATGTTTTGATCTTTCCTGAAGCCTGACCTGTCACTGTCAAATCGATCATCAGTGACGGTTTGATTTCGGCAGTAACAACTGCACTTAATGTTGCATCATTGTTTATAGCCAAAGAAAGAGCAGGTTTTTCGGTGCTGGCAGAAACCACCGGTAAAGCATTCCCACCATAGTAGCCAATAACAATACTTCTGTTTTTATTATCTCTGAACTTACGGAATTCTTCCGGATGTAAACGTGCATTTTTAGTTTTGCAGAGATAGACAATATCCGCAGCACTTATGATTTTGTCACTGTCAGTATAGAAAACACCATAAACAGTTCCTGTGACTAGATCCAGCTCAATAAGATACTGCCCTTTTTCTCTGATCTTCCCATCAATAGAACCATTGGGCAGGATTATATCTAATAGTTCCGTCTCAGCGCCACCACCAGGATGCATTACAAAGAAAAAATCGTGCTCCGCGAATGGCCCGCCAAGAGATGTATCATAATCATTGATAACAGTATCATCATTTGAAACACCCAGCCCCTGATTGGAATATCTTCTGAAATTGCTCACGTCATGATCAGCAAGATAAGCATACCAGGAACCATCTGCCTTGGCCTTGGTAAGATGATTCTGCGCAGCCAAAAAGATAGATTTGGCTGCATTTGTACTGTCTGCATTTTTAAACTGAGTATCATACTGAACAAACGCTCCCATCCCAAATGCCATCAGAATTAGCATCAGGGCCATAACAATCAGCATCTCTCCAAGAGAGAATCCTTTATTACGGTTATTCAGTATACTCATTTAAGCAACCTTTGACTCTACTACTGATTCAAACCCTCAGTGCTTTCAGCTCCAGTTATCGTTTCAAAGAAAGTTAAGCTTACATTAACTGTAATAACTCCACTTTCAACCATAGAATCAGCAGAGCCAAGTGTTATATCGTTAATTACGAGTTTGTATCGGCATTCACTAAGACTCGTAAGTATCTGACGGACTTTATCATAGCTGTCAGTCTTACAATCAATGGAAACCACCCTTCGTACAAAGGTTTCATCGAGAACTGGTGCATTCCAGTTCAAACTGATCCCAGTACACTTTCCGGTCAGTATCTCATTGATTGCCAGTATTTCATTTGTCTGGTTATTATAAACAGCAATCTCTCCAGTTGACTCAATGTCAGCATTTTCAATAGCTTCTCTCATATTCTTGAGACTGGCCGCTTTAGCCTGTTCCAGAGTCATTTCATCCTGAAACACCGTTGGATCATATGTCATTTTCTGCTCTTGGAAGTATGAATAAGTGAATCTGTAATAGATCATACCGACAGCTACAAGAGCTAATAACAGTAAGAGAATCTTTTCACGGGTAGTAAAAGTGTGGTTCATGAATTTTCCTCCTCTGTCTGTTCTTCAGGTTTATAATCAGGATTGTATGTTATTTTAAAATCAGCAGTAACTTCTTCACCCTCTGGATTATCAGATGAGTTGATCGTAACAGTAACATACTTATTGCGAGGATCTTTCTGCATCAGTTCAAGCAGTTCAGAAACCTTTACAAGATCAGTTCCCTCAGCTTCAACAGTGATACTCAATCCAGAGATACTAACGTTCTTTACAGGAAGTTCATATAGAATATCATCCTCAAGCATCTTGATCATATCCAAGTGAAGAAGATTATTCTGTTCATTTTCAGTCATATACTTGCCAAGAATTTCGGTATACTTAGCCTTTACTTCATTGTAGTCGGCATTGTTTTCCTTGAGAGCATTTAACTGACTCTCTGTTTTGTTGTATTCATCCTGAAGGCGCTGGATCTCCATCATAGGCTTATAAACACCAAAGAAACCCAGCAATCCGATACCTATCAGAAGCAATCCCAAAACGATCCAGGTCTTTCCGTCTCTCTTCTTTTTTCGTTTTTGGGCAAGGTTTATCGTTCGCTTTTTGATCAAAGCGGTCTTTTTACCGGACTTTTTTTCTTTTTTCTTATCTTTTTTATTGTCTTTTTTATTATCAGCAACAGCGTCAGCAGAATTCTCAGCAGGGATTTCTGCCGTTTGTTCTAATACATTTTCTTTATCAACATCACTCATTTTCCACCGCCTGCAGTGCAATACCGACAGCCGCAGGGCCGTCAATTAATGCATCGTTTAGGTTAAGCTTTTCACTAAGGGATGACAAAGGTTCAATGGGCAACGGTACAGTTTCTTTCAGAGCACGGATCAGAGGTTCAATCCTCGATCCTCCTCCGCAGTAGTACAGCCTTTCAAGCGTGTTATCCCTGTTTTCATATGTGTAGTAGTTGATAGCTCTCATGACTTCCGTTGCAATTGATGCATATACGTTCATACACTGCTGACTGTTCTGAACATCCTTGGAGTTGTTGCGGAGATATTCATCTGCGACATGTTCGTCGCATTCAAGCACCTCGGCAACCTGAGCTATAACATCCTTTATGCCTAAATCGATTGTTCTGGTAACTTCATACACACCAGACGAATAAATATCCACTTTTGTATCGATAAAACCGATATCAAGGAAGGCAAAATCTTTTTCGTGATCACAGTCTAATTCCGGCAGGAGCGCACCAAGTGCCAGTACCCTCGGAGTAGCTTTGATCAGTTTGTATCCAACTTTGGAGAACATATTCATATATGATTCCATGATATCCCTTCGGATAGCAGCTCCGAATATGTCCATCTCCTTGGACTCTTCATCCATCTTTATCAAAGCATAATCAAATATATATGCATCTTCCTGACCTTTAATGACATCACTGAATTCATAGGGAAGATTCACTGCAAGCTGTGCATGAGTCATGGCCGGAAGATGTAAACGTCTCAAATATGACAGACTGTCCGGCAATGCAATTGCAACGTTGCCTGTCTTAATAGACCCTTTTGCCTGTTTCTGGAGGAAACTGGCCATACCGTCGAAAGCAACAAGGTTTCCACCCTGAGTCATTCCCTCAGGGATCTCCAATGAATTGAACAACTTAATCTGACTGTTTTTTGCCAGAGCGATCTTCAAACGGTAGGCACCAATCTCTATACCTGTAAGTGTCTGTGCCATAGTCCTCCTTCTCCTCTAAAAAAACAAACTTAAATACCAATTAATTACCGGCGTACCGATAAATAAAGTCATAACAAATGCCACACTGATGGCCGGTCCGAACGGTATCCTGTTCTGCTTCATAACGGCAACCATGATAAGTCCAATAATACTGGCCAACAACAAACAGAAAACTCCCTGCCCCAGACCAAGAACCAGACCCGCAAGGAAAAACAGCTTTATGTCACCGCCTCCCATCGAGTCCTTCTTCAGTATCCTATCCATTATCAGTGAGATCACCAATAATCCGCCTGCCAGGACAAAACCGCCGATAAGGCTGTCTTTAAGTTCTCCCCATATATCTCCGCTGGACAGAATATACAACAGCTGAAGAATAATACCTGAGATGGGAAGTCCGTTGGGGATCTCGTAGGTCATGAAATCAGTAATCGTGACAGCCAGCGCAATGACTATCATCCCCCAGTCCCTCACGGTCACAAATCCAATTCCGCCATCCCTCAGTATTACAAGGGCGAACAATATGCCTACCAGCAATTCTATCAGAGGATATTTTACGGGTACTTTGCTGCCACAGTAACGGCATTTTCCCCGGCTGAAGAGCCAGGAAAAGACAGGAACCAGATCCCTGACACCCAGCACATGGTGACAGCTGTCACATTCGCTGCGTCCGCGAAGCCAGCTCCTTCCTGCCGCCATCCTTTCCGCCATACATGTTCCAAAGCTGGCCATTATGGTTCCAAGAACGAAAGCAAAGACCATAAGATATATCAATAATCCCTGATCAAGTTCTGTCAGCAACCTTATCTACACCGCCATTCTATTAAAGACCTTTTTACTTAACTGTTCATTTTAGCATTAACGTGTGGCTGTGTACATTAATACAAATTTGTTTACTTCTAAAAAATGTTCAACAAACGCCATTTTGTTGCACATTAAACAATCAAATAATAAATTAATCTCGCTTTAAATTAACGAACTGTAAAGGAACCCCGTAATCCTGTTCTTTCAGTTTTCCCATTACAGTCTGAAGGTCATCGATCTGCTTTCCGGATACTCTGACCTGATCATCCTGAATGATAGCCTGTACCTTGAGATTGAGTC
>JAEEGF011929472.1_pt1 | contig 18303 bp, 21 predicted proteins | sample 9134171 | NCBI WGS metagenome assembly JAEEGF01 (sample SAMN16246542, study PRJNA631951) | gut metagenome | biome: gut microbiome; feature: rumen; material: AP-attached | host: Bos | place: Iran: Karaj | collected 2018-10
CTAAACAGCAATACGATATCCGTTCACTCATCCTGGAGATCGCTGATGAACACGATTTCACCGAACTGCAGAGAGATTATTCCCCCAATGTTGTCTGCGGTCTGGCACGCATCGGCGGATACAGCTGCGGCATTTTAGCAGATCAGCCTTCTTTCTTGGCCGGAACACTTGACGTCCAAGGCTCAGAAAAAGCGTCCCGTTTTGTAAAGACCATCGACAAACTCGGTCTGCCTCTCATCGTACTTACCGATACTCCGGGATTCCTGCCTGGAAAGGATCAGGAGCATCACAACCTGTTGTCCAAAGGCGCAGCACTCTTCCGGGCATTCGAAAACGCAAGAGTGCCTGTTCTCTCGTTCATTCTGCGAAAAGCATACGGCGGAGCATATATCGTCATGGCGGCCAGATCCGTAGGAAACCGCTTCTGTTATATGTGGGAAGATGCTCAGATCGGTGTAATGCAGGGAGACGCCGCAATAGAGGTCCTCTACAAAAAAGAGCTCCTGCTCAATCCCGCTGATACAACGCTGAGAGAAAGATTCAAAGAAGAGTATCTATCACAGCTGCCTGATATGGATTCACTGATGGAAACAGGCTATATTGACGAAGTCATACAGCCGTCCGAAACTAGGAATACTATAATCAGCAAACTCCAAAGCTTGGATGCACCTTCGGAGCCGTTTGAGAGCCCGAGTTAGTCGTCCTGTTCTTTCAGTCCCTGCATAAGCTGATACATGGCCTTAGCTTGTTCGTATTCCAAAAAGTCATCGACAGTCATGAGAACGTATCCAATCTCACCGTCTTCCTCAAGATAAACAGGGTTGTCTTTTGATACACCTTTCAAGACGTCACAGTAATCCTTCTGCAGATCTGAAACCTGTCGGGTATTGCCAGCCATATGTCCTCCAGCCAGATTATTGCTTTTTGAGTTAGAGCATGTTAATTTTAAAAGAGTAGGTGACATTATGGAAATCAGAGAATCAGCAGAAGACTATCTCGAAGCAATGTTGATGCTTCAGGAAGAAAAAGGCAGAATCCGTTCTGTTGATGTAGCGGAAAAGCTCCACGTCAGCAAGCCTTCCGTCACCTATGCCACCAAACGCCTCAAAGAGAATGGTTATATCACCATGAACGCATCCAGTGAGATTTCCCTAACCGAGAAAGGCCTCGCTGTTGCCTCGAATATGTTAGACCGTCATAAGACCCTTTCAGTATTCCTCATGAAACTGGGAGTATCTCCTGATCAGGCACTGGAAGACGCCTGTAAGATCGAGCACGATCTCAGCGAAGAATCATTCACCGCCATCCGCCGCCACGTGAACAGCTCTCTCAAATAGCATCTTACTGCTCATACTGCTGAACACAAAAAGCCGATACCCATCGGCAACAATCTCTTTACATAACCATCCAAAAAACTTCAAAAAAATTTTGAGCTTTTGTCCAAAAGTATTGACTAGGCATATTTTTCAATTGGTACAATTTTAATAGGATGGTTAATAAACACTCTCAAACTGAACATATTCCCGTCATGTTAAATGAATGTCTTGATGGTCTTGCCATCAAGGACGGCGGTGTATATGTCGACTGCACAGTAGGCGGCGCAGGGCATTCTTCTGCCATCATGAAGAAGGCTAAAGATGTGCGTCTTATCGGTTTCGATGCCGATCCTTCCAATTACAAGAAGGCCTCTGACAGACTGGCTGAATATGGAGACAGGGTGAGAGTGGTCAATACCAATTTCCAAAACCTCAGAAACACTGTGAGAAAGATTGGCTGGGCACCTGTCGATGGGATTCTGTTCGATCTGGGGCTTTCCAGCATGCAGCTTTCTGAGGATGGAGCAGGTTTCAGCTTCCAGTACGATGCACCTCTAGACATGCGTTTCAGCCCTGATCAGTCATTAAGTGCCTATGACATCGTCAATTCATACTCGGAACAGGACATTGCAGACATATTATATGAATACGGCGAAGAGCCTAAGAGCCGTAGGATCGCCCGCGCAATCGTTGAAGCGCGTCCAGTCGAGACCACAGTACAGCTTGCTGAGATCATTGCCAAAGCAGCTGGCGAACACGGCAAGATCCATCCGGCTACACGCTCTTTCCAAGCCTTGCGCATCGCTGTCAACAATGAACTTGAAGTCCTTCGTGATGCACTCGAACAGTCCGTCGATATCCTGGCCGAAAATGGCAGACTGGTCGTAATGAGCTATCATTCATTAGAGGACCGTATCGTTAAGAATTTTATCAGGGACAAGTCCAAGACTTGTGTCTGTCCTCCGGACATTCCCGTATGCGTTTGTAACACCGTCCCTACCCTCTCTCCTGTTACAAAAAAAGCTATCGCTCCCAGTCCAGAGGAAGAAAAGGTCAATCCACGTTCCAGATCCGCTAAGCTTCGGATCGCCGAACGGATTAATACTGAGATGTCATCATTATCAATGACATCGCTCAATTAGATCTTTAGTTGGATTTGAAATAGAAAGTAGGAGGAGTAATGAAACGTAATCAGATCATAACAGCCATCGATGTCGGTACGACTAAGGTCGCTACCATCATCGCTGAGTGCAGCGAAGAAGGGGCTGTTCGTGTATTAGGCGTTGGTATTGCACCATCTTACGGTATGCATAAAGGTCTCGTCGTCGATATCAACGACGCCAAAGAGTCCATCCGCGAATCCGTAAGACGCGCAGAGCAATCATGCAGCATGAAGATCTCATCTGCCTACGTCGGCGTTACGGGAAGACACGTGATCTCAAACAACAACCACGGCGTCGTTGCCATCACCAATATGGACCGCGTCGTCAAACCCAGCGATCTGCGCAGGGTTATGAGCACGACAGGAGCCGTCAAAGTCCCCAGCGACAGAAAACTGCTCCATGTGATCCCCCGTAACTATTCAGTAGACGGACAGAACGGCGTCAAGAATCCCGTCGGTATGCACGGTGAGAGACTGGACGTCGAAGCCCACATCATCACAGCTGCCTCAAATTCAATCAATAACCTTGTCCAGTGTATCCATGGCATCGGATTGGATATCGACGACATGGTCCTTGAACCTTTGGCTTCTTCCGAAGCCGTCCTCACCGAAGAGGAACGACAGAAGGGTGTTGCTATCGCCGACATCGGCGGCGGCACCACTGACGTCTGTATCTTCCGTGACGGCTCCATCTTCCACACCGCGATCCTGCCTGTTGCCGGTTATCAGATGACCCGTGACCTGGCAGTCGGTCTTGGTCTCGGACAGGATGTTGCCGAAGAGATGAAGAAGAGATACGGTACCGTCATACCCATCGAGAATGAGAGCGCCATCGATCAGATCTCCAAGATGTCTGAAGACAGCCAGGGCATCGCCTACCAGACACTGTGCGAGATCCTGCGCGCCCGAGTCGAAGAGATCCTCCGACTGATCATCCTCGAGCTCCCTTCATCCAATTACGAATCGATCATTCCTGCCGGTCTCGTCCTTACTGGCGGTTCATCCAACATCGCCGGTATCGAACAGCTGGGAAGCGAGATCCTCAAGTTGCCAGTCAGGATCGGTTACCCGCTGCATGTTTCCGGTATCACTGATGTCCTTAGGGATCCGGCCCATGCAACCGGCGTCGGCCTGCTCCTGTGGGGAAGCAAGAATCAGCCACAGACAAAGACTTGGCAAAAGAAAGGTTTCGGTTCGATGCTCCGGGGCCTTGCAAATAAAATCTCTAAATTATTTGGTTAAAAATAGAAGGTTGAAATAGGAGAATGGATAATATTATGAGCAAAACAAGTTTCATCCCCAGCCCCGCCATCATCAAAGTAATCGGCTGCGGCGGTGGCGGTTCTAACGCCATCACCCGAATGGTCCGAGAAGAGATCCATGGCGTCGATTTCATCGCTATGAATACTGATGCAATGGCTCTTGCCACTACTGAAGCACCTACCCGACTTCAGATCGGTGAAAAGATCACCCGTGGTCTTGGTGCCGGCGGTAATCATCTTGTCGGCCGCAAAGCTGCTGAAGAAAGCCACGATGAGATCAAAGAACTCATCTCTGGCGCAGATATGGTCTTCGTGACTGCCGGTATGGGCGGCGGTACCGGTACGGGTTCCGCTCCTGTCGTAGCCCAGATCGCCAAAGAATGCGGCGCTCTCACCATCGCAGTCGTCACTAAACCGTTCACTTTCGAAGGTCAGCACCGAGCACGTGTCGCCCAAGAAGGTATCAACAACCTTCTCGGCAAGGTCGACACCCTCATCATCATCCCCAATGACCGACTTCTCGATATGTCTGACAACAAGACCGGCATCGAAGATGCCTTCAAACTTGCAGACAACGTCCTCACTCACGGCGTCAAAGCCATCTCTGAGGTCATCACACTTCCTGGTATCATCAACCTTGACTACAACGACGTCAAGACCATCATGAAGGATGCTGGCCCTGCCTGGATGTCTATCGGTACCGGTAAAGGTAAGAACAGAGCTGCCGATGCTGCCAAAGCTGCTTTGGCCAGCCCGCTGCTCGATGCCACTGTCGAAGGCGCCAAGGGCGTACTCTTCAACGTCGTCGGCGGCAACCTCTCACTCTATGAAGTTAACGAAGCCGCTGAGGTCATCAAGCAGGCTGTCGATCCCGATGCCAACATCATCTTCGGTGTTGCTAATGACAACTCCATGTCCGATGAGGTCCGACTCACTCTCATCGCCACCGGTTTCACTGCGCTCTATGGCGGTGCTGAAAACTCTGAAGAAGAGAAGATGCAGCAGGTCCGCGAATCCAAGGAACGCGGCGAAGAATACATCGACGAACCTACCTTCAAACGTCTTCCTAAGTTCGGACGATCCGCATTCCCTCACTAATAAACAATCTTTAGAAAAGCAAAAGCCGCTTGGAGAACTCTCCAGGCGGCTTCTTTTTTTCAGTACTTTTCGGTCTAGATCAGCTGGTTTTCCAGGACTTTGGACATATCTTTAAGGATTCGTACAGCCAAATCGTGATTATCTACGAGCAGATCGAAGACAGCGTCCTCTGACAATACGCCTCTCTTGAGATCGGCCGGCAGTTTTCCTTCTTCGTCATCATCGTAGTCTTTCATCCAGCGTGTGCTTCCGTAGTAGTCGTTGAGCTTTTTCAGGTCTTTCAGCACTTTCTCATATTCATCGATTGCTTCTGTCAATTTATCCACTGCCTGTCGGGATACATTGAGACACCTTTCCATTTCCTGGATTCGTTCGATTTGGTCCATTTTATTTGTCTCCTTCGTTCTGGATCTCTTTTAAAAGCTTCAGATCAGCCTTGGAATATTCAAAACCTTCTAATAGATCAGGGCGTCGTTCCATTGTCCTCTTGAGCGACTCTTTCCGTCGCCATTTATCGACATTCCCGTGATGTCCCGATAAGAGCACTTCCGGCACTTCCCAGCCTCTGTAAACGGGAGGTCGAGTATACTGGGGATATTCTAGAAGGCCGTCAGCATAACTGTCGGTCTGTGCCGATTCATCGCTTCCCAGGACTCCCGGTATGAGACGCGATATGGCGTCGCACAATACAAATGCAGGCAGTTCACCGCCGGATAAGACATAGTCTCCGATGGAAACCTCATGCGTCACCAAGTGTTCTCTCACACGCTCGTCGACACCTTCATAGTGACCACAAATGATGACAAGCCGTTTATACGAAGCAAATTCCTGTACCAGCTTATGTGTCAGCTTTTCACCCTGAGGAGTCATCAATACGATGGGGACTTCTTCATCAGGTCCTTTATCTGACAGGACATCTTCGACTGCTTCGAAGATAGGTTCCGGCTTCATGAGCATGCCAGCGCCGCCGCCGAAAGGATAATCATCAACGGTCCTATGCTTGTCATGAGTGTAATCGCGGATATTATGGACTCTGTAGTCCATCAGATCTTTTGAACGTGCGATGGCAAACAGAGCGTCATTGAAAACGTTCTCTGCCAGATCAGGAAACAGTGTCATAAGATCTATTCGCATATCAATGGTTATGATAACACACTCGTTTTTTTCGTGATTCATATTTTCTCCTATATAATTCGGACAGGCGAAAAAAACTCATCCTTTCTGCGTCTTAGTTCATGGAAGGGTTTTGATAGATGGACAATTCAACTCTCGCTAATGTATTTGCGGACCTCCGAAACGGCAACAGAGATTCTTTTGTAGCTCTGTATGAAGACATGGGCACACCGATCTACACAGTGGCCTACCGGATACTGCAGGACCAGCAGACCGCTGAAGACGTGACGCAGGAAGTCTTCATCAAACTGTTCTCCGACCCACCGTCCCAGAAAGTCTCGAATCTGAGGGCGTGGATATTTCAGATGACCAGGAATCTGTCCATCGATAAATGTCGAAAGAAACGGACAACTGTCGATATCGATGGTACCGACATCGCAAGCAACTGGCACGAAGAAGACCTGTCCGCACACATGGACATCGAAAAAGCCGTCTCATTGTTACCGGACGACGAGCGTGAAATCATTTCATTGCATTTATCTGCGGGCCTTGGTTTTCAAGAGATCTCCGGAATCATCGGAAAGTCTTTACCTTCGACATACCGAAGCTATAAGAGAGCACTGAAGACCCTTCGACAATATCTCAAAGGAGATCAAAAATGAAAAAACTTATTGCAGTATTAATGGCACTCTGCATCCTCATAATCCCCGCCGCTGCAGTATCCGCTGACGGAGAACTCTATGAGATCTTCGAAAGCGATACTGCCCCTGTCATGACAAATATCGCATCTGATCACGACATCTTAATCGGAAACAGCAGCAGCGTTGCAGAAGTTCCTACTCCCGAAAAGCTTTTGGAAATCGAGAAAGATATCCTGATCAGACAGGAAAAATCCGACTTATCAGACGCACCGATCAAAGTCGAGATCGACGAAGCTAATGCCTGTGTCCACATCTTTGTAGAAATGGACGATACCAATCCCACATTAAATGAAGCAATGACAGCCTTCGTCAAAGAGGTCCAGTACATCTATGGCGAACAGGTGCAGGCCCACAAGAACAGTGTAGTAGCATCTTCTGAAACACTCGAGAGCCTTCAGGCAATCGAAAAAGATATCTGCGACAGATTCGAGAAAGCAAAGCTGGACACCACCATTGGAACCATCGTCGACGGAGTGAACGGCTGTGTCCATCTTTATGTCGATATGGAGACCGAAGATGAAGCCTTAAATGACGCTGTCGGCGCTTTGGCAAAAGAGCTCCAGTTAGATCATGAAGGCAAAATCGAAGTCCATCAATATGGCTTTGCCGTAGTTCAGGATGGCAATGTCATAGAAGACCTGTATAAGACCTTCCTTCCCACTACGGGCAAAGCGGCCGTCATTCAAAATGATATATTGGGCGTCGAGACTACCGGTATGACCCTGTACTCCTACAGCAAACCATCCAATATGCCTACCGTTCTTATCTCACTGTCCGTCCTCATGGTCATCGCCCTTGGCTGCTTCCTGTTCTTCAAGAACAGACAGACCTCTCAGGCCTCTGTCACCAATACAGGCCATGTCGTATCCGCAAGCACCGACCTTTCCGATAAGGCCATCGAAGACTCTGTCAGGAAATCGGAGATCAAGCCGTCTGCTGCTTTCGATAAGAAGATGCGAGACATGATCGACAACGGTTTCGAAAAATAGTCCTCTCTCTTCTGTTCATACAGAAACCTAAAGAGCCCGGCATGGGATCATGCCGGGCTCTGTATTTCAGAATGGTGGAGACGGGGGAGGGTCGAACTCCCCGTCCAATAAAGATAGTCCGAAATCTACTACGGAAATATCCTGTAATTTATCTTATCCAGTGATCCTAAACAGGCGAAGTATCATCTGGACCAGTCGAAAAGTCTTTCGTGATTGCTCTCGACAAAGCGCACACGGCACCCCGGCTTCGTTTCACCCTATCCCGGTCCGTCGGGGTTGGAACGGGTAGGATGCGCTAGTGTTTAATTAACCAGCGTAAGCGAACTGTCGTTCATTGGCAGTTGTATTTTGTCATCTGATTAACGAGGGCGATGACACCTCGTCCCGCAATTCCGTAACCGACCTCTACTGTCGAAACCACGCGTCCCCAAAAGTGATAACTCGTGTAACAGTGAAGTTATTCAGTTATCTGTTTTTTAAAGCTCTTTCGATCATACGATCGGCGTCGCGCTTCTTGATCGTCTCACGCTTATCGTACATCTTTTTACCTTTCCCGAGACCAACCTGCAGTTTGACCAGATTGCCCTTCAGGTATACCTGCAAAGGAATGAGCGTCAACCCTTTTTCAGTGACCTTGGATGTCAGTATCCTGATCTCCTTCTTATGCAGGAGCAGTTTGCGTCGTCTTGCAGGGTCATGGCTCATGTATGATGCGGCATCATATCTTGCGATATTGGCGCCGATCAGCCATACTTCGCCGCCCATCATCTTCACATATGCTTCCGCGATGGAGATCCGATGGTCCCTTATGGACTTTATCTCTGACCCACTCAAAACGATACCTGCTTCATAAGTATCGAGTATCGTGTAGTCATGATACGCTCTTCTGTTTGTTGCAAAAGTATTGTCACTCATATCTAAACCATTATATTTCTTTGCAGAGAAGCGTTATTATGCTATTTCTTCCAGGTAATTTGCAAGTCTTTTTTGATCTTCAGCTTCACCGACTATAGTTTTATCTTCAGAAACGGTCAGGTTCCACTGGTCAAGAAGCCCTTTTTTACACTCTTTTTTCTCAAGCGATTCCTGCCATTCCCGGCAGTCGTCCGGTTTGACCAAATGGACCATACACAAATGCTGTTTGCCCTCTATCTGCATGAGAGCACAATGGCCATCTTCGTGCTTGATAAGATGCTTTCCTGGAATCGGCCAGCGCGTATCAGCATACTGCTCCCAGAACGTCTTCAAAGGCATCCCCAGATAGTCTGCAATACGCTGAGACTCTTCGTCAGTGACGAGCGGCTGATATAGAGAACAGCAGGTCCCGCATCTCAGGCAAGGTATCTCATCTATGGTCATTTCTTGAGCTTCCTAGTGTATCTATTTATAAAAATAGGCTACAATGCATTCAATATCAAGAAGTTGGAGGATAAGATGCATAAAGCTCTGTCGATCACATTAAAGTGGCTGCTGATCGTAACTGTACCTTTCCTCCTGTTGTCTGCCAGCATCGCGTTCTGGTTCAATTTCAGTCCTTTGTACAATTACGGCTATCAACGCTTCGATATCGAGAGAGTGACCGGTATCGATATCTCTGAATTACGCCGGGCAACTGACGAGATAATCGATTTCTTCAATGCAACTAACAACGAAGATATCGACATCCATGTCATGAAGAACGGCCACGAGATCCCTCTCTTCAAAGAAAAAGAAATCAATCATATGCGAGACGTAAGGGAACTCGTCAGACTCGACTACAAGATCATGGCGATCACGTTCGTCATCGATCTCATCATTGTTCTGTTGTTCATCATCAAGAAACAATACCGGCATCTCTCCCAGGGTCTTATCGGATCCGGCATTTTTACTTTTGCATTTGTTGCGATCATAGGCATCGTTATGCTTATTGATTTCGATGATCTTTTCATCCTTTTCCATTACATCTCTTTCGATAATATGGACTGGTTGCTCGATCCGACTACCGACTATCTCGTGATGATGTATCCGGATGGATTCTGGTTCATGGCGCTGGGCGCAGTCATAGTACTCCTCTTCTTCGAAGTCGCAGCAGTCATGGCAGCCGGATTCATTCTGAAGAAGAAATTCCCGACAGAGGTCATCTCAGAACTGCCGCGATAAGCTGTCGCTATTTATTCTTGTCCCTCTTTTGAAGTACACTATATGTCGTACTGATTTCATTTGGATTACACAAGGAGTGGGAGTATGAAGTGTCCATATTGTGGCTATGAGGAATCAAAAGTCATCGATTCCCGCGATAGCAACGACTCAATCCGCAGACGTCGCGAATGCATTAAATGCGAAGGCCGTTTCACTACTTATGAACACATCAACCCTATCACGGTCCATGTGATCAAAAAGGACCTCCGTCGTGAGGAGTTCAGTCGCGCAAAGCTTCTTTCCGGCATCAACAAGGCCTGCGACAAACGACCGATTCAAGCCAGTGAAATCGAAAAAATCGCAGATGAGATCGAAAATTCGCTCTTACGTCAAGGCAAAAATGAGATCTCAACTACAGAGATCGGTGACATGGTGATGCAGAAACTCAAGGCTCTCGACAGTGTAGCCTATATCAGGTTCGCCAGCGTCTACCGACAGTTCGCCGATATCACTGAGCTCAAGGCAGAGCTCGAAAACATCATCAACAACGAAAAATAAAACAATATCTCTACCGCAAGGAACAATGTCATGAACATCAACCGTAATGATATCACGCGTATCGTATTCAACGAATCCTCTGCCATGGGAATCGCAAACAGAGAGATCATGGATAAAGTGACCAGCATCGTGATCTCCAAGATCGAAAGCCCCGCACCCACTTTCCCCGGAATGGAAGATCTAATTTCTCCCGATGCTGCCTTCCAGACATCTATGGGAGAAGCAGAAGTCACTGCTATGGTCAGAGAAGAATTGACTCTTGCGCAGCTGGAAAAAAATGCGACTCCTACTCTCGATATGTTCGAGACGACCACCACTGAAGAACCTCAGCCCGAACCGATCATCGAACCAGTAGTCGAGATAAAAACCGAACCTGAAAAACCCAGGACCAAGAAGGCTCCCAAGATCAAGATCGAGCTCAACGAGACTGCAAAGAAGGTCCTTGCCAAACGATATCTTAAGAAAGACAAAGACGGGAATCCTATCGAAGATGTTTCTGACATGCTCCACAGAGTCGCCAAAGTCGTGGCTTCTGCCGAGACCAACTATGATAAGAATGCCGATCTTCAGGAATGGGAAGACCGCTATTACAGCATGATCGCATCTCTTGATTTCCTTCCCAATTCTCCTACGCTCATGAACGCAGGACGTGAACTGGGGCAGCTCTCCGCCTGCTTCGTTCTTCCTGTTGAAGATTCCATGGATGACATCTTCGAGACCGTTAAAAACACCGCCCTCATCCATAAGAGCGGCGGTGGCACCGGTTTCTCGTTCTCACATCTGCGGCCAGAGACCGATCGTGTCGGAACCACCGGCGGTGTCGCCAGCGGCCCGGTATCATTCATGCGCGTCTTCGATATCGCGACCGATGTCATCAAACAGGGTGGTACCCGCCGAGGCGCCAACATGGCCATTCTCTCTGTCGATCACCCCGACATCATCAAGTTCATTACTGCCAAACAGGACATGGTGTCGCTCACCAACTTCAATATCTCCGTAGCTATCACCGATGCATTCATGAATGCTCTCAAGAATGATGAGAACTATGCACTCATCAACCCGCATACCAAAGAAAAGGTCGGGGAAGAGAGCGCAAAAAAAGTCTTCGATCTGATGGTCAATCAGGCATGGCTCACCGGCGATCCTGGTGTGATCTTCATCGACCGCATCAACCGTGACAACCCCAATCCCAACATCGGCATGATCGAAAGCACAAATCCCTGCGGCGAACAGCCGCTTCTTCCCTATGAATCCTGCAACCTGGGAAGCATCAACCTGTCTCATATGCTCAAAAAGACCAAAGGCCAGTATGTTGTCGATTGGGAAAAGCTCGAAGCAACGATAAGACTTGCGACCCGTTTCCTCGATAACATCATCGATATCAACCGCTTCCCGCTTGAAAAGATCGCTGAGCGTACCCGTTCTACCCGAAAGATCGGTCTCGGTATCATGGGTTTTGCTGACATGCTCATGCTCCTCGGCATCCCCTATAACAGCAATGAAGCTCTCGCTCTTGCAGAAGAGATCATGGGATTCGTGACCAAGATCTCCCACGAGGTATCAAACGCCCTCGGCAAGGAACGGGGCCTTTTCCCTGCCTATGAAGGAAGTATCTTCGATACGACTACCAAGGAGACCCGACGTAATTCCACTTGTACTACCATCGCTCCCACAGGAACGCTTTCCATCATCGCAGGATGCTCATCGGGTATCGAACCTCTGTTTGCACTCTGCTTCACCCGCAACATCATGGACAATCAGAAGTTCATCGAAGTCAATCCTGTCTTCAGCGCCATCGCAAAGGAGAACGGCTTCTATTCCGATGAACTGATGGAAAAGCTGGCCAATGGTGAACATATCACAGACATGAAAGAGGTACCCGAAAAGTTCCAAAAACTCTTCGTGACCGCCCACGATATCTCCATCGACTGGCATGTGAAGATGCAAGCCGCTTTCCAGCGACATACTGACAATGCAGTCTCCAAGACCATCAACTTCCCGCATGAATCCACCCCCAAGGATGTTGAAGAAGCTTATCTCATGGCTTACAACGAAGGACTGAAAGGCATCACGATCTATCGTGACGGATGCCGTGATACACAGGTCCTCTCTACCGGAAAGAAGGAAGAAAAGAAAGAAACACCCGCGGCCGAAGCAGCACCAGTCAAACGTGCTCCTAGGACCCGATCCAAGATCACGACAGGTTATACCGAACGTGTCATGACCGGCTGCGGTTATATCTATGTCACCGTCAATTATGACGAGAACGGCATCTGTGAAGTCTTCTCGCATCTGGGAAAGACCGGTGGCTGTGCTGCCGCCCAGCTTGAAGCTTCCTGCCGACTGATCTCTTTGGCCCTTCGTTCTGGCATCAAAGTGAACGAAGCCGTCAAACAGCTCAAAGGTATACGCTGTCCGTCTGTCGCCTGGGACAACGGCAAATCTATCCTTTCCTGTGCTGACGCCATCGCCGGTGTGCTTGAAAGAGTAACGGCAATCATGGAAAATAAAACTCTGGAAGAAGTCAGAGTGGCACCGAGTCCCTCTGAAGAGAAAAAGATCGACCCAAATCTTCCAGTCAAGAACGTGGCAGGTCAGTGCCCTGAATGCGGCAGCCTCCTCGTTTTCCAGGAAGGATGTCTGATCTGTCCTGGTTGCGGTTTCAGCCGCTGCGGTTGATCGAAGGAGAAATACCATAGACGCACTTAGAGTCATGATCTTCATCGATGGTTCCAACATGTACCATTCCCTGAAGGCATATTACAAAAGGACCGATATCGATATGGGCGCATTCTGCAAGAAACTGGCAGGTGACGACCGACTGATCAGGTCCTACTACTACAACGCTGAAGTCTCAGAACAGAAAGAGCCTGAGCGTTATGTCGACCAGAAAAAGTTCTTCGACGGCATCGCCGCCATCCCCTGCGTGGAGCTCCGTCTGGGGCAGCTCGTTTATACCAACGGCTGGCCTGCCACTCCTCCTTACGAGAAGGGCATCGATGTGCAGCTGGCTACCGACATGCTCCTGCATGCCTTCCGCAACAACTATGACAGGACCATCCTCGTCGCAGGCGACAACGATTTCGCCGGTGCCGTACAGGCAGTAAAAGATGCCGGAAAGAATATCGAAGTAGCACTATTCGGACAGGAAGGCACCTCGAAACATCTGAGAGAAGTGGCCGACAGCATCATCACCCTCGACAAGAATTTCATGCGGGACTGCTGGAAGAACAAGCGGCGTGTCGTCCGACGCAGGACCAAATTCGATTCCAAGCAAAGAAGCTCATCAAAGCCCAAAGATACAAATAATGGTGAGAGCGCATAATCCGCAGAAAGCATACCTTTCAAACGGCCGTGCCGAGAAAGAAGTAGGAGCGATCTACAAAGACTGGGGCGGCCGATATCCTGTCGCCCTCGTCTATCCCAATACTTATGAGATCGGCATGTCCAATCTGGGCATACAGTCGATATATGGCCTCGTCAATAACCTTCCCGGATACCTCTGCGAACGAGTGTTCTGGGACGGCGATAAAGTATTAGCTCTGGAATCTCGCAGACCTCTCAACGATTTCGCCTGTGTAGCCCTGTCTTTCTCATACGAGATGGATTACCTCAATATCGCATCCATCTTCAGAGAATCCGAACTCCCGCTCCTGTCCTCTGAAAGGGACGAGACTTATCCCATAGTAATCGCCGGCGGCCCCTGCATGATCTCGAACCCCATGCCGGTTGCGCCTTTTATCGATGCCATTTGTGTCGGAGAAGCTGAAGCGATCCTTCCGAAGATGCTCTCCGTGATATCCGAGAACGAAGAACGGATCACTACTCTAAAAAAGCTATCAGAGATCGACGGTGTCTACGTTCCCCGATTCCCCAATGCAGAACATGCGCACAGGGTCTACATCAAGGATCTCGATAATTACCCCACCCATTCGATAGTGCTGACCACCGATACCGAACTGGGAGAACTGTACATGGTGGAAGTGGAGAGAGGCTGTTCCCATGCCTGTCGTTTCTGTATGGTATCCCATGCTTTCTGTCCAATCCGTTTTCACTCTCTAGAGTCGATATTAGAACAGGCCAGAGAGGGCTTGAAAGTCCGAAATAGGATAGGACTTGTCGGTCCGGTAGTAACTGACCACCCGAAGATCTACGAGCTCCTAAACGGCATCCTGGAGCTTGGAGGACAATTCTCTATCAGTTCCTTAAGGCTGTCTTCGCTTACCGAAGAGATGCTGGAACTTATCTGCAAGGGCGGAGCGCAAAGCATTGCAATCGCACCGGAAGCAGGTACCGATGTCCTCCGTGAAAGGATCCATAAACAATTCACCGAAGAAGATATCTTAGATGCCTGCCAAAAGATCGCTCGCTTCCCTTTCAAACAGCTCAAACTGTACTTCATGGTCGGCCTCCCCGGTGAACAAGATGCTGATATCGAAGGCATCGATAAGCTGGCCAGAAGATGTAAGGAGATCGTAGGACATAACGGTATGCGCGTAACGATCAATATGGCACCTTTCGTTCCCAAGGCTAACACTCCTTTCCAGTGGGCCAGGATAGAATCTCAGGATGTCATAAAAAACCGGATAAATAAGCTGATATCTCTACTGGGCGGTTCCGGTATCGAATTCAAAGCCGAAAGCCCGGAATGGAGCGCGATTCAAGGTATTCTTTCCAGAGGCGGCGAAGAGATATCTGAGATCCTCATGAAATGCGAGAAGCCCTCTTTAGCAGCCTGGAGAAGAGCGACCAAAGGATATACGTTCAAAGAATCATTCGATATCAACGAAGCACTGCCGTGGGACATCGTCGCTACAGCCAAAGAAAAGGAAAAGCTCCTCTCAAACTACGAGAAGTCTTTAACATAAGGACGGTAACAAAATGTTTAGAGAAATGCGCAGGTTCAAACAGGAATTGTCTGCCGAAGAATCTCAGAAGATTCTTGAGACTGGCATCACCGGCGTACTCGGAGTATCAGGCGATGACGAGTATCCCTATACCGTCCCAGTCAATTACGTCTATACCAACGGCAGGATATACATACACTGCGCAACAACCGGTCACAAGATCGATGCCATAAAACGGAACTCCAAGGTATCCTTCTGTGTCATCGGACAGGATACAGTCGTGCCTGAAAAATTCACGTCTTTCTTCAGTAGCGCCATAGCCTTTGGTCGTGCACGAATCCTCTCCGAAGGAAAAGAATACGATGAGGCAATATATGCTTTATCAAAAAAGTATTCACCAGATGAGACAGATACAAGAATCACGGAAGAGATACAAAGTGCCGCAGGACGATTCCTCATGATAGCAGTCGACATAGAAAAACTGTCTGGAAAAGAAGCTGTCGAGCTGGCAAGAAAGCGCACCGACAACAAAGACTGACCTGAAAACTCTCCCTTTTTCAAACAGAATGCTTTAGAATATTAACCGAGTTTTTGATACGAAAGGATCTTATCCATATGAAATACACGATGGAAATAGCCGGACTCAAGAGAGATCTTCCGATCTGTAAGATCACCGATGACCTGTATATCGCAGCGTTCATCATCTTCGGAGATGTCGAGATCACAGTTTCCTGTGCACGAGAGCTATTGAAACTGGTTCCCGCCGACAGCTTTGACTATCTGCTGACAGCCGAGGCAAAGAGCATCCCTCTCATTCATGAGATGGCCCGACAGTCCGGTTCATCCAAGTATCTCATCGCCCGAAAAGGTCCTAAGAACTATATGCCTGATCCCGTCTACGTCGAAGACCGCTCAATCACTACCAACGGTGTTCAGAGACTATATTTGGGGCGTGATGATGTAGAACTGATCAAAGGAAAAAGAGTCCTCATCATCGATGATGTCATCTCTACCGGCGGTACGCTCCAGGCTTTGGAACATCTCGTTGCTCTGTGCGGCGGTGAAGTTGTCGGTAAGATGGCCGTACTCGCAGAGGGAGAAGCAATAAAGAGAACCGACATAAAATTCCTGGAGCCGCTTCCCTTATTCAACGCAGACGGCACTCCAAAAGACTAGAAGCTATATCACGGATATAAAAAAGGGACACAAGATGTGTCCCTTTTGTTTTTCTTAATCTTACGATCTATGCATTCAGTAATCTGTCGACTATCGCATTGACTTCTCGGCCATCGGCCTTGCCTTTGGTCAAAGGCATGATCTTACCCATGACTTTGCCTTTATTGGAAGGACCACTGACGCCCAATTCGGCGATAGCTTTGGCAACGATAGCCTCGATCTCTTCTGTGCTCAACTGAGCCGGGAGATACTCCAGAAGGATATCAAGTTCCTTCTGCTCCTTCTCCTGTAGATCAGGCCTGTTACCCTCTTTGTATGCAAGAACGCTTTCCCTGTGCTGCTTGACTTCCTTGGAAATAACAGCCAAGACATCGTCATCTGACAGATCCTTCTGCTTTTCCATTTCGACATAACCGATTGCCGACAGAAGCATCTTCAAGGTCGACAGACGCGCAGCATCGCGTGCCTTCATAGCTGCATGCATATCATCAGTTATTTTTTGTCTCAGTTCACTAGCCAAGGTGATTATCTCCTTGCAGCAGCGCGTGCGGCTTTAGCAGCTGATCGTCGTGCTGCGATCTGTTTTCGAGTTCGTCGAGTCTGGGGTTTCTGGAAACGTTCGCGCTTGCGGACCTCAGAAAGAACACCATCCTGCTGTACTCGTCGGTTGAAGCGCTTGAGCATGCTTTCGAAGCTTTCGCCTTCATTCGCAGTAATGATTGTTGACATCTATATCAGCCTCCTTTCCACACATAAGTTCCATAACAAAATGAAGAGTGTAGACGCCTCCGTTTAAACGAAAACGCAAAAGGTATTTTACGCAGTATCTTCCGTGCGTGTCAACTAAAAAGGCGTTTTTTGATATGAAAATGCCCTAAAATAAAAAAGACCTGCAATTCCTGCAGGTCTTTGTAATTGTCAGTTGGCTCCCCGACTAGGATTCGAACCTAGAACCTAGCGGTTAACAGCCGCCCGCTCTACCGTTGAGCTATCGGGGAATAATCTTTTTGCCGAGCCTGGATTCGAACCAGGGCAAAAGGATTCAAAGTCCTTCGTGCTACCGCTACACAACTCGGCATCGATAACAGACGATGACTCATCATGGTGCCGAAGGTCGGGATCGAACCGACACGGGAGTCGCCTCCCAACAGTTTTTGAGACTGTCGCGTCTGCCTGTTCCGCCACTTCGGCGTCTATATTATTTTTTATTAAAGTTCAAATGGTGCTGAGGCCCAGGATCGAACTGGGGACACATGGATTTTCAGTCCATTGCTCTACCGGCTGAGCTACCTCAGCTGACAAGTGGCTATTCTAATACGAAACCAGTATCTCTGTCAAACAGATGATCAAGTTTTTGCCGAAACCACTTCGGAAATGATAACACATCGGGACGCTATTAACTAGACCGAGATATCATCGAAAAGCACAGGGATATTATCATGGAACTTATCTATGAGGATGCCTGCCACTTTTCTGATCTGGGGATGAGAGGCAGCATCACTTCTCAACTTAAGGAAGTGCCGCCACTCTCTGATGTTGGCTGTCATTACGAGTTCGGTCTTGAGGCTGGTAGGAAGAACTGCCCTGGCGTACTGAGGAGTACATCCCGCATCAAGAAGCGCAAAATAAGCCTTTTCAGACTCTTCACAGGACTTTTTCCAAAGCTCGAATGCTTCTGCATTGTCACCAAACTCGGGATCGATGACGGTTATCTCCTTATCGAATTTGTCATTGGAATAGTTACAGTATCTCGTGGATTCCTGGCTGTATGAAGCCATACGATGACGGACGATCTCGTGGGAGATGCCGCGGTCGCAGATGATCCTGACAGAAATGGATACATGCTCGAGTACTGATTCATGTCCTCTTCGGATGATGCTGGCGATAAACTGGCGGCTGGACACGTCCGTAGCCTTGTTCTCAGACTTGTAACAGACTCGTCCGCACATCTCGATCTTCTTGA
>JAEEGF011738411.1_pt1 | contig 18300 bp, 15 predicted proteins | sample 9134171 | NCBI WGS metagenome assembly JAEEGF01 (sample SAMN16246542, study PRJNA631951) | gut metagenome | biome: gut microbiome; feature: rumen; material: AP-attached | host: Bos | place: Iran: Karaj | collected 2018-10
GTTTGGTGATGGTAAAGCTGTTGGTCTCCATTATATATATATGTATTAATTCCTAAATATAGTCTCCGTATCTATCTTTAAAAAGTTTCGCGAAAGGACACCGACAGCATGGTGGCGGTTACGGCCGGCTTTTGACGCGAAAGCGGCATGTATCGTAATTGTCATGGCAGGTATCTGGCTTTATTTGTGAACAGTTGTCGGCCAAGCCGACACCGTCTTTGTGACAGTTGTCGGCCAAGCCGACACCGTCTTTGTGACAGTTGTCGGCCAAGCCGACACCGTCTTTGTGACAGTTGTCGGCTATGCCGACACCGTGTTCACAGAACACAGTTGCGCGACAGCTCGCGATTCTCACGCGATTCCCTCTTGGTGTCCACCACAAGAGATAGACAACCATGACAAACAATTCATGTCAAAGTACTTAAATCAATTCTCGGTCTCTTTCGCACGTTGCAAAGATACACCCAATCCCCCGTTCCACAAAATAAAGTTCTCAACTTTTACCTGTTGAAAAACCAGATTTATTTTGCCATATCAAACATCTTTCGTACTTTTGCATCCCGAAAATAAGTTATCAACAGACATGAAGAAAACCGTTCGTACCCTTTTGCTGGCATCCCTATGCCTCCTCCTCCCCGCCACCTTGTGCGCACAGAAGAAAAACACCACCAAGAAAGCCGCCACTACCCAGACGTCCTATCCCCAGCGCGACGAGGCCTTCAAGGCCGACTACAAACTGACCGCCATCGGCACTTTCGACCCCAACAACCTGGAGAGCCTCCAGTTTACCGCAATGCCCGCTCCCGACTTCACGGGTCATGTTCTGAAACTCGACAAGAGCCGCAAGCAGGTCAAGCTCAAACAGCTCTCCTGCAAGCAAAACGGAATCACCGACGATGACGACTGGTTCTTCAACAACGACCTCGTCCGTCGCGAGGAGCGCGTCGAACTCCCCATGGGCCAGTTCGCCCCCCGCTTCCGCTATCGTACTGGTGGCTACCTCATCACCACCTACGGCGAGAACTGGGGCAACACCCTCAAGGTCACCATCACCGACGAGGCCCAGCAGACCCTCTATGCCGCCTACGATTTCGAGAGCTACAAGTTCTCACCCAAGACCACACTGATGGGCAACACGCAGAGCCTCGACGATTTCATCATCGAGGGCAACATCCTCTACTTCTCCTTCGGCACCAACAGCTACTCCGACGGCGCCGGCTACCAGACGGGCTATATTGCCGCCTTCGATATGGAGAAGCAGGAACTCATCTGGGTCTCCCAGCCCCTCACCTGCAACTCGCATTTCGCCGTCGTGGACAACTCCATCATCTGCGGCTACGGCTTCACCTCCGAGCCCGACAATCTCTTCATCCTCGACAAATACAGCGGCCAGCGCATCCAGAAACTCACACTGAAGAAGATGGCCCTCGAGGTGGTCCCCAAGAACGGCTACCTCTACGTCCGCACCTACAGCTACGACTATTTGTTTAAGATACAATAAAAGGAGTGATAGGGAGTGAAGGGGAGTGAGAGGGAGTGAGAGGACGATAGCAACGGTATGCAGAAACTATATAAAAGCAAATAAAATATGATAAACATATTAATAAATCAATATTCCCAAAAATGTAAGAGACAAACACATTTGTCCCATCACTTCTTTTCACTCCATCTCACTTCCTTTCACTCCTTAATCCTTTTATTTCTCTTTTCCTTTTTCCATTCTGCGCAGGCTCAGACAATCCGCAATTCCAGCAACGCCTCCATCGCGACCATCGAGAGCAACGGCACCGTCCGCGACGGCAGCAACCGCTCCATTGGCAAGATTGAGAGCGACGGCACTGTCCGCGACGGCAGCAACCGCTCCATTGGCAAGATTGAGAGCGACGGCACCGTTCGCGACCGCAGCAACCGCTCCATCGGTAAGATTGAGAGCGACGGCACCGTCCGCGACAGCAGCAACCGCTCCATCGGCAAGGTGGAGTCCGACGGCACCGTCCGCGACAGCAGCAACCGTACCCTCGGCACCGCCAAAGGGGTGCCCATGCGCTACGCCGCCCTCTATTTCTTCTTCGACTTCTTCCGGTAGGGAATCTGGTTTTTCGCCCCGCAGGGGGTAAGACCTTAGGCGGGGGCAACGCCCCCGATGTAAAGGGACCGTTGGGTTTTCCGCCCCTCAGGGGCATAAGAAACATCATCTTATGCCCCTTTTTCACGGTTTTTCATATCACTGAAAACCAGTATCTTGTTAACACCCTCTCTTACTCTGCTCTTACTCCTCCCTTACTCCTCTATTTATAAAAATTTTCTTGAGTAAACAATAATAAACAGAGAATAACGTTATCATAAATAAAAAATCAAAAAAAGATATTAACTATGGCAAAGCAACAGTCTGGTATTCTTGGTGGTTACGTCGGAAAAGTCGGTACCGTCGTGGGGTATATGTGGAACGGGAAATACTGCATGCGGGCGTACAAAAGGTATGTGAAGAATCCGCGTTCGAAGGCGCAGACGGAGCACCGCGAGATGTTCAAGCAGGAGGTGCAGCAGGCGGCGAAGATGCGCTGGGCGGTGACGACGACGATGACCGAGATGGCCCGCGAGGCGGGTATGACGGCCTACAACCTCTTCGTCAAGGTGAACCAGCCCGCCTTCGGCGTGGACAACGGGCAGCTGACGATAGATTATAGCAGGCTGGTTCTCAGCATAGGCGATGTGGCGCAGGTGCAGGCGAACGAGATGGAGTGGTCGGCCGACAATGTGCTGAGTGTCAAGTTCGACCGTGGTTGTGGCAGCGCCTTCGACCACGTGTATCTCTATGTATATGTTCCCGGGCTCGAGAAGGGATTCCTCTCGGCGCCGACCTACCGGCGCGACAAGCGCATCGCCGTCGCGCTGCCCGACGAATTCGCAGGACACGAAGCCCAGGTCTACCTCATGGTACAGACCGCTGACGGCCGTTGGAGCGACTCTCTGTATGTCGGCGAAATAGCACTGAATGAACTTGTTGGAACCGAAGAAGAACCCTTCGGCAATCAAACTGTCGCCCCCGCTGACATTCCTACCGAGACTCCCGCTGTCGCCACTACGGTAGCCGAATCTGCTGCTCTGTCCCCACAGCAACCGCCAGAACCCGAACAGCCTTCCTCAACGCCCCAGCTCTCGCTGGATTTCTTCTGACGAATTATCCCCCTGCATTTCCTTACTTCCTTTAATTGGCCGAAATGCTGGAGTTTGAATGGCAATTAATATTTTTTGTTGACTGAAAAAATATTTGTATCTTTGCAAATTGAAAATTGGATAACAGAACTAACATTTTTGTCAATCAAAGTTTGATGACGCAAGGGAATAAGGACATTCTGCTGCAATTACTCAAGCGACATTGGGCGCTGGGTATATGGGATCAGATAGACTTTGACAAGTTCTATCTCTATTCGATTATTACCCATCCCACCGCCATCGAGGGCTCCACCGTGACCGAAATCGAAAACCAGTTCAGACCCTTCCTTCGTTTTTATTGCAGAAAAAAATATCAGATTACCTGAACATAATATTCCTGCATAGGTAACGCAAAAGAAATAACAACAAAAATATTCAAAAAGATGACCAAAGAAGAATTTAAAGTATTGGTAATGCTTTATGTAGCCAATGTGGATGGCCACATTCATGAAAATGAGGTAGAGCAGATGTTGGAGAAAACCGACTCCGCCACATTAGAAAGGATAAAAAAGGATTTTCGGAAGATGAGTGACATGGATATTCTGTCGTGCATCCAAGAAAACAAGAGAAAATTCATAGTGGACGAAGCTTCAAAACAAGGTTTTCTGGATGAAATCCAATTAGTTATTGCAGCAGATGACCACTGTTCTCCTATGGAGACCCACCTGATGCGGACATTGAAGAAGATGCTTGGATAGGAACATCTTAACAGTGAACAGGCACTTGTTATAAGATTGATTTTATGGGACAACATTAGCCAGGAGGCTATCAATCCCATATCGAAGGATTGTTGTGCTATGACTTCCGACCAAAGAGGAAGCAACTGACATGGGGACTGCCAAATTGGCAGTCCTCTTTGTTTGGTATGGTTGTTGATTGCTTGATTGCGTGAATGTGTGAATGCGTGAGTGGCTACGCAATCCAATTACTCAAACAATCAAGCAATCAAACAATCAAAAATCAAATAACTATGACCTTAGACAAGTTCACAATCAAAGCGCAGGAAGCCGTGCAGAAGGCGCAGGAGGTGGCCCTCGGAGGGCAGCATCCGGCCATCGAGACGGCTCACCTGCTGAAAGGGCTCCTCTCGGAAGACGAGAATGTGACGCCCTACCTCCTCAAGAAGATGGAGGTCAACATCCCCCGCTTGACGCAGCAGGTGGATGAAATCTTAAACTCTATGCCTCGCGTCAGCGGCGGCCAAGTCTATCTCAGTTCCGACGCCAACCAGGCTCTCGTGGCCGCCAGCCAGCGAGCCACCAAGATGAACGACGAGTTCGTCAGCGTGGAGCACCTGCTGCTGGGCATCCTCAGCGGAAGAGACCGTGTCTCCCAGCTGCTGAAAGACGCCGGCGTCAATGAGAAAGCCCTCCTCGCCGCCATCCAGGACCTGCGCAAGGGCAGCAAGGTGACCAGCCAGAACCAGGAGCAGACGATGAACGCCCTGAACAAGTACGCCAAGAACCTTAACCAACTGGCTCAGGCTGGCAAGCTCGACCCCGTCATCGGTCGTGACGACGAGATACGCCGTGTGCTGCAGATCCTTTCGCGCCGAACCAAGAACAACCCTATCCTCATCGGCGAGCCCGGTGTGGGTAAGACGGCTATCGCCGAAGGTCTGGCGCAGCGTATCGTCAGCGGCGACGTGGCCGAGAACCTGAAGAGCAAGACTATTTACAGCCTCGACATGGGTGCTCTTATCGCTGGCGCCAAGTACAAAGGCGAGTTCGAGGAGCGACTCAAATCCGTCATCCGCGAAATCAACGAGGCCGACGGCGAAATCATCCTCTTCATCGACGAAATCCACACCCTCGTGGGCGCGGGTGGGGGAGAGGGCGCCATGGACGCCGCCAACATCCTCAAGCCTGCATTGGCACGAGGCGAACTGCGCGCCATCGGCGCCACCACGCTGGCCGAGTACCAGAAATACTTTGAGAAAGACAAGGCCTTGGAGCGTAGGTTCCAGAGCGTGCTCATCGACGAGCCTTCGGTGCCCGACACCATCTCCATCCTGCGTGGCCTGAAGGAGCGCTACGAGGTGCACCACCGCGTGCGTATCAAGGACGAGGCCATCATCGCCGCCGCCGAGCTCAGCCACCGCTACATCTCCGACCGTTTCCTCCCCGACAAGGCCATCGACCTCATCGACGAGGCTGCCGCCAAGTTGCGCCTGGAGATTGACTCGGTGCCCGAGGAACTCGATGAAATCGAGCGCCGTATCCGCCAGCTGGAGATTGAGCGCGAGGCCATCAAACGTGAGAACGACCAGGACAAGATTGCCCAGATAGACAAGGAACTGGGTTCCCTGCGTGAGCAGCGCGACCAGATGAAAGCCCGCTGGCAGAACGAGAAACAGATAGTGGAGGCCATCCAGGCCGAGGTGAAGAATATCGAAAGCTACAAGTTCGAGGCCGAGCAGGCCGAGCGTGCCGGCGACTACGGCAAGGTGGCCGAACTGCGCTACGGCCGCATCAAGGAGGCCGAGAAGAAGGTCTCCGACCTCAAGGAACAGCTCAAGCAGATGCAGGCCGACAACGCCATGATCAACGAGGAGGTCGACAGCGAGCAGATTGCCGAGGTGGTCTCCAAGTGGACCGGCATCCCCGTGACGCGTATGCTGCAGAGCGAGCGCGAACGTCTGCTGCACCTCGAGGACGAGCTGCATAAACGTGTGGTGGGTCAGGACGAGGCTATCAGTGTGATAGCTAACGCCGTGCGCCGCTCCCGTGCGGGCCTTTCCGACGGCAAGCGCCCCATCGGCTCCTTCATCTTCCTTGGCACCACGGGCGTCGGCAAGACCGAGTTGGCCAAGGCCCTCGCCGAGGTGCTGTTCGACGACGAGAACATGATGGTGCGTATCGATATGTCTGAATACCAGGAGCGCCACAGTGTCTCGCGACTCATCGGAGCACCTCCAGGGTATGTGGGCTACGACGAGAGCGGCCAGCTCACCGAGGCCGTCCGCCGCAAACCCTACTCCATCGTGCTGTTCGACGAGATTGAGAAGGCTCACCCCGACGTGTTCAACATCCTGCTGCAGGTGCTCGAAGACGGCCGCCTGACCGACAACAAGGGCCGTACTTGCGACTTCAAGAACACCATCATCATCATGACCTCGAACATGGGCTCCGACATCATCCGTGAGAAGTTGGAGAACGGTGTACCCTCGCAGTATGACCTCGACGAGACCAAGAAGGCTGTCATGGAGATGCTTAAGCAGAGGATACGTCCCGAGTTCCTGAACCGTATCGACGAGATTATCATGTTCCAGCCGCTGACTCAGAACCAAATCAAGGACATCGTGCGCATCCAGTTGCGCTCAGTGGCCAAGATGCTGGAGCAGAACGACATCACCATCAGCGCCACCGACGAAGCCGTCAACCGTTTGGCCGAAGTGGGCTACGACCCCGCCATGGGCGCCCGACCGGTGAAACGTGTCATACAGCGCGAGATCCTTAACGAGATGTCCCGCCAGCTCCTCGAAGGCAAGATTCACAGCAACGAGACCATCATCATCGATGTCATCGACAGCCAGTTCGTCTTCTACAATCCGAACAACAAGGCGTAAAACATCAACACACTTCCCAAGCATCGAGGCCCGCGACATTCGTCGCGGGCCTCGTCATATATATACCACTTTAATCATTCTTGTCCGGCTATTGATTGACCTTTAGCTTGTCTTGGAAGCAATGACCCTCCCTTTTTTGTTAATAGAATAGAAAAAGATGATATAATTTGCTGATAATTAGTAAATTGTTAATCTGGATTAATTTTTTTGCAAATTTGGAAAAAAAGTGCTTTTTTTAACATTTGTAATTGGCTGATTCTTAGTATCAACTCCGTATCAACTCCGACCCAACTCCGTATCAACTCCGACCCATGTCCGACCATGGTCGGAGATGATATGGAGAAGGTACGGTGGTGGTACGTTTTTTTTATTTTGTCATGTCCGAGAAAATGTTTATCTTTGCAGAAAGAAAAGAATTGAGAAAAAAGAGTTAATAATTAAGAATTAGGAGTTTAGAAAAACGATGGATAATTTTGTAGTTTCGGCAAGGAAGTATCGTCCGACGACTTTTGCGAGTGTTGTGGGGCAGGAACATATCACGCGGACGCTGAAGAACGCGATAGCGACTGGACAGCTGCCGCAGGCGTTTCTGTTTTGCGGTCCCAGGGGAGTGGGTAAGACGACGTGCGCCCGAATTTTGGCAAAGACAATCAATTGCGAGCATCAGACGGCGGACGGCGAGGCATGCAACGAGTGCGAGAGCTGCCGCTCGTTCAACGAGGGTGCTTCGATGAGCATCTTCGAGCTGGACGCGGCCTCGAACAATTCGGTGGATAATATGCGAGATCTGGTGAAGCAGGTGTATATCCCGCCGCAAACGGGCAAGTACAAGGTCTACATCATCGATGAGGTGCACATGCTGAGCCAGGCGGCATTCAATGCTTTCCTGAAAACTCTCGAGGAGCCGCCGGCATACGCGAAGTTTATCCTCGCCACCACCGAGAAGCACAAGATTATTCCCACGATTCTGAGCCGTTGCCAGGTGTTCGACTTCAAGCGGATTGAGAACGAGGATATTGTGAAGCATTTGAAATATGTGGCCGACAGCGAGGGGGTGAAATACGAGGAAGGTGCCCTGGAGGTGATAGCCCGCAAGGCCGAGGGCGGACTGCGCGATGCGCTGTCGATTTTCGACCAGTTGGTCAACTTCACCCAGGGGCAGCTCACCTATCAGGGGGTGCTGGAGAACCTGAATGTGCTGGATTCGGATTATTATTTCAAGCTGGTCGATTTTCTGAAGGCCGGCAACCTGAGCGGAGCGCTGTTGCTCTATCAGGAGGTGATTGGCAAGGGCTTCGGTGGGCAGCATTTCCTGACGGGTCTGTGTGAGCACCTGCGGAATCTGATGGTCAGTCTCGACCCGATGACGCTTCAGCTCATCGACGGCGGCGCGGCACTGCGACAGCGCTACGGCGTACAGGCGCAAGGATGTGGCCTGCCGGCATTGCTGGGCTGGTTGAATACAGCCTCCGACTATGAGTATCGGTTTCGCGAGGCGAATAACAAGAACTTGTTTGTCGAGGTGTGCCTGATGAAGATGGCCACGGCCTTGATGACGCAGGGATAGATTGCAAGAAGTCCCGAAAGGGCAGGCACGGATACAACACAAAACACGTCTGTAGAGACGCGGCCCGCCGCGTCTCAGCAAGAGGCACCTGCCCTCAAGGAGACGCAGCAGGCTGCGTCTCTACATGAGGCACCGAAGGTGAACCTTAATGTGCCGCCGCTGGGCGGCATCTCTATCAAGGTGGCGCAGACCAAGGTGGAGCCGGTTCATCACATCGCCGTGGAGGTGAAACCTCTGACGGAAGAAGACTTGGCGATGTACTGGCAAGAGGCAGGGGAGAGGCTGGGCCTGCAGGATTTGTTGGCCGAAGCAATTCCTCACTTGGGTGAGAAACAAGGGTGTTTTGAGGTCGACGCGCAGTCGGTGTCGTTCCATGAGGAGTTCAAGCCGCACAAGATTGACGTCATGGAGTTCCTGCGAGAGAAGACGGGAATGAAGATGTTGGATTGCAAGGTCAACCCGTTGTTTGTCAGTAAGGAAGAGGTGATATACTCTCCCGAGGACAAGTATAGCGCCATGGTGGAGCAAAATCCCAAGCTTGCGGAGCTAAGGAAGTTGTTCCCGATGATAGATTATTGAATGTAAAGGTTTAAAGAGCAAGGTGAAGATTCCTTTTTATAAATTTGACGGGGCGGGAAATGATTTCGTCGTGATAGACAATCGCGACGGAGGCTTCCGTGCAACGGAAGCCGAGGTGGCAAAGATATGCCACCGGCGTTTCGGCGTGGGTGCCGACGGACTGATGACGCTGGAGGCGGCATCGGATGGCTTCGATTTCGAGATGAAATACTATAACAGCGACGGACGGCTGGGGTCGATGTGCGGCAACGGCGGCCGTTGCATTGCGGCGTTCGCGCATGTGTTAGGCATGGGCAAAAAACTGCATTTCAAGGGCTATGACGGACCGCACGACGCGGAGATCGTGATGTGGGACGAGGAGCGTCGGCTGGGCATCGTGAGACTGGGGATGCGGAGTGTGGGTTCGAAGGAGGTGCGTCGTTGTATGGAGGGATGGTTTTTGGATACCGGCTCGCCGCATTATGTACAGCGTGTCAGTGATTTGGAGCATTTCGACGTGGTGGGAGAAGGCCGTCGCATTCGCAATATCGCCGAGGAATTCCCGCAAGGCACCAATGTCGATTTCATCGAGGACCTACCCGACGGACGCCTTATGGTGCGCACTTACGAGCGCGGTGTGGAGGACGAGACATGGGCCTGTGGGACAGGGGTTACCGCCTGTGCCATAGTGACGGGTTGCCGTAGCATAGTGACGAAGGGTGGCGACTTTAAAGTGACGTTTGATGCCACGGGCGAAAGGTATGACAATGTTTGTTTGATTGGGCCGGTGGCCTTGAATTATACAGGAGAATGGATTTGTTCAGCGCTATAGACACAGAGCCCGTCCGCAGACGCATGGATGAGCTGGCCGAAGAAATCGACCGGCTGAACTATGAATATTATATGAACGACCGTTCGTTGGTCTCCGATTTCGAGTTCGACGCTATGTTGCGCGAGTTGCAAGACCTTGAACGTCAGTATCCCGAACTGGCTTCGCCGTTGTCGCCCACGAAGCGAGTGGGTGGCGAGGTGAACAAGAGTTTCCGACAGGTGCAGCATAGGTTCCCGATGCTTTCGTTGGGAAATACATATAGCATTGAGGAGATTGAGGATTTCGAGGCGCGGACGCGGAAATTGCTTGACGGCAAGGAGTTTTCTTATACCTGCGAGTTGAAATACGACGGTGTGGCCATTGGCTTGACCTATCGTCATGGGCGCCTGGTGCAGGCTGTGACGCGCGGCAACGGCGCTGTGGGCGACGACATCACGCTGAACGCAAAGACCATTCCCACCATTCCGTTGAAACTGAGGGGCGAATATCCCGACGATTTCGAGGCCAGGGGTGAGGTGGTTTATCCCTTCGAGGCTTTCGACGCGATGAACAAGCAGCGCGAAGAGGAGGGCTTGGAACCTTTCGCCAATCCAAGGAATGCTGCCAGTGGAAGCTTGAAGCTGCAGGACTCGGCCGAATGTGCCAAGAGGAAACTGATGTTCTGTATGTATTTCATGATGGCACCCGACGGTGTGACGCTGCCCGACACCCACTTCGGACGCCTGGAATGGGCGCGCCAGATGGGCTTCAAGGTGCAACCCTACATCAAGGAGTGCAAGGACATCAAGGATATAAAAGACTTTATAGAATATTGGGACAAGGAGCGATGGAATCTTCCGTTCGGCATCGACGGCATCGTCATCAAGGTGAACCAGACGCCGCTGTGGGAGGTTCTTGGACTGACGGCCAAGAGTCCGCGCTGGGCCATAGCCTACAAATTCAAAGCCGAACGTGTCAGCACGCCGTTAGAGAGTATAAGCTATCAGGTGGGGCGCACGGGCGTCATCACGCCAGTGGCCAACTTGCGTCCAGTGTGGCTTGGCGGCACGACAGTGAAGCGCGCCACGTTGGTCAACGCAGATTTTATTGCCAAGATGGACATTCATATCGGCGACCATCTTTTCATTGAGAAAGGTGGTGAGATTATCCCGAAAGTTGTAGGAGTAGACCTTGAGCAGCGGAGGGAAGGATCGATGCCGGTGCAATACATAGTCCGCTGCCCGGAATGTGGAGCCGAATTGGTTCGAGCCGAAGGGGAGGCGGGTCACTATTGCCCTAATGCCGATGGATGTCATCCTCAGATTATCGGGCGGTTGGAGCATTTCGTCGGCCGCAAGGCGATGGACATAGAGAGTCTTGGCCCCGAGCGGTTGGAACTGCTCTACAAGGCCGGATTGGTGAGGAATATTGCCGACATCTACGACCTGAAGAGAGAACAACTCATCGGGTTAGGCGAAGAATCGACTATACAGGACAAGTCTGCCGACAACCTGTTGGCGGCCATCGAGGCATCGAAGCAGGTGCCGTTCGAAAGGGTGCTTTTTGCAATGGGAATAAGATATGTGGGAGAGGTAGGAGCCAAGAAACTGGCGCGCTACTTTAAGAACATCGACGCCCTGATGGGTGCCGATGTCGCCGAGCTGGCCCAGGTAGAAGATGTGGGCGAGGTGACGGCGAAGGCGGTGAGTGATTGGTTCGCCAATCCGCTACACCGCGAAATTATTACACGGCTGAGAATGGCGGGGCTACAAATGAGTGGAGTATGGAAAATGGAAAGTGGAAAGTTGGAGGGAATGACTTTTGTGGTGAGTGGCGTCTTCGAACATTTTTCTCGCGAAGAAATCAAAGCCGATATAGAAAACCATGGCGGCAAGGTGTCGGGCTCTATCAGTGGTAAGACCACCTACCTGTTGGCAGGAGAGAAAATGGGACCCGAGAAACTGAAGAAAGCCGAAAAACTCGGAGTGAAGATACTCTCCGAGGCTGAATATTTATCATTGACTGCTGAAGGATGAAGCACTTGATGATAATAGTGTTGGCATTGTTTACGGCGACCATTGGACAGTCACAGGAGACATTGCACAGTTGGGATGTTTCTTTGAATGTCGGCTACATGATGCCCAATAACTCGACCTATAAAGATTTTGCATCCTCCACTTTCGGCGTGGATGCCATCTGGTGGTTCCGCGGCATCGACACGTCGTTTTGGCGTAGCAAAAAACACTACCCGTTTTTTGGCCTCAAACTCTCGTATGCACACATCCCCAACTCGGTAGCCGGCGACCGCTTGGGCCTCACAGGTCAGGTGCGTCAACAACTCTTCGGACTTGAACACTGGGAGTGGAGTGCCGGCGTGGGTCTCTCGGCCTACACCAAGCCTCGCAGCCTCACCGGCGACACCAACAATATATTTATTGGTTCGCTCATCAACTGCCTGATAGACCTGGGCATCACCTACCGTCCAACCGAGCGCTTCTTCCTCTCGGCCCGTGTGCTTCACACCAGCAACGGCATGCTGATGTGGCCCAACATGGGGTTGAATTATTTCCAAGTGGACATGGGCTATACCTTCGGACAGAGACAGCCCGGTAGTTTCCCGACAAATGTTGGAGAGTCAAAGGTTCCGAAAAAGGAGTTCGGCATCGCCATATCTCCCGGCATTGTGATGTCGCGCGACCGCGACTTTGAAGGTTATTATTTCTGCTACGACCTGAACCTCTATTACCAGAAATACGTCAGCCCGACGTTTGCCTTTGGAGGAGCGGTGGATCTATGGTATAATACCAACGACACCAAACATTTGGAACGCGAAGAGGGTGTCTACAAGATTCCGCTGTATGTGAGCGCCATGGCATTCGCAGAATTCTTCTGGGGGCCCGTGAGCCTCAAGGCAGGCATAGGACCCAATATCGTGGTTTCTCCGCAAGTGACGATTCCGTATTACGAGCGATTGGGTGTCTACTATAACTTTGGCAACAACTATGCCGGCGTGGCTGTCAACGCCCACGGAGGCCGTGTAGAGTTTATCGAATGGACCTACGGCCAGCGCTTCCCTGTGTGGTAAGGGTTATTCCTCCGATTTCTTCAAAATATCTTGTATGATGCTGGCTTTCCACGGTGTTTTCAGGTCGAAAATCTCTTCGACAGGACGGCTCAGCATCTCAATGAAAAGGTGTGTATTGTCTTGATGCTCCATTTGCTCCAATTCATGGGCAACTTGTTGCCAATCGTGCTGTGAGTAGAGCAGCGGCACGAAGTTATTCATGTCGAAGTTGCGTACCACCATGTTGTCGATGCCTTCGGTCTCGATGCGCGAGTGGGCACGTGCGAGTTTGATTTCACCTACTTCCTGCAACACTTGTTGGTATTTTTCATAGAGCACGTATTCGTTCATGAGGAAAGCCACGATGGTGTCAGAAAGGCTGTTCCACATCTTACGTGGCAGAGGACGGGCTACAAAACGCCCAATCATGAAGCTTCCTGCTGTGAGCCCTGAGATGTTGCGCTTGCGGCAATGTGCATATAAGCGACGGAAGAGTTCCACTTTGTTGCTGGTGGTGAGGTGGTCGAAAAGGCGTCCTTGGTCGTTATGGTCACCCATGCGACTTTGCAGTACTCCTTCAACGTAGTCTCCCGGGTGTTGCTCGAACCAGGTGTTGACGATGGCAGCAGCTTTTTTGGGTTGGTTCTGTAAATTGCATCGGATGAGTCGCGCCAGTTTGCTGATGTCGCTGATATAAGATACCTCGTTGGAGGTGACAATCTGTTGATATTTCTCGTAGGCATCTTTCATGCGATGGAAGAAAATTTTCTCCTCGTCATTGAGTTCTACATTGGCACCTTCAAGATATTTAGTGAATCTGGCAGGTTTGAAAGCGGCCTGTCCTTTATAAATGCTCTGCCGTTTGGAACTAACAGTGATCATTTCTCCTTCTGCAATGGTGCGACCTTCGGCATTGACAATGGTGTTGCCGTTGATGTGGATGCCATAGGATTGGAGATCCATGAAAGCGGGAATACCATAGCCGCGACAGGCGGTGACAACATGGATGGCGGCGGGCATCATCGAGAGGATGGCGTCGAGTTCGTTGAGGGTAATGGTGTCTTGCGGCACAAAATGACTTTGGCAGAGACACACACGCTCGCCCTTGCTTTTGTATTCATGGGCCTTGGCCACCGAGAAACACAGTCGTGCCGATATGGCGGTGCGTGGCAACACACTTAATCCGTGGCCAAAGAATTCGAGTTCCGAGATGGTTTTGTCGTCTATAGAGGCGGATACTATCTGACGAAGGTGGTATGGTTTGATGAGGTCGAGGACATAATGGTCGGCAATCAATCCCTCTCCAAGCATGTCGATGGCAGAGATAAGGGCTGCCCGACCGGTCATCTCGGAGGCGTTGAGTTGAAGTACCGAAAAGAGGCTTAGTTCATGAGGACGGCTTTCGACAGCAAACTCAATGGTGACAGGAGTCTTGTATCTGCTCTCCAATTTCTTCAGCAAAGGGTCGAAGTGATATACTGCCGGAAATTTTTTGCGGATTTCGTTTCGGTTTGTATAGGCGCTATCTTCGGTGGTGACATCGCCGGTCATAATCTCCTCGCCGAAGATATTGCGATAACTTTCTATCTGTTTGCCTTCGCCAGTGCGTGAGTGTCGGCTATAGAGCACTCCGGGATAGCTTTCGTCGTTGCCGATAGTCCATACCATGCGCTGCAGGATAAGGCTCGGGTAGGCTTGCTTTCCCTGCATGAAGGTGAGGATAAGGTCGGGGTTGTTGAGGTAGAATTGGCGTACAAACTGGGTGAGACGCAAGGCTTGGTAGTGGGCGTCAGTGATGAGTTTTTCTTCGCCGGCGGCAAGAATTTTACCTTCTAACTTGGCGATACGTATGTGTTGGTCATCGACGGAGAGCTTGATATCAGAGGCATTGTATCGATGGTCCAGTCCCAGCATCTCGCAGAGTGTGTGAAGAGTGCTGAGATATACTCGGTTGGCCATCCCTGGGGCGAAACTGGCTTTTAAAGCTTGATACGAAGTTCTTGTTACTCCGATGTTGAGCAATGTGGGCATCAAACCAGGGATATATTGCGGCATGGCGCAGCGGATGGCGAAGACAAGTGGATTGCGTACGTCACCGAGCTTACAGTTGGTCATTATCTCCAGATTGTGGATGGCTTTCTGGAGAAGTTCGGGCAGGTGTTCTGGATTGTTGAATGATTTTGCTGTAAGGATAACAAAATCGGGTACAGGATAGCAGTTCCTCGTCAAATCGAGGAGCATGTGCCCTTTATAGCTGATGGCTTCGTCGGTAAAGTCGGCAGTTGCGGTAAGGGTGGTGATGAGTTCGTCGGAGTCGTACAAGGGGTTCTCCCGAACAAAGTCGATACATTGGCGGCGGAAAGTGTCGCGGATATCCTCCAACGTGTTGCGTTCATCAGCGGTGAGTTGTCCGTCATGTTCGGCGAGGAGTAACTCGAGAAAACGTACCTGCTCAGCATCACGCAGTTTCAGCAATTGGTACATGTCGTACCAACGAGGGGGAAACTCGCGGGCGGTTTCTTCATCGCCTTTCAAACGATAGATGACGGTGCCGGGCTTGTTGCCTTCCAGTTTGTTGGCAGGGTCTTCGCTGTCGTGGTCGAAAATTTCTCGGCCCTCGCGGGCATAGAGTGTCACCATATAGAAGTTAGGGTAGCTTGCCCTGATGCGGAACCGACTAATTTCCATGACTCTTTTTTATCGTTTTTTTGCCTGTATGGCTTCCAGTTGTTCTTCAGGGGTGAGTCCGATGAGCGGGAGCATCTTTCGGGTGTCGGCGGCGAGCACATGGTCGGGATAGTTCTCCACGAACTCACCGTATGCTTCGCGTGCCAAGTCATATTGCTGGTTGTCTTCGTAGGCTTTCCCTTTCATGAATTGGCACATGGCTATGTCCTCAAAGCCAGGATAGAGGGCCATGATACTGTCAAGCGAGTTGATGCCATCTTCAAAGTTGCCGGTGTTGATTTGTACTTCGGCGGTGCGCAACATGTAAATGGGCGCCAAACTGTCTTCCGGGAAGTTTTCGACAAACAGATTGTAGAGGGCGATAATGTGGTTGGCCTTGGCTGTGTCGGTACCGACGGCAAAACGAGTCAGGTTTTGTTCCTCGTTGCTGATGGAGTCGATAAGGGCGTCGTGGTCGGGTGTTTCGACTTTGTGGCCACATGATAGGGCAATCAATGCACCAAGGGTAATTATAGCAATCTTTTTCATATATGATTATTAAGCTTTAATCGATAACTAAGAAATCACTTCCGTTTCATCTTATAGTGTGTCCTCACCTTGCCATTGGCGATATCGTTCAGTCGGCGCTTGAGCATGGTGCGGCGAAGCGAACTCAAACGGTCGGTGAAGACCTTGCCGTCGAGGTGGTCTACTTCGTGTTGGGTGACACGTGCGAAGAAACCGTCGATGACCTCTTCGTGCAGCTGCCAGTCCTCGTCATACCAACGCAGGCGTAGCGAAGTGGGGCGTAACACATCCTCATGGATTTCGGGTACACTTAGGCAACCTTCGTTGAACCAGTCTTTCTTCTCGCCAAAGGAGAGAATCTCAGGGTTGATCAGAGTATGCTCTTCGGTGGGATCACCATAGGTGTTGGTCTTCTCGTCATAGGGGCGAAATCCGATGACAACCACGCGAATGGATAAGTCGACTTGTGGGGCGGCAAGTCCCACGCCGTCGGCGGCATACATGGTCTCGTACATGTTGGCAACGAGCTCCTTGAGGTTGGGATAGTCTTTGGTGATGGGCTGCGCTATTTTGCGCAGCGTGGGATGCCCATATCCCACAATGGGTAAAATCATATCGTTCTGTTGTTTATTGTGTTCATATAGGTTTGCAGAATCAGTGTCGCGGCAATCTGGTCAATCATGCCCTTGTCGCGCCGCTGCTTTTTCTTCAGTCCACTGTCAATCATGGTCTGAAAAGCCATCTTCGAAGTGAAACGCTCATCAACCCGGGCAATCTCCTTGTCAGGGAAAGTTTTGGCCAACTGCTTGACAAAAGGTTCTATATATTGCATCGACTCCGAGGGGCTGTTGTCCATATGTTTGGCGATTCCCACAACAAAAATGTCCACTTCTTCTCGCGCGCAATATTCTTTAATATAAGGGAGCAGAGTAGGGGTGTCCACCGTTGTCAAAGCGGTGGCAATAATGCGCACGGGGTCGGTCACTGCCAACCCCGTGCGCACTTTTCCGTAGTCTATGGCCATTATTCTGCCCATCATTTTGGGGTTTAAAATTTAAGGTTTAAGGTTTAAAGTTTGGGCACATAACCCTTAAACCATAAACATTAAACCTTAAACCTTTAGTGGCCCCTCTCGGGTTCGAACCAAGGACCCGCTGATTATGAGTCAGCTGCTCTAACCAACTGAGCTAAGAGGCCGTTTCAGTGTTTTTCTACCGCTGAAATCGGGTGCAAAATTACTACTTTTTTCCGACATGGTAAAATTTTTTTTCATTTATCCATATTTTATTCTTATCTTTGTCGGATTAAAATTAAAACAATAAACAATATAAAAAATTGAACATCATGAATATAGATTGGCAAAACCTTCCCTTCGGTTACGTAAAAACCGACTACAACGTGCGCTGCTACTTCCGTAATGGCCAGTGGGGCGAAATTGAAGTTTCCAGTTCCGAGAACATCGAAATGCACATGGCTGCCTCCAGCCTCCACTACGGTCAGGAAGCCTTCGAGGGCCTGAAAGCCTACCGTTGCAAAGACGGCAAGATCCGCATCTTCCGCCCCGAAGCCAACGCCGAGCGCCTCCAGAGCACCTGCCGCGGCATTATGATGCCCGAGCTGCCTACCGAGAAATTCGTCGAGATGTGCAAAAAGGTCATCAAGATGAACGAGCGTTTCATTCCTCCCTACGGCACCGGCGCCAGCCTCTACCTCCGTCCCCTGCTCATCGGTACCGGCATCACCGTGGGTGTGAAACCTGCCGACGAATACCTCTTCCTCATCTTCGTCACCCCCGTGGGACCCTACTTCAAGGGCGGCTTCAAGGCCAACCCCTACGTCATCACCCGCAAGTACGACCGCAGTGCCCCCCTCGGCACCGGTATCTACAAAGTCGGTGGTAACTATGCCGCTTCCCTCAAAGCCCACGTCGAGGCTTGCCACGGTGGCCAGTACGCCTGCGAGTTCTACCTGGATGCCAAGGAGAAGAAATATGTCGACGAGGCCGGCGCTGCCAACTTCTTCGGCATCAAGGACGGTGCCTACATCACCCCGAAGAGCACTTCCATCCTGCCCTCCATCACCAACAAGAGCCTCATGCAGCTCGCCGAGGATATGGGCATGAAGGTCGAGCGTCGTCCCATCGACGTCGAGGAGCTTTCCTCCTTCCAGGAGGCCGGTGCCTGCGGTACCGCCGCCGTCATCAGTCCCATCGAGCGCCTCGATGACCCCGAGACTGGCAAGAGCTATGTCTTCGGCAAAGAGCCCGGTCCCTACAGCACCAAGCTCTACAACGCCCTCCGCGCCATCCAGCTCGGCGAGGC
>JAEEGF011008119.1_pt1 | contig 18298 bp, 16 predicted proteins | sample 9134171 | NCBI WGS metagenome assembly JAEEGF01 (sample SAMN16246542, study PRJNA631951) | gut metagenome | biome: gut microbiome; feature: rumen; material: AP-attached | host: Bos | place: Iran: Karaj | collected 2018-10
TACAGCACTTCCACCTACGATGACTGGAGAGGTACGGAGCAGTTCAGCAGGCTCTCCGACGCCTTGATCATGACCTTCATAGACTTCAAGGATTCTGCCGTGCTGAATAACATCACCCTGCCGTTCTATCCTAAGACCTGGGGAGATTTCTACCGGTTGAATTCGGCTCTGAACGTGGCTCTGATGACCAACGTGGCCAGCTATATCTCCAAGGACTACGCTCTGGAGCTGCTGGAGAAGATCAAGGACAGGGAGATGCTCCTTCCCGCCGAGAAAGCTGCCCTGAAGCATATCAAGTGCGCTATCTGCGCCTACGCCCTGGGCGACGGCAAGACCGGCCAGGATCAGACTATGGCTGCGCTTGCGGTGATGAAGTCCAATATCGATGACTTCCCTACATTCGCCGCTTCGCCGGAAGCGGCCGCACTCACTTGCGAACACTCCAAATCACCTATATTCTCAATGTTATGATGAAGTTCTTTAGACGCATGGGCCGCTTCTTCCGGAAGCAGCGGAAACCGGAAAAGATAGACCTGGTCTATCCTACCAGGTGGGAGACTATGGACTTCGAGGACTTCAGGAACGTCTGTCTGCTCCTGAATACTCCGAGAAGCCGCAAGGAGATACTCTTCCTGGCCTTCTGCAAGCTGGCCCATATCAGGCCTGACGATCCGGCGAAGTATGACCCCAAGAAACTCAGGGGTGCTATGCCGTTCATCATCAACGGCAAGAGCTATATAGTGCCTGCCGATGTGCTTCGTGAAAGTACGGAGCAGATTTCGTTTATCCTGGACAGCATAGGCCTCCCTCCTTCACCGTTCCCGGAGGTAGACCGCAAGCTGCACGACATCACCTTCAAGCAGTTCTTCACGGCGGATTCCTACATAATGCGCTATGCGGAAGAGAAGAACGGAGCCTGGCTGAAGACTGCCGCCAAGATCCTCTCCAACGGAAAGAGGAGGAAGCTTCTGGGATGGGAGAGCAAGGCTCTGGTCATCTGGTGGAACGGCGTGAAGAAATACCTCAAGGAGCGTTATCCTAACGTGTTCACGGAAGGGGATGGCGGCATGGGCCGCACGCAGGCGGAGATACTGCAGGATCTGCTCGGTGCCATGAACGACAACAAGCCTCAGGCAAACGAGGATATCCTCAGGTGCGATGTGCATTCTGTGCTTTATTCACTGAATAATATCTACGGCGATGCTAAGAAGAGATCAGCTAAGAAGTAGCCTGGCTCAGATGCCGGAGTTTACGGATATAGACAGCCAGTTCCTGGAAGGGCAGGGGTTGGATTCAATCCTGGATCTTATCAGGAATCTGCGTACCGTCTCATTTCCTTGTGTGGTCTTTGAGGGCCGTTCTTCCGGATCCATTCAGTTCGTCGAGAGTGGTGTGGACACCTTCACCCAGAGCCTGTGGATTATGGGCCAGCTCGGAAGGGAAGAGAACGAAGCGCAGCTGTATGATGAGATGTTCCTTTTGGCCAAGAAAGTACTTACCAAGCTCATAGATGACCGCAAGAGGGGTGTTCCTGAACTCCTGGAATGGGACTGGAGGAGCACGTCTTATATGAAACGCTATGGCGGCCAGAACGCCCGTGGCTGGGAGATAGTCCTGACCTTCAGGGAGAATATCAGCCTGCTGTATGGAGAGCAATAGCATAGACATAGCCAGGAGATGGGCGGATATCGTCATAGAGCGTTGGATCCGGAAGATCAACGCTCTTCAGGTATATGATACCGGCGAGCTGCTGAAGAGCTTCGAGGCTCAGGTAATGGCCGACAGCAACGGCAATCCGGAGAAAGTGACATTTCTCTTCCTCTATTACGGCAAGTTCTCGGATATGGGTGTAGGCCGTGGAGTAAAGCTGGGGGATGACCGTGGCAACCGCCAGAGAAAACCCTGGTATTCTTCCGTATTCCTGAAGGAAGTGTATGCTCTCGGAAGGCTTCTGGCAGAGAAATACGGTGTGGATGCAGCGCAGATTCCGCTGCAGGCCTTCCAGGGAATTCAATCAGTCAACATTCAGAGATAATGGCACAGACAAGAGTATATACAGAGAGCGTGATCACGCTCAATGGCACACAGGCCAATCAGACTATGCAGGCCCTGCAGAACCAGGCAGACAGCCTCCGTCAGAAGATGCTGGAGGCTACTAAGCTCGGCGATATCGAAGGAGCCAAAGAGCTGCAGAAGCAGCTGGATGCCTGCAACAAGTCTATGTCTGCCATCCGTAAGGAGACCAAGGACTGGGGTGATGTTCTGAACAACCTGAATGGCTCCACATTGGGAGAGCTGCAGAAGGCTGCCTCTGGCTTGAATAAGCAGCTCCGCAACCTCAAGCCAGGCACTCAGGAGTTCATAGACAAATCCAAGCAGCTTAGGCAGGTGAAAGACCGCATGAACGAGATCCAGGGCAAGACCAAGGAGGTGCAGAACACCTTCGGCAGCTTCTGGACTAAGATAGGCTGGGTAAGCCTTGTCGCAGGTGCTGTGGCTACCTTTAAGAAAGGCCTTTCCGATATGGTCAACAAGACTCAATCCATAGGTGATGAATGGAGAGCTCAGACAGCCTCCTGGAAAGCAGCATACCATTCTTTCATTGCTGACATGGCAGCAGGCACAGGATGGAATGAGATGATACAGAATATGGCCAAGGCAGCCCAGACAGGATACGAGGTTGCTAAGGCTCTTGATGAGATCTTCGAGAGGCAGAACTCCCTGAATATAGCTGAAGCGGAAGCTGATGTGCAGATAGCTCAGTGGGAGCAGGATATGCGAGATGTTACGAAGACGAATGAGGAGCGTATGCAGGCAGCCCAGAACATCATTGACAAAGAGAAGGAGCTAGGGGAAACCAGGTTATCGATTGCACAGCAGGCAGCCGATGCTAGAAAGAAAGAAGTAGAGGGTATCACCGGCTTGTCAGAAGCAGAGCAGCAGAGGGTGATTGACAGTTACAACGCCAATCGTGCAAGCATTCAGGATGCCAGGGAATATCTCGACAAGCTAAGGGACTTAGAGGCGGGCGTGAAGATTCTGGATCACCAGGTTAACGTGGCGGATCAGACGATGCAGGCTCATTATTATGCCCAGCTCGAAGAAGCCAAGGAGAATCTCCGTAAATTCAAAGAAGGTGCAGCTGCCGAGATAGTGGAACTTGCTGAAATCGTGAAGAAATACGACAAGAGCAATGATGAGCTCATTAAGAACTATGCAGATTCAATTGCTAATGTCAATAAGGTTCAGGCTCAGAATATCAGGAACACGTCCAGGGCTCAGCGTACTCTCCATTCTCTTCAGAAGGAGAATATGAATTCTCATATCAAGACAGTCAACGAAGCCTACCAGAAAGAGGTCAAGGAGTCTGAGGCGCATTTCAAAGAGCTGCAGAACCAGGCCAAGCAGGCTTATGTTTCCGGAGAGATTGACGAACAGGAATATCAGCAGCGGTCTGCCGCCATTACCAAGGCAGGCTGGGAAGCCAAGCTGAAACTGGCTCAGAAACACAAGGAAGACACGGCATCAATTCTCTCTTCACTGCTTGATATCCAGATGCAGGAGAAGAAGAAGATGGACGAGTGGGAGAAAGCTTCAATGAAAGAGCTGGCAGATGCCGCCGTGCAGATTCTGAAAGATGCAGAAGCCCAGATGAAGGAGCTGGCCAAGGAAGTGGATGCGGAGATTACTGAGGAGATGGACAAATACCTGGAGCTGGCCAAGGCTGCCCAGGAGATTAGATATGCTCTTGATCCTCTTCAGAAAATGAAGGATGACTTTGATGCGGAGATGGAGCAGCTTCAGGAGATGCACGACCAGAAGCTTCTTTCCGAGGAAGAATACCAGCAGGCTCTTGCCGCACTCCAGAAGAAATATCAGGATCAGCAGAGAGATTACGAGGGGCAGGGTTGGACGAAGAGACTCAAGTATATCCAAGATGTACTGAATCAGGCAGGAGCTTTCATGTCAGCCCTCCAGTCAGCGGCAGAAGCCTCTCTGGACGCAAGGATGGAGAAAGAGCTGGCAGCAGCTGGAGACAATGCGGAAGAGAGGGAGAGGATCGAGGAGGAATATGAGCAGAAGAAGCTGGATCTGCAGAAGAAATATGCAGATGTAGATATGGGCATACAGATAGCCCAGGCTTTAGCGGCGGCAGCCCTGGCATCTGTGCAGGCATGGAATGCTGCAAACGGTAATCCGATAGCTGCAGGAATCATCATAGCTCTCATTGCAGCCACTACAGCGGCTCAGGTAGCCACAATCATAGCGCAGCGCAATGCCATCAAGAATCAGACTGTAGCCAAGAGTTCTGCAGGATCTGCAGGAGCCTCTGGTGCCAGGGTAGCCACCGGTTACAGCGAAGGCGGATATACCAAGAGCTCTGCCAATGACTACCAGGAAGTAGGGGTTGTTCACGCAAACGAGTGGGTGGCACCTGCAGCAATGGTAAGGGCCAATCCTATCACCTTCGCCAGGCTGGAGAGCCAGAGACGTTCCGGCAATTACCGCTCAGGAGTGGCCGGTTATGCAGACGGCGGCTATTCCGGAGAGGAAGCAGCCGATTCCGTGGCCAGTGCCGAATCTTCCCAGAACAGGGAAGTGATGGAAGAGCTGGTAGTGCTTCTCAGAGATCTGAAAGCGTCGCTGCCTTTCAAGGCTTACGTGGTCACGTCAGAGCTGAACAAGAAGATGGAAGTGGAGCAGAGTGTGAAATCTATTGTAAGCAGGAGCTAGTATGGAACTCATAGGCGAAAATGGTGCATTTCTCCTTCCGGAAGATTTCTCATTCGAGATAGAGAGAAATTCCGCCTTCTTCTCTGAGGAAGGCAGCTCATCGCTGTCTGTGACCATACCGGCCACACCGTCAGAGCAGGCGAAGCTGGGTCAGCCTATGCGGCTGGCCAGGCGCAACAAGTTCATCAACCTGGCACCAGTAATCCTCTCCAAAGGAGTATTCCGGAAGAAAGGTACACTCGTGATCAACTCCGCCTCAAAAGAGGGAATTTCCTGTGCCGTAGCCTTGGAAGATTCAGACTTTTATACCAACTGGAAAGAGAAGAACCTGAAAGAGCTGTTTGCCAGGAAGGTGCTCACCGACTGTTCCACTCCGGAAGCCTGGTATGAATGGCTGTATGAAGTCTATACCCTGCTCCGTGAGAGCGACTTCAGGATAACCCCCGTGGCCGTGAACCGCAAGGAAGATGACGGTGCGGAATACTACCAGGTGAACAACGAGCCTCAGACCAACTCCGAGCATCCTGGCCAGGTAGAGCCTATCACCAGCACTTCACAGCCAGGCAGCACCTCCGGAGGAAGCACAACCCGCAGGGAGCGGTACGGCTATCAGTCCTCTACGCCAACATCTTCAGAAGAGGATGAAGACACATCTATCTTACCGCTGGAACATCAGGCGAGAATGCTTGAAGAAGATGGGGATATCATCTCCGTACCGGAAGGTTACGGCATAGCTCCGTTCCTGAAGCTTTACCGGTTCTGGGAGATCCTCTTCGAGCTGTGCGGATACACGGTTGTACGGAATGTATTCCGCACAGACGCTAGGCTTGCGGAACTAATCCTGCTGCACAATTGCTCGGATGTCATCTGCAACGGCAAGATAGACTATTCTGACCTGGTGCCCGGCAAGACCGTCTCAGAGATCCTGGAATGGATGCTGCACAAGTTCCATGCTCAGATAGTAGTCTATCCGGGAGTCAAGAAGGTGGATATCATCTTGCTGGAAGATATCCTCTCTGCAGGCTTTGATATGGATCTTACGCACAAGCTGCTCAACCACCTCACATACGAGTATTCCGAAACCTCCAGGGTGGTGGTGGTTCCTGATACGTCTCTTGAGGGTGCGAAGCCGGCGGCTGACGATATGGAATCTCTGGTAAAAGCCAACATAGCGATGGAGATCCTTCCGGAGGCGGATGTGCCCGGACATTTGTACCCGACGCTGATATACCGCAAGGCTCTGGGAGATTTCTGGCAAAACCGGTATGTTAAGAAGAAGCAGACTACGGTACATCCTACTGAAGAGTATGCCTTGAAGAGAATAGGCAGCGACCTGTTTACCTATGACCGCAGGAACTCCAAAGCTTCAGAAGAAATTACCTGGGAAGATCCTACTCCACCGATGGTGTTTGTCAACGGCATCCTGATGCCGTATATAGGCGACCGCAAGCACCGGAACACGACATACAACGGCAGCGAGAAAGATGAAGACCAGGATATCCTCATAGCTTTCTACGGCGGCCTCTCCGCCCAGGCTCAGCTATACGGCGGAAGGTACTACTATGCCACCACCCAGAAGTACGACAACGCAGGTGTATTGCGCCATGAAGGTGCATTCAGCCTCACTCCGGAAGAGATGGTGCCTCTCTTCTTCCGGATCTACAACAAGATGCTGCTCAACGGCATGATATCCGTTACGGGTGAGTTCGATCTGAGCGTCGAGGAGCTCATGAACTTCAACCTCTACGCTCTGAAGCTGCACGGCGGCCAGAAGTTCCTGCCTGCATATATGCGATACGAGGTGGGGCGCAGAATCAGATGCCTGGAGATGAAGATGTATCTCTCCAAAGACTATGATGACGGAGCTGATGATGAGCCTTTTGACACCAGCACTATCCCGCAGCCTCAGTTCACCTGGCAGCTGAACACGTCTGTGCTCCAGGCGAAGCTGGCGGAGCTGCAGGCCGTCTATCCTGCCATCCCTGGATATCATACAGGCTGCCGCACGGAGATCCGGATGCGCTATGCGGAAGAGGATGAAGACACCTTCTACCTGTCCGCACCGACCGCCCTGGGCCAGAAATCCGGAGATATATACCGAACAGTGGAATTCTATCATATCATCTGGACGGGAAATGCTCAGGATAACGGAGATAGGGTTGTGGAAACCTGGACTCTGCCGGAGTGGTTCGACTCCGTGGCCATCTCTTCCTGATGTCCTGAAAGAAGAATGTTGACGAAAGTAGATTTGCGGTATGGAAATTATACAGAAACCGGATAGTCTCAGCCTCCTGGGCAACCTGAAGAAATTCCTCATAAGCAGCAATGCCGAAGTGGATTTCTCCCTGTCTGTCTCCATTGACGGAGCCGATGTATCATTGCTGCAGGAATCATATACCCCGGACAGCTCCGGGAACATATCAATAGATGTCAGGGAGGTATGTGGCCAGTATCTGAAGACCAATCTTCCTTCAGACAATGTATTCCTCCAGTCTGATGCCCTGAGGACTTTCACGGCTACGATAGGATCCAGTAGCTGGTCTTTCACCGTGGTAAACGCTTCCGTCAGGAACCTCACCCTCTCCGCCCTGGAATACCTTCAGTACAACTTCCTAACCCTGCAGCCTCAGAGCAAGCAGGTCTCCTGGCATTCTCCGGAATACCTCACATACTATTTCACTGAGCAGGCCGATGTCCAAGCGAAGTTCTACCTGAAATCAGGAGGGACGGAGACAGTGACGGTGGCCACCATCAGTCCGACCCCGGAAGGAGGCTCTGGTACCATCCAGCTGGTCAACAAGGTATATACGATAAACACCAGTCTTTCCAGACTCATGGCTCTCTCCAGCCATGATACCGAAGATCTGCAGGGTATAGTGGATGTATGGGTACAGGGAAGTGTCTCCAGATTGTCGTATATCCAGCGGTATGTATATGCCCCGTCTACGGGCGAGGAACACCATTATTTCGCAGTAAACAGCCTGGGCGGCATAGATACCTTCACCTTCATCGGTGAGCAGAAAATAACGGGAGAAATCGAACACCAGGCCGCAGAGAATGACGACAAGAAAATTACCGTCACTTCCGGTGGCCAGAGGAAATACAGACAGAACACCGGATATCTAGGAGAGGCTTCCTCAGAATGGCTCTGGGAGTTCCTGCACAGTTCCCGGCAGTGGGTTGTGGCAGCTGCTGCAGCGGAGGAAATAGTGGTGGTATCTTCATCGCTGAGTCAGGGAGACCTGACCAACCTGAACAGCAGCAGCTTCGATTTCCTTCTAGCAAGAGATGGGGGACTTCTGCCTGAATCCAGGCGAGATGAGACCTTTCCCGACATAACAGTTCCCTCTCCGGTCTCCGATCTTTTTTTTTTGAATCCCCGGATAATTGATTTTCCGGCGGCTCCCAGCGATGCGGAGCTGGTATTTCCCGTTCAGACTCTATATTCTAATGAATGGAGCTATCTGACATTGCAGGAGCTTCAGGAGAGGCTCTCTATTGCCGCTTCGCTGAACCATACGCACAGAAATCTGTCTGTACTTCAGGATTTAGGAGATAGCAACGGGCAACTTACCTATAGAGGGGCTGTCGTTGGCTCCGGAGGAGGCATTAGCCTGCCTATAGCCATCTCTGATGTCGAAGGCCTTTCTACGGCCTTGAACAACAAGGCCAATATCAGCCACTCACATTCCTGGAATGATATTACAGACAAGCCACACTTCGTCGACTTCACTTCTGAGCAGACAATCACGGGCCTGAAGCACATGCACCACCTGGATATTCTGCTCAGCATGGCCATTCCTCAGGCCGCTCCGGAGGATCCGGAAGCGGGCAAGATATATTTCTGGCTAGATGAGAACGGCAACAGCGCATCTGCTCCGTACGGTGGCAGCGTGGCCAACGTCTACCCTCTGACCATCACGAAGAACAACGTCTCTTGGCTCGTGTACAATCCGGGCACTCAGGCGGAGACCGTGGATCTGGAGATACCCACGAAGGTCTCCCAGCTCCAGAACGACTCCGGCTATCTGACACAGCACCAGAGCCTGGCCGGCTACGCTACCCAGAGCTGGGTTCAGCAGCAGGGCTACCTTACCTCTCATCAGAGCTTGTCAGGCTATGCCACGGAGAGCTGGGTGGGCACTCAGATAGACGCTCTGAACCTTGACTCCGTATTGGCCGGAATCGCCTCCAATTCGGCCCGTATTTCCACTCTTGAAGACCGTGTGAAGATAGATATGCCTTACAGGCTTTCCGACCTCCAGAACGACCTCTCTCTTGACGATCTTCCAGACGGGAACAGCCGGAAGCTTGCGAACTACCTGCCTCTTGCCGGAGGCACGATGACGGGTGCTATCAGTTCTATGGATATCAAGCCTAAGACCACTGCCACATACGACCTTGGCACAGCTTCGCTCAGATGGGCAGACCTCTATGTGACTGCCATCAAATGGCATACCAGCGATGCCGATTCCCTCCAGTTCTACTCTAACTCCGGCACCCACTATGCCAAGCTTACCACAGACACCTTCCGTCTGGACTGCAATGTGAGACCGGCTTCCGGCCACTCCCTCGGTCAGGCGAACTATCCGTGGGATACGATTGTAGGGAACACCATCCAAGCACGTACCGCCCTGAATGCCCTGGGCACTCTGAGCGTAAGCGGAGCTGCCACTTTCTCCAGCGGCCTGACCTCAGAGGGTGATGTGCTTATAAGCGCATCTTCGGCCTATCTGAAGTTCAGCGCACAGGATGCAGGGCTATACTGGGAGACTCAGGTCAATAGCCAGACTATGTACCGCCCGTTCCTTTCCATTGACGACCATGATTGTATTACAATCGGTAACGGCGACCTCGCTGATATCACCTTCGCCAACGATGCGTATGCCGGCTACCTTGAAGCGGACTTCCTGTATAGCAATGGCCCGGTCTATGCCGAAGGGAACATCACTACAGAGAGCACCCTGGAAGCGCAGGGTGGATTCGTTCCGCCTACGGCAGCACCAGCCAACCCCGTAGCTGGCAAGGTGTACTTCTGGATTGACCTTACAGGAAATAGCGTAAACAGTTAAAACAACAACGATATGAATGAATTGATTCAAGAAGAAGTCTATCAGACTATCCAGATGTGCTTCCCTTCAAGGCGAAGCGATGACTCTGTCATCAGAGCTATGTTTACTTTAGACACGAAAGAAGGCAAGGCTATCGCCCTGAGTGGAGGAGCCTTGTGGAAAGGGTTCTCTTACCTCGGTTCTTTCGATGGCTTTGTCGGATTTCAGCACAATGTCAGCGGCGCAGACTCAGCTGCTGCCGATGCGCTGCTCGAAGCTCTCTCGCAAGCTCTGAACGAGCAATATGACGTACCGCTGCCGCCTGCCGGCATTGATGAACCTGAAGAGCCTGCACAGGAGGAGGTAGACAATGGCTAACTCCCTCATCTTCGATACCAGGGCTCAGTTCGATACGGCCTTGGCCTCCGGCGGAAGTATCAACGCCATACTCAATGGCGTGACTTCTGTCAAGCCTTCCGTCTCCGTCATAGCTCTTGTAAAGGAGAGCGGAGAGTCGTTCGCCTGTGGTATGAACGTGATGGTTGACATCAAGAGCGTAGGCCCAGGAGACTATGTGATGTACGACAACGTCAATGACAAGTTCTTCGGTATCTCACGCAAATGGATTGACAACAACTACCCTGGCCAGCCTACGCAGCAGACGATGCTCTACAAGCAGAATGTACTGCCATCCAGGTATGTACTCTGCGGCAGCGTGGTTTACCGCCACGGCAACCGCATTCGCCTTGCAGGAGTATCTGAATCTCTAGCCTGGTCGCAGAACGTGAATACATCCGGACAGTACGAGTGGGATGTCGCCGACCTTACGAAATATACTTGGTCTGAGAAGGAGAATGGGGAGAAGACCACGCAGTTCGAGACTAACAACTACATTGCTTTCCCGTCTCAGCGTTATCAGGAAGACTACTTCAAGGCGAACCCGAACGCATCCTATCTGCCGATTACCAGGGCAGACTGGAACGCAGCCATGCTGACTCTAGGGAACGATCCTGCTGCCACAATTACGATTCAGAGCAAGACGGTAGTGCCTGCAACCTACAACTATGACTTCGATGTGTTCATGAGGGCAATGTATCATCCGAAGAAATGGCCGAAGACAGGTGCGTATCTGGATATGGACGGCAGGGTGAATACGAGGAAGATAGTGACCGACTTCATAGCTAACCACGGCAAGACCGCCGCAAGCGTGGACTACGCCGCCGGCTATTGCTACAACTATGCGGTACCCGCTCCAGGCCTTGGAGCTCATCAGTGGTTTCTGGGGACTATCAGAGATGTTGCTGACCTGTGTGCAATCAGGCATACGCTCCTCACGAAGCTCGCCTGGAGAAACGGCTATCTATGGAGCAGTACGCAGTACTCCGCCGGCCCTGCGTGGACCTTGGGCGACTATGGCTCCATCTACGCCATCTATAAGTACAATAAGTTGGCTGCCGTGCCGCTCTCAGACTTGATACTAACTACTTAACAACTATGAACTTGCAGAAGAAAGATAAATGTTATAACGGTTCCGGAGGGCGGAAGCCCTCCCAGCTGGAAACTCTGAAGATATATATTGACTTCAGGGCTTTCCGCAGGTATATGTACCGGGCCATTGACAAGCTTCCTCGCTGGCTCAAGTGCAGCGAGGGGATGGAGTGCATCCATTCCATCAAGCGGTGTATCCGCTGCCTGTCTCCAGTAGCACGGTCGTATGACAATGCCGTCAAGAGAAAATACATGACACTGTTCCTCCAGGAATGGGACGTCATCTTTGACAGCATATCTTTCTTCTACGAGGTCAAGGGAATCTCCAACCATCAGCGGGATGTGATGCTTAGACTCCGCAATGACCTTGAGGAACAATTATCCGCCTATCAGAAGTGGCTGTCTAACAATGTTCAGCCGCAGTCCGTCCAGAACTCTAATACCAAGTTGCCTTATGAATAGAGCATCGGTTACAGAGGTGAGACCTTTATGTCAATCAAGTGAGCCGCGCTCTCATGTAGAGCTATATCACCAGCAGCCTTCAACGCAGTACTCCGCCGGCAATGCGTGGAACTTGAACAACAATGGCAACATCAACAACAACAATAAGTACAATAAGTTAACTGCCGTGCCGCTCTCAGAGTCGAATGACAAGAGGAATGACATAGGCGGATATATTGTTCCTGTCGGAGAAATCTATGACGCTTATTGCGAGTGTCTTCAGAACAAGGCCAGGACGTTCAGTGCGATGAAGTTCACTCTGGAACTGGAGTCGAATATTCGCCAACTATGGAAGGCTCTCAATGACCGCACGTACACGATAGGCAGAAGCATTGCCTTCATCGTGGAGCATCCGGTCAAGAGGGAGGTATTCGCTGCCGATTTCAGAGACAGAGTCGTTCATGTGTGGATGTGCAAGAAGCTCGTTCCGCTGTTCGAGGAATACCTTCCTGACTGTATGTCATCCAACCGTGTGGGCAAGGGCACATCCTACGCGATCAATTATGCGTACAGGCTGATCGAGGAGGTTTCTCAAGGCTACACGACCGATGCCTGGATATGGAAGTTCGACCTGCAGGGATTCTTCATGAGTATCGACAAGCGGATACTCAACGCCAAGCTCCAGCAGTTCATCGATGAGCGTTATTTCGCTCCAGACAAATCTGTCTTGAAGTGGATTGCGGAGAAGGTCATCATGCACTGCCCTCAGAAGACCTGTATCAGGAAGTCCAAGCTCTGCGCCTGGGAGAGTCTCCGTGCAGACAAGTCGCTGTTCACCCAGGATGAGTTCCACGGTATGCCTATAGGCAATCTTCCAAGTCAGATATTCGCCAACTTCCTGCTCAGCGATATGGTAAGATACTTACACGCCCACGGCTTCCGGTGTGTGCAGTATGTGGATGACGTGGTGGTCGTTCATAGAAACAAGGCGGAGATACTTTCCTTCATACCTCAGTTCCGGCTGTGGCTGAAGGATTCTCTTGGCATAACGCTTCATCCACGCAAGTGCTATATCCAGCATTTCAGCAAGGGAGTTGCGTTTGTAGGCGGCATCATCCGTCCGCATAGGATATACCTGAGCCACCGGAGCTACCGCAAGGCTCTGGGCAAGACTCACTGGATAGCCCAAGGAGGAGGCACCCTCTCTGAAGCCTTAGCCACGGTGAACTCCTATCTTGGTCTGGCCAGGCATTTCTACGCATACAAACTCCGGAAAAGGCTGGCGGAAATGCTCTTCAGCCGTTTCAGAGACGCAATCTGTTTCAACGAGAATTACAAACAAATGATAATATCCCATGGAAGTTTCAGCAGATAAATACAGCCCGAATACAGAGAAGGTTACTCAGAAGGTAAACGGAGTTGCCCAGACCACTCTGGAGCAACTCTATCCTCTGAGCTTGGCAGAATACGGCACTCTGCAGCGGTTCTGCCAGAAATTTTATTGCGATGGCGCCAAGAAGAGAACCGACAGTGAAGGGAACTCAGTTATTATAGGGTATATAGACCCGACTCTGAGCGGCAACGCCAAGCATCTTATGCACGCCGAAGCACGCAAGGGGAAGGGTCGTATCACTATCAAGACCGGCAACGATGTCAAGACGTATGTAGTGCTCAACGATGGCGGCCTGAATACCAAGCCTTACGCCGAGTTCTCAGGCAATATCCTTGCAGCCTACACGAACTTCATCAAGATTCTCTGCAACCTCAAGTCAGCATATTACCTGCCTACCATCAAGTTCACCGTTTCCCTCTATACAGTGGCGAATAATGTGGAGACTTTCGTCTATTCCTTCGACCTGCCTGTGAGCAACGGCAGTGACGCAAGATTTCTTCCTGCTCAGCAGACGCTCACGGGCTTCGTGGCCAAATACACTCAGGAGCTGGGAGGGGTGCAGGCAGGGCAGACGCTCCGTATGAAGATTTCCGCCACGAACGATGAAGGAACGTTCACGCATCCTACTACGAAAGAGGCTACCTTGCAGGCGGCTATGAGCTTCATTAAAGTGTACCGCTTTACGGCACAGAACTTCGATAACACGCAAGACCCTACGACAGGTACTCCTTATGCGATGCTTCTTTCAGAAGATATGTATGCCGAAGCTGACCCTCTGCAGGTAGGCACAGGAGGCATCATCTACCAGGTACTCCAGACCACTGGAGAGCCGATCAACGTGCAGGCCTCCGACAGGCTGAAAGGCGTAGCCATTCCGAGCGGAAATGTGGAGGATGCGTATGAGGCCACGTTGTCAGAGCTAGAAGATGGCTACTATTACGGAGTTCCATTCAACGACTTCGAGGGTTCAGACGGATTGATGTATATTCAGATATTGAACAACAAAGCCAAACTGAACAGGTACTGGAACCAGTACAACCCGGTTGTTCCTACGGCTTACCATATCACCATATCCTTTGTACAGGTGGCCATCATAGGCACGTCAGACATCAGGGTTACAGCATACGCTACTGTTACCGGAGTACTTCCGTCTGGCGGCGTGGATGTATATTCCTCCATAGCTGAATCAGTTCATCCGAGGACTGGGGTGCCTACCAACCCGAAGGGCACGTTCCACGCCAGGGTTACATCGTTGAATCACGCAACCGCACTACAGGATGCCGAGTTCTACTGCCAGGATGGAGACACCCTCCAGAGCTACAACACCTACGGCAGCCCTGCCTCTACAGAGTCTCAACCTGTTACGGAAGATATCATACTCGTAACCGACAATCAGCAGAACAATCAATAATCATATATTATGAAACGCAAAGATGCAATACAGCTATTCAATGTCTTGACCAAAGTGCAAGACAAGAACAAGATCAAGGACAGCCAGATCAGGATGGCTATCATCAAGAATTTCCTGGCTCTCAAGCCGGCAGTGGAAGCGTATTCTACTTACATGAGAGACTTGAGAGCCCAGTATGACACTCCGGACTCCCTTGCTTTGAGCAAGGAAATACAGGCTCTCTCCAGGAGGCTGGCCACGGCCGCTTCGGAGATAGAAAAGCGGGAGCTGGCTGCCGAGATAACCGGCAAGCAGATAGACCTTGACAGATATTTCGCTCCGGTGCAGCCGGAGTTCGACAAGCTTGCGAAAGAGTACGATGAAGAGGAGATTGCCCTCTCCATTCAGAAAGTGCCGCTAGAAGCTCTGGATGCAGCCACTTCAGAGCAGCCTTTCTCGACCTCTGACATAGCACACCTGTCACCAATGCTAGAGATATAGACGCTATGGACATCAATGATTTGAGCAACGTTACGAATGTGGCCGAGAGCATAGGCAACCTGGGGCTGATGGCGGTGGTAGCCGCTTTCTTCCTGGTACTCTCCGCCCTGCTTATGATAGCCTGCTTCCGCTGGTTCCGGAACATCATCAACAATATGCTCTCCTCGTATCAGAAGACGCAGTCTGACCTCTTGGATGAGACCAGGAATCAAAACCTGATGCTTTCCGACTTGCGGGAGGCGTTCCTTCCGGAAACGCAGCTCAGGATAAAGAATACCACAGGTGTGCATTTCGACTATGCGTGCGAGAGGGTATGCAGGCTCATCCAGCAGGTAAGGACAGAGAATCATATCGCTGATAAGGAGGCCACGCAGCGTAAGGTACATACCATCTTGCAGAATCTGCACGATGACCGTAAGAGCAAGCTGGACTGCTATACCTACAGAGGCCAGAAGGTCTCCGCCTATGTCAATCCGGAATGGGTCTCCTGGGTGGAGATGGTCTTCCTTCAGGAAGTGTACAGAGAGAGCTTCAGCGAGTCTCTGGCCAGAGCCAATGTAGAGTCTATCTACGGCCGCATCAAGCTTGATTTATACCAAAGAATGAACGGCGTATGAAGAAACTAGTAATCATCTTGGGCACAGCCCATCTTATCACGACTCCAGGCAAGTGCTCTCCGGACGGCCAATTCAGGGAGCCCGTATGGTCTAGGGAGATAGTTGACCGCTTGGAAGCAGAGCTGAAAGCCAGGGGCTATATGGTCTTCATGGACTACAAGCCGCTGGAGCCTAACTTTCAGATGAAGTCCAATATGTGGCGCACCGAACAGTCCAGGGAGCTCCGTTACAGGGTGAACTTTGTCAACGACATCTGCCGCCAGTACGGCGCACAGAACTGCGTCTACCTTAGCATCCACAACAACGCCTGCCCTCCGAATGACGGGCAGTGGCACAAAGCCACGGGGTTCAGCATCTGGGTTGCCCATGCGGCCAGTGCCAAGAGCAAGAGGCTTGCACAACTCATCTATGACGAGGCAGCAGCGGCCGGCCTTGCCGGAAATAGGAGCGTTCCGGCCAACCGCTACTGGGTGGCCGACTTCTATGTGCTGAAGAATACAGCTTGCCCTGCCATCCTCTCAGAGAACCTGTTCCAGGATAACAAGAGCGATGTGGCCATCCTTCAGAGCGAACTGGGCAAAGATCTTCTGGTCAACGCCCATCTGCACGGAATTGAGAACTTTGCAAAAGAATACGGTTATGGTGAATAGATATCTGATAGGGGCTTGCCTGCTGTTGCTCCTAGTCTCCTCGATCATGGCAGGCGTAACTCATAAGCAGGCGCAGGAGCTTCAGCGCATCCGGACTAACCAGAGCATCCTGATTAGCCGTCTGCAGGACTCCCTGCACACCTACAAGACCAAGAGCAACGACTATGCGGCCAGCGTCCAGATCCTGACGCTCTCCAAGGCGGAGCTGGAGAAGAACTACAGCATCCTCGCCGCAGAAATCAAGGATTTCGGCATCAAGCTGAAGAGGGTAGAGGCGGCAGCGGCCACCTCTACCTCCACGAACGTGCAAATTGTGACTCAGGTCAGAGACAGCATCATCTATGTCAGGGATTCTTCCGGAATCGTCCGGCCCGATTCCCTGCAGAAGATATCCTGGTCAGATCCGTGGATAGACCTGCAGGGAGAAATTCGCAACCGACAGCTCACGGCAGACATACAGAGCCGAGACACGCTCATCCAGGTTATCCACAGAGTGCCGAAGAAGTTCCTCTTTTTCCGCTGGGGCACGAAGGAGCTCCGGCAAGAAATCAAGACTAGCAATCCGCACTCCAGGATTACCTATACGGAGTCAATCCGGGTGAAGTGATCATTCCGTGAAGCTTCTGGCCTGCGTTCGGATCTGCTCCTGAACATCCATCTTCTTCTGAATATATATGGATGTGATGGCCAGGGATGAGTGGTCCGCCTGACCTTGTACAAGAGGCAGTGCGAGATATCCTGCCATATCTGTCATGCCGGTATCTTTTAGGCTATAGAATTGTTTGTCCAGCCCCCACCCTAGTTTCTTCCTGACATAGTCGTTCCAGTATCTAGCCAAATATCTCGATATGCACTGTGTCTTCCCTGGCCGGAAGAGCCATTCATTTGTCCAGGAGAAGAGATAGTCTTCAGGATCCGCTCCGGAAAGCGGCAATTTCTTAAAGAAAGGCATAGCGGCATCTGGAATAGTTCTGACGGAATCTTTATCGTTCTTCGCTATTGTCCCAGGGACGAACACGAATTGCTTGTTCAAGTTGAGATGTTTAACCTGCAGCAACACGATTTCTTTCGGCCGCATGAAGCAGTAGTAGCACAGCAGGCATATACACAGGTAGTTATTATTCTCATTCCGCAGCAAGTCGAAAAGAGCCTTTCTATCATCTCTGGTTAAAGTAGTGCGTATTTTCTGAAGAATTTTCTTAGGATATCGTTTGAATCCCAGGAAAGGATTCCGCTTGGCATATTTGTATTCGATGAACCAGTTCCACAAAGTCTTCAATCTCCTCAGGTAGTTGTTGTATGTCTGCGGCCCGATATTGGAGAGTTTCAGAGATTCCATCATCTCTGCGGCAATATCTTCCGAGAACTGGTTTACCGGAAGTTCAGGTGTAAGATGAAAATCGGCCAGAAAATTTCTAAGAAATTTCGCCAGGCTGCGATATTCCCTCATAGAGTTTTCTTCTGAATCTTTGCCTTTGATCTTCAGGTAGTCATCTAACGCAACCGTCAGTGGCGTGAAGGTTTTTCGTTCATTTCCGGAAATCAGAGGATTCCATCCGGATTCCAGCTTATCGTTGAGCTGTCTCATCATATCACGAGCCAGCTGTCTTCGTTGGCCCTTATTCTTAATACGGTTGAATTTGATGCGGATACGCTGTAGTTCATCTGTGAGAGGGTTGACTACATAGTAGACGATGTACCACACCTTACCCTCTACTAATCTAGGAGGGTAGAATGCTGGCCTGTAAACGCTTTCCCTTTGCGTGCGTGTGAGAGGTTGGATTCTAGGCATTTTTTTTTCTTGGGCCGGAGGATCTCCAGTCCAAGAAAAAGTGTCCCGTTTCTGTCCCGTTTTATCGGGCCTGTCTTTGTAACTGCCTATATTTAATGCAATTACATTATTTTTGTGGAGGTGAGCGGAGTCGAACCGCTGTCCAACCAGACCACCAACCGGTTTTCTACGTGCGTATCTTCGGTTTGTTTTTCGTCTGAAGACTGCCCCGAAGCGGGCAATTCCGCAGCTTATCCTTTAA
>JAEEGF010187959.1_pt1 | contig 18297 bp, 14 predicted proteins | sample 9134171 | NCBI WGS metagenome assembly JAEEGF01 (sample SAMN16246542, study PRJNA631951) | gut metagenome | biome: gut microbiome; feature: rumen; material: AP-attached | host: Bos | place: Iran: Karaj | collected 2018-10
TTGATATCTCTCTTCATGAGGCCTTCGCAAAGAGCCTTGGCATTCTTAACAACGTTCTCTGCATAGGTCTTGAACTCAGGTGAAAGAGCTTCCTTGAAGCAAACAGCCTTAGCTGCAACAACGTGCTCAAGAGGGCCGCCCTGAATTCCGGGGAATACAGCCTTGTTGAACTTGTACTTGTCCTGAGCTGCCTGGTTCCAAAGGATAAGACCTCCTCTGGGCCCTCTAAGTGTCTTGTGGGTTGTTGTGGTAACAACATCAGCATATGGGAATGGACTGGGATGAACGCCTGCTGCCACAAGGCCTGCGATGTGAGCCATATCTACCATGAGAACTGCTCCACAGGCATCTGCTGCTTCTCTGAATTTCTTGAAATCTATTGTTCTGCAATAAGCTGAAGCACCGGCAATGATAAGCTTGGGCTTGTGCTCAACTGCAAGTCTGTACATCTCTTCGTAGTCAAGAACACCGTTCTCATCTACTCCGTAAGGAATTACATTATAATATGTACCTGAAATATTGGCGCTGCTGCCGTGGGTAAGATGTCCGCCCTGGTTAAGGTTCATGCCCATGATGGTATCGCCGGGCTGAAGAAGTGCGAACTGTACTGCCAGATTGGCCTGAGCTCCTGAGTGGGGCTGAACATTGGCGTAATCACAGTTAAAGAGCTTCTTGGCTCTGTCTCTTGCTATGTTCTCAACTTCATCTACTACATAGCATCCGCCATAATATCTTTTTCCGGGAAGACCCTCAGCATATTTGTTGGTAAGGGGGCTACCCATGGCAGCCATAACTGCCTTGCTGGTCCAGTTCTCTGAAGCGATAAGCTCGATGTGATCATTCTGACGTGCAACTTCCTTCTCGATAAGAGCTGCGATCTCAGGATCAACTTTTTTAAGTTCATCAATTGAATACATTTTCCATCCTCCCAAAAAAGATAATCACGATTTTTAATTTTTCAATTTAATGTGCTAAAGCAACATCCCGCTTATCGTAACACATTCCTTTCAAAAATGCTATAATGAAAAACAAAAAAAGTTGGGGAAAAATATGTATTACTGTATCGTTAATCCATCCGCCCGCTCGGGCAAGGGAAAAGAAATCTGGGAGAGTCTTGAAAAGCGCTTCATAGATAAGAAAATTGAATATAAGGTAGTTTATACCAAAGGGCCTGGCCATGCCACCAAACTGGCAACCCAGATAACAGAGAAGATATCTGATAAAAATGGTTCCGCTGAGCTTCCAATCAAGATCGTAGTCATGGGCGGCGACGGCACCCTGAACGAAGCCATCAACGGAATCAAGGACTTCGACAACACTCTGGTGGGCTATATTCCCATCGGCTCCAGCAACGATTTTTCCAGGGACCTTGATTATCCTAAGAATATCGATGAGCTTCTGGACCGCATTGTTGAGGGCAAGATCCTTAGGCACCTTGATCTTGGCAAGCTCACCTACAACGCCATGTCCAGAACCATGTCAAGGCTCCATGATGAGCATGTAATGAACACGAGACTTTTTGATGTAAGCGCCGGCATCGGCTTTGACGCAGCAGTCTGCGAAGAGGCTCTGTCCTCCGGCACCAAGAACTTCTTTAACCGCATAGGTCTTGGCAAGCTCACCTACGGAACTATCGCGGTAAAACAGGTCATAGGCGCCGAGAAGGTTCCCTGCGAAGTGATCCTGGCAGACGGAACCCATATAAGGCTTGACCATTTCAGGCTTGTAACAGCCATGATCCACCACTGCGAGGGCGGCGGCTTTAAATTTGCTCCCAAGGCAGATCTCTCCGATGGTCTTTTTGATCTTGTTGTAGTTGGGAATCTGAAGAAGCTTAAGATGTTTGCCTGTCTTCCCTTCGCCTTTGTGGGCCATCACTTCTGGATCAAGGGAATCGACCACTATCTGACAGATAAGGTAACCATCAAAACTGATAAGCCCATGTGGGTCCACACCGACGGAGAAGTATCGGTTAAGTCCGACAATATCACCCTGGAGTGCCTCCATAAGAAGCTTCAGCTTATGTGCTGAAAAATATAACATAAAAAAGCATGAGACCGAAATCTCATGCTTTTATTTTAGTTATAACGGACCGCCACACGTTCTTCTCTCTTCTTGCAATAGCTCTCCATCAGTGATGTGTGATAGAACACATAATAGAAGATGGTCGCCATAATGAAGGCTGTGATAACATCATATACAGAATGCTGCTTAACGAATACCGTTGAAAGGATAATTGAAACACCGATAATGTGTCCCACTATCTTGGCAGTTCTGTTAAATCTCCTGCTGCGCTGAATGGCTATCATGGATCCGATGGAATTATACACATGGATGCTGGGCCAAAGGTTGGCAGGTGTATCCGATGCATATATTACCTGCACCAGATGGGTGAAAATATTGTCCCTGGGCATCACAACAGGTCTTAAGTGATGCATATTGGGGAACAGTGTGGAGATGATCAAAAATATGGTCATTCCTGTAGCCAGGAAGTAGAAATTCTTGTAATAATCCTCAACCTCGAAGCTAAACATAAGAATCAAAAGCGTAACTGATACATACAAAAACCACATATAATATGGGATGATGAAGGCCTCCACAAAGGGAATGGAATCATCCAGCTTCGTATGTATTATTGCGTAGTGGGAAAACCTGTGGCGCTCAATCAAAATAAACCAGATCAGGTAGATAGGCGCATAAACAAGTACCGGGGTAAAGAGTCTCAAGAGATCCGCTCCGGTCTCCCTGTTAAGCGGCCTTCCGGCCCACTTCTCGTATAGATTTTTCATAACATATCCTCATAAAAAATAACTGCTAAAACTGCTCCTCATGTAGATTTATACATCTACAAATATAAATTCTATCACATTATCGTATTTAATTAAAGTGGAAGATCTTCTGAAGAAGTTTATAACCCGCCAGAGTTATCTTTCTTCCGCCTTTTCCGGGCAAATAAATATAGGTTCCCTCAATACTGTATCTGATCTTCATATAGAGAAGGAAGTTCTTATCCTTGATGTACTGAAGGAGCTCTTTTCTCTTAGCCAGGTTCTCGGGTGTATCCTCTGTAATAAGAAGAACCGACGAAATGGCGGTGATGATCTCCAGATAGTTGAACATGTATTTATGTCTCTCACACTGTGAGCGGATCATTCCATAGTTCTCAACATAGTAATCGATCATAAGCTTGTTAACCCTGATCTGCTGGTCGATCCTGGAGAGCATGATCTTCTGGTTAACGGACTGGTCCTCTCTTCCAATGTAGTAATAGTAGAAGTTAACATCCAGATAATACATGGTCTTAACAAAAGGAAGCGGATTGAAAACATAAATATTATCTACATAGAAGGTGTGCTCAGGGAGTCTTAAGCCGCACTGCTTAAGAAGCTTGGTCCTGTAGATAACTGAGTGCATAAGAAGATAATGTCCCTTGGGAGTTCTCTTAACATCCTTCCAGGTAAAAGTCTTCTCGATGGGGAACATGGTATTGTAACGCATTACCTTGTGTCTCTTCTCGCCAACCTTGTTATATACAAAGTTGCTGATAAGAAGATCAAGAGGTGTATCGCTGCCTGCAAACTCTGAAAGAGTGGAAAGAATCTTCCTGTACGCGATCTCTTTTACCCAGTCATCGGAATCTACAACCTTAAAATAAAGGCCTGTGGCATTCTCGATACCTGCGTTAACAGCTGAGCCATGACCACCGTTGGGCTTGTGGATAGCCTTACAGATGGTGGGATACTTCCTGGCATACTCGTCAGCGATCTCTGCAGTTCTGTCCTTGGAGCCGTCGTCCACGATAAGGATCTCGACTTCCTCCCCTCCGGGCAGAAGTGACTCGATACACTTCTCCATATATGCTTCTGAATTGTAGCAAGGTATTGCTATTGAAAGTAATTTCATTTGTTCTTAACTCCTTAATCTGCTGCTTTCAAATTTCTCTATTGCACTAAGGCAGGTCCGAAGGTCGTTGAAGCGATCGATAACATCGCCTTTTTCCACAACAACTCCCAGAGACATAGCCATAATATCTATCATCTCATTGGTTATTACAGGACGAAGCTTGGATAAAATATCGTTCTTCTCCGCTGCAAGATCCGCATCCAGGAACTTGATAACAAGTGGATCCAGATTGAGCTCACTGGCCTCCTCATCTGCGGTCTTGGACATAACCTCCGATGGGCTGTAGGGCTGTTTCCTGAAGTCCTCCCTGGCCTGTTCAAGAGAAGTCCTCTTAACCTCTGTCCGGACCTTCACATTATCATTGATATCCTTGACGGAAGCCTCCTTAACAGGAGTAACCTTCTCAAAACGATATTCCTGGGCCGCATCCGGGTACTTCACCCTGTCCACCCTGGACATAAACATATCCAGCGGTCTCACATATACCTTGTAATCCCCGTACAGAGCCTGGTAAACAACCATCTCTTCTCTGGACTCGGAATGAGTTGCCACAGTCACTATCTGATAGAGATTGCCCTTGAAATGTCTGTATATTTCCTGTGGACTTGGTCTTAATGGTCTTTCCACTTTATACCCCTCCTAAATCAATACACATTTATTTAGTATAACCTTAACTTCTATCTTTTTCAAACTGCGTTTTTACGACTGGTACATTTTATAATTACCATCTCAACGCTAATGACGTAGTCAAGCTTACCGGACTTAACGGCCTCATCATTGGAGACGCAGAGCTCCAGCGCATCCCTCAGTTCCTGATAGCTGTAGCCCCTGGCCCAGTTCTGATATTTTCCCACGATAAAGGGTGCGATCTTAAGAGAGCTGGCAATGGTTCCCTTATCTCTCCTGTTCTCCGTCATCTCCTTGACCTGAAGCATCTTGTTAAACTGGCTTGTTATAAGTGCAAGGATCTTGGCAGGGGGCTCCTTCAGGGCCAGCAGGTCGTAGTACAGATCGATGGCTCTCTTCTGATTCTTCTCTACAATGGCATCAGTCATGGCAAAAATGCGGCTGGTAAGCCAGTTGGCACATACTGCCTCGATGTCCTCCTCCGTGATCTGATTCCTGTCCATGGCATAGCACACAAGCTTTTCTATCTCAGTGCTGATATTGGACATGTCCGTTCCCACTCTCTCCAGGAAAAAAGCCGCTGCTCTTGGGGAAATGCTCTTGCCCTCCTGGGATACCTTGTTAAATATCCATCTGGTGAGCATGTCCTCATCCTGCACGTCGCAGCAAAGCTCAAAGCCCGTCTTACTTAAGGACTTGTAAATATCCTTTCTCTTATCAAGCTCCTTCTCCACAAAGATGATAATGGCGGTCTCCGCGGGGCTCTTAAGGTAATCAGCCAGCTCCGGGCATCCATTCTTGAAAAATCCGCTGTCCTCTATGAGCAGAACTCTTTTATCTGATAAAAAAGGCATTGTCTCCGCCATATCGATGATCTCCAGCGGATTGCAGGAGTCTCCCTCGTACCTTGTGAAATTCATTGAGGAAGCATCCGCGGACAGGGCCTTCAGGAGCTTGTCCCTGTTCTGATAGCGAAGATAGGCTTCCTCTCCGCAGATCAGATAGCAGGGCTTGAAGGTCCCATTCTTGATATCTTCATTAAATTGTCTCTGTTTAACCTGAAAATCTGATGTTTTAGCCGGCATTTTGTCCCTGTTTCTCGAAATGATTATAGATTGCACTGATTCCAAAGCAGAGGATTCCTGCTGCCAGGAAGCTCAGGGCTTTTGTTACTGAACTGTCAAAACTGATGTCCACAACAATAAATTTTACAACAAACAATATGGTGAGCACCAGTCCGAAAATTCTAAGGCTTTTGGCGGTATTTCTGTACCTGAAGCCGATGATAATACAGATCACGGCAAAAAGGATCATGCAAACGCTGATGATAAAATCAGGAGTGTTGTAAACGGTCAGGCTGTAGAAAAGTATCACTCCAAACTTAAGTCCTGTATAGATCATCCTGGCCTGGGTAGCGTTCTCTCCCACAGGGAAGTTAAGGCAGGCAAGGAGAACCAGCAGGCACATGTAAAAGGCCTTAAGGACACCGATCTCAGTAAAGCTCATCTGGGTCATGCAGCCCGCCATGACAGCCACATTGATCACATCCAGAGTAAGGTGAAGGAGTCTGTCGTTTTCTTTTCCCAAAGTTACGTAGAATCTTACGAACTTAAGGGTGGCATTTACAACTGCTATGACAAGGATAGCTCCGAAGAAGAAGTATTCCTTGTAATCCACCAGTGTAGTATTCTCTATAGCCAGGTAGCCAAGGCGCATGATCCACATAAGTAGCTGCAGGTAGCTGAGGATCTTAAATATGACGGAATTGTTGAATACAAATGCCTCTGCGGCAAAAGCTGCAATAGCGATTCCAATGGCCACAAATTCAAATATATTTCCGCTGTCTACGCTGACGCCAAGGACCATACAGTATACCACAATGGCCCAGCCCTGTGCCTTGAAGACCATATCTTTTCTGATCATTCCGTACACAGCGATAAGAGCAAAGCAAAGCATCAGGATTCCGTAGTCATATATGATCTGGCTGTTAATTGCTGATAAAGCCGCAGCCACAACAAAAAGAAATGCTGAAAATACCGCGTTTACTACTGCTTCGTCATTCTTAATTCCCTTGACCCTGAGTAAAATATTGGCAAGCTCCATCAAAGCTCCCAGTCCGATCAGCGTCAGCACAACGACCATAGCGGACACCTCGTTGCTAAGACCGTAGGTTATAAATGCGATCAGGAAAAAGAGCAGGTTAATTGAAGCAATGGCAAAGTGTCTTGCCCGGAACTCTTTAAGGTCCGCAAACAGGTAAATGATGTACTGGATAAGGATCACTGTCAATGTCACAGCCACAACAATATTGGTGGCAAGAAGTCCGTTGTGATCACCAATAACGGACACCTCAAATATAAGGAGGGATGCTGCATTTACAATGGTCTGAATGCTTCTTCTAATATTATTCTTCCAGAAAGCTATCTGATAAGCAGCTGCCACCACGAATAAGTAGATCAGCATAGGGATTATCAGGCTCTCTTCGGGGAGCTTAGTTGCAAACATTGAGGATACTAAATATCCAAGATTACCTATAACAAAGAACAGCCAGTCGTCTCGCTCTCTTCCAAGTAACAGGATAACTCCCGCCCAGGCCGCCAGCAGAATGTACATGATTATTGGCGAAATGGCGCCGAAGTGAACCTTGGTCACAACAATGGATAAGTAAACACAGGCGGTTCCACAGGCCAGCAGCGCTGCAAAAAAGGTGTTCTTTGGCTTCTTTTTATTAAGAACATAGCCTGTTACTGTCATGGCGATACTTGCCACAAACATAAGAACAATCTTAACTGCTTCTGTGATATAAGGCATTATCAGCCTTGCAAAAGTGATAAGTGCGATGAATACCAAAAGACTTGCAAACACACCCATGAGGATCTTGCCGATCCAGGATTCCGTGCTGGAACCGTTTTGGGACTTAACCGGTTGCTGAATATTAGACTGTATAGGTTGCGGCGAAGCAGGCTGCTGAACCTGCTGCACAGGCCTTGGTACCGACTGGCTGTAATATCCGCAGGCACGCTTCAGGTCCTGAAGTTCCTTCTCCACATCCCGGATTCCTATCGTAAGGCTGTTGGCCTGCATCTTCAGGTTAAACAGCGTTTTCTCCAGATCTTCTACTTTTTTCATACCATCCATATGATCTAAGGTCCCCTTCCTTTAAAATTCTGATCATTTTCCTAGTTATTGTAACAATCAAAGGCTCTATAAACAACCCGGGATTCATCCGAAAACCGATTCCTAACCTACCGATTCAGCAAATTTCCCTTGTCTATTTTGATAAAGGTGCTGACAGAGCATTTATTTCCTTTCGGTGTAACGGATATCGCCCCCATCTCATCAGTCCTGTAGATATCCGCCCCGGCCTCTTCAAGCCTCTCCACAAGGGCTTTATGTGGATGTCCGTAGGAGTTGTCCCTGCCGCAGCTGATAAGCGCCAGCCTGGGACTTACATAGTCCAGAAACTCCTTGTCCGTGGTGTACTCAGAGCCGTGGTGGGCAACCTTAAGAAGGGTCACATCTGTATACTTGTCTCCTGAACCCTCTATCAGTTCCCGAAGGTTCTCCTGGCCGCTTCCTTCCACGTCTCCGGTAAAGAGAGCTGTGAAGCTCCCATAGCGCATATGCAGCACTGTGGAGTACTCATTGGCTCCCTCATAGATTCTGGAACTCTCAGGATTAAGACAGGTAAAAGCAGCCTCTGTTCCCGGAATAGTAAACTCCTTCCCCGCAGTAATATAGGTCACAGGAATTCCCAGTTCTTTTGCCCTTTTCTCCACTTCAAGGTAGTTCTCTCCCTTATTCTCCTGAGCTACTCCGGGCAGCACCAGATTTCTGATACCAATGCCACCCTTACCCATATCCTCCATTACTTCCAGCAGGCCGCTGATATGGTCCATATCCTCATGGGTCATGACCGCAATATCAATAGTGCCTATTCCTTCGTACTTAAGAAAGGGAATTATAACATACTCTCCCACCTGCTTTCTGGAAGTGCTGCCTCCGTCAATCAGGATAGTTTTATCCTTCATTTCAACCACGATGGCATCTCCCTGACCGATATCAAGGGCAGTTATCTTAAGCTCAGGCCTTACCTGAAAGCACAAAAGCATCATTGAAGCCAGAATAACAGCGAATCTCAGTCCCTCATACATATAGGCCTTTTCTCCCAGAAGGCTCCTCTTCTTTTTGGTCATATGTTCCCGAAGATGCTCAGAAACCAAAGGAAACGCCATTATCACCGCTAGATACAAAGCTATCCTCAGATGATCCGTATGTCCCATATACCAGGTCTTACCGGGAATCTTCTCCGTAAAGGTACATAAATGCCTTATCATCTCAAGCATGTAATGAACCACCATCCCCGGGACAGCCCCCAGCACAGGACTTATAGCCGCAAAAATCATACATACAAGTCCCGTTATCATCAAAGGCGCCATCAAAGGAACCACCACAAGATTAAGAACAAAGCCAAGAACCGGATAGGTGTAATAGGAGGAGGCATAGACAGGTAGAGTAACCACAAATATGGAAAAAGCCGTAACAAGGCTCTCCATAATGCCTGTCACAATTCTCTGCCCCCGGGACTTCTCTCTGTCCGTCACAAAATTCATTCTCCACTTTTTTGAAATAAAAACAGGCTCCAGGGAAGGCTTCATATATGCAATTCCTATTATCGCCCCAAACGAAAAGAGAAATCCGCTGTTATAGAGATACAGTGGCTGATCAAGAAGAAGTAATATCCCCGCCAGGGCAAGAGCAGTCAGAATATCGTAGGTCCGTTGCACCACCGGCGCCAGGAGCCTTACCGCGAACATCAATATAGCCCTGAAGGCCGAGGTCCCCATTCCGCACATAAGCCCGTACAGCACCATAAAAGCTATGGAAATCGCCCCGGATATGGCTGCCTTCAGCCGAAGCCTTCTAAGAAGCTCATAAATTCCCATTCCCAACAGAGAAATGTGAAGGCCACTGACAGACAAAATATGGATAATACCGCACTTCTGGTACAGATCCTTGGTATCCCGTTCCATATAGGCCTTGTCTCCCAGAAGGATCGCCTTTAGCATGGCACTGTCCTCGGGCTCCAGAACCCTGTCCAGGGACTTTTCGAAAAACAGCCTCATCCTGCAGAGATACTCCCTTAGAACATCCATTTCTCCCGATGCCGCGGTGACACTGGCTCCTGTTAATCTGTATGAAATTTTACTGGTTGAATAATACAGCAGACTGTTGAATTCTCCCGGATTGGTGGGGGCAGCAAAGACCTTGACCTTCCCCTCTATCCTGACTTTTTCCCCGATTGAAGGGATATAGCCCTCAGAAGTATTCATATAGCACTGAACATATTTCAGATTCCCGGAGGACTCCTCCGGAGATAGATAAAAGACCGGCAAGACATTGCCCTGATAATCCTTCCTGTATTCCCGGAAGGAGACGGTCCCGCTTATGGATACACAGGAGCCGTCCAGCTCAGGGGGCATATCTGCCAAAAGATTGTCTGAAAAAAATTCAAGATACAAAAACACAGCCGCCGCAATGATCATGGTAATTAGACATAACGGCCGTCTCATAAAAATATAACTAACTCCAAAACACTTTTTTCTTAAAAAATCAGTCCACAATATCGAGATTTCTCTCGTACTGTCCCGATACAAGGAACTCCATGAAAGTAAAGGAATCCTCTCCGTTCACGGAAAATGCCACCTTGTTCACAGCAGGCAGCTCTGTAAGGGTATTGACGATGGAATATATTGCCGCATCCGGTGTCACATTCTCCACGGGATTAAGGAAACCGTTGTCAAAATCCACGTAGCATACGCCGTCCTTGACATTGACACTCTTTATCTTGGTATCCTTGGAGATGGAAGGGAACACAATATCGGTGTTAGGGCCGTTTATTATCTGCTCCACAGCCAGTCTCTCCATGGAAATATTACTGTTGTAGACTACGGATCTGTATACAGGGCTCAGCCTGTTGCCATCGGCGGTGGCGAAATAGAGCTTGAGCTGCACCTTCTCATAGGTGTTTATCTCGTTACCAACGTTATAGATAAAGGTATCTGCGGACATATTGCCCACAATATTGCCGTAGTGGTCCGTAAGAGGTGTGCCCTCAATCTGGAAAGAAACATAATCAATGCTCTCCAGCTGAGTAAAGGTGCGGACAATGGCAGCTCTGTCCAGGATCTCTATGGTCCTTCCAAGCTCCAGATAACTGGATTCAAAGTTAAGAGTAAGAACCTTATCCGTCATGGAATAGCCGATAACCTCATTGATCTCGGAAATAGGTGCCTCGTACTGAAGCCTGTCGGGTCTGGTCTTAAGAACCTCCATAAGCTCTGCTATAGCCGCACTGTTATCGCCCTCAGCAGCCTTGAGCACATAGTCGTCGGAGACAATTCCGGTCTCATCGCTGTTGACATAATATACACTGATACTGCCCTCCGGGGGTTCCTTATCCTTGCCGCAGCCGGCAAGACACAGGCACCCCCAGGTCAGGGTCAGAAGAATATTCAGTTGTTTAAAAAGCCTACGTTTTGCCTTATTCATTCCAAAGCCTTTCACTGCTGTTTCTTATTGCCTGCGCAGATCAGCGGGATCTTGACAATAAATGTTGTGCCCTTGCCGGGAGTACTCTTAAGGTCGATGGTTCCTCTGTGCATAATGACCGCATTTCTTGCGATAGAAAGTCCAAGGCCTGTGCCTCCCACCTCCCTGGACCTTGACTTGTCCACTCTGTAGAATCTCTCGTAAATATGGTCAAAGCAGTCCTCAGGAATACCTACACCGGAATCTGTAACATCGATGGAAAAAAACTGATGATCAGCGTCAATGGTAACTCTGACCCATCCGTTATCATTGTTGTATTTAATGGCATTCTCCACCAGGTTCATTATTACCAGGGAGATTTTTACCTCATCAATCTCAGCGGTAACCGCTCTCTTACTCTCAAGGGTAAGATCGATATTTCGCTGCATTGCTATAGGACGAAGTCTCTTAAGTACCGATTCTGTAAGGCTTACCACATCCACGTTGGAAACAATGAGTCCGGATGCCTTTTTATCCATCTTAACAAGGACCAGAAGGTCGTTGATGATCTTGTCCTCTCTGTCGATCTCGTGGGAAATATCATTCATGAAATCCCTGTAGAGCTCGTTGGGCACATCCTCCTGGGTAAGCAGGGAATCTGCGATAACCTTAAGAGATGTAATAGGGGTCTTAAGCTCGTGGGACACGTTGGATACAAATTCCTGTCTGGAGTCGTCCAGGGCCTTCATCCTCCTGAGAAGAGCGTTGAAGGCGTTGATGATCTGCTCTGTCTCGTAGTAGTTAGGTCCGCTGATAGGCTGGTCTGTATAGCCCGCCTTAACGTCATTGATGGCTGCTGTGATCCTGTTGAAGGGACGAAGCAGCACATTGGCAACCCAGGCCGCAAAAGCCAGGATAAAGGTAACAATGATGATCTCCAGGGTTGTCGCTCTTCTTCCAAGGATATCAAGGGTGGTCTGTATGGTATCGGTAGAAACACTGGTAAGAAGTACGCCTCTTACAACCACGCCGGTATCTCCCATATCAGATACGTCCTCCTCCCAGATAAGCTGGGATTCCATAATAGGAGTGATCATCTCAATATAGCCGTTGGAGTGGTCAAACTTGGACACTGCACCACGCTGCCCTGTCTTCAGACAGTTGACAACCTCCTGGGAAATAATGGTCTTGCCCTGGCTGATATTGTAGGTATCCTTCACAACCTTAAGATCGTCATTGATGACCATAACTCTTCCGTCGTAAAGATTAGCCAGCATATCAAGCTCGGCATTAATAACCTCCGAAGAGGTATCCTGTAAATAGTTGTAAGCAATAAGGTGATTAGCCAGAATCTTAAGCTGGGTCTGAACCTCAGTAGATTTGACATTGACGGCACGATTCTCATAACTGTCCAGAATAACTGCATGCATAACAAGACAGGAAATAAGACCTGTTGCGAAAACAATTATAAAGAATCGCACCCTAAGACTTTTTAATATATATCGGATTTTTAGATTTTTAAAAAGCTGCGCCATAGTTTCTCATTAAGCCTGGAAAAAGTATCCGCTTCCCCACTTGGTTCTTACATATCTGGGCTCGCTGGGTGTACTCTCAAGCTTCTCACGAAGTCTTCTGATATGTACGTCAACAGTTCTCTCATCACCTGGATAGTCGTTGCCCCAGATGGTGGTAAGAAGCTCTTCTCTTGAATAAACCTTGCCGGGGTTGGAAGCAAGAAGCTCTAAAAGCTCGTATTCACGGCTGGTGACATTGATCTCTCTGTCGCCAACAAAGACTCTTCTGTACTCCTCATTAAGACGAAGGTCGCCGTACTCGATATCTCCCTTGCCGGATGAAGCCTTGGTGGCTCTTCTCATGATGGCCTTGATCCTGGCCTTAACCTCAAGGATATTGAAGGGCTTGGTAATATAATCATCGGCACCGTACTCAAGGCCTAAGATCTTGTCCATGTCATCGCCCTTGGCTGTCAGCATGATAATGGGAACATTGGAAAACTCCCTGATCTGCTGGCATACTTCAAAGCCTGTAAGCCCCGGAAGCATAACGTCAAGAAGAATGATGTCATACTCTTTAGCCTTGGCCATCTCAACAGCTGTGGGGCCGTCATATGCACAGTCAACAACAATGTCATCCTGCTCAAGGCTGAACTTAATGCCCTTTACGATTACTTTTTCATCATCAACTACAAGTGCCTTTTTACTCATTTCTCCACCAATCCTGATTAAACTGTTATCTTGTCTCTTATCTTTGAAAAAAGCTTCTCCTTAATTCCGGAGATCTTCATTATATCTTCTGTTTTGGAAAAACTGCCGTTCTTCTCGCGGTATTCTATGATCCTGCCCGCCACCTTCTCGCCGATTCCGGGAAGAGTCATAAGCTGCTCCTTGGAAGCGGTATTGATATTGATAAGACCGCCCGGGCTATCTGCCTGATCCTGTGACTCAGATTCCTCAATATCATAGGTCATGGGCGCCTCAGATGCCCTCTGCCGGTCCTTATCTGCAAGAGCACCGGTCTCTTCCAGCGTTGGAATATACAGCTTCATGCCATCCTTAAGATCCGCCGCCAGATTGACATAGACGGTATCAGCGTTCGGTGAAAAGCCTCCTGCTGCCTTAACCGCATCATTGATCCTTGAGCCCGCATTAAGCTCATATACCCCCGGAGCATTCACCGCTCCGCAGACATAAACCACCATAACAACAGTCTCAGACTCAGCTGTGACTGCCGCCGGTTCCAATAAATCAGCTGAACTGACTGAGGAAGCCGCCGAAGTGGCATAATCCCCAATATAGGATGCCTCATTACTGCTCTCAAGACTCTCCACATCCCTTAGTTCAACCTCAGAGGATGCCCTGGAACAGCCTGTAAGGCATAATAATACGATACTAAACAGTATCAAAAGATTTTTTTGCATGTTTTCCTCCCATGGAGGACCCCGCCATGCTTTTTTTATTCTAATTTATTAAAAAAGATTGTGCAAGCTACTTAATCACTATCCTCGGAAAGTCCCGCTGTAATATCCACATTCTCGGGATCAGGAAGCTTCTCTGCCTCATAGGTCTCGCCGGTTATCTGAGTCATGATACTCTCTGAAACCTGCTTCAGTGTTGAATTGCAGTCCTCTCCGTTCCAGATCTTGGTAAAGGCGATCTCCAGCTCCATCCAGAGGTTGCTGGTCTCGATGGTCTTGGGCATGGGCACGGAATCATTGTAAACATCCACGAAGGTGTCGAGATTCTTGTCCCCATACTTAACGCCGTAGTGAGCTGCCACCTTGCCTGCCATGGTGTAGATATCTCCTGAGTTGTCATTGCAAAGATATCTTGCAAACTGATTGGCAGCGGTGTAATTATTGGACAAGCCGTTAACCACGATGCACTGGGTAACAGACATGGTCCTTGTGCCATAATCTGCGGTAAGTCCCGGCATATCAGCAACGGCAAATTCAAAGTCGCACTCTCCCGCAGCCTTGGCCTGGCTGATCTTGGCCAGAATATCTGTGGTAGCCACGGTAAATACGATCTTGCCGTCGATGAAGTCCTTGGTGATACTGTCGTAATCTATTTCCTTGGCATCGATAGCAAAGAACTGATTAAGCTGCTGATAGATCTTCATGCAGCTGATGGTGTCTGTGTTGTAAATATCTATCTTGGATACATCATCCCCTGCGCTGCCGCCAACATTCATATAATTACCTACAAAGAAGTAATTGTAGAAAATGTCGGTTACGTCCCACTTGAATACGGCCTCAACCTGCTCCGGAGCGTTGTAGTTCTGGGCAAATCCAAGAATATCGGAAATAGTAAGAGGAAGGGACTCGGAAACCACCTCGTCGATGACTTCCTGGTCAATGGTGCTCTCAGAAGCCGCCTCAGCGGAGCTGTCCACGGATGAGCCCTCGGAGGAAGCATTGTCAGCCTCTGCCTGGGCTGCCTCGCCCTCTGCTGCGTCCATCTCAGACTGGACCTTCTCCTTGGCCATGTCCTCAAGATATGTCTTATTGTAAATAAGTGAACTGGTTTCAAAATAGAAAGGATAAGCGATGTACTTATTCCTGTATTTAACTGAATTAACCGCCGCCAGCGGGAACATCTCCTCGTCGAGATAATCCTCTCCGCTGTCTATCTCCATGGCAAGACCTGCAAGATAGGCCTTCTCAAGGGAATCGTTGGTGGTAATGTACAGATCGGGATAATTGTCATCCTCTACGGATGCCTTGTTGATAGCCTCAAGGTATTCAAGGCCTGAAACTAAAACAGGCTCCACCCTGACGCTTTTATTGGACTCAGAAAAAGCAACAGCCTTACTCTGGAGGTACGGAGTCAGGGAATCGTCCGTATACCAGAGTCTTACTGTTGTCTTCTCCTTGGTAAAAATCGAATGATCTTCAAACACATTCTGCTCTGACCTGGCATAGACAAAAGCGCCTGCCAGTGTACAGGCTATTAGAATTATTGAATATATTCTTACTCTAAGCTTCATATACTCCCCAGACATGAATCCAGGATATCTATCATGTCATCAATGTTCTTCTTCGTTATAACAAGAGAGGGAACAAACCTGATGATCTCGCTTCCTGCGTTGATCAAAATAAGACCGTTTTCAAGAGCTTTGCCGATAACCTCTGCCACCGGCCTGTTAAATACCAGCCCCTGCATAAGACCGGCGCCGCGTCTCTCAACGATGAAATCATACTTATCCTTAAGTTCATCAAGACGCTGCTCCAAATAGGGTGCTACCTCTTTCACATTCTCTATTATATTGTCCTCATTAAATAAATCAAGAACTTTATTGATAGCTGCGCAGGCAAGGGGGTTTCCGCCGTAGGTGGTTCCGTGATCCCCCGCCACCAGTGAATTCCCGGCCACCTTCTCATTAAGAAGGAAGGCTCCAACAGGCACGCCGCAGCCCAGGGCCTTGGCAGTGGTCATGATATCAGGCTTGATGCCATACTTCTGCCATGCAAACATATAGCCGGTGCGTCCCATACCGCACTGGATCTCGTCAAGAATAAGAAGAATATCCTTCTCATCGCAGAGCTTACGTACTTTGGTCAAAAACTCCTCAGTTGCAGGGAAAATGCCGCCCTCTCCCTGAACAGTCTCCAGGATGATGGCGCAGGTCTTGTCATTAACACAGGCAAGAACGCTGTCAAAATCGTTGATGTCAGCGAACCTGATATTGCCGATCATGGGCTCAAAGGCCTCTCTGTAGTGAGGATTACCTGTAACAGACAGGGCTCCGAAGGTTCTTCCGTGGAAGGAATGGTTCATGGCGATGATCTCATGATCATTTTTGCCGTCCTTGAGATATGCGTATTTTCTGGCTGCCTTAAGGGCGCCCTCCACCGCTTCAGCTCCGCTGTTGGTAAAAAAGACTCTGTCCATGCCGGATACTGCCTTGAGCTTCTTGGCAGCCTCGATGGCAGGCACATTGTAATAGTAGTTGGAGGTATGCATAAGCTTGTCGATCTGGGCCTTAAGGGCATCATCATAGTCCTTGTAGTGATAGCCCAGGGCAAAAACAGCTATGCCGGACACAAAGTCCAGATATTTCTTACCGTCAAGGTCATAGAGGTACACGCCCTCGCCCTTGTCCAGAACTATCTGATAACGATTATAGGTATGAAGAAGTGCGCTCTCCGCATCTTCAATATATTTTTTCATCACATCGCTCATTTTTACGCCTCTTTCTTATCAGCTTCTATAGCCATATCGTCTGTGTCACCCATGAACATGGTTCCGATACCCTTGTTGGTAAAGATCTCCAGAAGAAGACAGTGGGGAATCCTTCCGTCAAGGATGTGGACCTTATTAACGCCCTCTCTGATGGCGCTGGTGCAGTTGCCTATCTTGGGAAGCATGCCTCCGCCGATGTTGCCTCCGGCGATAAGGGCATCCGCCTCAGAACAGGTCATTCTTGAGATAAAGGTGGACTTGTCGTTGATGTCCTTATAAACACCTTCAATATCTGTAAGGAATGCCAGCTTGTCCGCTCCCACAGCCTTGGCTATGGCACAGGCAGCGTCATCCGCATTGATGTTGTAGGTGTCAAAATTGTCGTCAAATCCGATGGGGGCAACAATAGGAAGATAGTCATTGTCCATAAGGTCAAATAAAACCTTGGGATCTACCTTGTCGATCTCTCCCACGAAGCCTATATCCTTGCCGTCGGAGTATTTCTTGGTAACATGCAGAAGTCCTGAGTCCTTGCCGCTGATACCGATGGCCTTAACTCCCAGCTCCTGAACCATGGTCACAAGCTGCTTATTCACACGGCCAAGAACCATCTCTGCGATCTCCATGGTCTCTGAATCTGTGACACGAAGGCCGTTTACAAACTCAGCCTCCTTGCCCACCTTGGAAACCCAGGAGCTGATGGCCTTGCCGCCGCCATGAACGATGATGGGCTTAAAACCAACCAGCTTAAGAAGTGTAACATCAGTAATAACGCTCTTTTGAAGCTCCTCGTTGCTCATGGCACTGCCGCCGTACTTAACAACGATAACTTTTCTGTTGAACTTCTGAATATAGGGCAGAGCCTCCACCAGAACCTCAGCCTTTTTTAAAACTTCCTGCATGTCCTTGTCCATTTTTCTCCTCCGGTAAAATCTGTTTATTCATGAATCAGCTGCGATAGTCAGCGTTAATCTTTACGTAATCATAGGTGAGGTCACAGCCCCAGGCTGTTGCGCTCTCTGTTCCCTCGTGCATGTCAACGAATACGGTTACAGCGTCAGCCTTCATGATCTTAAGCGCCTCGTCCTCATCAAATACAATTGGTGTGCCCTTGTCGAAGACCTTCAGCCTTCCGTTCTCACTTTCGAAAAAGAGCTCCACGTCGTTCTGATCAAAATCGGCGCCGGAGTATCCCATGGCGCAAAGGAAACGTCCGAAGTTGGCGTCGCAGCCAAAGATCGCAGCCTTGGAAAGGTTGGAACCAACGATGGCTCTTGAAAGTGTTCTTGCATCCTCCAGGCTCTTGGCATTAACTACCTTGGCCTCAAAGAGCTTGCTGGCACCCTCTCCGTCTGCAGCCATTTTCTTGGCAAGGAAGGTGCATACATATAAAAGAGCTTCCTTGAAGGCCTCATAATCTGCCCCTTCTGAGGTAATCTTCTCATTGCCGGCTTCGCCGTTGGCAAGGCAAAGCAGCGTATCGTTGGTGGAGGTGTCTCCGTCCACGTTGATCTTATTGATAGTCTGCGCCACT
>JAEEGF010989836.1_pt1 | contig 18296 bp, 11 predicted proteins | sample 9134171 | NCBI WGS metagenome assembly JAEEGF01 (sample SAMN16246542, study PRJNA631951) | gut metagenome | biome: gut microbiome; feature: rumen; material: AP-attached | host: Bos | place: Iran: Karaj | collected 2018-10
CAACTCCTGCTGATTTGCTGAGCATGTTCAGCGGAGGAACCGGCAATAAAACAGATCAGCTTCTGCTGGTGGAATTTTTAACTTCCATAGATATGCTGAATAAACTTGATTCGGAACTTGATCTCAGAAGTCATTACAGTTCTGAAAATATTGATTTGATATCAAGATTATGGAAAAAGGATATTTCGATAGAGTGGTTTTACAGATATTACCTTAACCGCATAAATGTAACCTATGATGATTTCAGCGGTGTCGTGAAGATCAGTGCTCAGGCTTTTGATCCGGATATGGCGGAAAAAATAACATCATTGCTTGTTCAGAACGGCGAAGAATTCATGAACAGTCTCAGTCATAAAATTGCAGATGAACAGGTGGCATTTCTTTCTGAACAGGTTGCCCTGGCAAAGAAAGATCTTTTGGATGCAAATGAAAAACTTCTGAATTTTCAGAACAGAAAAAATATGGTTTCTCCGAAAGCCGAAGTTGAAAATCATCAGGAACTGATAGCAGGTCTTGAAAAACAGAAAAGTGATTTGCTGGTCAAGTTGTCTGCTCTTCCTGTTAATCTTGGAAACAACAACCAGATTAAGCAGACAATGCTCGCAAATATTAAGGCCATAGATGAGCAGATTCAGTTGTTAAGGAAAACTGTAACCAATGCCAATGACAGGGTAAATGCTTTGAATGAACTGGCTCATGAGGAAAATTTATTGAAACTTGATGTTGAGTTTAAAAAGGAAATTTACGCATCAACGTTGTCAGGTTTGGCAAAAGGCAAATTGTCTGCAGCAAGAATGATTAAAAATGTTGGTATTTTGCAGTCTCCTTCAAAACCTCAGTATGCAATCAAACCAGAGCGGTTGTATTGTATTAGTGCAACATTGGTGGTAATGCTTCTTGTTCTAGGAATGCTTCAGTTATTAAAAGCTGTGATTTTGGATCATGTGGATTAATTGATTAGGATTTTTAGGTATGTTTTATGTTAAAAATTTACATGCATTGCGTGATAAACAGTCTATAGAGTTCGTTAATAATGAATCAAATAAAAGTATCACTGTTTCAGTGTTGTTAGAATTTATTAATACAGATCAACGCAAATATCCAGCCTTAATTTCTTTCGAATTTTATGATTCTAATGCCGAACGTTTAGAAGATATTTCTGATTTATCGTATTCAAAAGAGTATGGTTATTATAAATATATTGCATCAGTGGGGTATATTGGAAAATATGATTTTACAGAGGTGATAAATTTACCTCGCCAAACAAAAGTAGTAACTTGTAAACTATATGGACTATATTGTGAAAATTTAAAAATTCTTGATCATTTAAAAATTTTTACGGTTGATGATTTTGAATTAACAGATACCTCAAATTTTTATTATTCTCCTGATTTTATTCAAAATTTTTATAGTAGGAGAAAAATGATTGAGTTTAAATCTAAACTTAACGTATTGTTATTGGGAAATATTCTTAATAATATTAGTTGGCCAGGAATTAATATTCAAAGAATTAGAAATAAATTCAGTTTGCTACTTTCTAAAATTAAAAAGTTCAATTTATTAATTCTTACCAATGATTGTTGCAAATATAACTGTATGCTTTCTGTTAGAGTTATAGTTAATTACCTAAAGAAAAAAAAATTAAATGTTGTCTTTTGGGATTTGAATAATGATGTTGAAGGTATCTATGACGAAGTTTCTAATTTGGTAGATGCTGTTTTTTGTTCAAATTATGATAAGGTTTCACTATATAAAAATTATAATAAAAATTCATTCTTTTTACCGAATTTTATTTCAAAAGAAAGTTTGAGTACTTCGAGTCTAATTTACAAAAATAAGTTACATCCTTGCTTAGATTTTGATGATGTTTTAGATTCTGCTCTATGTTTTGAAATTCCTTTCCAATTAGAAAAACAATATAACAGAATTGTAAAAATTCTATTTGGTGATTTTATCCAAAATGAAAAAAAAATAGATTTTAACTACAAAATATCTCAACAACTATATAGGAAAGTATTACATGAGCACTGTTTTATTGATAGGTTGAATTTTATTGCTAATAAAGTAAATATGCAACCTTTTTGGGAAGAACCATTAGTTGTTATATTAGCTGTACCCAAGAATAAATTAGATTTAAGGATTCTTTTAGAACATATTAAACGTCAGAATTACATTAAATGTATTCCATATATTTATACTAGATCAGAAAAACTTGCGTCTTATGCTAAGTCTTTCACAAATGGAATTTATCGGATAATTTCATCTATTGATATTCTAAAGAGCGATTATGGTGATAAGAATAATGTTTTCATATGTCATATGGATTCAACTCACTATTATGGATCATATTATGTAAATGATTTGGTATTAGGTCATAAAATAAGCCTATATAACATCATAGTTCCGTCTCATTATTATCTTTACGAAAATCATACTGTTTTATACAAATGCGAAACTCCTGATTATTCGATATGCAATCATTTTGAAATATTTAAATCTCTAATTAGTTTAAATATTTTTGAAAGCTTTTTTACAAAATATGAAAAAAAGAATAATTATTGTTTTAATGCAAAGTGTTTTTCAACTTCAACGCCTTCGTTTATTGAAAATGGCAGTGATTTATCGTTAAGTGAGTGTATACATTTAGCAGAAAATTATAACGTTTTTGATGAGGGAGTGAATTTGGCTGATATTGGCGAACAAAATGGATATATCAAACCAAGAAATCTTAGCAAGAGTACTGAATTCTCTCTGTTTGGTGATCAATTGTTCCAAAAATTTGCGAAAAATACTGATTCTGTATTTTTTGATTTGAATAAACACACGTTAAATATTCAATCTTTTTATAAGAATGATGCTGACTATAAATATTTTTATGCAAAAAATATGTGGGAAATTAAGGATTTGAGTAACATTAATGACGCTGTAATTGAATATGAGGGAGAAGGAGATTTAAAAGTTTTTTTTGTTCTTGTTTATCTAGATAGTAATAATCAAAAGATTAGTCATAATATATTAGATATTGATGTTATGTCTCGATGTTATTTACCTCCTAAAACTTCCAAAATTAAATTGGGTTTGAAAATTCAAGGCCGAGGTAATAAGCAAATTAAATCAATCAAAATTGTTAAAAGTGCTGTATGCTTACCATTTTTTAGTTCTAAGACTTTATTTGTTTCTAAATATTATGCGTCATATTCAGATTTATATAAAAATGGCTTCATTCATCAGCGTTTAAAAGAATATAAGCGATTAGGATTGAAATTTGATTTTTTCGAATATTGCGGTGAATCAGAATTAAAGTATAGGGAATTTGATGGAATAAATATAATTACCGGTAATTTAGCTACACTCAGTCTCATTCTTAATTGTGGATATATTCGGAATGTTTGTGTTCATTTCCCTTATCCTGATTTGTTGTCTATATTAGTTCCTTATCTAAATAAAATTAATCTTGTATGTTGGTTTCATGGAACAGAAATTGATTCTTGGCAAGATCGTCAGTGTGAGTTTATAGGCAAAACTGAAGAACAAATAAAAAAAATTAAAAATGTCAGAGATAATCGACAAAATTTTTATCGCGGCTTTTTACCTAATCATGAATTCATTAATTATATTTTTGTTTCAAAAGACTTTAAGAATCGAACTATTGCTAATTTATCGATATCGCCTCAATCTAATTTTTTTGTGATTCATAATTATATAAATTCAAAAATTTTTATTTATAAAAAAAGAAATCGTGAACAACTTTTTAAAGTATTAGTAATCAGACCATTTAGTTCACCACGTTATGCAAATGACGTTGTTAGAGATGCTATCCTAGCTTTAAGTACTCACAAATGTTTTAAACAGTTCCATTTTGAAATTTATGGTGACGGAATATTATTTGATGAGTGTACTAATTCTATTAAGGAGTTTGAAAATGTTGTATTACATAAGAATTTTGTTCCGCAAACTGAAATTGCACATTTGCATAAAAAATTTGGAGTAATGTTGGTACCAACCCGTGGAGATACCCAAGGGGTAACAAGAGATGAGGCTATGAGTTCAGGCTTAATTGTAATTACAACCAATGTGCAAGCAATACCTGAATTTACGGATGATAGTTGTGCTGTAGTTGTACCAGAGGATGACTATAAAGCTATAGCTAGTAAGTTAATTGATATATCATTTAACTATGAAAAATATCTTTTAATATCAGCTAATTCTAATAAAAAAGTACAAAAATTATGTAATTTTAATTCCACTATTTTAAGGGAATATTCATTAATAACTACACATTTAAGGGAGATTAGTAGTTCTATTCAATTTTCGGAAATTGATGTTATTGTTTATTGTGATGTAAACCCAAATATTTTTGATGGATCATCTGTGTGGCTTCATTCAGTAGCAACTATAATATCAAAAGAATTTAAAACGTTGGTTTTGGTTAAAAATAATTTAAATACTGATAAGAATGTTATTAAAGGGTTAGATACATCTGAAAATCTCATTGTTTTAGAACCGAAAAATTTTGGTTTACACGATAATCTTGATAAGGAACAGGTAGTTGAAGTTCTTTCTTTTTTGGAAAATAAATGTGTTAATGTGTTATCTCTTGTAATTAGAGGATATGAAATAGCGTACAAACTCGCTAAAAATCAAAGATTTAAAAATAAAATGTATTCTTATTTTTCTGCTTTTTATAAACCTGGTGATTCTACAGGTTTTTATATCCCATCTGAAAAATATGAATTAATTAATACTTTGTTTTCCTACAGTAAAAAAATATTGTTTCAGACAAAATTTATTGCAGAAGAGTTTTTAAAATTTTATCAAGGACAACTTAATTACTCTATTCTACCTCCTGGTGTTCCAGATGATTTGATTGAATATCTTCATTGTGAAGTAGTAGAGCAAAATTACATTAATATTGGTTATGCTGGTAAATTTTATCCTAATTGGGGCGTAGAGGAATTAGTTGATTGGTCACAATTTTTGATAAACAAGGGATTAAAAATTAAGGTTCACTTAGTGATTTCTAAATATTTTAATTCGCCCGAGTATAAAAAATCTATTCAAAAATATCTTAAACAACCTTTTGTTGTCCTATACGAAGGTAAAGATAGGTATGATTCATTAAGTATTATGAAATCAATGGATTTCGTTTGGTGTTGGCGACCTAAGTGGTTCGAATTTACAACATTAGAATATTCAATGAAATTAATAGAAAACCTCTATTGCGAAAATATTTGCTTGATGCAACCTTCAAAGGTAAATATCGATTTGGTAGGTAAAAATTATGATTATTTCATTCAGTCAAAATCTGATTTTTTTAATGTTTTGAAAGTATACCAAAAAACAAACAATAATAAAAAAATATTTAGTAGTATCTCACTGAACCGTTTTGTTCTATCTAATATAAATATTATCTGACAAATATTGAGGGCAGAATCAAGGTGAAAAATGATGAATTTGGAGGGGCCCAGGGGGTGTCAGAAGGAGAAGAATGAGTGATCTGAATGAAGTAGATCAGATGATCTGCTCAAAGTAGAAAACTGATCTGCCGAAAAAAGAATAACTGATCTCGGAAGATGATAATTTGCAGGATAAAATGCGCGTTGAACTTTAAGACATTAATATCGGCTGTGAAAATCGAAAAGGTGCAAAGCCTAGATTGATGAAAAATATGCAGTTGGATGATGCATTCAAGACTTCCGGAAATGACGAAGTTTTGCGGTACACTCAAAAGTAGTTCTGACGAAATTCTGAATTACTACGATAACAAATATACACACGCTACTCTTGAAGGCATAAATAGCATCATTATTCAAAACATTAAGCGTAGAGCAACAGTTTTTCGAAATGAGGAATATTTCAAGACTATGAGCTATTTGGTATGTGGAGAACTATACTATGACGCGTTATAAAGACTTATGCAGAGATTAAAAAGATCGCTGTTTTAATGAGTGAAGAAAAGCGGGTGTAAACACTATATATGGAAAATCTTCACATTAAACATCGAAAGATCACATATATGATAAGGAGGTTTGGTTTGATATATAAATTTTATTTATGGTAATGATTCTAAATTAGAAAAATGGATTGGTTCTTATAAAATTATGATAGCATTCTTAATTTTTTGCAAAACTATACAACTTTGAATATGTTGCAAAAAATATTTGATTAATTAAATATTTGGAGAAATTATGAAGAGAGAAGAAAAATTGAAAAAATCTAAGAGTTACATTTCTGAATTAAGAAGTTCAAACCATATTAATGATGGAAGATTAATTTGTATTGTTTCTGAATCTGGGGAAGAAACATATGTTACGCCGAAGCAAGTTCCTAATTTATTGATAGTTAGTAAAGCTAAAAATTATCTTATAAAAATATATAAACCATTTAAATTTAGAAAAAGAATTACAATGTCTGTAGGGGAAGGATGCTTTGTTTCTTTAGGAACAAATTTTGTTTGCAGGCATGATGTTTTTTTTAACATTATAGGTCGCAATACATCAGTTGTTTTTGGAAAGGATTGTAATGTTGCTAATTTAACATTAGTGGGGGGCGACGATTCCAATAATTCGCTTTTGGTTGGTGATGATTTTATAAGTGCAGTAGATTTGAGAATTAAATTAAATGATGGACATATAATTTACGATAATCAATCAAGACTTTGTCTTAATAGAACTCAATTTGGTGTTGTTATAGGCGATCATGTATGGTGTGGCGAGGATGTTTTGATAATGAAAGATGCATATATTCCAAATAATTGTGTTATAGGTGCTAGATCGTTGATAACAAAAAAAGATTTTGAACCCTATTCAATAATTGCTGGTCACCCTGCCCAAACATTAAAAACAGGAATTAATTGGAATATAAAAAATTACTCCAATATGAATGAATCAGATGATATCTTGAGAGTAATAGAATGATTGTTGAAGTATATTTATGTGCTTCTAGGTTAGGTATATAGAGGTATACGTTTATTGGCAATTTTGCAAATTGGTATGAATTTTTGCGATCTAAAGTATATTGATAATTCAAAAATAAATTTTAAAACAGTAAGTAAACATAAATTCAATGTATTGGAAATTAAATATATTGATAATGGAATTTATTGCTTTGAATTTAATAATAAATTCCTTTTAAGTGAAATTATTACCCAAAGCTCATTAGGTTTAGAATTACGATTTTATTTTGGATTGCAAATTCCACATAAGTTTAAACTTTTTGACAATAGGTGTAATTCACTGAATAATTTTTTTCAATATGCAAAGCTTTGTTTGAATTTATATTCTGTAGCTGGTATCTGTCTGGGGCAACTATTTGTCCGTCCTAATTCAAATAATTTGATATCTTCTGCTTGCATTGAAAAAAATCTCTCTAAGGGTGCTACATTTTCAGATGTTAGTTATCTAAAGATATCTGTTATGTTATTGGAACAATGTCATTTTTATTTAACAATGTTTTCATTTGTTTTTGTAGATTCAATGTCTACTCATATTATCCATGAGCAATTACTGAATATAGATTTGCGATTTAAAGTTATTAATTTAAAAAAGAAAAAATGGAGTTCTGAATTTTTTTCCGAGTTTTTATGTACAAGAAAAAATTAAATTCTCAAACATCAGTGGATTACCAAACGAAGTGAATTTAGGCATATACGGTACAACAAATACAAACATCTTTATAACAAATTTAATAATTGTTTTTTATGATGAATTGTTTTGTAATCAAGTGAGTAGGTTATTATGAAGTTTAATGATAATTCTAGAATGAGTTTTATTAAAAAAAACTGGGTTGATTATCATGATTTTGGGGTGTATACAAAATTTGATGAGAAACTTGTTAAAAATAGTTTGAATGAATATGAAAAAAGAGTCGATATCGAATACGAAATTGGTGATGATAATGCTAAATATTTTCATTTAAGGAAAATGTATTCTTTAGATGTTTGTGATGTTAGCCGTGGCGGTGGATTACCATTATTTATTTCATATTATGAAAGGAAAGTAAATCAACCTACTTTATTTGGCATTTATTATTATAATGAAATAGGTGAAAGAATTTCTAGTAATGTGTTGACACCAAATAAAAACTATTTTTTAGATGTACCCAAAAATGCTGTAAAGGTATCTTTTTCAATTCGTCTGCATGGTAAAGGAGATGGTTGTTTTTATTGTATCTTATTTAGTTTTTATGATTACACATCGACCCACATATTTAAATTATCTGAACAATATCAATGCCGAATGAAGATCGACAATATTTCTTCTGTAAAAAATGGAATAATTGTTTTTATGCCTAGTGCATATACACTTAGAAAATTTGGTATATTAAATTTCCCGGTTTATCCTCGTATTTCTTGGGCAAAAGATTTGCTTAATTATTGTGTAGTTGTTATTGCTGACCCTGTTTCTGATCTGAGTCTTAATGTAAGTAATTCATCCTATTTTCTAGATAAAAGCGGTGACAGTTGGTTATTGCAGATTGCTGAATATTTAAAAGGATATTTTGAATCTGGAAGTAAATTTTACGTATATGGATCTTCTATGGGAGGATATTGTGCTATTTTATTGTCAATTTTTTTAAATGCAGATTATTGTATTGCAGAATGCCCTATTTCAAATTTAGAAAATTCTCTATTTTCTAAAAATCGTGTTAGCCGCCTTGAAGATAAAAAATTTTACTACTTACATATTTCACAATTTTTTAATAAATTTTATAAAAATAGCCATACAAAGATGCTAATTCATTATTATAGTAATGACAGTGAATTAAAAAACTTTATGAATGAGTACTCTCTCATTAATAAAAATGTTCTTGAAACTATGCAAATTAAAATTGAAATTGAGAACATAAATGAAAATGGAAAAGTTAAGGGACATGATCCAATACCTAAAGATGAAGCAATAAATAAAATTAATTTTTGTTTTTCTGGGGAAAACTTATTGAAAAGAGAGATGCAACAGAAACATATAATATTTGATATTAGATTTTCATTTTTATTATCAAATGTTGATAGTTGCAACTTAGTCAATAGTAGCAATTATGATTTTGAAGAAAACAAATCCAAACTATTCGATGAAGCAAGACTTGAAGAATGTTTTTTTATTTTTGAAAACATAACTTTGAAATCATTAAATAATATATATACACAACGAGCTGACAAAGATAATATAGTTGTCTTTATTTTTATGTCGGAGTTGTTGCCACAAAAGTACAAAGATCGATTTGTTAGTATCCAAGAATCTTATGAATTTATTAAAATTAAGTATTATAAGGAGAGCGAAGAGTTATATCATGTTCTAACTGAATATTTAACTCATAATGTACATGTTGGTGATATGTATGCTAGCGTTCGGATGGAAGGAAACGATGCATTATCACTTGCTTGGTATAAAACTTTGTTGACTTATCTGAAACCAATTTACACTAACCATGTTGTTTCATTACATAGTGGATATACATTGTACCTTGAGAAAAAAGGTAGAGTGCATATAAAAAAAATGGACTTATCTAGATTTACTGCCACAGGATTGAGTGTTATAGGTCAAAAAGTTAGTGAAATTTATGAACCACAAAGTGTTTATGGATTAGGTGCCCATACAATTGTTGATAGAAATTCACCTTGTATTGTTGATGGATCGAAACCTTTTGTTCTTAGAACAATAAGTGGGTATAACGACACTTATTCAGTTCATCCAAGAAAGAAAATTAATCCTAAAGATAATGAATTTTTGAATGTTACTGAAAATCAGAATGTTTTAAATTTATTCGGAGTGTCTTTAAATTTAGCCAATAAAAATTTATAGACAAAAATAAGGAAATTACTTATGACCAAGATTGATGTTTTTGGAGGTTGTGTTTCAAGGGATGTTTTTAATTTTTGCCATGAGTCTAGTCTCAAGGTCGGTACTTATATTGCAAGAACTTCTCTTTTTAGCCTTTTTTATACACCGCTTGCATACGATGATGTTAATATGGATTTATCTTCCAATTTTCAGAAACGAATGGTCGAAAATGATATGTTTAAGACTACATTTTCAAAATTGAAGTTGTCTGATTCTTCGTATATTGCAGTATATTTTGGTTGATTTTGTTGGTTCAGTTCGTTTTAGATTGGCTAAGATTGGTAGTACCTATGTCACTTATAGTTCTGAATTTGCAAAAGGAACTAATAGCAAACAAATTCCCTTATTTACGATAAATAGTGATAATTCATTTGACGGTAAGGATTTATCTTTTTTTATCATGAAATTCTGTACTGAATTAAAGAAAATTTATGTTGAAAATCGAATAATTTTACATCGAGTAAGATGGTGCGATCATTACCGAAAAACGATAATTGGAGGGGAACAGATAGTTGGTTTTTCGGATCAAAAATTAGAAGAAAATAAAATCTATAATCATAGAATTATGTGCTTTGAAGATTGTTTTTTAAAATTTTGTTCAAAATCCAAAGTTTTAGATCTAAATAATTCAAATTTTGTTGCGGATGAGAAGCATGTTTGGGGTTTATCACCGATCCACTATGAAAATAGATATTACGAGACTGCTGCAAGGGAACTTGAAAATTTAATATCCGAATAGATTATGGTTTGGTGTTTTTATAGGAATGATAAATGATATATTTTGATTTTAAAGATTTACATTTTGAAACGTATAAATATGCTGATTTATTGTTCCTGCGTAATAATTTAAGACAAAATATTTTGCAGAAAACTAGTGATAAATCGAATCTCAAAGAACAACTATTTCAATTAATTAACACTAATGACGGTACTTTATTTTTAAGGTTTCAAAAAAGATTTGACCTAAATGATATTTGTTCAACGGTAGACTGTTCTGAAAACACAAGTGATTTTTTCTATAGTGGAATAGAAAATAGAAGTGAAACAACGTTTACTGATGATCGTTTTTTTGTAAATCAAAATGAACCAGTTGAACATCAATACTCTAATTGTTCTGTCAAATCAAAAGATAAAATAGATGAATCAGACTTATTTGTTTCAATGTCTGAAGTTGAGAATTCAAAAAGAACTAATGCCGAAACTTTAAATATTTGCTGTGATAAAAATTTGAATTTTAATCATCTGAAACATTCTTCAAAATTTAAATATGACTTCCCTTTATATTTCAAAATAAAATTAAATCATCTTCACAAATATAGGAATACTCATTCTGATTCGTATAACCAAAACGATATCAATATACAAAAAAAAATTCTTAATAATCATGATTGTAATTTATATCATAAGACCTATGCTGATTTTTATTTAGAATTGTACGATCATGAAGATCATTATCTTGGGCATTTATTAGTATTACCAAACATTAACATTATGGTAACTGAGGAGATAATTGCTTCTGCCGGTATTAGCATAAAGGATATTTCTTATCTCAAGTTTGCTGTTCGTATTAATGAACAGTGTAAGTTTAATCTGGATTTTTTGACTTTCTCATTTGTTGATTTTATGTCAACACATCTATTTATAGATCGTGCTAAAGGAATTAGGTACAGGCTGAAGGTAAATAATCTCAAGAAAAAAAAGAATGGAGTAATAATTTTTTTTCCAAGCTTTTATGTTCAGGAACGCGATGCTGACAGTAATGGTAGTAATGCTGTTAAATGGCCCAACTATACCAGATACACCTGGAGCAGAGATCTAGAACAATATTGTACTATTTTTGTTTCTGATCCGTTTCAATTTATTAATTCTAACACCCATAGTTCATGGTTTATCGCACCAGATGGAAATACGGTTCTTTATGAAATAGCGGAACAAATAAAAAATATACTGGGATTGTCAGATAACTGCTTAAATATTATTTTGAATAAAAGAAATAAGAAAAAAAAATTTGCTAATAATTGCGATTCGAATAATAATTCAGTGTATGGTTCTGTGCTTTTGAATAAAACTGAAACTGTATCAAATAATTTACTGTCAGAATATATTGTCAATGAAAAAAATATTTCGTTTAATTCTAATGGCTTCTCTTTAGAATGGTTGCATAAATTATCGGATAAATTGTATGCAGTAACCCGTAAACTTAGAACTGGTAAGGAAAGAAATTGCGGCCCTATTATTAATTACGGTTCTTCTATGGGCGGATATGCTGCTTTTTTATTTTCATGCTATCTTAAACCTGATTTATGTTTTGCTGAATGTCCGCAAGCTAACCTGACCAAATATAAATATTCACTTGAATACTTAAAGCAATATCCTGAAATTGACTACGAAAATGATCTGTATGACTGTTTATCATTTTCAAAAATAATCAAAAAACATAAGCCTGAATTTAAGTCGTTATTTCATTATTATGCACTGGACAAACTGCATCTCGATAATTTTAATAATGAAATTTCACAGTTGACTGATGAAGAAATAAAAAAATTTAATTACAGTTTGGTTATTGAAAATGATGTTGAGAACGGACTATCGGGTCATCAGGCAATGCCCAAGGAGAAAGTTTTGAAAATTTTTTACCAATTTTTAAAAAGATAGATTTTTTGTTACAAAGTAGAAATGTATAAGGCTGTATGAACTATACTTTCTTTTTGGATGAAAAGAATGCGGTCTCGGACCCGAAAATAAATATACGAAAAGAAATATTTATGGTGTGAAAATTATAAAAATACAAGGAAAATTCAATGGCTTCAACATTATTTTTTTTCATAATTTTATTTACAAGAGTGCCGATGACTCAAGTTAGGAAATACACATTATTAGATTTTCTTATTCGTTTTTTAATAATTGAAAGAAGGTTGACAATGCATAAATTTAATCAGGAACAACAATTTAATGTCTAGATATTTAATGCTTACAGTTGATACGGAAGCCCTGCCAAACAGGGCTCCTGATAATCATGTCGATCGACTTATGTGGGGCAGACACGAAAACGGAACCGCAGGTGTGGCTCAAATGGCTGAAATTGCCAATGAATTTGGCAGTCACATGGTTTTTTTTGTTGATTTATGCGGCGCTTATCAAAATATAGAGCAGGTTCGTGAGGTTGCTAGATGGCTTGAAAAACATGGCCAGGACGTTGAACTGCATCTTCATCCTGAATACCTTCCAAAAGAGTATTGGAATGACACTCCGTACCAATGGAAACCCAAACTGCTCAATGTCTACGAAGAAAAAAATGCAGATAAGGAATATTTTCTCATTAAAACTTTTGCCGATGATCTTTCATCAGCAATAGGAAGAAAAATAACTGCTTTCAGGGCCGGTTCATTCAGATGGAACAAAGTAACTATTGATACGCTTAAAAAACTTGATATTCCGGTGTCATTTAACAATACAAGGGCGGCAATGGCACTTAAACAGTGTCCCTATGCATCACCTATGCAACGACCGTTTAAATGGTCAAACGGAATAATTGAAGTGCCGGTAACTGAAAAGAACTTTTTTCCAAAATTCAGCGATAACTGGTGGGTCAGATTTCAGTACCCGCTGTGCAGTCTGGTCAGATACCGTTCTAGATTGTGTTCCTTTATTCCATACAGCGTCAGCGCCAGGGATGAATTTCTTGTATGTTTGATGCACTCATGGTCATTTCTTTATCGTAATTCAGATGGTTATGAAATTTACAGGGATGAACGCAGGTTAGAGGAGTTCCGCAGTATGTTAAAAAAAATGAGCCTGGATTTTGATGTTATAGATTCAAGAGAATTACTTGATTTAATAAATACTGGGAAAATAAAAATAACGCATACTGAAGATCTTAACAAGACGGTTTATGTTCCGGCCAGTTAAATGAAAAAGAATATTAAGTACCTATAACGTACTGTTGACTTAACAGGTGACAATTAAGAAATGAATAAGAATAAAAATTTATTAAAATTTTGGTTCACCAGATTTTTAAATATCCCGGCAATGCACAGATGGATTACATTTAGCAAACTTAACAAACTTGTTAAATCGTCAGCATCTGCGGCGATAAAAAATATTTTTGCACCTGAAAAACACAATTTTCTTTATGTTGCAGCCAGCTGCCTTCCTTATCATATAAGTGGCTATACCAGTCGCACACAGGAAATTCTTAAAGCACTGAGAGAACAGAATTCTCAGTTGAATTTATTTGTTTTAACCAGGACCGGATATCCCTGGGATCGCAGAGATTCTTTGGAAATTCCTCCTATGGATCAAACGTTTAATGAATTTGACGGAATTAGATATGATCATATAAGAACACCTGCCAATTCAAAATTAACTGCTCTTTATGCAGAGCAGGCCTCATTGGAAATTGAAAAATATATTGTTCAGCATAAAATTTCCTGTGTTCATGCTGCATCAAATCATGTAAATGCACTTCCTGCTTTGATTGCAGCAAAACGCCTAGGGATCCCCTTTCAGTATGAAATAAGAGGTTTGTGGGAACTTACCAGGATCTCCCGTATGCCGGAGTTTGAACAGTCCCATAATTTTAAACTGGGTCTTGATTTAGAGGCCTTCGTGGCGAAACATGCAGATCGGGTATTTGTGATATCAGAGCAGATGTCCCGTTATATTCAAAAAAACTGGCATTTGTCACCTGAAAAAATATATCTTCTTCCGAATTGTGTAAGTCGTGAAATGACAGAATTTCGAACTGATGAAAAAAACAATGCAGAAAAAAAATCTGATAATTCTTTCCCTTATAAAACTTTTACCATTGGTTATGCCGGATCACTGATTGTTTATGAAGGACTGCAGACTCTGATTAAAGCTGTTGATATTCTTGTACATCACCGTCATTTAGATATCCATTTAACTATCATCGGTGATGGAGAATATCGCCAATCCCTGGAGCAGTTGAGTGATTCGCTGAATTTAGACAGCAATATAAGTTTTTTGGGTAGGTTATCGCCTGCAGATGCCCGTTCGAAACAGGATGAATGTGATCTGATCTGTATTCCCCGTGAACCTTTTGAGGTATGCAGAATTGTTCCGCCGATAAAACTGGTTGAAGCCATGGCTCTTGGTAAGTGTGTTGTTATTCCGGATCTGCCTGTTTTTAAAGATGAAACGGGAGTTGATTTTAAAGTTGATTCTAATCCTGGTTCTCCATCCATTGAGGATTTGTCTCAGAATGGCTCCGGCTGTATATTTTTTCATTCTGGCGACGAGAACAGTCTTGCCGAGGTTCTGTTTGCGCATATGCAGAATCCGAAAGATTTAGATGCTCGCAGGGTCCAAGCCAGAGAATATGTGCTCAGACACAGACTTTGGAATATGTTTATAAATCAAATGGTAGTTCCGTATGATGGTACAACTGACGGGGAATTATAATGCTCGGAACTTTTATTAAAACGGTTAGAAATTTATATTACCATTATCCAAAGATTAATCAGGATCACGAGGGAGACGGTCCTTTTGCAAATTTAAAAATAGCCCTTGTTACCGATTATCTGACTACCGCAAGTTTATCATATGAATGCCGTATTGTTTGCCTTACCACTAGTAATTTTAAGACGGTTTTAAAAGAATGGAAGCCGGATTTTATATTTGTTGAATCGGCCTTTCATGGATATCTTTGGAGCTGGAGTTATAAAATAGCAAAAACATCTAAAATTTTTAATATTGATTATCTCAGTGATTTTAGAGCTCTGATCAACCTTGCCAGAGAATTAAAAATTCCGACCGTGTTTTGGAACAAAGATGATGGAGCCTTTTTTGATACATTCATAGATGCAGCTTCCTTGTGTGATTATATTTACACAGCAGACTCGGGTAGCATAGAAAAATATTGTACCGCACTGAATCTTCCTGTAATGAATACTCACCTTACTAAGACAAATACAGACTCTGCTGTTTTAGAACACAATACTGCTGATGAATCATGCATTAATAATTGTAATTCGGAACTACATGATAATAATGCATTCGCTACTGCGGTTAATGAGTCAAAGCGTGATATTTCTGATTTTAATGTAATTTCTTCAGCATTCGAGAAACAAAATATTGAAAAAAAATCGAATGCCGATAAAAATAATTACGGATCATCTTCTCAAGATCATCATGTGAAAATTGGGCTGCTTCGGATGGCTGTTCAGCATCGCAATCATTTTTTTAAGGGCTTTGCTTTCGAAAAAAAGTCAATGTGCTTTGTTGGTTCATACTACAGTCAGATATTGAATGAAAGAAAAATTTTTCTTAATGAGATATTTTCGGCATGTAATGAAAAAAACGTACCGGTCGATATTTATAACCGGAACAGTTTCAGACTTTCCAGAATTTTTGATTTTAATTTTCCGAAATATTCCAATCTTACAATACTGCCAAAACTGGCAAACGAGGATACAGCAGATATCTACCGTAAGTACAATGTATCTCTTAATGTTAACTCTATAACCGATTCTCCGACAATGTGCTCCCGCCGTCTGCTCGAAATACTAGCCTGCGGAGGCATCCTGGTAACCAATAACTCTCTTTCTGTTAAAGAATTGTTTAAAGATTACTGTACAGTTATCAACTGTAGTGATGAAGCATTGGAACTTTTGCCGGGTATGGTTGAACGGCCGTCTGCAGAAAATATGGATAAAGCAGAGGCAGGCAGTCGTTTCATTGCTGAAAATTTTACCTGGGAAAAACGACTGGAGCAACTGACTGTTGATTTGAAGTTGTAAATTGCCTGATTATTCATTATTGATAAATTTTTTTGGAACGACAAAAAATTGAGAGATTGAGTATAAAGAGGATTCTTTTATCTGATTTAATTGATGATAATGAAGGTTGAATTATGATTGGTGCAGTAATAATACAGTTACTATTTACTATTTTTGTAGCCTTTTTTGTGGTGTTTAACTGTTATGAAATAATTAATTCAGGTAAAAACAAAAAATACCTTAACAAAAGTTCTTATGATACGGGGAGAGATACAGATATTGCCAAGAAAACTGATGTCGGTAAGGTTGGAGCTACCACCAGTGGTATAAATAATGAAAATTTTTCGTATATTAAGAATCAGAGTTCTACTGAACATGATAAACAGGACCATCATTTAGAAACAGCAGAAAATGAGCCGTGTAAAATTCAAACTGAATATTTTCAACCTTTAGTTTCAATACTTCTGCCGGTTTGCAATGAAATTGATATGATTGAGTCACTGCTTAAAGCATTTTCCCGACTGACCTATTCTAATAGAGAAATTCTTCTGCTTGATGATTCTGATGAGAATAATGCTGTAATTGTAAAAAATCTGGTAGAGCAGTTTAATTGTTTCGCTCTTAAAAATAACGGTAGTAGTTCAACTTCCGACACGTTAAACCAAATACCCTCCGGTCTGAGTCCTATCAAATACTGCAGGAGAGATAGTCGAAAGGACTTTAAATCCGGTAATCTGCAGTTCGGACTTACTCAGTCCTCCGGCGATTTAGTTGCTGTATTTGATGCAGATTGTATACCGCAACCCGACTTTTTTGAGCGGACTGTTTCATATTTTGCAAATGAGAAACTAGGTTTTTTGCAGACTGCTATTGATTTTCGAAATCGCAAAAAAAATGTTGTTACTCAATTTCTTGATCTTGAAGTTTCTCATAAGGATGAAATGACCTCATGTTTGAGTTCAGAAAAAAAATTTGTTTCCCTTACCGGATCTTCATGTATATGGAGAAGAGATTGTCTGATGGAACTCGGAGGCTTTCATTCAGAAACTATGACTGAGGATGTAGATCTGTGTTATAGGGCTCAGATTATGGGATGGGAGTATGCCTACATTCAGAACGTTGTTTCCTCAGAACTTCTTCCGGAAAATATTTCGTCACTCAGAGTGCAGAGACACCGGTGGGCCTGCGGATTAATTAAAAATGCTTTTTTGCATACCGGTCGGGTAATTGGCAATAAAGAATTATCATATGTGCAGAAATTCAATGCTATGATGGTCATTCTGCCGAGTTTCCTTTTATTATCATTTTACATTTTGCTTATTGTATCCGCTTTTACTGTTTTTCTAACTGATCGCCTTGGGTGGTATTTTGATGTATGCTGCGTGATTTTTTTAATTAATACCATGATCTGGGGATATTGTAATGTAAGTAGTGGCAGACATAACAGTGATAGAAAAAATGCTGTGAGGCATAATGGGAATAGCTTTGTGGATTTATATCTAAATTCAGAAGTAATTCAGAAAGATCTTTCTCAGCCGTCTTCTAGTTTATCCAGTATAGGTCTGTATATCAGTTATGTGCTGTTGTTTGTACCTATGTCTCTATATTACTTCATTGCCCTAATTGATGTAGTTACAAAAAAATACATTGATTTTGTTCCTACTCCAAAAGTTGAGTCAGCTAATAATGTATTTGAATGTGGTGCGAAAGGGCAAAT
>JAEEGF011989172.1_pt1 | contig 18292 bp, 23 predicted proteins | sample 9134171 | NCBI WGS metagenome assembly JAEEGF01 (sample SAMN16246542, study PRJNA631951) | gut metagenome | biome: gut microbiome; feature: rumen; material: AP-attached | host: Bos | place: Iran: Karaj | collected 2018-10
TCTAATGATTTATCTTGTATTACCCTATCCATTTCCCCATCAACAATTAACTTACCTTCTTTAATAATTGCTATTCTATTACATAATTTTTCTGCTACATCTAATACATGTGTTGAAAAGAAGATTATCTTTCCTTCTTTAGCTTTCTCTTTTAACAATTCTTTTAAAGTAAAAGATGCTTTCGGATCTAAACCTACAAAAGGTTCATCTAATATATATAATTTAGGATTATGCATAAAAGCAGCTATTAAAACTAACTTTTGCTTCATACCATGAGAATAACTACTAACCAAATCATTTAAATCATCATATAATTCGAATTTTTTAGCATATAGATTGATATTCTTTTCTCTTTCTTTTTCAGTCATCTCGTACATATCAGCAATAAATTCCAAATATTGAATACCAGTTAAATAATTATATAGAATTGGATTATCAGGTACATAAGCCAAATTACTTTTATATTCAATTGGATCTTTTAAAATACTAACATCATCAAGAAGAATATCTCCTTCTGTTATATGATTAATACCTACAATAGATTTAATAGTAGTTGTTTTACCAGCACCATTTCTTCCTACGAAAGCATATATATCTCCTTCTCTAACATTTAGATTAAGACCATCTATAATTCTCTTACCTTTTAGGTACTCCATTCCATAATTTCTAATACTCAACACTAAAAATCACCTCTATCAAATTCTTTTTGTAATTCTATTAACTTATCTCTTATTATTCCACTCGTAAATTTCTGTTCTTTAAAATCACGTCCAAATATAAAAGAATTAAAACTAAATTTGAGTTTTTCCATCTTACCAGATTCACTTATAAAAGTCATTTTAACATTTGTTGAACTAAAGAATCTTCTTACTCTAACATATCTTATTCTTTTAAATGGTATATTATATGTTTTTTTAGGTTTATAAGGTAACATACCTAATTTAAAATAAATAAAGCTTTTCTCTCCTAAACCAAGCGCCATTTTTCTAGATAAAAATATTAAGCCTAAAATAACGTAACATAACATAGAAGTAATAACTCTCCATAATGGATAATCAAATAAAGCAAAGAAGAAAAAACTTGCTATTAAAAACGTTATAAAAATATAAATAACTACTGGACCATTCCATACCCCGTAAACAGCACTAGTAATTTTATCTTTAGATTTACTTTTTAATTGTGATATCAATCTATCATAATCATATTTCATACTACCACCATGTATATTATACCATTAAAAAACAGTATTATGAATAATACTATTTTATTTCATCAATAATTTTCGACAAACTTAAATTATCATCGTCTTCAATTACTTCAAAAGCTTTTTTACCATTATGCATTACATCAACAGGAATAACTATCTCATCACCAGAAATAATTAATAACTTTTCATCATCTACCCCAAAACATAAATAGAAATTACCTAATGTTACTTTTTCTAACATCGTTTCTTCTCTACCTATATATTTAACTTTATAGAACTTCTTAAACTTCTTATTTCTTATTGCTAATATAACAGCATATAAATGTTTACAATAATTATCTGTTTTACAACCACATTTAAATAAAATACTTCCATCCTTTAATTCCGTAATTACCACTAAATATGGTCTTCTTTCATCAACAATAGCATAATACTTATTATCTATCTTTTCTAAGAAACTAACTGCTTCACTTTGATAATACTTATTACCTACTGTAATAGCACTCATTCTAAATAATTCTTCTAAATCACCATTCATTAAATCAAACTTAATTGGTTTACGATAATTATAATTACTTTCTAAACCATCAAATTTACCAAATATCTCATTTAAGAATACTTCCATACTTCTTGGTAAATAAGAAAATATAATAGCTAATGGATCAATTAAGAATTTCCATTCCAAAGGTAAGAATCTATCAAAAACAAATTCATATACCTTATCTTTAAAATATGAAAGAATTTCTACTCTATCTCCCATTATCTTTTCATTAAAAGCATAATCACTTACATATTCTTGTTTAGTCATAAGATTAACTAATCTCAAAGAAAGAATCTTTGTAACAGTTTGAATATTAATATAATCTTCTATATGTTTCTCATCAAAAAAATTAAAATCAAACCATACTATTTTATAAACAGAATATTTAGGAACATAATCAAATCTTACATATATATTATTACCATTATAATTACTTAAGAAAATAGACATACATAATTGATGTCCCTTTTTCTTCAAATGGTTTTCAATTTTATCAAAAACACTCTTCTTTTGAAACATTTCCATCACTTCTTACTTATAAAAAATATTATACAACCAACCCATATTAACAAACATAAATAATTAATAATATAAAAATATATCTTCTTTGTTTTATGTCTAAAAATATGCATTCCTAGTATACCACCAATACTTCCACCAATAACTCCCATAAAAAGTAATACTTTTTCTGGAGTTCTCCACCAATGGTATTTAGCTTTAAACTTATCTAAAAAATACATAATAAACGTTAATAAATTAATAATAATTAAGTATATAATTAAATACTTCATAACGCTTCACCATTTTTATTATATCAAAAAAAGAGCTTATGCTCTTCTTTTCTTTCTTCTTTTTGTAGTATGACTCTTACTTAATAAATAAGTAATAACACAACTAGATAATGCTGCAAATCCAACTAATATAGATATTTTAACTGCATTACTTAAAAGATGTCTTTTATTACTAGGATTAATACTATATACTTCTCCTTTGATATTACCAATTACACCATATTGACTTAAGTGACTTGTTTCAAAAACAATATAATCACCATCTATTCTTCCATCAATATATTCTTCAATATCTCCAGAATCATTAACATATATTATCTTATAGTTCTCATATTTTTCTTTAACATCATCTAATTTAATTTTAATAGTATATTTTCCATCTTTCATAGAAACTAACTTATTACCATTATAAACAGATACATCATATAGACTTATTAAACTTTCATTAATTGAACTATCTACTTTATTAGCTATCTCATCATTAGTTAAATCTCTTTCATTTAACTGATAGCCATCATTTACATCTTTAGAAATAAGAATTACATTTTTACCTTCTAATGTACTCTCTTTCTTTGTTTCCTTAACATATTTTACTATTCCAAATCCATCTACACTTTCCATTACTAAACTTGTATCAATATGTTTTTTCATCCAAGAATCAGTAACAGGTACTGTAGTCATTTTAGAATAATCAGCTGTCTGAATTAAGACATAATCTTCTTTATTATATTTATCTGGTAAACTATTAACTATTTTAAGATTATCATAGTTCTCTTCAAATTCTTTTTCTATTCCCTCATATATTTTCTTGTTATCATTTAGAACTAATTTATCATTATATTGAAATTGATAAACACTCTCTCCGTTGATTACTTTCTTTACAAAAGAGTTTTCTTTAAACTTTAAAGAACCATTTCCTGTAATCTTAATTTTTGTATCACTCAAATGAAGCATAGATATATTAGAGTCACCATTTAACTTAAATGTAATAGATTGATCATAATTTGAAAAATAATAACCATCAAATTTATTTAAGATTATATCTTCTCCTTCACCTGAATAATATATTGAATCAGTAACTGATCCATATTCCTTACCCTTACAAATATAATTTTCTTCGTCTAAGCTTGAATATAACTTGTATGAAGCTAATACTTTGCAATCATCTATTACTAATGCTTTAGGTGAGTTAAGTCCTATAAACATCACTAATAAAAAGAAAGCCAAATATCTTTTTTTCATATATTTTTTCACTACTTTCCTTTAAAGGGAATGACTTGATTATACCATTTTAAAGTTAAAAAAAAAGAAAAATTATTCTGATATAACTTTTCTATATACCTAATTTGAGTTACTATAAGCTACCTTTAGAACCTCTTCATCCTCGAGTACTTCAGTGTTTAAATGCTGTATCTTACTCTTCATTTTAGCTATTTCTAATAATATATCATCATCTTCTGGTATAACCTCATAAACTCTTTTTCTAAAAGCTTCTAATTCTTCACCAAAAGCATCTAATTCTTCTTTAATTAAAGATCCCATAACATACTTATTCATTATATCGAATCTCTTCATTTCTAATGATTCCATTGTTCTTCTTAAATAATCCATTCCTATTTCATTTGGATTAAATAAATCCTTTGGTAACAACAAATTAATCAAATCAATCTTGCTATTAAAATTAGTTATAATGGCTAAAGCTAAATCCTTATCATCCAAATTTAACTCTTCTAATCTATCTACACAACTAACCATTTTGTCTACAACAAGACTTAATTCTTCTTCTACATTTTTATTTCCTGAAATTACCTTTTTATAAATGTTATCAGCTTCACTAACAAGTTTTAATATTTCACTTAATAATTCCATATTTCACCTAAATAAATAAAGTTACAAGGATAATAATTCCTATTAAAGCTGAAACAAATTCTAAAATATATTCTTTAATTAATTTATTCTTAGATATATCAAACCATACTTCACTATAATCATTAGGATCTACATATATTTTTTTAACATCACCAATATTTGGAGTTTTCTTTTCAACTGCATATGGATCAATAGCAGTATATCCTTTACCATCTATATCATAATCATAAACCACATTATATATTTCTTTCTTTGTATTAGGATTTTTCTTTAAATCAGATACAACTCCTTCAACAACTACTGAATACTTCTTTAAGAAATATCTTCTTGATACAAATGTTACAATAGCTGACATAATCATTAAACATACAAAACTTCCTAATAACATAAAAGTTATTGCATTACCTCTACTTAATAGCTTAGTTGAATATAAAATCAATGTTATGATTAAAACTACTGATACAGCCGTTAAATAAACACTATATCCTTCTTTTTTAATAAAAGCTATTATTCCAAACAATAAGCCAACTACACCAGCAATAGTTAAAGCTATTAACATATTATTTTTATAAACAATAAATAAAATAACTCCAACTATAAATATCAATGTTGATATCATATCTAATATTTTTTCTTTATTCATATCATTCACCAACTCTATTATATCATTTATTATCAATATCGGGAACAGGGTCATAACCATATTTACCAAATGGACGACATCTTAATAATCTTTTTATTCCTAACCAAAAACCTTTAAAACCATATCTTTCAATTGCTTGCTTCATATATTCTGAACAAGTCGGTGTATAACGGCACCAACTATGAACATGCAAAGGGGTTATTTGATATAACTCTATCATTTTTATAAATATCTTTCTCATATAAACCACCTATTGTTTAATCATCCATTCAAACAATTCCTTTTTATATACCCCATCATTAACAGAGCCATGATCATATCCAGCCATAGAATAGAATGTACAATTTCCCCCAGCATTATTAATAGCTGCACAATTACTCTTAGTATTACTGAAATTCCATTCATCACTTTCTGATGGAGTTGTATATGCTTTGGTTGGCAAATTTTTAAAATTACCAGGATTAATATTACCAGTTCCAACAACCGGTACAAATGCTGAGAACATTGAAGAATACTTATTAGCAATAAACCATGCTCCCATACCACCTCTACTAGATCCAGTTAAAATAATTTTACTACTATTACATTTATACTCAGTACATATCTTTTTAATTAATTGAACAACCGCATCCGGTCTACTACCATCTGTCCATGAAGCAATTGGTGTATATGGTTGAAGATAAATAAATGGATAATCTTCACCATAATTTTTCTTAACATACCACCAAATACCACCTTGTTTTAAAGCATCATATCTACCTACGTGACCATCACCATGTAAGTAAATAATTAATGGCATATGAGCTTTTGCATTATTTGGAATATATAAATGATATTTAACTTCTACACCATTTGCAGTATATGAGCCATCAAGTATACCTGGTTCTGCTTTAAACTCTCTTAATTTCTTAATCTCTTCTAATTCCTTATCTAATTCACTTCTTATTTTTGAATTACCAATACCAGCAATCTTTGCTTTTAATACCTTATATAAATCATCAGAATATCCACCATTTAAAGAAGCTAAATCTTTTTTTACATCTAATATATACTTTATATCATCTAATTCTTTTAAAAATCTTTTTCTAATATTAATATCACCTATTTTAGCAATAGCTGCTTTAGCATCCATATAAGCTTGTTCATCATATGAATTTAAAGCTTTATCCATTAAATCCCTAGCTCTTTTTTCATAAGCCCTCTCAATTCCTTCTAAAGTAGCATTTTTAAAACAGTTTTGAACATTATTAACATCATTACTTGCTATACCTAAAACTACATTAATAATATTAGGAGCAAGAAAAACTAATAAACCAGCAACTATCTTTTTCAAAGACGTTGAAATAAACTCTTTAAAAGAATCACTACTACCACTTGTAACAACCTTTGTAGCTGAAATAGTTACTGTAATAATTATTAGGATAGGAACAACAACTCTTATTATTTCTAAACCAATTCTAATAACTCGAAAAACTTTTAAAATATCTCCATTATCACATACATCTAATAAAAGCATATTAATCCTCCTTCCTAAACTATCATCTAAATTATAACATAAAAAAACCAACATAAGTTGGTTATCTAAAACTTCTTCCTGCTTGAGGTTGTTCATGTTCTTTAACATATTGCTCTATTATTTCACTAATTTCTTCTTCACTTATTCCAGGATGCTTCCTTTGTAAGTATTCTACATATTCTGGATTCCATTTAGATACGATATTTCCATTATCAAGTTTCATATGTAATAAAGGTGTTGGAGCTTCATTAGATCTATATACTACTGAAACGCCAGGATGAGTTCTAGCAACCTCCTGAGCATGCTCCAAATCGTCTGTTTCATAAGTTACATGTGTATCATTTTTCATAACCATTCTCCTCGTAGTTAAATTATATCATATTATTATTTTTAAAAAAAATAAAAAAGCTTTATAAATAAAGCTTTTTATATCTAAATGGTCGAGAAGACAGGATTCGAACCTGCGACCCCTAGTTCCCAAAACTAGTGCACTACCAAGCTGTGCTACTTCTCGATTAATATGGTGCGCCCAAAGGGAGTCGAACCCCTAACCTTTTGATCCGTAGTCAAATGCTCTATCCAATTGAGCTATGAGCGCATAGGCACGCGCTTTCCTAAACGCAAATTCATTATATCTTTATTTTAATGAAAATGCAAGTTTTTTTGGGCGTTTATATAAAAAAACAAGGATAACCTTGTTTTGCATTCAAGATGGTGTCCCGCTGGGGATTCGAACCCCAGACCCTTTGATTAAAAGTCAAATGCTCTACCGACTGAGCTAGCGGAACAAAAGAATGGCTGCCTTGGATGGACTCGAACCATCGGAATGTCAGAGTCAAAGTCTGATGCCTTACCACTTGGCTACAAGGCAATACAGAAATGGTGGGAGGACATGGATTTGAACCATGGAACCCGAAGGAACAGATTTACAGTCTGCCGCGTTTGACCACTTCGCTATCCTCCCAAAAAAAATGGTGCCGACTGAGGGAGTCGAACCCCCAACCTACTGATTACAAGTCAGTTGCGCTGCCAGTTACGCTAAGTCGGCACTAAATGGTGGGCGATATAGGACTCGAACCTGTGACCCCCTGCTTGTAAGGCAGGTGCTCTAACCAACTGAGCTAATCGCCCATACTAACTGTATGGTCTTTTGTCCATAAAACCCCTAGGACAAGATTAATTTTAGCAATTAAATCCAAGGTTGTCAACATTTTAATACCTTTTTTTTTAAAATGTGCTTATTTTACATCAAAATAACACGATATTTAACACATTTTCCCATATAAAACCATAATTATTAGCCGTTTTCTACTATAATTGATCTATATTTAAATCTTTTGGAACCTTTCTTAAACTGATTGGTCTATAAAAAACTTGGTCCTTATCACTATCACCAAAGTCACGACCTCCTGAAACAAAATATCCAAATGGTGTTCTATATATATTATATTCAGTTTCATTTTCTTCAGTTGTACTCATTAATTCTGAATAATGAGTAGTTCTTATAACATTAGCTACACTACCAATCCATTCATCATAGAAGAATGGTAATTGTTTTACATCTTCTGGACCAACTGGAAATAACATTATTTCAAACAAATCATCAGCACTTACTCCATCATAGTACTCAGTAGCTATCTTTAATGCACCATCTTCATCTAGTTGAAAATAATAATACATTCTAGAATCATTTTTACTTACGCAATGAAAATAATCACTTGTTTGATCATCAAATACAAATTCTTTTCTATTAAATTTTGCGATAGCATCTCTAATATTCTTTAATAGAGATTCTGGTATTTCCTTTATAAATTTTTTTAATTCTTCTCTATTTAATTTATCAGCTTTCACTATATACCATAATGCAGCATCATATCTTGGATCAAATATCATACAAAATCCCCCAAACATTTTTTTACAAAAGTTATTATATAATGACAATAATTCACATGCAATAAAAAAACGATTCAACAGAATCGTTTTTCATTTCTTAACTGGTGGCTCCAACGGGAATTGAACCAGTGACACAAGGATTTTCAGTCCTCTGCTCTACCGACTGAGCTATGGAGCCAAAAAAATGGCGGTCCGTACGGGATTCGAACCCGTGATCTTCTGCGTGACAGGCAGACGTCATAGGCCTCTAGACTAACGGACCATGGTTGCGGGAGCTGGATTTGAACCAACGACCTCCGGGTTATGAGCCCGGCGAGCTACCAGACTGCTCCATCCCGCGATAAATAACAAATGGCGGAGGAAAAGGGATTCGAACCCCTGCGCCGCTCACACGACCTTCCGGTTTTCAAGACCGGTCCCTTCAACCAGACTTGGGTATTCCTCCATTCCGCATATTTCAGCGACAAATAGATTATAGCATAATACAAAAAAGTATGTCAACTTAAAAGAATAAAAAAAATGCTTTTTACCCTTAAATATCCCATATCATATGGCTTATACTGGTTTTTTCTTTAAAAAATCTTGCAATATTACAAGAAATACGATATAATCAAGAGGTCTTAGGGAAAAAAGACGGTGCTCGCCCAAGTGGCGGAATAGGTAGACGCACAGGACTTAAAATCCTGCGAGATTTAACCCTCGTGCCGGTTCAAGTCCGGCCTTGGGCACCACTTAAATAATAACAGGTTCAAATCCTGTTTTTTTGTTTAAAAAAATGACTATTTTAAGTCATTTTTTTCTTTATACTCCTCTATCCATTTTGGAAGTTTTTCTCTTAAAGGAGTAAATCCATTTAAATCTTCTAATTCCTTTTTACCTTCTAAACGATAATCAAAGTTTTTGATAGACAATTTAACTTTTTTTCCTTCTACTTCGATTATTTTGGCTTGAATAGTTTCTCCTAATTGAATATAATCAAAAATGCTTTTAACAAAGTCATCAGACATCTCTGATATATGAACCAATCCATTATAATCACCATCTAAAGAAAGAAAAAAACCATAATTTTCAATGCCAGTTACTTTACCTTTGACTATATCGCCTTCTTTATACTTTGGCATCATTCCACCTCGAATGTATTATATCACACCAGAGTGTTTACACCAAACAATTATTATTATATAATTGTAAACAGGTGATTTTATGAGTAAAAAAGATGATAAAACAATAGCAAAAATAAATGAGCTTTTAGATACAATAAGACCTTACCTAAACATGGAGGGCGGCGACGTTGAATTTATTAAATACCAAGATAAAATAGTATATGTTAAACTAACTGGTGCCTGCGCCGGATGCATGTTTAGTGATGACACTATAAAAAACGGTTTATATGAAACAATCAAAGCTGACTTACCAGAAATTGAAGGAGTAATTAATGTAGATCTTTAATTACTTTTTTTGTGAAATAAAAAAGCCTTATTTCTAAGGCTTAATTCATATCATTTGCAGCTTGAACAACAGTAGGTACTACTGGACTTTGCATCATACCAGTTTGACTACCATTCATCATTTGCGGATTGTTTGAGAAAATGTTATTTGAAACATTTGGATTTTGAGTCATGCTTGATTGAGTCATCATAGCACCACCGTATTGAGGTGGTGGTGGTTGCATGCCACCTTGTGATGGTGGTGATTGCATTCCACCTTGTGGTGGTGTCATACCACCCATATTAAATCCTTGATTATAGCTATTATTCAATAACATCATTTGATTATTTAACATTTGTTCTTTTTGTTCAAGCATTATTTCTCTATTCTTTAATTCAATTTCTTTATTATATAAATCTCTATATACTTTTTCTTGAATTGTTTGAACAAGATTTCTAACACCTGCCATAAACATTTCTTGAGAACCCATTACTACACTATCTAATGTTGCGTTTGGATCGAAGCTTGGTGCAGCATTTTGATCTATATTAACATTCACTTGTGGTCCATTGTATTGAGATTGTTCTCCTTGAACAATTTGGCCACTTGGAACCATTTGTGCAGGATTAACAACTTGAACTTCATTACTCATTTGCGGATCCATAGGTGCAGCTGGTGGAGGAACCATACCTCCTTGATTAACAACAGGGATTTGTGATGTTTGTTGTAATACTGCATTATTTACCACATTATTGTTATTATAATCTGGTGTCATTGGAGGATTAACATCTGCCGGAGCAGCCCCTGGAACCACATTATTTGCTGTTTGATTATTTACTCCCACTTCAGAAATACCAGGAACAACTTCTTCTCCCCCACCAACAGCATTATTTGTTGGGAATATATTAGAAGGAGTTACTTGTTGTTCTGCTGGTTGTGTTGCACCTTGTACAGGAGCTGCTACAGGAGCCGCTTGATCAGCGCCTTCAACTGGTGCAGCTGGTTGAGCACCAGCTCCTTGATCACTTGCAATATCTGCAGCATTATAATTATCTATCATTTGTTTAGATGCTGAAGCACTTACTGAGATATCTCTAGAATATTGTCCAACAGCATTAATTGATTCAATTGTAGGTAAATATTGATAAGAACCAACATTACCAGAAATAATAGCTCTCATGATTGTCTTGATAGAAGACCATTCATCATCGGTAGCTATCTTCTGAAGATTGTTATCCACGATTTCACTGATATGCAAAACAGTGAGTCCATGCGGATCCACAGCGTTTTCAGTTGTAATAATATATCTTTTACCCGTTTCAGGAATCATAAACACAGAAACTACATTAGATTCTAAAGTTTCGCCTGATTCCCTCAAAATGGAGATCTTTCCTGGCATCGCAATCCCTCTCTATTCTTATCTATAATCAATTATAGCAAAATTAAAAACCTATTTCAATGATTTATTTATTAGTTCTCTTGATTTGAAACCAACGACAACCATATGCACATTCACTTTCAATATAATTTTCCAAATTTGCTATATCATTAACCTTTTTGCATTTTTTATTCTTACTATCATTGAAGCCTTTTAACCTTAATTTCCCATAAGCCCAGTCTCCAACGATGTAATCATAATCGTCGAAATAATCCGTAATCTTTTCACTTAATATTTCTTTATCTATTGCATCTTTTTCATCTTTTATTACTTCATATTCAATATCATTAATCTTTATTTTCTTCTTCATTGCTACCCACCTGCTTTTTATAATATTTTTCTATTTCATAAGGATCATATGCTAATACTAATGCTACGCTTTTTCTATAAAAGTCTTCATTTTCACAAGTAAATAATAATTCGTGAAATTCTTTTTGCTTTTCCTCATCTAAGCCTGCTAAAACAGACATATCAATCAAAAATTTTTGAACTAAATTGAAATATTTATTCTTTTTCTTAATAGTTTTTCTTTGTTGTTTTATATCTAAATTGAAAAACTTTTCATAAGCTGTTTTAAAGTTATTTAATTCTTCTTCATTAAGACCTTTAGTGGTAATTATTTCATCAAATTTATCAGGATTATTATCTAAAAAAGCTTGATTAATTTCTTCCCCATATATAATCATTAACATTCTAACAAAAGAACTATAAACACCATTATATTCTAAAGAATCCGGTCTATTTTTAGCATCATTATACATTCTAAAAGAAAAATCTAATGATTTATTGATAAAAAAACCACCTAGCATATAACCACCTACTATGTATATTATACTACATCAAGTAAAAATAATACATAAAAAAAGACTATTTAAAATAGTCCCAATCCTAAATATTTATTTGCAAGTACCACTAAACCTGCTAAAAATATTAATATTATAATTATTATCATAACATTTATGATGATCTTTCCAAATTTATTCTCTTCTCTTAAATCGCTAAAATCATCAAAATCACTTTCTTTAAACATTGTCGTTTTGCCAATAAATGACTGATCTATTGAATCAACATTGTTTTTTTGAAGTTTTAGTTCCTCATCTTTTCTTTTTAATAAAGCATCTTTAACTTCGGCTTTTAAATCCTCAGTTGGAACCTTTTCTTTTTCTTCAATATCATTTTTTTCAATACCTAATGTATCTTCATCAGAAGCGACATCATCTACTAAAGCACCCAATACTTTAGTATCTTCATCCCCTCTTAAATCACTCAATATATCTAAAGGATCCATCTCTCCAGTTACTTCTAAATTCTTTTCTCCGTCCATCAATTCTTTGGCAGTAATTGTATTAATTAAATCAGTTAATTCTTGCTCAGATTCCTGCTTAACAACCATTGATTTTTTATTTTCTTTATTATCTTTTTCTTCTTCGTCTTCTGCCTTATTTATATTAAGATCTTTTAAAATATCATATTGAGTATTTCTTATCTTTTTAAGTCTATCTTCTTCATAATCTATTTCTTTTTCTTCTTCAACTTTTTTTAAAATACTATTTATATCATATTCTCTAGTTTCATCTAACTTAATCTTTGGTAATTCAACTTCATCAGTATCACCAAAACTTTTATTACGAGGTTCTTCTTGATATTTTTCTTTTAGAATTCCTTTTATTTGATCCAAACTAATAATATCATCGTTATCCCCTATTACAGAAGCGTTACTGTTAACATCGAAACCATCAAGTTCTAAATTACTAACCTCTTTATAGAGTTCTTTATTCTTTTTTAATCTAGAAGGTATTACAACTTCTGGTTCGTCATTATAATATTTTTCCATCCTTGATTGTCTTGTTTCCATATAGACACTCCTTATCATTATAATGATATCATAATTAACATGTTTTTAAAATGTTTTGTTTGCTTTTTTACATATAGATTGTTATCATAAATACAGGAGGTATATTAATATGATTAAAGTAGATGAAACAAAATGTATTGGTTGTGGAGCTTGTGTTGCTATTGCTCCAGAAAACTTCGATTTTAATGATGCAGGTCTTTCAAAAGTAGTTGGCGAAAATGTAACAGATAGTACAAATGAAGCTGTAACTTCATGCCCAGTTGGAGCAATTTCAGTAGATGAAGCTGGTGAAGTTGGTACTCCAGCAAGTTTAGAAATTAATGGCGGAGAAATGTCAGTTCCAGCAGATCTAGATGTTAATGCTATGGAAGAAACTCCAGCTGAAGAAACAACTGAAGAACAATAAAAAAAATGAGGATTCAATCCTCATTTTTTTAATGCCTTTAATCGACTTACTTCACTATTTGAAAGCATTCGATATTCACCACTACGTAAACTTCTAACATCTAAGAAAGCTAGCCTTTCTCTATGCAATTTAGCTACCGGATGACCAATACTTTCAAATATCTTTTTAACTATATGATTTCTTCCTTCTACAATCGTTATTTCAACTTTTTGTTTTGTTTTTTCATCATTTTTACTCTTAACTTTTACTCTTTTTGGAATCACTTTAATTCCATCAATAACAACACCATTTTTTAGTTTATATATTTCATCAGTACTTAAAACACCCTCTATTACAGCCAAATAAGTCTTTTCGATATTATTAGAAGGATGCATTAATAAATTAGCTAAATCACCATCATTAGTAAGTAATAGTACACCTGTAGTATCATAATCCAATCTACCTACAGGATATATTCTTTCATTAGTATCAATGTATTCCGTAATTACTTTTCTACCTTTTTCATCCTTAGCACTACATATTACTCCTCTAGGTTTATTTATAATATAGTATTCTTTTCTTGTATCTTTTTTTAAAGTAACTCCATCAATCGTTATCGTTTCATTTCCATTTATTTTAGTACCTAACTCAGTTACCTTAATTCCATCAACAAACACTTTACCTTCGCTAATTAATTCTTCAGCTTTTCTTCTAGAACAATAACCACTATTAGCAATAACTTTTTGTAAACGTTCCATTTATTTCACCCACTTTGCTATTTTATTGCATAGAAATATATTAATACCCCACCAGCAATAAGAATTCCAATACAAATTATAATTGAACATATCTTTTTAACTTTGTTAAATGACTTAGTATTAACTATTTTTTCTTCAGCAGAAAAATCAATCACTTCTCCCTTGCCATATGTAAAAGTCCCTATTATTATAATCAAAATTAAGAATCCTGCACATATTTTTAAAGCAATATTAATATCTTTTAATAAACCTTTAAATTCAAAATAAGCTAATACAGATAACAATCCCACCAACAAAATTGAAAATATTAAATTAAATAAAACACTATATCTTTTCTTTTCAAAATTGAAACCACAACCAACACATCTTGTAGCGTCTATATCATTATATTTTGCACATTTAGGACAACTTTTCCTTTTCTTATCTAAACTAGTATGACATTTAGTACATTTCTTTGTTCCTCCCATATTCATAAATCCACATTTTGGACATTTTTCTTTCTTACTTTTAGACATTTTCATCACTCTTTTCATATGCAAAATAGCCAATATTCATATCTACTCTAGTTTCTATTCCATCTACTTTACCATCGCTCGTGTATTGCCACATATCATACTTTCCATCATATGTAACTTCCTTATAATATTGTGCATACCATAACTTATAACCATCATATTTAGTTAAATCCCATTGATTATTAACTAAAGAATGTAAGTTAGCATATAACATTCCCTGATATCCGTGTGCTCTCATATAATCTAAAAATTTAACACCATTATCATTTATTCTTTTATAGCTTACATCTTTTGCACGATGACTATCAAAAGTTTCAAAATCATAAGCGATTGGATAAGATACCTCATAATCCTTTATCAAATTAAGTACAAAAGTAGCTTCTTCTAAAACTTCTTTTTCACTTATTGCTGTTGAATAAAAATAAACTCCAACTGGAATACCTAATCTATTAGCTTCCTTTATATTATATTCATATCTTTTATCAATATTAATATCTGAATTAGATAGATTTCTAAAACCACACCTAATATAAACAAAGTCAACCTCTCCACTAGCAGCAACTTTATCCCAATCTATCTCTTTTTGCCAAGAAGAAACATCTATTCCTTTTACTTCTTTTCTAACTTCTTTCAAATTTAATTTATTATAAATATCTTTATCTTTTTCCCTTATTTCTTCCAAATAACCTTGTATTTCATCAAATTCATTCTCATACCTTGTAGAATAACCAGTATGAAAAACCCACACAAAAACACCAACTATTAGAATACTCATAATAGAAACAACCATCTTTCGATGTACTAACATATAATTTCTTATTTCATCTAATTTAGAATAATGCATATCGTGTTCTCCTTAATAAATTATATCAAATTACTAAAAATAATAATAGTGATATTAACTTTTATAAATATATATGATAAAATACCTTCATGAGAGGTGATATCATGAAACAAACAATTTTAACCGGCATACGACCTACCGGAAATTTACATTTGGGTCATTATTTTGGAGCTGGTCAAAACTGGACAAAATTACAAGATGATTATGATTTTTACCTAGAAATAGCTGATGTTCAAGCATTAACAGATAATTTTGATAATCCTGAAAAAGTAAGAAAAAATGTTTATGAATTAGCTAAAGATTTATTGGCTATTGGAATAGATCCCGAAAAAGTTCATATCTTTATTCAATCTAAGATTCCAGAGATAGCTGAATTAACTGTTTATTTCTCTAATCTAGTAACAATAGCTAGACTACATAGAAATCCTACAGTTAAATCAGAAATAGCTCAAAAAAAGGAATTATTTGGTAATGAAGGTGAATCTATTACATATGGATTCTTAGGATATCCTGTATCACAAGCAGCAGATATAACTGCTTTTGATGGAGAGTTAGTACCAGTTGGTGAAGACCAACTACCACTAATTGAACAATGTCGTGAAATAGTAAGAAAATTTAATAATATATATGGTGAAGTTTTAAAAGAACCAGAAGCTTATCTTTCTGAAACTAAACGTATCAAAGGTTTAGATGGAAACGATAAGATGGGTAAATCACTTGGAAATGCTATTTTCTTAGTAGATGATGAAGAAACTATAAAGAAAAAAATAATGGGTGCAATAACTGATCCAAATAAAATCAAAAAAGATGACCCAGCTAATCCAGATATATGTATGGTTTATTACTATCACAAACTTGTAAATAGCGAAGATAATAATAAAACAATTTGTTCTGAATGCCAAAAAGGAAGTCGTGGATGTGTTCAATGTAAAAAAGAATTAATTGAAAAAATGAATGAATTCTTAAAACCAATAAAAGAAAGAAGAAAACAATACGAAGAAAATCCTGAACTTCTTCAAAAAATCTTAGATGAAGGAACTGAAGCAGCTAGGAAAAAAGCTATAGAACAAATGAAAACAGTAAAAAAAGCTATGAAGATAGATTATTAATAATCTATCTTTTTAAATAAAAAAGAGGTTATAAACCTCTTTTTTTAACTAAAACAATTATCTTTCTTCTCAGATACTAGTTTACTAGTAAATTTACCATCTTCATATTTAAAATCATATTCTTTTAATATATCATCATTACCACTTATTACACATCTATAAAACTTTCCTGATTCACTTCCATCATAATTAAAAGAACGAATACTATTATATGATGCGACTATTTCTAAATCAGTATCATAAAATAATAAAGCATTATCTCTACCAGTTAAACTATCAGATAATTCAATAGCAATATATCCTTTTCTAGTAAAATTGATTTTTTCTAAATGATCCATAACTCCATCCGCCACATCTATTCCATTTAATGTAACTGAATTAAAAGACATAGAATCCATTTCATCTGAATCAATACTACTATCGGCTTTTTTCATAACTAGTTTATACTCTTTACCGTCATAAGTAAAAGTTTTTTCACATTCATCTCCACCGTTACAAAGGTCTTTCCTGGTATATGAAAAACTCTCATATACTTTATCATCATCTTTTTTCTTAGTATCATCTTTGTCTGCTTCTTTTTGAGCTTGTTTTTCTTTTCGAGCTTCCGCCGCATCATTATTTCTATAATTTACAAGAAGAACTCCACCACCTATAACTAATACCGATATCACAATAAATAACATCTTACCAAATGAAATTCTTTTTCCTTTTTCCATAAAAGACAACTCCTTTACTATTCTTTTTCATCTTCTTCGTTGTGTTCAATTAAGCCTACATCTACACTATTAATAGAATCAAATCTTTTAGTAATCTTCTCGGTTGTAATATTAATATCTTTAATATCTTTGTTAACTGTTTCAATACTACGAGACAACTTATCCCATCTTTCTCTATATAATCTAAATTCATTACTTAGTTTATTTAATTCAAGATGAATAATCTTCGCATATTTATCTCTTTCCATATTCTTAAGTATCATCTGAATAATTGTCAATGTACTCATCAAAGTTGTTGGACTTGTAATCCATACTCTTTTATTATATGAATACTCTAATAATTCTGGATGATATGCATTTATTTCAGCAAATATGGCTTCAGCTGGTAAAAACATTATTGCTTCATTAGCCGTTTCACCAGTTATTATGTATTTACTACTAATAGCATCAATATGTTTTTTAACATCGTTTTTAAACAACTTAGTTGCAGCTTGTCTTTCCGTTGCTGATAAACCTTTATCAGTCATCCTTTGATAATTTTCTAATGGGAACTTACTATCTATACATATTGTTCCTAATGGTTCTGGAGCATATAAGATACTATCTGCTATACTACCATTACTAAGTGTATGTTGTATTTCAAATACTTTTGTATTGTTTTCACCAAATACTGAATTCAATATGTAATTTAGATTAACTTCTCCAAAAATACCACGTGTCTTCTTATCAGTTATAACACTTTGTAAATCAACTATTTCGGAAGACAAACTATCTATCTTTTTTT
>JAEEGF011717568.1_pt1 | contig 18287 bp, 14 predicted proteins | sample 9134171 | NCBI WGS metagenome assembly JAEEGF01 (sample SAMN16246542, study PRJNA631951) | gut metagenome | biome: gut microbiome; feature: rumen; material: AP-attached | host: Bos | place: Iran: Karaj | collected 2018-10
TTTTAGTATTAAGCATCGCCTTCTTCAACAACCAGTCGGCCAAACTCGGCGACGACATGCTGGCCGTCAACATGATCCTGATGCAGTTCTTCTACATCTTCTCTTACTTCACCGACGGCTTTGCCTATGCGGGCGAAGCCTTGGTGGGGCGTTTCACAGGTGCACACGACGGCAAGCAGCTCCGCCAGACCGTCAAACTGTTGTTTCTTTGGGGCATCTTCATCGCCTTGCCTTTCACGGTGCTCTATGCGCTCTTCCCCAACTGGTTCATCGGTCTCGTTTCCGACCAACCCGGTATCATCCCCATGGCCCAGCCATACCATATCTACCTGGCCGCCATCCCGCTCATCACCTTCACCGCTTTTCTTTGGGACGGCGTCTACATCGGCGCCACGGCGGCGCATGCCATCCGCAACACCATGCTCATCTCGGCCGTCGGCGTGTTCCTGCCCGCCACCTTGCTATTAATGTCCCATTTCGGCAACCATGGTCTTTGGATAGCCTTCTTGTTGTTTATGGTTGCCCGAGGCCTTTCCATGACTTTGATGGCAAAAAAGGCAGTGTTTAGTGCAAAATAAATCCTTATTTTTGCCAAAATTTTTACTTATGGAAGAGATCTTAACATTCCTCGACGACGTCCTCCACAACAACAACCGCCCTTGGTTTCAGGAACACAAGAAACAATACCAAACGGCGCAGGCCAACTTCAACGCCTTGGCCGAGCAAATCATCTCCGGCGTGCAGAAGTTCGACGACAACTGCAAGGGCCTGACCCTAAAGGACTGCACCTATCGTTTCTACCGCGACACGCGTTTCTCGCCCGACAAACGGCCCTACAAGACCCACTTCGGTGTGTTCGTATGCCCCGAAGGCAAGAAGTCGATGCTTAGCGGCTACTACTTCCATGTGGAAGCCAAGGAGTCGGAATACCTTGGCCACAACATGCTCTGCACGGGGATGTACATGCCCGACACGGCCATGCTGAAGACCATCCGCGACGAGATCCTCTTCAACGGCGAGCCTTTGGTGGAGGCCATCGCCAAAGCCAAAGGTTTTGACTTGGACACCAGCCACGCCATGAAACGTGTGCCCAATGGCTATCCCAAAGACCATCCGCAAGCCGAGCTCTTTAAGCAACGCGACTGGCTCGTGGTGCAAGACCTCCCCGACAAGCGTCTCTCCGATCCGCACCTCGTCGACTGGGTGCTGAGTGAGTTCGAGAAGACGAAAGACTTCTGCCAATGGCTGAATAAGACCGTTCGGGGTGAATAAAAACAGTAGAGACGGTGCATGCACCGTCTCTACAAACAAAAATCCATATTTCTGTAATTCTTACGCCAGTTCAAACTGTTCCAAGAACTTCATGTCATTCTCGAAGAACAGGCGCAGGTCGTTGATACCGTATTTCAGCATGGCGATGCGCTCCACACCCATGCCGAAGGCGAAGCCGGTGTATTTTTCCGGGTCAATGCCACTGGCGATAAGGATGTTGGGGTCGCACATGCCACAGCCCAGGATCTCAACCCAACCCGTGTGCTTGCAGATGTTGCAACCCTTGCCGCCACAGATGTTGCACGAGATATCCATCTCAGCCGAGGTCTCGGTGAAGGGGAAATACGACGGACGGAAACGCACCTGAGTGCCCTCGCCAAAGAATTCCTGTACAAAGTGGTACAAGGTCTGCTTCAGATCGGCAAAGGAGACATTCTCGTCGATGTAGAGGCCCTCAATCTGATGGAAGATGCAGTGGGCACGGGCCGAGATGGCCTCATTGCGGAACACACGGCCAGGGGCAATGATGCGGATGGGCGGCTGGTGGGTCTCCATCACGCGAACCTGCACACTCGAGGTATGGGTGCGCAGCAACACATCCGAGGCCTTGTTGACATTGGGCTCCTTGCTGATGAAGAAGGTGTCCTGCATGTCGCGTGCGGGATGGTCGAGCGGGAAGTTCAAAGCCGAGAACACATGGTAGTCGTCCTCAATCTCGGGACCTTCAGCGATGGTGAAGCCGAGGTGCGAGAAGATCTCGTTGATGTCGCGGCGAACGATGGACAACGGGTGACGGGAACCCTTCATGTCAGCGGCAGGCATGCTCATGTCGAAACCAGCGTCGTTGCTGTGCTGGCTCTCAAACTTCTGCAACTGCTCATCAACTTTTTCTTGAACCGTATTCTTCAGTTCGTTGAGTTTCATGCCCATCTCCTTGCGGAGTTCGGGGGCCACATTCTTGAAGTCGGCAAACAAGGCAGGGATGATGCCTTTCTTACTCAAATAAGTGATGCGGAATTCCTCCAAAGCCTCTTTGCTCTCGGCCTGGAAACCACGCACCTGGGATAGTATCTCTTCGATTCTTTCTTTCATTGTTGTATCAGCTATAAGCTGTAAACCGTAAGCCATAAACAGCAGCAAATCAAATGCTGACTGCTTTTGGCTTATGGCTTACGACTTTATTTTTCAATCGTAACGGAAATGATCGTGACAGCCTTGACAGGCACGTCCCCGCGACCGGTCTCGACAGCAGCGATTTTGTCAACCACCTCAAGACCCTCGATGACCTCACCAAATACGGTGTACTCTCCATCTAAGTGCGGGGTGCCTCCCACGGTTTTGTAGGCCTGACGCTGGCGTGCACTGAACACTTTACCCATGCGACCTTCAAACATGTCCAAAGTGCGGTCATCATACACCTTGCCTTGCACAATATAGAACTGCGAACCGCTAGAAGCCTTTTGAGGGTTCACTTGGTCAGCCTGGCGCGCTGCAGCCAGTGCGCCTTTCTTGTGGAAGTGGTTGTCCTTGATTTCGGCAGGGACTCTATAACCTGGGTCGAGACGACCGTCTTTGTTTTGTCCACCTTGAATCATAAACTCCTTGATGACGCGATGGAACGGCGAACCGTTATACCAACCCTCGTTCACAAGTTTGATGAAATTGTCACGATGGTTAGGAGTGTCGTTATACAATTTGGCTTTGATGGTGCCCATACTGGTCTTGATGACTACGACCGTTTCTTTCTCTGTAGCTTTCTGTGCTTGGCAGGTCAAACCGACCAAGACCAAAGCAGCGATAATCAGTTTTTTCATTTTTATAGTTATTTTATTCTTTTACAATTGAATAGGTTACCTCAAGTCGCATCTTCTCGCCTTCGGTGGTTTCGGGACCACCCACAACCATACGTTGTGCGTTGAAGGAAGCACCGTTGATGCCAAAACTGAGTCCGTTATTGTCTTTCTTTCCCAAAATGACGCTTTGGAGGTATTCTGATACACGGAAAACAACACACTTTCGACTTGCATTGTAGGAACCACCGAAATAGCTATTGCCTTCATAATAGTCTGGCAAAAGGTAAGTGGTGCTATCAGCGTTGAAACCCACCAGCAAGAAATTCTTCGGGGCGGCATATACAGAGTCGAGCGTGTTTGTCGCAACAGGCAAGACGAGTTTGGCCTCGTTGACCACCAGATGACATCCCTCAAGAGTGTCCGCCCAATGACTGAGGTTAGGAAACTTAATGAAAGTCCTCACGCCGCCCATGGTCTGCAAATAGACTTGTTGCTGTCCCAGGACCGTCTGGCCATCAAGCACCTGACTTGTGAAGTCGGCATTGCCTTGTGTATAGTCGTGATCAATATGGTTGAAATAGACATCCGACGAGGTCACATAGTAGTTATAGCGCATGGACTTGTCGGGTGTGGAGGCGTCGTGGTAATATAACTGTAACAGTGTGTACTCATTGTTGGTCAAGTTAATGTAGCTAATGGAACCATTTTGGTCCACAGGACTGCAAGTCACATAGAGACCAGGGAACTGAGCCTTAAAAAGGTCGGGCAGTGAAAACACAGTCGTGTCAAGCGTCAAGAGTTGGTTGCCCAACTCTTGGCTCAATGGGATACGCAGGATAGGTTGAGCCAAGGTGTCGGTGCCTATGACATTGACCTTGGTACGAGGGTGCGGACGGAACTGATAGCCGTTGGCGTGGTCTATCGCATGAGTGGCCACAACGCTATGGTTATAGTAACTCTCAGAAGACGAGAGCGAGTCTGCCAACTCGTAGACATGAACGGTCTGAAGCGCCGAAGTGTCGCCATAGCAACCTGTAAGGCTGAGTTGCAGCACGAGGGAGTCCAATACAGGATTAGCGCCAAACGACTGACCTGCTACCGAAAAGCGGAACTGCGTGAAGAAACCCGCCTCTGAGTTGCCGAAAATAGGGTCTTTCATTGCACCTAACAAAGCGACGCTTGGTTTGGTCGTGTTGACCGAATCAAGATACGAGTGGCAAATGATGGCCACGGTGTCCGTATGGTAGATATCAATGTATTCGCTCTCTCCAATGAGGTTGTTGCCGATGGTGTTGGGCGACTTCTTGCACGATGCGAAAGCCAATAACAAAGTGCCAATCATTAAGGCCATACAAGTCAAAGCCGTTGAATGACGTGTTTTCATCAGAATCAAAATGTTTTGTTCGGTGACTGATAACTCAAAAAAGCCTTTCTTATTGTTTTTCGAGGATGGAATCATAGAACTCGTTGCAGGCCTGCGCATAGTGCACCTGGTCTTGATACGAGAGGAAAGGTTTCTTGGAAGCGACCAAATACTCCTCGATTTCAGGGTTAAGACGGTTGGTGCTCACCACGATGCCGTCGGAATAGTCGATGGCAGCCTTCATCAGGTTGACGTAATTGGCCTCCTTGAAATACTTGAGGTCTTTGGCGTTCATGCCCGGCAGCTTCATCTTCTTTTCGAAACCGGCCTTAAAGCTCTCTTCGAATTCGTCGTCATAAATGGAGTAGATGATCTTCGATTCGTTGAAGAGCGGGTTGTCGCGCACGTTCATGGCGCGTTTGATGTAAACCGGCATCAAAGCAGAGATCCAGCCGTGACAATGGATGATATCAGGCGACCAGTTGAGTTTCTTTACCGTCTCGATGACGCCACGGGTAAAGAACACACAGCGACTGTCGTTGTCTTCACAAAAAGCACCATTCTCGTCATACATCAGGTATTTCTTCTTCGTAAAGAAGTCATCGTTGTCGATGAAATAAATCTGCATCCTCGCCTTTTGGATGGAAGCCACCTTGATAATCAAAGGATGGTCGGTGTCATTGATGATGAGGTTCATGCCCGAGAGGCGAATCACCTCGTGGAGTTGGTTCCTCCTTTCGTTGATGACGCCATAACGAGGCATGAAGATGCGGATCTCTTTACCGCTTTCTTGAGTGGCCTGAGGCAGGTAACGCCCGACGAGACTCATCGGGGTTTCCGGCAAGTAGGGGGCGATTTCCTGATGGACGAATAGTACTCTTGTCTTGCTTGTCATGGGCTGTTTGTCTTGCTTAGAAACTACAAAATTACGCATTTTTTTTGAAATAACGCAAGAAAAAATTCAAATTAATTGATTTACAATTTCTTGACAATGACTTGTGACTATGACCATGACCGCTCTATCTCAATATAAATGCGGTCATGGTCATAGTCATTAGTCATAGTCCCAACAATTCAACAGCCAACAATTCAACAATCAACAATAATCCTTACCTTTGCCGAATCAAATGCTGCCTGCCATGGAACACGAACATTTTGAGAATCAAGAACATGAATGGGAATCCAACCTTAGAGTGACCGAAGGCGTAGAAGGTCCCATACAAGTCAACCCGAACGCTTTAGAACGTCTGAAACGCAACCAACAGCAGTTGATGCCTTTGGATTGGTATGTCGACGGCATCCTCAAGGGCGACCGCGTTGCGCTCAGCAAGGCCATCACCTTGGTGGAGAGCGCCCTGCCCAAACATCAAGACTTGGCGCAACAGATTATAGCGACCTGTCTACCGCATGCGGGAAAAGCGTTGCGACTGGGCATCACGGGCGTGCCAGGTGCGGGCAAGAGTACCTTCATTGAGGCGTTGGGCGTGCATCTCTGCAACAAAGGGCAGAAACTGGCGGTTCTCGCTATTGACCCGTCGAGCCAACGTTCCAAAGGCAGCATCTTGGGCGACAAGACTCGCATGGAGACGCTCTCCGTGCATCCCAATGCCTACATCCGTCCTTCGGCTTCAGCAGGCACTTTGGGCGGCGTGGCAAGAAAGACGCGTGAGACAATCATCCTTTGTGAAGCAGCGGGATATGATACAATTTTCGTGGAGACGGTGGGCGTAGGCCAGTCCGAGACAGCAGTGCATTCCATGGTCGATTTCTTCCTCCTTATATTAATCAGCGGTGCCGGTGACGAACTGCAAGGCATCAAGCGCGGCATCATGGAGATGGCCGACGGCATCGCCGTGAACAAGGCCGATGGCGACAATGTGATGCGCGCCAATCGTGCCGCTGCCGAATGCCGCAACGCACTGCACCTCTTCCCTTTGCCCGAATCGGGACAGGAGACCAAGGTGCTGACCTGCTCCGCCTTGACGGGTTTCCAAATTGACGAGGTGTGGCAGATGGTCGCCGACCACGTGCAAGCCATCCGCGACAACGGCTACCTTTATAAGAAACGCGCCCAACAAGACGTGCAAATGATGTACGACTCGATGGACAGCGCCTTGAAAAACGATTTCTACCAGAACCAACTCGTTGCCGACCTGCTACCTTTGGTCGAAAACGACGTGCGCGGCCAAAGGATGAGCGCATATATTGGGGCGCAGAAGTTGCTGGATGCTTATTTTAATATGCTGAAGAGATAAAGTATAATGATGCTTATTCAAGGTGTCATCTTTTTTACATCTTTACCATTTCACCTTGCGTATAAGTGATTTTTTGGGTTGTATCGCAACCTATTTTATAAAGAAATTCCTTTACTTGCGGACATAATTCTCGAATATTTGATTCTCCTGAAACCGTTTTTACAGCAACAGTGTAGACATATAATGGAATAGTTACCGTGTCTTGAGTTTGGGCATCATAAACCACAGGAGTCAGGGGAATACTAGGGATTCCTTTTTCATTTTGATAATTATATAGTTCGTTGCCCAAAAGAATATGTTTTGACTTTCCTTGAGCACCGGTATCATAAAAAGATAGAGTAAAGACATTTCGCCCTTTTTTCTTTAAACTATTTAAACTATCAAGATCATAATTACAATTTAATAGAACTTGATGATAAGCGTTATATGTTCCACTATGATCCGATGTAGTATGGACCGCATAAGACGGATCGTCCAATAGTTCCCGTAATTCTTCTAGACAAATGCTTTTCCCTTTAAAATCACCTTTGATTTGAACCATCAATGGTATTTCTCCCACTTGATACTCTACTATAGTACTACTCTTTAACAAAGCAACATGAAGCGAATCGTCAAGTTTCTCTGCCGAGAGGACTATGGGCCAATATTGACGTCTGTTTCCGTCCTCAGTGATTTCATCCCATAGAAGCGACCAAGCTTCAGCTGAAGGAAGATGAATATATTTTGAGGGATAGTGCTTATAATTGTTCACGTCAATTTTCTTATAATTGGCCAAATATTTCTGAACCGTTCCGCCACCAGCAAAGACAATGCAACCTTTTCCATATTGCTCTATAATCCTTGATAAATCTTGTTGTTTTACAATGGCACCCAAAAGTGCAACAAACGCAATAAAAAGCACGCACAGCACTGGGATCAATACCCATCGCATTATTCTTTTAACTCTTTCGTAACTATACCTTGGAGATTTCTTGATTTTTACTTCACCACCCTTATCTGAATCTGGGTTGATCATTTTATATATAGAAAATCTTTCGTCCGTTGGAAAGTCGATTACTTCCGTCCATGGATAATCTTGCGATCCGACAAATCTGAAACCATGTTGCAACAAGGCTGTTTTAATGTCTCGCTTTTTTTTAAACACCTTGTCAACATTCAACAGCAAAACATTCTTTTTGCATATTTCACCCGCCTCAATGCCTTTATCTATCAAATACACCTCTTTTGCAAAATTATATCCATCTCCATTTTCGTCCCCCAAACCGCTTTCTGTTTCTTCAATGGTTAAATATGGGTATTTATTAATCGTTTCAATAGAATCCTTTGTAACTAAGATGATATAATAACGGCTCTTGTTCTCTTGGATGACTTTAAAAGCATCCTCTGTGTTATTACAATAAAAGAACACTTTGAAACCTTCTAGTTGAAATGCTTGTGTTATAGACCTAGCAAGTGGTATGCTATGTGTCTCTGAATCTTCAGACAAATGTCTATATGAAACAAAAACATCATATTCATAATTAGTCATTTTAGGACCTTTGCCGCATTTTGACTGGTTTTGTGTTTCTTTTTTCATGACATTTTGTTTTTCGCAACAAAAATAAAAAAAAGATACAATTTATTCCATCCCACGCAATATAATATTAAACACTTCGTTATTCGGTAAATTATACTAATATGGAAAACGACAAAAAAGAAAAAGAAAAGGAAAATAACGAACAGAAAAAAAAGGTCGACGAAAAACCCTTTCATTACAGACATGCAAGAGCGAACATTGCGGTCGATATGGTGGTTTTTGGTGTGCTGCCTGAAAAAGATGAGTTGCATGTGTTTGTGCAAAGGGATAAAAAAGAATTCAAATGGAGTTTGCCAGGAAGGTTTATGCATTGTGGCATAAGTTATGACAACGAGGTTGCACCCGATGACAATTGGACTTTGGAGCAGACCAGAGAGGCCGCACTTCACATGTCATGGCCTATAAAAACAATCCACGACGATAAAGTTTTGAGACCTTCGGAAGACTACACAATAAAACTAAATGACGATCTCATCTGTCAACTCGACGCCATGTCGGTGGTGAACCGAGATTCTAGACCAGAAAGAGTTAGAGTTGTTTCGATTCCTTATTTAACTCTAGTAAGAGTCCAAAAAGACGAAATGCCTTCGAAAGTTCTTGATGAAGACGCGGAGGTTGCTCGATGGCTGCCTCTATCGGAGTTGATCAATGAAGATGGGACTCGAGGCAAAACCGAACTAGACCATGACCATTTTGAAATACTGTCAAATGGACTAAAGCGCCTGTTCCAAGAGGCAAGAACCCGACCTGTGGGAATGGGCATGCTTCCATCGGAATTTGACATATCCCACCTTATTCATATATATAATGCAATCTTGAAAGCGATGGGAGTTTCCGTAGATAGGTCGAATTTACGAAAACTACTATTAGAAAGAGGAGTGATAAAGGAAACCAACAACGAGAGTGCACCTGGAAAAACAGGAACCGCATATCAGTTTGTTGTTGAAAAGTATGATGAATACAAGAAATATCTCAACTTTGGATTCAACCAGAACCAAAGAAAACCAAAGAGCAAATAATACCCAAACAATAGGTTGAATACACCAAATTGTTTTACAAGTCCGCTTTTTTAGCGGACTTTTTTACTATACAAACCATGGTTTTTAGGGATTGTTTGAAGTAGATTTGCTGGTCAATTGGGCCATTCCATCCTAATTTTAACCAACTTATAGAAAAATTATAACAAATTATATAACTGAATATCAGTTATATAGAAAAAATTTTTGATTTTTTTGAAAATTTTTCGCACAAACTTGCTTTTTGTATTGGGTACTTTTGTATTTTTGCTGCGTAGTTTTAACCTAGTTAATATGTATTATATACTACATGAGATTTGACAGACGATAAACACAATAGCAAAACCACAATTATTAACAACAAAAAACAAGAAAGCGATGAAAACACTCAGAACACTCTTATTATTGATGTTTGCCATCATGTTTGGCGAACCGACTCATGCAGATAGTTTCTGCTTCAGAAAAGAAAAAGACGCATGGCGTATTCTAATCGAAGTACTTGACTCGCATCAAGTAAACACCACTGGAATCAATGTCACCACCCGCTTGGATCAAGTTTTATGGGACAACAATAAATGGTATGAGTGGGACGGCATTATACATGACTTGACTAAGGCCTATCGGGTACGAAAACCCGTCACCATAGAGCCCGATGCTATGCTAGGGGAAATAGTCAGCGCATACATGGAGGTAAAACATTCCAAAAAGAAAGGCGAGAAACACGACTATCTCGTGGTATGCTACAGCCCTTCCCTTTATGACCTTCTCTCTTTTATGGCACAATATCCTAATTCCAAGCACTTTAAAGAATTGGAGTTGAAGAGCGCTTGTGTCATGCAAAACAATTCGTGGCAGATGTGCCTCGACGATAACGAACGCTATACAGTTTATCAGCAATATGGTGTTAGTTATTGCCCATACGAGGGTTTCCACTCCCTAGCGGACCAAAACAACCAGTGCCGAAAAGCGGTGAAGGATTGGATCGTTCTCTTGATGGACCAACCTGTAAATCATGATTGCGATTGCGACCTCTATGCGTCCTTTATTCTAGACCATTCAAGTGCCCTCTGCGGTTTGAATTGGGCGGTTTTTGACAGCCTAAGCGCTTGTCGGCAAAGGAATGCTTGGCGCAATGCATGTGAACAACATAGCATTGATGGTTATCAAGATTTTGTGTTGGAATATCCAGACAGCAGAGAGGCAAAAAAAGCCATCCGAATAATTGAAGACATGACCGCTTGGCAGGTGGCGGTTGATGACAATACTCATGCCAGCTATAGCAAGTACTATACAAATTATCCAGATGGGGATAGCGTCGTTGCGGCAGCCAATAAACTAAAGCAAATTGAAGAAGAAGCATGGCAAAAAGCCTGTAGAAAAAATACGATTGGGTCGTATGAGCAATTTATAGCTCAATACCCTCAAGGTTACTACTATGAAACGGCCTTAAACCGCCAGATTGAAATGGAAATAATGAAGTTCAACGCCAAAGGAAAGGGAAGTATCGACAAACTACGACTCGTTGGTATCAGTTCTCGGTCGGGTTATGGATTGATATGCTTTGGAAATGTTGGCCATAACTACGACATCACGGTACTATTGCAAGGCAAGACGCCCATCAAGGTCACCATGAAACATGGGCAAGAACAATGGATTTGGGTAAAAAACGGCGAATACAAAATCTATGTTACTTCAAGCAATGGTAGCGAATGGAAGGAGAATGGTCATGGAACTGTAACGGTTGAAGACGGAGTCTATTATAATTCATGGTTTTCATGGACATCCAATATTAACTATACCGATGAAGTAACAGAGGAATTATACACGGACAAAGAAGCTTTATACAGGATAACCAATGAAGTTAGACAACGAATTTATAATGAGATGGAAAAGTTCGAAGAACTAGAAATAGGTGTCCAAAAAAAGATGTTGATAAACTGTTTCAGACAAATTTTGGAGAGAGAAAGCGACAAGGAGGAATTCGGAAAACTATGCAAGGATTTGGAAAACGACGCGAATGTTGTTCTCCTCGTACAACTTATTATGTCAGGCCAACAAAATGCAATGTATCAATAAATAATGCACTAATTTCAAATGTCAAACCATAAAAACTCTAAGAACATGAAAAACATTAAACAACTCATCCTGATTAGCCTGCTTGCTGCTTTCAGCCATTCACAGGCATGCACCAGTTTCATGGTTACCAAAGGTGCCAGCGCTGACGGTTCCAACATGATTAGCTACTGCGCCGACTCGTATGTTCGTTACGGCGTGCTTTACTACACTCCTGCCGCTGACTGGCCAGCTGGCAGCATGCGTGTGTGCTACGACCGAGGCACTAATGCCCCACGCGGTTGTGTGCCGCAACCCCAACACACCTATCAGGTAGTCGGATATATCAATGAATACCAAGTTGCTCTAGGCGAAAGCACCTTCGGAGGTCGCGAGGAACTCATCGACCCCTCAGGTATTGTTGACTATGGAAGCCTAATGTTCATCGCTCTCGAACGTAGCAAGTCGGCCCGTGAAGCCATCAAAATTATGGCCGACCTCGTGGAAGAATACGGCTATGGTTCTGACGGAGAGTCATTCAGCATTTGCGACACCGAAGAAGTATGGTATATGGAAATGATGCCAAAGGGTTACACACCGCAAGTGACCAAGAACGGCGACACCATCAACGCTGATCGCGGAGCAGTATGGGTGGCCATCCGTATCCCCGACGGCTACGTGAGCGGACATGCCAACGCAGCCCGCATCACCACCTTCCCCTTGCGCAACGGCAAGACTTCCATTACTGACAAAGACTGGAAAAAACTCTACAACAAAGAAGTCGAGGTTATCTACAAAAACGACATCATTGAATTCGCCCGCCGAAAGGGATACTACAATGGCAAGGACAAGGATTTCGACTTTAGTGCCGCCTATGCCCCTGTCGATTTCTTCGCAACCCGAATCTGCGACCTGCGCGTGTGGACCATGTTCAATAAAGTGTGCGATGGCATGGACGAATATTGGGACTATGCCACAGGAAAAGACCTTGCCCATCGTATGCCCTTGTACGTAAAACCCAAGCAAAAGGTGAGCCTAAGTGACATGATGGCTTTTTACCGCGACCACTTTCAAGGCACAGAGTTGGACAAGACCCTCGACTTAGGCGGCGGTCCTTTCAACTGCCCCACTCGATTCGACCCAATATTTTGGGAATATGAAGGCAAGGAATACCAAAATGAAAGAAGCATCGAGGTGGCGAATACAGGATTATCTTTCGTCTCTCAAAGCCGTTCGTGGTTGCCCAATCCCATCGGTGGCATCATTTGGTTTGGTGTCGACGATACCAACTCCAGCGTCTTCACGCCATTCTATTGCTCCATCACAGAAGTGCCCATTGAATACAGCGAGGACAATGGAGATATGCTAACCTACAGCGACAATGCCGCCTTCTGGGTCTTCAACCGATTGGCTCACTTCAAGTACCTATTCTACAACCGAGTCATCGGCGACATCCAAACCGCACAGAACGAGTTGGAAAGTGGTTATCAAGAACAAGTCAAAACAGTCGACCGACAGGCCGCAAGTCTCTACGCTCAAGACCCTCAAAAGGCCATCAAATACCTCACCAACTTTTCCAATGAAGCCGGCCATAACACCGTTGCCAAATGGAAAGAATTGGATAAATATCTATTGGTGAAATACTTGGATGGCAGTATAAAGCAAGAGGAAAATGGCCAGCTAAAATACAACGGATACGGTTATCCCGCCAAATCTGAGCAACCAGGCTATCCAGATTCTTGGAAAAAAGCCTTGATCGACGAAACAGGGGATTTGCACAAAAAGTTGTAAAAACCCTTGATACAAATTCCGATCAAACACTTGATTAATAACACTTTATTATAAACATATACATAGGAGATTACATTATGAAAAAACTCACTTTAATCATCGCAATTATGGCCATAATAGGCATGGCCAATGCACAACTCGCAAACTTCTTTGAGAAAAATCGCACCAAGTTCGCGTCGCAACTTCCTTCCAAGTCTATCGCTATCTTCGTAGCAAACGAGTCGATGCCGCGCAATGGCGATGAATTTTACCCATTTCGTCAACAGTCTGACTTCTACTATCTTACTGGCATTGAGGAAGAAAACGCTCTACTGCTCATTGCCCCCGACTATCCCGATGAAAGTTACCGTGAAATCCTTTTCATCGAGCCCTACAACGAGTCGAAGGCCATATACCTAGGCGAGATGCTCGACAATGCCCATGCTACCAAAAAATCAGGCATCAAGACCGTGATGAGCAGCGATTCTTTCTACGCAACGCTAAACACCATGGCCTACTCCGGCTACTGCGAAACCATCTTTCTCAACACCTATGAGTACCCTAAATACGAATGTGGCGTGAAGACTATTCAACAGCGTTTCAACAATGATATCCAGGAGCGCTATCCCCTGCATAACTATGGCCGTACAGCACCAATACTCAACACCATGCGCTTAGTAAAATCGGAAGAAGAGATTGAACTCATACAACATGCTTGCAACATCACCGAAGAGGCCTTCCGTCGCTGTATGACTACTGTGAAACCCGGCATGTACGAGTACCAGATGCAGGCCGAGTTAGAATATGTCTTCAAATACAACAATGCCAACGGCAATGCCTTTGCCCCTATCGTTGCTTCAGGCAAAAACGCTTGCAGCCTGCATTATTCGAAAAACCAGGCTGTACTCAACGATGGCGACCTTCTTCTCTTCGATATAGGTTGCGAATATAAGAACTACTCCTCTGACTTAAGTCGCACCATCCCGATTAATGGGAAGTTCACAAAGCGTCAACGAGAGTGTTATGAAGCCGTTCTTCGTGTGATGAAGGAGGTGGAGCAACTCTATGTTCCAGGCAGCACCATCAACGATATCAATGTGGCTACTCGACGGTTGATGGAACAGGAAATGATAGGACTGGGACTATTTACCGCTGAAGATGTCAAAAACCAAGACCCCGACCATCCACTGGTCAGAAAATACTTGACACACGGCGTAGTCCATCACATGGGTCTTGATACACACGACAACCTCGATGCCTTTACCCCCTTTGAACCGGGCATGGTACTTACCCTTGAACCGGGCATCTACATTCCTAAGGAGAATATAGGCATCCGCATCGAGAACGATTTGCTCATCACAAAGGGTAAGCCTATCAATTTGTGCGAAAACCTTCCCATAGAAGTGGAAGAAATAGAAGCGATAATGCGGAAATAGAAAAACAACAAACAACAATAATTATGGAAGCCATTTTTTTACTTGTAGCAATAATTGAATGGGGGATATGTTTGCTCATTATTATATCCATTTTTATTTACTGCGTTTATAACTCATTCAAAGAAAACAGCCTCTCACATTTCTTTGCAGGGATCCTGTGGATTCTAATATTTGGCAGTGTCCCTGCTTGGGGGTTATATATAACCACTAAAAAGTATGGATCAAAACCTGAACCAACAAAGACATTTCAGACTTGCATAGACGGGGAATTGCGTTTGTTGTATCAGGACACTATCCACCTATGCAATCCTACAGATAAGCAATCAACATGTTTCACTGCACTGATGTCAAATGTCGAGATTTCACAGAAGGACACCTGCATAATCTGTTTGAGACCATTCCTTGCCCACAACACACAGGCAGAACATAGATACTATGAAGCAATGTCTTATATGAGTGAATCTATAATCTATTGTTGTAATTTCAACAGTGTCAATTCAATAGGATCGGACAACAAATGTTCGCATGGAATCAATCCCTTTAAGATATACGTGGATAATATCACAAAGGGTAGGATGCACTCCAAAAAAACCTTTTTGTACTTTTGCACCTCAGAATCATTTTCAATTTACGCAAATAAAAACAAACTACCATGAATAAACATAGAGTTTTTATCATCACGCTGTTTCTGTTGTTATGTAGCAGCATCTTTGCCCAACAAGACCTCTATCTTAGCAAGATTACAATCTTGAGCAGACACGGCGTCAGGGCTCCTTTGGAACAATACCTCAACTCTCTCGATGAGATGACTGGCAAGGGGCGTCATTGGACAAGATGGTCGGTACCAGGCAGTTATCTTACATTGAGAGGAGGCGCCTTGGAAACATTGTTTGGGGAATACTATCGCTTGTGGCTAGATAATGAGAACTTTGTGTTAGACAGCGCAGACATTTATTTCGGCGCAAGCTCGAAACAGCGCACCATTGCAACCGCTCGTGCGTTTGCTGCGGGCATGCTGCCGTTGACAACTGTTCCCGTGGATTACAAAGTGGATGAAAACGGAAAGGTGGGCTATTTGGATCAAGACTACCTTCCTTTGTTGAACGATCGATGCTCAAAAGAGGGAGCATTCGACATCAAGGCATTCCAAGAAGAGGCTTATCGCGAATTAGGTGAACTGCAAGCTCCTTCTTATGCATTTTTGGAGAAGATGCTTCGAATGAAACACTCCGAATATGCCCGCAAACGCGGCACCGGGCACTTCGATCCTTATGTTGGGATCCGTCTCGACTTCTATGACAAGAATGGGAAAAACTTAGAACCCACAATGCTAGGTGGCTTGAGGGATGCCAACATGGCCAGCGACGCCTTCATCTTACAATACTACGAGATGGAAAACGCTAAAGACGCAGCTTTCGGACGTAGACTCTGCTTCAACGATTGGAAAAAACTAGCTTACATTAAGGACTATTATGGCGACCTTCTTTTCACTGCTCCCATCATTTCGGTCAATATCAGCCACTGCATGTTGAAAAGGATTCAGGCGGAAATGCTTCCTGAAGGGCACAAGTTCGCTTTTCTCTGCTCCCACGACTCAATGATTGCCGCCGTGCTGGCCGCTTTGAGAGTTACTCCATACGAATTGCCAAACACTATTGAAACCAAGACTCCCATCGGTTCACAACTAGTGCTTGAGCAATGGATTGATGTATCCAATTCTAATCCTAAGAGATATATCAGGGCACGACTAATGTACCAAAGTTCCGAACAGATTCGTGGGCTGAAACCGATGGATTTAGAGAATCCACCAATGTCGTATGAACTCGACTTCATCGGTCTTGAGAAGACTCCAAATGGAATGTATGATTACGACGACTTTATGCGCCATCTTCAAAACAGCATTGAAGCCTACAATGCTTCTGCTCGCGGACAGCATCCTTGGGAACAATGATGTAATCAAACCCCATTATATGGTTTAGCAACTTGTTTAAAGATTTACAAACATGTCAGCAAAATCCGGAATAGGCTTTCGCCTTCTCCTCATCCCCCATTTGGGTATATAATTCATATAGGTTGCGGCCGACCTCCTCGCGAACATGCAGCTCCGCCTCGGTTAGCGGACCTTCGCCTAGTTTTTCAATCACACGCTCGTATTCCGCTATCAATTCAGGGCCTTCTTCGCCGTTCGACTCCATCGTTTTGGCGTTGTTGAAGGCAATCATCCAGTCTCTTAGTGCCATAATTCTCGCTTTTGTTTGCGCAAAAGTAGCGAAAAACAGCGTAATCAAAGGAAAAAACAGCATTTATTCTTCTTTTGGACAACGATGACGGAATAATTCTTATCTTTGCGCAAAATCTCGGGCTAGATACTGGGGAGTCACATCCCTAACGCCCTTTAACGTCATGGCGGAGAAGCATCCGCCATCTCCCATACACGAAGACGATACCTTTCGCTTGGGAGATTGCGGTTCAAGCCCGCAATGACGATTTAGGGGGCGGTTTTTATCCCGAGTCAAACTATTGAATTTTTGAATTTTGAATTTTAAATCTTTAAATCAATAAATCGAAATGGACCAAAGAATTGCCATGAACCCCAATCTTCTGGTGCAGTACCTTCAAAAGCCTGCAGCAGAGTTCACTCGCGCCGACATCATCCGTTATTGCGAGGAAAACCAAATCGAATTCGTCAACTTTCATTATTGTGGCTGGGACGGAAAACTGAAGACCTTGAACTTCGTTATCCACAGTCTCGAACACCTCGAGAACATCCTTACCGCCGGTGAGCGCGTCGACGGTTCGAGCCTCTTCCCCTTCATCGAAGCCGGTAAGAGCGACCTCTATGTGGTGCCGAAGTACCGCACAGCCTTCCGGAACCCCTTCACAGAGACGCCCACCTTGGACATCCTCTGCTCGTTCTACAACCGCGACGGCGAGCCCTTTGAGAGCTCTCCTGAGCACATCCTACACAAGGCCCACGAAGTGTTCAAGAAGACCACAGGCTTGCAGATGGAGACCATGGGCGAGTTGGAATACTATATCATCGCCGATGACGAGGAAATCTACGAAGTACCTGACCAAAAGGGTTATCACGAAAGTGCCCCGTTCAACAAGTTCACCGAATACCGCGTTGAGGCCATGCGCCTTATTGCCCAGGCTGGCGGCTTGATCAAGTATGGTCACTCCGAAGTGGGCAACTTTACCCTCGACGGTAAAATCTACGAACAGAACGAAATCGAGTTCCTGCCCACCAACATCGAAGATGCCGCTGACCAACTCGTGGTCGCCAAGTGGATTATGCGCCAACTGGCCTACGAATACGGCGTCACCCTGACCTTTGCCCCGAAGATCACCGTGGGCAAAGCCGGCTCGGGCATGCACGTGCACTGCAAGTTCACCAAAGACGGCAAGAGCGTCATGGTCAACAAGGGCGAACTCAGCGACTACGGCAAGAAAGCCATCGCCGGTTACATGGACGCCGGCACCTCGCTGCCTGCCTTTGGCAACCCCAACCCGCTGTCGTTCCTCCGCCTGGTGCCTCATCAAGAAGCCCCAACCTCGCTGTGCTGGTCCTACTCCAACCGCAGCGCCTTGGTGCGTGTGCCTCTGGGCTGGATCAACAACGGCAAAGACATGGCTGCCAGCGCCAACCCGCTTGAGAAGAAGTCGAACAAGGACTTCAGCAGCAAGCAGACCTTCGAATGGCGTGCCTCCGACGGTTGCGCCGACATGTACCTGCTGATGGCCGCCCTCTGCG
>JAEEGF012388102.1_pt1 | contig 18287 bp, 9 predicted proteins | sample 9134171 | NCBI WGS metagenome assembly JAEEGF01 (sample SAMN16246542, study PRJNA631951) | gut metagenome | biome: gut microbiome; feature: rumen; material: AP-attached | host: Bos | place: Iran: Karaj | collected 2018-10
GCTTGCGTCCAGGTTCTTCCACGAGACGTCAAGTGCCAGGGAAGCGAGGAAATCGGGATTGGGATCGCCAATTATGGTGCGGTCGCTCTCGTCCACCGTGCCGCTTCCGTCCACATCAACGTAGCGGAATTCACCTGGCTCGGCATCGTCACCGGTAAGGCCGGCGGTGAGACCGTCCTCGAGGCTCTGGACTATGCCGTCCACCTTGTAGCCGTAGAACACGTACATGGGCTGGTCTATTGCCAGGATGTTGGTGTAGCCGCGGAACTGGCCAAGGCTGTTGCCGTAGTATTCATACTGCATGCCGGTGTTGGGGTCCGTCATAAGGCCTGCCTGGATTGCGTTTCCAAGGCTCAGGACCTTGTTGCGGTTGTGGGTGAACACGGCAGTTGCGCCCACTTTCCAGTCCCTGTTGGAGAAGATGATTCCGTCCACCGTGGCTTCAATGCCGCGGTTCTGGATCTTGCCGTCGTTGACCCACATGCGGTCGTAACCGGAAGACGGGGCGATGTTGCGCTCGCGGAGAAGGTCGTCGGTAACCTTATTGTACCAGTCAACGGTGACGTTGAGGCGGTTTCCGAACATGCTCAAGTCTACACCCAGGTCCAGCTGGGCGGTGGTTTCCCACTTGAGGTTGGTGTTGGCGATACCGCTCCAGAGGGCGTAGATGCCGCCTTCACCGGTGGTACCGGACTTGTAGCCCGGGCCGATGGCCGTCTGCCAGGAGCCGTCGTAATAGTACTTGTGCTGGCCAAAACGGCTCAGGGTCTGGTAAGGTGAAATACCCTGGTTACCGGAAATACCGTACGACGCGCGGAACTTCAGGGCGTCCAGCTGCTCTATGCCCTTGAGGAAGCTCTCGTTGTGGGCGTTCCAGCTGAGTGCGCCGGAAGGGAACACCGCCCACTTGTTTCCGGAGCCGAACTTGGAGGAGCCGTCGGCACGGGAGGTGAAGGTTACCAGGTAGCGGTTGTCAAAGCCGTAGTTGAGGCGAAGGAGGCCCGATATGAGCTTGGACTCGGAGAGCCCGTTGGAGATGCGGTACAGCTCCGGGTTACCGGCCTGCAGGTTCTCGTTCCCCAGGGCCTCGTTCACGAAGTCCACACCGGTGAGGCTGGAGGAACGGGAACGGTAGTGCTCGTAGGAATAACCAGCCATGGCGGTGACGTGGTGCACCTTGCCAAGGACTTTGTCGTACGTGCCATACACATCGAAAGTGGAGTGGGTGTCCATCCAGTTCTCTATCTGGCCGTAGCCGTTGTTGAAGTTACCGGACTCGGAGTAGACGTTGGGGTTGTAGATGTCCTTGATGGTCTCTCCGTGCTTGTAGTTGAACTGGCTGGTGAGCGTGAACCCGTCGAAGAGCCTCCACTCCAGGCCGGCGTTCGCAATGACGTCGGAGCCTTCGGTGGTGTTCTTGGACAGTTCCTTCAGGGCAACGGGGTGGTAGTAGTCGCTGGCGCTGTATAGCCAGTAGTTGCCATCGTCATCATAAACCGGGAAGATGGGGTTGCGGTTGTAGGAACGGCCGGGGTTGTAGTTGCGGAAGCCGTGCACTATGTTGGCGCCCATCTTGAGGATGAGGTTGTCGAAGATCTTGTGGTCCACGGAGAACTTGCCGCCAAACTTCTCATAGTAATCGGCCACATATACACCGTTGTCCCTGAAGTAGTTGGCGCTGGCGATGAAGCTGGTGCGGTCGTTGGAGGAGCGCACCTGGACGGTGGTGTTGTTGGACACCGGGACGTCCCTGAGGACGATGTCTTCCCAGCGGGTGTTGGTGGTCCAGGTGGTCTGGAGTTCCTCAACCGAAGGATAGTAGATACCGTTGGTGTTCACCGCACCCACGTACTGCGGGGTGAGGCCGGCGTTGATCTTGGCCTCGTTCTGGGTGATTGCCATGAGGACGGGATCGTACCAGAGGTTGAGCCTGGAGGTAAGCTGTGAGAGGGTGGTCTGCTGGCGCACGCTTATGCTGGTGCGGTTTGCCTGGGCCTTGGTGGTGGTGATGAGGATAACGCCGTTTGCACCGCGGGATCCGTAGATTGCCGATGCGCTGGCGTCCTTGAGAACCTCCATGGATACGATGTCCTGGGGATTGATCTGCGCCAGGTTGCCCGCGTCGCCGAACGGGAAGCCGTCCACCACAAGGAGCGGAGCGTTGGAGCCGTTCACGGAGGAGTTACCCCTCACGCGCACCGTTGACGATGCACCCGGGTCCTGCGAGGCGTTGGTAATCTGGACGCCCGCTATGCGGCCCTGCATGAGGTTCTCGATGGAGTTTGCCGGCTTTGAAACCAGGTTTTCCGGATTCACGGATGCCACGGAGCCGGTGAGGTCGCTCTTTTTCATGCGGCCGTAACCAATTGCCACGGTCTCTTCCAGCATGATGGAGGACTCGCTGAGGACGATGTTTACTATGGCCCTGCCATTCACCTGCACTGAGGCGTCCTCGTAGCCGAGGCAGCTCACCGTGAGGGTGGCATTTGACGCCACTCCGTCAATGGACCACGTTCCGTTGTCTGCGCTGACGGCATACTTTCCGGTGCCGTCAACCAGCACTGCGGCGCCGGCCACGGGATATCCTCCCTGGTCCGTCACCGTTCCCGTGACATTGAGCCTGGACTGGGCAAAGCCCGGCCAGCTCAGGAACAGTGCCGCCGCTGCAAGAAATAGGTTGAACAGTGTCTTTCTCATTATGGTTAATAGTTGGTGTTTTTATAATGTGGCCAAAAGTTAGACATTATTTTTCATAATATATCAATATTTGATATATTTTTTCATTATTTCATTACCTCCCATCCACGGATTTGGCGTTTTTGGTGGACAAGGGGATAGTGATAATGAGGAAATCTTTTGCCGTTTTATTATTTTTCGGTAACTTGCAACTGCTTAACTTGAGATATATGAGAAAAGCTTGCTTCTTTTTGGCGGTCACAATAGTGATTGCAGCATCGTGTAACAATAATCAGGGATATAAGAACGTGGCGCTTATGAAGGCGGCGTCGCAGTCGTCGGCGTGGGATCTGAACCAGACGGCGCAGCTGGTTACGGACGGCATCGTGGCCGGCGGCGAGGCGCCGTGGGTGGACCTCCGGCTGCGCGGGAAGGAAGTATCGGCAATAGAGCGGAACTACCTTACGGATTTCAATATCTCTTCGCTGCAGGTTGCCGGTGAAGAAGGGGTTTTCGAATTGTATTTCCATGGCATTCCTTTCCAGGCGGACAGGCTTGTGGTGGTTGCAAGAAACCTTGGCGGCAATACAACGGCCTCCACTGCCGTGGCGGAGATATCTCCGGACGGCATATCCTGGACCAGCGCCGGACACGCAAAATGCACCAAGCCACATAACAACGGCATCCTGTTCAAGTACTCATGCGAGTGGGACATTCCCCTTTCCGGAGCCGTCAATCCTGCCGCCATAAGGGTAGATATACGCATTCCCGTTGCCACCGGCTTCGAAGTGTTTGAATTCTTCTTCTACAAGGACGATGAGCTTCTGGAACTCACCCCCAACAGCCGGTTCGTGAGCCTGTGGAAAAGTGCCGGAGCGGCCGACGAGTGGCTCCAGATAGACCTTGGAGCCGCCTGCAAGGTGGACAAGGCCGTTTTCGCCTGGCTCAACGCTCCCGTTTCCGGAAAGCTCCTTGCGTCTAAAGACGGCAAGGCCTGGAAAGCCGTTGCGGACATTGCCGGGGAGCCGGAAGTCCGGTTCAAAAAGACCAGTGCCCGCTACTTCAAACTGCAGCTGGACAGCACCGCAGACGGAGAGCCCTTCCAGCTTTCCGAGTGGGAACTCTGGGGTTACGCGCCCAAGGCAAAGGCATCGTCCACCGATGGAGAAATCTCCTGGAAGCTCCGCCGGGATGACGACGTGTCCCCCTGGATTGAGGCCAAGGTACCAGGCACCGTCCTTGGTTCCTACATTGCCGCCGGGGCCGTGCATCACCCAAACTTTGCAGACAACCAGCTGTTCATATCGGACTCCTATTTCAGGAACGACTTCCTATACAGGGGCACATTTGAGGCACATATCGCCTCCGCGCGCCAGTTCCTTAACTTTGACGGCGTCAATTACCAGGCGGAGGTTTCCCTCAACGGGAAGGAGGTAGGCTTTATCGGCAGCGCATTCGATGCCGCCAGCTTCGACGTTACCGGTATCCTCCGGGAAGGCGCCAACCAGCTGGACGTGAAGATTATACACAACCCCAGCTACGGCATCGCCAAAAAGCATACGCCCTATACTCCGGACAAAAACGGCGGCGTCCTGGGGGCCGATAATCCCACCATGCATGCCACCATAGGCTGGGACTGGATACCCACCGTAAGGGGCCGCAATATAGGCATTTACGATAAGGTCTACATCACCCAGAAGGGCGATGTCTCCATAGAGGAGCCCTTTGTCCGCAGCACCCTCCCGCTGCCGGACACCACAAAGGCCACCGTCTTTGCCAGCGCAAAGATTACTAACCGCGGAGAAAAACCCGTTTCAGGCATACTGGAGGGCAGTTTTGGAGAATTCTCCTTCCAAAAAGAAGAGACCCTTGCGCCAGGCGAAAGCCGCACGGTAGAGTTTGATCCCATTGCCGTTGAGAACCCCCGCCTGTGGTGGCCCAACGGCTACGGAAAGCAGGAACTTTATCCCGTAAAGTTTACCTTCAAGGAAGGCGATGAAGTGTCCGATTCCGTATCCTTCCTTACCGGCATCCGCCAGATGGACTGCTACCTGGAGCCGTACAAGCCCCTCAGCACCGGCTCCTTTGAGGCCAGGAACCCCAACCAGCGCCTCTCCATGTACGTGAACGGACGCCGATTCATAGGCTTTGGCGGCAACTGGGGCTATCCTGAGCACCTTCTGGAGTATACGGACCGCGAGTACGACATTGCCGTCCGGAACCACGCCCTCATGAATTTCACCATGATCCGAGACTGGGTGGGAATGACGGACAACAAGGCCTTCTACGAAGCCTGCGACCGCTATGGAATCATGGTCTGGCAGGACTTCTGGCTGGCCAATCCCTGGGACGGCCCGGACCCCTCGGACCCGGAACGCTTCAACCAGGTTGCCACCCGCTACGTAAAGCGCATAAGGAATCACCCTTCCATCGCCCTTTACGTCGGCCGGAACGAGGGCTATCCTCCGGCAGAAATAGACTCTTATCTTGAGGCCATGATCCCCCGCGAGCACCCCGGCATGTTCTACATCCCCCATTCCGCAGCCGACGGCGTGAGCGGCGGCGGCCCCTACAAGGCCAGGCCCGTCAAGGAATACTACACCATGTTCGGGCACGACAAGATGCACTCCGAGCGCGGCATGCCGGCCGTCATGAACTATGAGAACATGGTACGTGCGTTCGGGAAGGAGAACGTGGAACCCGTGAGCACAATTGCCCATCCCAACCTCATGTACGGCATCCACGACTACACGCTTGGCCGCCTTGCCGGCACGGCGCAGGAGACCGAGACCTTCAACGAGATGCTGGAAAAGGCCTTCGGGGAACCCGCCGACGCCCGTGAGTTCGCATACCTTGCCCAGTGGATCAACTACGACGGCTACCGCGCAATGTTTGAGAGCCGGAGCGAGTACCGCCGCGGCCTGCTCCTGTGGATGAGCCACCCGGCGTGGCCCTCCATGGTATGGCAGACCTACGACTACTATTTCGAGCCCACGGCCGCTTTCTTCGGCTGCAAGAAGGCCTGCGAGCCCCTGCACATACAGATGAACGCCCTCCACGGCACCGTAGAGGTGGTGAACTACCACGCCGGCGTATGCAGCGGGCTTACCGCATCGGCCAAGATCCTGAACATGGACGGCACTGAGGCGTGGAGCAAGAGCTGCCTGCTGGGAATATCTGAGGACCAGACCATTACCTGCTTCCCGATGGAGGTTCCGGAGGGCGTCAGCGACGCATATTTCGTGAAACTCGCCCTCGCGGACAGCACAGGCCGGGTCCTCTCCCACAACTTCTACTGGCAGGGCCGTGAGGAAGGCAACGTGAAGGCCCTGCGGACCCTTGGAAAGGCCGATGTGGCCATCCGGACGCAGAAGGAATCGGCCTTGAAATATACTGTGACGCTGGAGAACAAGGGCTCCGTGCCTGCGCTGATGATCCGCCTCAAGGTAAAGGACAGCGCCACCGGGGACCTTGTGCTGCCGGTGTGGTACTCGGACAACTACCTGTTCCTCATGCCCGGAGAGAGCAGGAGCATCAACGTCAGCTTCGAGAGCATCCAGGGCAAGCCCCTTTTCCTTGCCGACGGCTTGAATATCGGACTTTTTGATTAAATTTGTAGGAAATAGCGCTATTTTAATAATGAAAAAGATTCTTGCATTTGTACTTGGACTTACCGTGGCGGTAAGCGCCTTTGCGGACGAGGGCATGTGGCTTCTCCCGCTTATCCAGAAAATGAACGGAAAGGCCATGAAAGAGGCCGGCCTCAAGCTCTCCCCCAAGGAGATTTACAATATCAACGGACCGTCCCTGAAGGACGCCATCGTCCAGTTTGGCGGCGGATGCACCGGAGAGGTGATATCGTCCCGCGGCCTTGTGGTAACAAACCACCACTGCGGCTACTCCAGCATCCAGAGGCTCTCCACCCCGGAGCACAACTACCTCTTTGACGGCTTCTGGGCCAAAAACATCGGCGAGGAACTTCCCGTACCGGGCCTTACCGTCACCTTCCTGGTGTCCATGAAGGACGTCACCGCAGACCTTGCAAAGCTTGAGAAGAAGCTCTCCAAAAAGAACTTCGGCAAGCAGCTGGAAGAGGCCCTGGAGGCAGAAAAGGACAAGATGATTGCAGCCGCCAAGGCAGACAACCCCGGCTGCGACGCAGAGTTTCAGGATTTCTATGACGACAACGTCCTCTACCTCATGGTCTACAAGACCTACAGGGACATCCGCTTTGTTGGCGCACCTCCGGCATCAATGGGCAAATTCGGCGGAGAAACGGACAACTGGATGTGGCCCCGCCACACCTGCGACTTCTCCATGTTCCGCATCTACGCCACCCAGGACGGCGCTCCCGCAGATTATGCAGAGAGCAACGTCCCCCTTCAGAGCAACAACTTCCTCAAGGTTTCCGTTGCCGGCGTCAAGGAGAACGACTACGCCATGATCATGGGCTACCCCGGCAGGACCCAGCGCTACCAGACCGCCGCCCAGCTGGAGCAGATGATAAAGACCAACAGGATTCGCATAGACGCCCGCACCGTCCGTCAGGACATCATGTGGGAAGCCATGTGCGAGAACCCCGACGTCCGCCTCAAGTATGCCAACAAGTATGCATCGTCCGCAAACGGATGGAAGAAGTGGCAGGGAGAGGAACTGGCCTTCGAGAACCTGGGAATCATCGCCCGCGAAAAGCAGAAGGAAGCCGGCCTCACCAACTGGATAAGGCAGAAACCGGAAAGGATGGCGGAATATGGCCGCGCCATTGCCGATATTGAGAGTTATATAGAAACCAGGGAGGCCGACGGCCGCGCCATGACCCTCCTCACGGAAGCTCCCTACAATATAGAGATAATCACCCTCTGCGGCGGACTCACCAACAATTACGGCCGCGCACTTGCCGCCGGAACAGACTCTGTAACCGCCCTTGCCAATGCAAAGAAGGCAATTGCCCGCCAGTACAGGGACTATGTCCCGGAACTGGACAAGAAGGAAGCCATCGCGCTCCTGGACTTCTACCGCAAGAACGCCAAGGCGGAGGACTATCCTGCAATCCCCGGCTACAATTTTGCCAACATGGACATCCCCGCATATGTAGACAGACTCTTCGCGGAGAGCGTGTTCACATCGTACCAGAAAGTGCAGGAGGCAAGCGCCGGACGCATCTTCGCAGACCCGGCTTACGCCCTGTTTGTGTCTGTCATGACTCCGCTCATGAAATACTACGGTAAGGTGGGCACCCCGGACCAGAAATACATCGACGCCCGCAAAGCCTTCACCGCAGCCCTCATGGAGTGGAAAAACGGCGAGCCGATGTATCCTGACGCAAACTTCACCATGCGTCTCACCTACGGCAACGTACTGCCGTATTCCCCCAAGGACGCCGTCATCTATCAGTACTTCACCACCGCCAAGGGCGTTCTGGAAAAGGCCAGGGAGTATGCCGATAATCCCGAGTTCGAGATTCCGGACAGGCAGCGTACCCTCCTCCAGAACCAGGACTACGGCCAGTGGGCCGATAAAGACGGCACCCTCCACACCTGCTTCCTCACCAACAACGACATCACCGGCGGCAACTCCGGCTCCCCCGTCCTCAACGCCAAGGGAGAGCTCATCGGCCTTGCATTTGACGGCAACTGGGAAAGCATGAGCTCGGACGTCATGTTCGAGCCGGACCTCCAGAGGTGCATCTGCGTAGACATCCGCTACGTGCTCTGGACCGTAGAGAAGATGGGTGGTGCAAGCAATATAATCAACGAACTCACTCTTGTGGGAAATGATAAGAAAAAGTGATGTATTAGGCTGGCTTTCCAGCGTTCAGCATCCTGGCCAGGGAGACAAGAGCATTGTCTCCCTGGGTCTTGTTCAGGATATAGAGATTACAGATAATTCGGTCAAAGTGGTTCTGGCTTTCCCCAAGAAACCGGATCCTCTTAAGCAGTACCTGGTTGGAGCGGCGCGTGCTGCCATTTACCGCAACGCTCCCGGGGGTGTAGAAGTTGAGGTTGAGTCTGTTGTCAAAGAGCCCGCCTCCACAGCCCCCAAGCCTCTGGAATTCAATCTGGAACAGCTCCGGAACGTAGCGCATATCATCGGCATAGCCTCCGGAAAGGGCGGCGTGGGAAAGAGCACCGTAGCCGTCAACCTTGCCGTAGCGCTTGCCCGTCTGGGATATAAGGTTGGCCTTGCCGATGCCGATGTCTACGGCCCTTCCGTCCCCACCATGACCGGCACGGAAGAAATTGACATAGAGATGGTTGGGGCCGATGAGGACCACAACCTCTTTGTCCCGGTAGAGAAGTACGGCGTAAAATGGCTCTCCGTGGGCCACGTGACCCCTCCCGGCCAGGCCCTCATCTGGCGCGGCCCCATGGCCTCCACCGCCCTCAAGCAGATTGTCCTCCAGACCCAGTGGGGCGTTCTGGACTACCTTCTCATAGACATGCCCCCGGGAACGGGCGACATCCAGATTTCCCTCATCAGCGACGTCCCCATGACGGGCGCAGTGCTTGTCACAACCCCTCAGGAAGTGGCCCTTGCCGATGTCCTCCGCGGCGCAAACATGTTCCGTGCCCCGCAGGTGAACAAGCCCATCTACGGCCTTGTGGAGAACATGTCCTGGTTCACTCCCGCAGAGCACCCCGAGGAGAAATACTATCTCTTTGGAAAAGACGGCGGCGTGTCCATGGCAAAGAAGCTGGACATCCCCCTTCTGGGGCAGATTCCCCTTGTCCAGAGCATCCGTGAAGGCGGTGACGACGGTGAGCCCGTCGCCCTTGGCACCCGCCCGGACTCCATGGCTTTCCTTGACCTTGCACGCAAACTTGCAGAGTCCGTTTGACGCCGCATCTTAAGCAATACCTTGAGCCCGGAAGGCTGGAGGCCGGCTGCGACGAGGCCGGGCGCGGCCCCCTTGCCGGGCCGGTATATGCTGCTGCGGTAATACTGCCCGCAGACTTCTATCACCCGCTTCTTAACGACTCCAAACAGATGACGGAGCGGGCGCGGGAGGAACTCCGTGAGGTCATCGAGCGCGAAGCTGTCGCGTGGGCCGTAGAGTCCGTGAGCGCGGAAGAAATAGACCAGCTGAATATACTCTGGGCATCGGTCACAGGCATGCAGAGGGCCGTTTTGAAGCTTTCTCCGGCTCCGGACTTCTTGCTTATAGACGGTAACAAGTTCCGCCCCTTTGACCGCTACGGCTTCAAGGATTACCAGACCGTAGTCCATGGCGACGCCACCTACGCCTCCATAGCCGCCGCGTCAGTTCTTGCCAAGACCTACAGGGACGATTTCATGCGCAGCATTGCCCTGGAGTACCCCCAGTACGGCTGGGACCGCAACATGGGATACCCCACCCCGGAGCACATAGAAGCAATCCGGCGCCACGGCCTCACGCCCTGGCACCGGAAAAGCTTTCATGTCAAGGAGCTGGAGCCGTCGCTGTTCTGACAGGACGGCATCCTGCGCTGTTCCCACGTTGAGGCGTCCCTCGCGAACACGCTCGCGAGCGTTTTTGCCTCTATTTCGCCATTTTTGCTCTTGAGCCACCTTTTAAACAACGGCTCGAGAGCATTTTGGGGCATTTTAAGCCTTTTTTGCACTCGAGCGTGTTCGCATAACCGCTCCGGCCAGGGCACCCAACAGCAATAGTATCAGCAGTATTGACGAGGCGCGTGAAACGGCTGCGCCTGTACGGTAGCTGTCAGGCATGAAGTACATCTCCACGTTGTGCTCTCCGGCTGGCAGAAGCGCTGCGCGGAGTGTCCAGTCCGCCCTGAGGAGTTCCAGTGGCTCGCCGTCAACCGTGGCATGCCAGCCGTCCGGGTAGTAGACTTCGCTGAACACCGCAAGGGCGTCAGAAGGTGCCGTGTAATGGTATTTGAGCCTGTTGGGGGCGTAAGAGATTATTTCTATTGACCCTTCCGGGAGATTGCCGTTCGTGGCCGGCAATGACGCAGCTTCGTCATCCCCGACCTGATCGGGGATCTCCCTGGACAGTACGGCCGTGGTCCTCAAATCCACGCTGCCAAGCATGGCTATCTCCTCATCCGGAGTGGCGGCGGTTACGTAATCCGTTACAAACCAGGCCGCACCGTAAGCGGCATCGTTCACCACGGGCGGGAAATTGGGGTCTACTACAACATAACGTGTGTTCAAGGCGTTGAGGACGGGGGTTTTGGCTGCCATGTGGGCGGCAAAATCTTCCATCGTCTCTACCTCTCCCATGGCTTTGTACAAGCCGTTGATTTCTGCGGAAAGGTACTTCTCTATGAGGTCCTGGTAGCGCTGGAGCTTGGCCGGGGAGTAGCCGCCCACATTCTTGTGATGGTAGCTGGGCACGGAGGAATTGAAGACGTTTACCGTGAGGTCAAGGACGCGGTAGGAGGGGGCTTCATCGGCAAGGATAATCTTGTCTACGGGGCGCTCCGTGAAGGGCTTGTTGAAGTCCTTGGGGGTGGTGAAGTGGTCTGCGTTCAGGTAGCGCTTACCCACTAAAAACATGTTCACAAGCACAAGCGCACAGATCCCTATTGCCGATGCCTGTTTGCGGCCATTCTTGCTGCCGCCCCAGAAAAGGAGCAGCGAAGCTGCCAGTATGTATGTCAGGGAAATAAAGGCATCGTGCCGGAACAGCGTCACGCGGTCTTTGACCAAGGCATCCACAAGAACGTCCTGCATCTGGGCGTCCGATGCGCCGGAAAAACTGCCGAAGAGGCCTGGCGCCAGGCAGCACAGAAGGCAGAAGCCCCCTGTAATACCCAAGGCCCACCAGAGAGCCTTCAGGACGTCTTTCCTGTTATACTTTTCCTTGACAATTCCGTCCAGGGTCAGTATTCCCAGCACCGGCAGCGCCACCTGCAGGACCACCAGCGCCATGGACACCGTGCGGAACTTGTTATAAAGCGGCAAATACTTGAAACAAAACGCCGTAAACGGCATGAAATGGCTTCCCACCGCCATGAATACGGCTATGACGCACGCCGCCACGAGCCACCATTTTTCCCGCTTCCTGTACAGGAACAAGCCAAGCACAAAGAGGAAGACGGTTATTGCACCCATATACATAGGCCCCGCGGTAAACGGCTGCGGGCCCCAATACAGCGGAAGGCTCTTAGCCGTTTCCTTGAGGTTTCTCTGTCCGGCACGCTTGAGAAGCTTTATCGTTTCCGATTTGTCCGGATTCACGGCCCCGGCCGAGGCTCCGCCGTTGAAGTCCGGAATCATGAGGTTTGGAAGCTCTTCCCAGCCATAGCTCCATGCTGTGGCGTAGTCCAGGTCAAGCCCCTTGGCATTGTTGCCGCTGCCGGAAAGCTCAGAGCCGCCTCGCATGGTGTGCGGGGTGTATTTTGCCAGCGGAAGCAGCTTGTTCACATTGGTTGCAATGCCGGCCCCGCCAACAAGCAGCAGCAGGAGACTTGCCTTGATAAAGCCCTTCCAGCACTTGTCCCTGATGGTTGCAATAAGCTCCACAAGGGCATACAGCAGCACCATTATGGCCAGATAATACGTAATCTGTTGATGATTTGCCTTAATCTGCATGCTCAGGGCAAGGGCAAAGAGGACGGAGCCAAGGAGCATACGCCAGGGCAGCAGAGAGGCTTTCGCCTTTCTGCTGCAATTATAGGTATACACCAGCGCGGCCAGCACCCAGGGCATAAGGGCTATTGCCTGCATCTTGGTGTTGTGGCCAACCTGGATTATCTGGAAATTATAGCTGCAGAAGGCAATGGCAACGGCGCCGCCAAGAGCTAGCGGCCAGCTTACACCAAGCGCCAGAAACAGCAGAAACGCCCCCAGAAGCGCCACAAACAGGTATGTGGCCGGACGCTTGCCGGCAAAAAGCAAATCGTACAGCACCTGTGTGTAGTCCCCACCGTTCTGGGTGGAGATGGCCGTCGTGGGCATGCCGCCGAACATGGAGTCTGTCCAGTACGTGGGATCGTCCGGATGCTCCTTGTTCCAGGTGTTCATCTCGTGGGACATGCCCATGTAGCCGGAGATGTCGCTCTGGTTAACAATCTTTCCCTGAAGCACCTGAGGCACAAAGCCGTAGCTGAGACCAAGGAGCACAAGCACAACGCCCGCCCCTATGGCTATCTTTTTCCAAATCTCTTTCATTCCGATATGCTTTCAAGCAGCCGGGCAAGCTCTGCGGTGAGGTTTTCCCGGGTGTATTTTTCTATGTTTCCTTCCGTGGCGCGGGGCTCCTTTTCCAGGAAGCGGCGGATGCCGGCTTCATCGTCCCAGGCAAAGGTTTCCCCGGCCTGCGCCTCAGAAATGACGCGCGCCATAGCCCCGTCGGTCTGGCCTATTCCAAGGATCGGCCTTCTGGATGCCAGGTACTCGAACAGCTTTCCCGGGAGGATGGGCCTGTACTGAGGGTCGTTCCTCAGCGGGAGAAGCAGGATGGTGGCCGCCCTCTGCTCCCGTACCGCACCGGCGTGGTCCAGATACCCAAGGTTTACCACGTTCCCGCCAAGGCCCTGGGCCGATATCGCCTCCAGGATCTCCCTGTCCACCGTTCCAGCAAGGCGTATGCGCAGCTTTGCGCGGAAGCTCTCCGGCATCTCTCCCAGCACCTTCCAGAGCGTGAGCGGGTTGCCGTCTTTGGCAAACAGGCCGGTGTGGGTTATGTTGAAAAAGCCATCCGGCTCCGGGGCGGGACCCGCGAAATCGGCGGCGTCGTACCCGTTTGTAATCATGGCAACGGGCGTTTTTGTCTGCGCCTGGAACTCTTCCTGGACGATTGGAGTTACTGCCAGGACGGTAGAACAGCCGTCCAGCACCGCCTGCTCCTGATTCCTGAGCTGCCTCCAGGTGGCGGCGGTCATGGGCAGGTGCTTGAGGTAGTACATCCGGCTCCAGGGGTCCCTGAAATCCGGCACCCACGGCGTTCCCAGCGCCTTATGAAGTTTGAGGCCGATAAGATGCACCGAGTGCGGCGGCCCGGTTGTCACGATGGCGTCTACAGGATGCTCCCGAAGGTATTTCTTAAGGTATTTTACGCTTGGCCCGACCCACCAGACGCGAGGGTCCGGCACAAAGATATTTGCCCTTATCCACAGCGACAGCCTCTGCTTCCACGTCTTTTTTCCGGACGATATCTCAGTAACCTCCCTTTTTGCACTCTTCCCCATGAGCCTGCGGTAAATGGCGTACGGCTCCCGGATGGGACGGCGGATAACCTCCAGGGTATCAGGAAGATCTTTTCCCATAGTGAGGTCCGTAGAAGGGTAATCCGCATTCTCCGGGGCGTAGATGACGGGCTCCCAGCCCTCCTTGGGCAGGTACTTTGCAAACTTCACCCACCTCTGCACGCCGGAGCCACCTGACGGCGGCCAATAGTAAGTTATTACCAGCACTCGCTTCATAGATTACAAAGTTAGTAAATTATCCTTATATTTGCGTATGCGCACTTTAGCCACATATGCGGTTGTTATTACAATAGCGGTGTCCTGCGCTGGTGGTTCCCGCCAGCAGGAACCCATAAGCGTTGTGGATGACGTACCGCTCTACGAACTCGGGACGGAGCGCCTTCCGGATTTGAACCAGGCCAGGGGCACACACGCAATTACCGTAATCAATGGGGAACTTACCGTCATCGGCGGCCACACGGACGGATTCATTCCCAGCACAACGGCCGAGTATTTCAGCGGCGGACGGTGGCACCTTATAAACTGCGTATATTCTCACGACGGTGGCTTTTTGGTCAGGATTCCGGACGGACGTTATGTCATAGGCGGCGGCTGCGCAGAGAGCTTCGGAGTAGGCCGGACTTTTGGTGTTGAGGCATATGATCCCGAAGATCACGAGTTTACTGCCCTGCCCTACATTCTGGACAGAAAGCGCGCATTTGCCTCCGCGGCACTGCTTTCCGGAGGGGAAATCGTCCTGTCGGGAAACTGGTATGACGATGACGCCATTGCCGTTCTGGGGCCCAAGAAGGGCATCACCCTGGAAAAAAAGGTATCGGCTCACCGCGCATCGCCATTAATTTTTCCGGTTTCCGCCGACGATGCCTATATCCTGGGCAGCATGGACAATTACGGAAACTGGCTCTCTACAACAGTGATAGACTGCGTAAAAGGAGATTCTTTCATTCCGGAAATCTTTAACGAGTGGCGTCCGCTGGCGTACAATCCATTCTTTTCGCCCACTGATTACCTCATCGGCGAATACCGGTACCTTATGCCAGCCAGGAACGCCTCTGACGGCAGAATTGGCTTCCTGAAACTGGAAGGCGGCCGCTTTTCCCTCCTGAAAACAGATGGCGATATACAGCCGAAAGGCGTTGACGGAGACAGCCTGTCTTTCTTTGCTCAGTTTCTGGTGGACAAAACTGCCCGTACCGTATATTTAATGGGTTACGACGCCATCTGCCGCCTATATGTGATCAAGCTGAATTATGACGCCTCTCTCGTGGGGGACAAGGCCTCATGGTCAATTTACTTCACAAAAGAGCGGCCGGAAGGCTTTCCTAAAAGCGGACCTGTATTTGCGTTACTGCCCGATGGCCGAATCGCCTGCGCCGGAGGTATAGAGGAAAACAACTTCTCTCCAACCAGGGCTGTGTTTGCCTTCTCTCCCGGAATAGTCCTGGAAAGGGCGGCAGTCCCCTGGGCGTGGATTGTTGCCGGTTTGTTATTGGCGGCCGTTTTGACGCTTGCCCTGTCAAGCCTTGGCCGGAAAAAAGTTTCTGCCGATGAGGTCCCGACAGCCAGCCCTGAAGACCTCATGAGCCGCATCGCGACCCTCATGGAGGATAAAGAAGCCTTCCGCCGGCCGGGCCTCCGTAAGGCCGATGTTGCCGAAACCCTGGGCACAAATGTCACTTATATCTCTGCCTGCATCAACACGCAGCGAGGCATGTCTTTCCCGGAATTCATAGCGGGCTACAGAGTGCGGTACGCACAGAACCTTATGCGATCCAAGCCCCAGATGCGCCTTTCCGAAGTAGCGGAAGAATCAGGCTTCTCGTCGGAGCAGTCTTTCTTCCGCACATTCAAGTCGATGACGGGGATGACCCCCCAGGAGTGGAAAGAAGCGGCTAAAAAGGCGTAAAACGCCCAACATTTATCGTTTTGTTAGTCTCTTTTATGTGATTTGTAAGGCCCTCGCGCCTGCAGGTCGCATATCTTTGCAGTTGCTGAGAATAACTGAAAACTCAATACTATGAAAAAACTCTTCTTTCTTGTAACCCTCGCCGCGGCACTGCTTTGCAGCTGCAACAAGGACAATGGCGAAAAGAACTTCATCACCTATGGCAACGACACTGCCGACATCAACGTAGGCCCCTGCGGCTACATCGCAGAGGACCATCAGGTTGGCGGTCCCGGATATCATTTTGACTCAGATTTCATCCTCAAAGGTGTAAGCGGCCATCTTTTCCTCCATATCTCCGCTTCCTGCAAGGGTAAGAAGGTAGACCTTGGCAAGTACAACGCCTCCTACGCTTTTGACTTCGAAATCAACAGCGACTCTGAGCACGACTATGTCTATGACATCCACCACTACAACACGGAGTACTCCGGCGGCGAGGTGGGCCATTCCACCGTTGGCACCTGGTTCAAGTCCGGTACTATGGAACTCAAGGACGATGGCAAGGTCCTGAGCCTTGACGTAGACGCCACCCTCCAGGACGGCCGCGCCTTCAAGATGAACATTACAACCGACTCAAAGAAGTTTGAATAAACTATGAAAAAGTTATTATTCTTTGCAGCAATCGCTGCCGCGCTGCTTTGCAGCTGCACCACGGATGACGCGTCCAAGAACTCCATAACCTTCGACGGTAAGACGTACACTGATATGGATGTCTATTACAGGATTGAGAACGAACGAATGTTCTGGCTCCTGGTAGAGATTCATTCCGACATTGAAATTTTCGGTTCCGGACAGGCAGATACCCGTAAGGCTATTGGAGAAGATCTTAAAGGCGGCTCTGTTTCCTTCAACAGCGAAACCCTGGAAGGTTGTGGCTATGGCGACCTTCTCTGTATGTACTTCTACGGAGACGGCTATGACTACAATTTTGACCCCGCCAAAGGTACACAGGTCACCAAGAAGCTTGACGACAAGCATTACTCCATTAAAATGGATATGACGGGCTCCGACGGCAAGCCCTTCAAGATGGACGTCGTAGCGGAACTCCAGAAAGACCAGAAAGATCAGTAGTCCACGGACAGCCATCTTTTACAAAACACGCTCGAGTGCAAAAAAGGCTGAAAACGGCCAAAAATGCTCTCGAGCCGTTGTATTTAGGGCGGCTCAGGAGCAAAAATAGCAAAAAAGGGCAAAAGTGCTCGCGAGCGTTTTCAGGCAAAGGGGTTAAAGCAGATAAAAATTGCTATCTTTGTAATCCTATGGCAAAACCCCTGCAAGATACGCCTCTCATAAAGCAATTCTTTGAGGTAAAGGCACAACATCCTGAAGCTTTGTTGCTTTACAGGGTGGGTGACTTTTATGAGAGCTACTCGGACGACGCCGTGACGGCGTCCCGCGTGCTGGGGCTTGTGCTTACCAAGAAATCCAACGGAGACAAGGGCCACGTGGCAATGGCGGGATTCCCGCATCACGCCCTTGAAACATATCTCACCAAACTCATCCGCGCCGGCTACAAGGTTGCCGTGTGCGACCAGCTGGAAGATCCCAAGTTTGCCAAGAAATTGGTCAAGAGGGGTATTACTGAGATTGTTACGCCTGGTATTTCCTTCGGCGAGGGTATGCTGGAGCAGAAGGAAAATAACTTCCTCTGTGGCATCACCGTGGAGAAGGATGTGATTGGCGCGGCGTTCCTGGACGTGTCCACCGGACAGTTCCAGGTGGCGCAGGGGTCGCTGGACTTTGTGAACACGCTTGTTGGTTCTCTCTCCCCCAAGGAACTCGTGGTCCAGAGGGGCTATGAAAAAGGCCTCAAGGAGCGCCTGGGAGACTTTTTCTTCACTTCCATCGACGAGTGGGCCTTCGTTTACGAGGCCGCCGTGGAGCGCCTCAAGAAGCAGCTTGGCGTGGATTCCCTCAAGGGCTACGGCGTAGAGAGCTGTCCGCTTGGCGTGTGCTCCGCCGGAGCGCTTTTGGTGTATCTGGAGCAGACCTGCCACAGCGGGCTCAGGAACATATCGTCCATAGGCCGTCTGGACCAGTCCAAGTACGTGTGGATGGACAAGTTCACCCTGCGGAACCTGGAGGTGTTTGCCTCTGCCGGCGGGCCGGAGGGCGTTTCGCTAATCCAGACCATCGACAAAACATCGTCCCCCATGGGCGCGAGGCTTCTCCGCAGCTGGCTGGCACTGCCGGTGCTGGACCTGAAGGAGCTGGAGGACAGGTACGATATAGTCCAGTTCCTCATGGACAACCAGGAGGCGCTGGAGGAGACCCGCACGGACCTTGGCAAGATGGGCGACATTGAGCGCATCCTTGGCCGAATAGCCAACGGGAAGGCGCTTCCGCGTGAGGTAGTGCAGCTGGGCAGAGCGCTGGAGCTCACCGGGCCGGTAAGGAGCCGCCTGGAAGGGGCGTCGGCACCGCTTGACAAGCTTCTGAAAGGCCTCAAGGGCTGCGAAAAGCTCCTTGCCGATATCCGCAAAACCCTGGCCCAGGAACCGGCGTCGCAG
>JAEEGF011258727.1_pt1 | contig 18284 bp, 12 predicted proteins | sample 9134171 | NCBI WGS metagenome assembly JAEEGF01 (sample SAMN16246542, study PRJNA631951) | gut metagenome | biome: gut microbiome; feature: rumen; material: AP-attached | host: Bos | place: Iran: Karaj | collected 2018-10
GAGTGAAATGCCCGTGTGAGTAGGGCGAAAGTGAGACTGGGGGACGGGGTCAGAGTGAGACCCTGACCCCGTCCCCCAGTCTCACTCTGACCCCGTCCCCCAGTCTCACTTTTGCCCTCGGCCAACGCCTAAAAAAATCTCCATCTGCTGAGCAAGAATCCCGGCACAACAACTATCACAAAAAACGCCCAGCTCACAAGCGTAAATGTCTTTATAAAATCCTTACCGCGGCCCGGGTATTCGCGCACGTAGATGCGGAAATTGATGACGGAAGCAAGCGAGCCGATAAGGCTGCAGAGGCCGGCGGTGTCGGCGCCGTAAATAAGCCCCGCAAAGTTTGTCGTAAAAGGGTAGAGGACGATGGATGCGGGCACGTTCGAAATTATCTGCGAAAGTCCGATCGCCCACCAGTATTCATTGCCGGAAACGGCCTTGCCAAGCAGACCGGAAATGTGTTCGTTGCTCGCAATGGAAGATGAAAAAACAAAAAAACAAAGGAAGGTAAGTAGCAAAGCATAGTCGACCTGGAAAAACAGCCTGTACCCGGTCAGGGCGACCACGGCGATGACGATAATAACGGCCACGGGCCAGTAGTCCGTACGCGAAACAATTGTATAAAGGATCATCACGAACAGCAGGATGTAGGCAATGCGCCTCACCCTGCCTTCCTTTTCCCAGGGGGAGGTGATCTCACCGTCCATAACGACGGGCATCTTTAAGTTTTTCCGGTACAGCACCAGCACAAAGATGACCAGAAGCACCGCCGACATGATGCAAAGCGGCGACATATGCAAAATGAAGTTTGCCGCGCTCGTGCCGGACTTCGAATAAAGGAAAAGGTTCTGCGGGCTGCCGAAGGGCATCAAAAGCGAGCCTCTTATGGCGGCGATGTTTTCCATCGATATGACGGGCAGTATAAACTTTTCGTGCCCGCTTCCGCGAAACAAAATGATGGTAAGCGGTACAAAGATTATCAAAGAGACATCATTCGTAACAAACATCGAGGTGAAGAATACCCCGAATATCAAAAACAGTGAAAGCGCCGTCATCGTTTTAAAGCCCGCTCCAAGAAGTATGAGCGGGCGGAAGATGTTTTCTTTTTTAAAGCCCTCAAGCACCGTCAGCATCATAAAAAGCGTTCCAAGTGTGTGCCAGTCAATCGACTTTAACAACGCTGCAGATGGAGGCGTTATAAAAAGCGATATAACAGCCGCGATCACGGCCACAAAGGGCATGGGTTCTTTTTTTATAAGTGAAGTTATCTTTTTCATGTTGCAGATATTATCACAAATGAAGAAATAATACAAATAAAAATTCGCAGGGCCAACCTGCGAATTTTTGTATATTTGTAACTATCTCGAAAGCCTTATCATATATTTGTTGTAAAACATGCAGAGATGGATGTTTTTCCAGTGGTAGGGGTCATTTGTTATATCCGAATGGAAAATGACCTCCGGCGTAGCCGTTAGAGGCTCAAGCACGATATCCGTCTCATCGGTCGAAAGCAGGTAGGCCGCCCTCGCGTTCATCTGGTCGTCATATGCCTTCGCATCGCCGTTTATAAGCGAAAACGTGGCGCTGAGAGACATCGGAATGTTGGTAAATTTAGCCCCGCCGTCTTCTGCCTGCTCGACATTTATAAGCCCGACGCAGCAAACAGAAAAGATCGCAAGGCAGCCAAGGAAAAACGCTTTGCCTGTTTTTGTGTTTTCAAAAGGCATGTTCATAAGCCGCTCGAACAGCCGTCCCTTATACCTGTTATGCAGATACCCCATAAAATATATAAGGTTTATCGTCATAAAGATGAAATAGCAGAAATAGATGATGTTCATTATACGGTAGGGCATCTTAAGACCCTGCGCGTAAAATACCGGCGTGCCCTGCGAGCAGAACACCCCAAAGGTGAATGCCGTAAACAAAAGCGGGTATTTAAAGCTGAAATCTATCCTTGACGCAATGCGGTAAAATATCGGCATCATAAGGATCCACAAAATGAACACCGGAACGGTCGTTGCGCTTGCGATATTGTATCCGCCGTATGCAAACGAATATGCCAGCGCCTTTATAACGCCGCTCGAACCGCCCACAGACGCCTGCCTTATCGCGTTGCCCGGCGCCAAAATGCTGAAAGCAAAGCTTGCACCAGTAAAAAGCAGAACAAAAACAAGCGATACGCTGACCCTTATATCCTTCTTGTAGATATAATATGCCAGAAACAGCACAAGGTTAAATGTGGTAAAGAGGGCGGTAACATAATTTCCACCGCCTATCACCGCGCCTATAAGAGCCGCAAATACCACGCTCAATATCCGCACTGCCATCTTCCGGCTGTGGATCGCAAGCGTTATCAGCGTAAACATCGTAAGCATCAGTGAAAAGAAAAACGTGTAATAGATGCTTCCGTTATACCAGTAGAAGGAATCTGCAGGCGTGTGCGTAAACTGTATCGCGCAGAATGTGATGCACAAAGATACCGCAAATGCAAGCCGTCCTTCAGCCTTGAACCACCTTGTCAGCAGCACATAAAAGAAGATCAGCATCGCAGCCGTAAAAGTCGTTATCAAAAAAAGCGGCGCAATGACATAATATTTCTCGCCCCAGATCGACGGCTGAAGCCTCATCAAAAATATCGCCGCATACGTGCCTTGCCACTCGTTGTAGGTGGTGATCGTCTCCCGCACAGAGGCGTTTATAACGTCCCCCACAGAGTGCGTCTCATTCCACGCAGCCGTCGTCTCCATCCCGTAGAAATAGTCATCCACGCTCGGATGATCGTAAAACCCTATTATATAAAGTGGTATCAAGGCCAGGACAAACACCGTTATCAAAAGCCTTAAGGATTTTTTACTAGTCATAAAAAGCCTTCTTATAAATTTTGCAGAACATAATTAACTTGTATATTTTATCATGCTTATATCATAATAGTCAAACTGTTTTTAAAACCCATATTTTGATTGCTTTTTCCCGCCCACGCAATTATAATAATCAGATACACGAATTTCAAAGGAAGTGAAAACCTTGGAAAACGAAAGATTAAAGACCGGGCGACGGGCAACGGTGATAGGCCTTGTATGCAACATCGCCCTTGCTTTTTCAAAGCTTGCAATAGGCCTTATATCCGGCATGATCTCAATAACCGCGGATTCCGTAAATAACTTTTCCGATTCGGCGGCCTCGATAGTCAGCTTTATCGGCTTCAAGCTCTCCTCAAAGCCGGCCGATGACAAGCACCCCTTCGGACATGCAAGATTTGAATATGTTTCCGGCCTTGTCGTGGCATTCCTTGTCATGGCAGTCGGAGTGGAGATATTAAAAAGCAGTATAGAAAAGATCATTCATCCCACCGAGATCGATTATTCGGCCGCCATGTATATAGTGCTTTGCATATCCATCGCGGTAAAAGTATTTATGATGCTCATGTATCTGAATACAGGAAAGAAGATATCTTCAACGACCTTAAAGGCGGCCGCGGCGGACAGCCGTAATGATATCCTAACTACCGCAGCGGTCCTTATTGCGACTGTCATCTCGCAGTTTTGCGGTCTGAACCTGGACGGCCCGATGGGCGCGGTCGTTGCCCTGTTTATCATCATAAGCAGCATATCACTTGTAAAGGACACCTTAGACCCGCTTCTTGGCATCACCCCGGATGAAAAACTGGTAGGGGAGATAGGAAAGCGTATAATGTCATACGAAGGCGTCATAGGCGTTCATGACCTTATGATGCACGACTACGGCCCGGGCCACTGCTTTGCCAGCGTTCACGTCGAAGTCCCCGCATCCTTAAGCCTCCTTAAGTGCCACGACATAATTGACCGGATAGAAGGCGAGCTGGGCACCGAATTTGACATTGAGCTCACCATCCACCCCGATCCCGTAATTACAGAAGACGACGGCTCGACAGGGACTCTCAGAAATGACATCATACAGATAGCCGCCGCATTCGATGCAGGCCTTGAGATCCACGAAGTCCGTCTCGTCCCCGGTGATGAGAGACCCTGCATCATCTTTGACTGCGTCATCCCGCCCGGCTGCAGCAAGTCCGATCCCGAAGTCTGCAGATTCCTTAAAGAAAAAGTCGCAGAAAAATACCACGGGTATTCTGTGAGCATACGCGTCGACCATAGCCTTGTGGCTCTTAATAAACCCCTGTAAGTCGGCTGCGACCATATCCCCCGGATCACAAAACGTGACCCGGGGATATTGTAATTTACGGCAGCATTTTTTAAACAGATCCGCGCATTGTAAGAAAAACAGAAATTGTTACCCATAGCATTTGCATAAGATTTGTGATATTATAAAAAAGATATAAAGAGTAAACAAGGGGAGGATGAGAGAAGAACATGGGTCAGGACAATGGCCTATGACTTCAATGTCTTCGGCTGAATATGAAACTACTTATACTTGGATATGGCATGGTAGGAAGCTCGGTCTTCGATCTTCTGACGGGTGAGGGCATTTTCCCGCCCGGTGATATATATATGGCGGACAGAAGCGATGAGGCGCGGGAGAGGTTCGTCTCGCATGGAGGGGAGGCCGGGAACGCTTTCAGGATCGATGTCAACAGCAAAAATTATATGCAGACAGTGGAAAAACTTTCAGCCGGAGACATACTGCTCGAGCTGGCCGACGGCATCGACAGCTGCGCGCTTTTGGAAGTCTGCTGCAAAAGAGGCATACATTACCTTTCGACTGCCGACGGTTCGTTTGAGGATGACGGCGGGGAGACCTGCGACACAGAAGAAATGCATCTTGCGCAGGCACTGCAGATCGGAAAGAGATATCCGCGCTCAGCTACATCCATCCTGCAGTTTGGCTGCAACCCGGGGCTTGTAAGCGTGATGGTAAAGAAGGCCCTGCGGGACATCGTAGCAGAAGATGACGGAGAGTTTGTGACCGAAAACAGGGCAGCACTTTATGAGCTGTTAAAAAGAAACGATTTTCCCGGTCTTGCCGGGGCCCTTAGTTTAAGAACGATTATAGAAACAGACCTTGACACCACGGCAACAAACATAAAAGAAGAGAATAATGCACTCTATTCCACCTGGAATGTGCGTGATTTCGAGATGGAGATGAACCGCCCCGCGACATTTATGGTCGGAACAGAGGACCCGGAAAAATCCCTTACAGCCGCGCTTGAGGCTGCCGGACTTTGCAGCCCCTGCGCTGCTTTCCGGCCGGGGAGAATGGTTTTAAATCGCCCTGCCAAAGAGGCATGCCTGAAAGCGGTCTCAAAAAATAAGCATTTTGAAGGATATATCCTGCCCCACGAAGAGCTTTTTTCAATATACAGGTATTTGACAGTAAAAGGCCGCGATGGCAGGCCGGTCTATTCGCCGAGCGTGTTATTCCTGTATCGCCCCTGCGAGCTTGCTTTGCGTTCACTTTTTCATGAAAAAAACGAAAAATTTGTGCTGATTACCAATGACCGCGTTCTTTCAGGCGATGAGACAGTGGGGGTACTTCTTACAGGTGATAATTTCAGACCAAGGTATGTTTATACATCTATGGCAGCCGATAGCAGCCGTAGCGAAACACCCACTGTTTTCCAGGTGTCGGCATCGCTTTTAGGAGCGATAAAATATGTCATCGCACACCGCAGGGAAGGCGTTCTTTTGCCCGAAGATGTCGAGGATTCGGAATTGCTGGCGTCGGTTGGACGGCATCTGCCAATTTTTTCAGGAACATTATGATTATATTTTAAGGAGCATAATCCTGTATGATCAGAAAAAAATACCATTCAATGCTTGTAGGCGCTACCATATCAAGCGTGATCAATGCGCTTCTTCTGATATTTGACTCCCTTGCTGCGGGGGTGCTTTTGGGGGACGAGGCGGTTTCCGCGATCAATCTGACAGCGCCGATATACAACCTCTGCATGTTCATCGGGCTTATGCTTTCCCTCGGCATCCCCATCCTTTATTCGCGCGAGATGGGGAGGTTTGACCAAAAGCAGGCGGACCGCATCTTTGGGACAGGCCTTAGCGTCGGAGCTTTCGGCGGCATTATGATCTTTCTTGGCATGACTGCCTTCGAAGATTTTTACATTTCCTGCTTTGACATTTCAGACGGCCTGAAAGTAATGCTGAAGGATTACTTTTTCTGGGTGCGTTTTGAGCTGATGCTGATCCCCATCTCCGACACATTTGTCGAATGTATTTTCGCAGACGGGGATGAAAAAACCGCCTTTATCGTTGGTGTGGTTGAAATGCTGACCAATGTGATCAGCTCGGTCATCCTGTGCAGGTTTATGGGAATAGCCGGCATAGGACTTGGGTCCGTCATTGCCGTGGTTGTCAGACTGCTTTTAAGTCTGACTCATCTTCTTAAAAAAAACAACACGCTGCATCCGAATCTGTACTTTTCCGTATCCATCTTCGGGAAGGCGCTTCGCTATGCCACGGTAGATGCAGGCAACTATCTGTCGCTGTCGCTTTTTTCATTTGCCTTAAATCTCTTTGTGTCGAGTTATTTCGGCGAGCGTATGCTGATACTTGTATCGATCATATTGATAGTTCAGGAATTACTGCTCTTGTTTGACGGTGTCGGTTCGGCTATAACGCCGATCATCAGCGTATATCTGGCTGAAAAATGCTACCGCGGAGTCAGAAATGTATGGTCATATGCCCTGCGCACCGCGGTGATCGAAGGGATCATAGCCATGATAATAACGGCCGGTATGACCTTTGTCCTGCCGGGAATGCTGGGCATAAGCGACCCGGAAATAAAAAGGATCGCCTGCATAGGCATGCTTCTTATCACTCCCGGATTCGTTTTTGTAAGCATACTCTATCTAATTTCGTCATATTACAGACTGATCGATAAGATAGCCTTAAGTGTCTTTATAAGTGTGCTCCGCGATGCCGTCGCCGTTATTCCTGCAGTGATATCGATGGGGATGGCATTTGGCGCTGCGGGTCTTTTCTCCGGGGTTGCGATCGGATCGGTGATTGCCTATGCCCTTTCTGTCTTTATTGTCGTAAAAAAATACGGCAGAGGGAACATCCTTATTTTAAATGACATGGAAAAAGAAGTAAAAAGCTTCATATTTGAATACAGGATATGTCCCGATGAGATAGTCAGAAACCGGGACCTTTTGGAACAGACCCTTAAAGAAAACGGCATAGAACAAAAGAAAATCGCCAAAATAATGCTGATCTTTGAAGAAACGCTGATGCTCATATACGAAAAAAACGCAGGCAGCGAAACGATGGGCGAATGCGCCATGAACATTCATCAAGACAGGATCACGCTTATATTCAGAGATAACGGCATTCTCATGGATCTGACTGACCTTGATATGGAGATAAAATCCTTCAGAAGCTACATCGCCCCCGTTCTCCTTCAAAACATGGTCATAAACAGCCACCACCTGACTGCAATGAGCTTTAACAGAAACTGCTTTGAGGTCGCGCTGTAGGAAAAACCCCGCAATATTTCCGCTTTTATTGGCAGATAAGTTGTGATATTATATAAAACAGTGCAAGCATAAAAGAAAGAAGCTTTACTGCATATTGCAATAAACATGATTGGACAACAAAAAAATGAACAGTGGTTTCCGGGTAAGTCTTATCAAAAAAATCACATATTTACTTTTGCTGGGAACGTTTTTCTTCCTTATGTCACTTGACAACCCGCAGGTTTTAAGGCTTTCAAGAACAAGCATCGTGATGCTTGTCACATACGCCATCTCTACATTTGCGGCCGTATACATTTTCGGCGGATTCGACACCGGCAAAAGAAAGCTGAGGGACGTTACAAACTCGCTTCTTTTGGTGCATTTCATGGCAGATTTCATGACCTACATGGTCCTGATGTTCATGAACACCAACTCCTACACGGACAACGTGTTCCGCCTTTCCGCAAAAAAGGTTCTGCTTGCGGCAGTTCTTTTGCAGATACTTGAAATAGTCGTCCTTTCATCCCTTGCAAACAGGCTGTATTTCAAGCTCCATGCGGGCGAAAAGTGCTGCGTCATAATGGGTGAAAACGCAGAGATAAAAAATATCAAGTCGGCAATGAGCGCAAAGAACATCATCATAGATTCCGTTGTCGATTATCGCGATGAACAGATGTGGAAGGAAAAGGTTAAAAACGCGGACTGCGTTGTCACATACGACATTCCCCTGTCTGTCAGGGAAAAAGTCATGGAATACGCCTACAAATACGACAAAAACATCTACTTCAGCCCCAACATCTGCGACATACTCGAAGTCTCAGCCGAGCATCAGATGTTTGAAGACAGTCTGATGCTGTATTCGCCCCGCTTTGAGCTTACAATGTCTCAAAGAGTCGCCAAAAGGATACTGGACATCCTCGTTTCTTTATTGATGATAATCCTCTCATCGCCTATATGGCTCATCTGCGCCATCTTGATAAAAACGGACGACCACGGCCGCATATTCTTTAAACAGGAAAGAGCCACCATAAAGGGCCGCCCGTTTAAGATATACAAATTCAGGACGATGCGCGATTCCGACAAGACCCTTCCCATGTCCGCAGATGACGACCGCGTGACCAAAGCCGGAAAAATCATCCGCAAAACAAGGATGGATGAGCTCCCGCAGCTTTTAAACATCCTGAAAGGTGATATGAGCCTCGTCGGCCCAAGGCCCGAGCAGATGAAATACATCCACGGCTTCGACCAGAACTACGAAGAATACGAATACAGGCTTAAAGTTAAGGCCGGCCTTACCGGCTACGCCCAGATAGAGGGCAAGTACAACACTACAAACAAGGACAAGCTCATCCTTGACCTCATGTACATACAAAATTACAGCATCTGGCTCGACATAAAGCTCTTGATGCAGACCGTGCTCGTCTTCTTTAAAAAGGAGAGCAGCGAAGGATTCTAGAAACGCAAAATGACACCCGGGGACGGATACCGGGTGTCATTTTTTGCAATCAACAGCTATATAATTCCCCAAAACATATGAAAAAAATGGTGTTTTGGGGAATTATAACGTAGTTATTGACATATAACTCCCCAAAATGTATAATATAAGCAAGAAAGGTGGTGATAATATGGTAGGTAGAAAAGAAGAGATGCAAATGCTTCAGGAAACATTAAACAGCTCAAAAGCGGAGTTCGTGGCGGTTTACGGCAGACGCAGGGTTGGGAAAACATATCTGGTCAAAGAATTTTTTAATGACACATTCTCGTTTTATTCAACGGGCGTGAAAAATGTCAATACCAGGCAGCAACTGCGTATATTTAAAGAGGCTTTAGAAAAGTATGGGGATGAGATCAAATCAAGTCCTAAAGACTGGTTCGAAGCATTCTCGCGTCTTGAAAAAGTATTGTCTTCGGATAAAGTAAAAAGGGAATACAAAACAGGAAAAAGAATAGTCTTTTTGGACGAGCTTCCTTGGATGGATACGGCAAGATCTGATTTTAAGAGTGCGTTTGATTATTTTTGGAACAGCTGGGGGGCGTCACAAAAGGACCTGGTCTTGATAGTGTGCGGCTCCGCAACATCATGGATAATAAACAATGTTGTAAAAGATACCGGCGGGTTTTATAATCGCCTGACCAAACAGATACATCTTATGCCATTTAATCTTGAAGAATGCGAAACCCTTTTAAAAACAAACGGAATGAATTTGACGCGCAGGCAGGTAGTTGAAGGATACATGGTTTTCGGTGGGATACCATATTACCTGAACTATTTAAAGCCGCAATACAGTATGGCTCAAAATATAGAACTGCTGTTTTTTAATGAAAACGGCCCATTAAGATACGAATTTGATCAATTGTTTAAATCACTCTTTAAAAATGCTGACAAATATATAGAGATAATAAGAGAATTGGCTCAAAAAAATTCGGGCTGTACCAGGGCGGAATTGATGTCAAATAACAGGATCACAGGAGGAAAGGAACTTACGAGCTGCCTTGAAGATCTGGAACAGTGTGGTTTTATCCGCAAATACCATGATTATAGCAAGCCCAATTCCGGATTTCATTATCAATTGATCGATTCTCTAAGCCTGTTTCATCTGACATTCATGGAAAAGCAAAGAATCTGTTCGTGGATGGATTATATCAATACGCCTGCCTATTATGCATGGAGCGGAATTGCCTTTGAAAGGGTATGTCTGCTACACACGAAACAGATAAAGAAAGCATTGGGGATAGCGGGAATAAGCAGTTATAATTATGCATGGAGCAGCAAAAAAACAAGCCCTGGTGCCCAGATAGATCTTTTGATTGACAGGAAAGATGATGTGATCAATGTATGCGAGATCAAATATACCCTAGACGAATTCGAAATTACCGCTTCTTATGAAAAAGAAATAATTCATAAAATGGAAACCTTCCAAAAGGAAACAAAATCAAAAAAGTCTTTGTGGCCGACAATGATAAGCTTTTCGGGAATTAAGAATAATAAGCACAAAAATATCATCGTAAATGAGATAACCGCGGAGGATCTGTTTAAATGATAGCTCCGTCCCCATGACTTAAAAATGACACTCGGTATCCGTCCCCGGGTGTTATTTTTGTATCACATCGAAAATCATAATACTTTCAAGCAAACTTCAAATCATTTTCACAAATTTCTTCTATCGTTGTAAACGTCAGATGCAAAAAAACAGGCACAATAAAAATGTGAGGAGGTAACAAAAAATGAAAAGAGCTTGTTTTGTAAAAAAGGGATATGCAGTATCAGCCGTTTTCTTATCGGGAATGCTGGCTCTTGCGCCTTTAAGCAGCGGGATGAGCAGCATAGTCGTAGCTGAAAGCGTAGCGGGCAGCTCAGTAGACTATGATCTTTCAGCGGCAAACAGTTTTGTTTTTACAGATGACGGGATCACGCTTCAAAGCGGTAGCGCAGACGGAGTGAAAATAAGCGGAACTTCGCTTACTATCAAGGAAAGCGGCGTGTATGCGGTCTCGGGAAGCTGCGAAAACGGAAACATTACGATCAAGAAAAATGTGACCGGCGTCACGCTGATCTTAAATGGAATAGTACTCGGTGCATCGGCTACGGCGCCCATCACCTGCAACAAAGGAAGCGGTGTTAACATCGTGGCTGTGGCCGGCACAGTCAACACGCTTTACGATGATGAATACAACAACGACGACATCTATACAGATGAAGATCAGTATCCCGATATCGAAAATGCCGTAATTAAATGTAAGGACGGGTCAAATGTCACCATCTGCGGCACCGGCACGATAAACATCACCGCAAACGGCAAGAACGGTATCAAGGGCGGATATGACTGGTACGAGGAAGATGATGACGGAAACGCAACAGATGAACTCTTAGCGGAAGCCTCGCTTAACATCTATGATGTTACATTAAATATTGATGCCAATGTAAACGACGGCCTGAAGGCAGACAAAGTCTTAAGTATTTATTCCGGCAACATAAACATATCTGCTGTGGATGACGCCATAAAATCCGATTACACCTTAAATATCGGCGATACAGACACCGAGGGCCCCACGATAAACATAACCGAATCGAACGAAGGAATCGAAGGCGCCACTGTAAATATTTACTCCGGCCTCGTCACTGTTAACGCAACGGATGACGGAATAAATGCCGCAAACTCCGACCTTACAGATTACACATTTTCATACAACCAGTACGGAGGTTTCGTCTACATAAATGTCACAAATGGTGACGGCATAGACTCTAACGGTACCTCAAACCTTAACGGAGGAACTCTTGAGGTCTATACTCCTTCGCAGGGAGACGGCGATCCACTCGATTCCGATGGCGGAACCGCCCTTAACGGCGCCACAGTTCTTGCGGTAGGGCACCTCGGAATGCCTCAGTCATACACCGCATCGGTTCCTTATGTGACATTTGGCGGCGACACCTCAAATGCCATGGGCGGTATGAGCGGCAATATGCCGGGCGGCATGCCGGGAAACATGCCCGGCAATACGGGAAGCAGTCTGGTAAGCGCCGGCGGAAAAATAGAGATCACAGACAGCGAAGGAAATGTTCTTTACGAGGCAACAGCCGTAAGGGCAGCAAGCTATGTACTTTTCTCATCTCAGGAGCTTAGAGCGGGATCAACCTACACACTTAACTGCAACGGATCATCCGTATCCACTGCATCCGCATCCACATCATCTTCCGGGTCCGGCCAAGGAAGTCCTGGCCAAGGCAATCAGGGCCAAGGCGGCCCCGGTCAGGGAGGAATACCCACCCTTCCCTTTAAGGATGTTTTCTCGTATAACTGGTTTTATCAATATGTACAATATGTCTACGCAAAAGGCATAATGACAGGTCTTGATGAGCAGACTTTTGCCCCCAACATGAACTGTTCAAGAGCAATGGTGGTGACAGTGCTTTGGAGAATGGCAGGCTGCCCCGAGCCCGAAAGCACAGAGCAGGTATATCCCGATGTGCCCACAGGCAAGTGGTATTCTAAAGCCGCCGCATGGGCAAAAGAAAACGGGATAGCAACCGGCTATTCATCAGGCGAAAAGGCCGGATATTTTGGAACGGATGATGACATCCTCCGTCAGGATTTCGCAAAGATGCTCAAAGGCTTTGCGGACTATATGGGAACAGATATACCGGTAAGAAATACCGAGAGCTACACCGTAAAAGCCGACGCCGATGAAGTATCGGAATACGCGGCGGAATACGTCCAGTGGGCATACCAGAGAAATATCATCGGTCAGGGCAGCGACCTTGACCCCAAGGGCCTTATGACTCGCGCCGAGTGCGCCGCCATGATCACCAGACTTGATAGGGAACTGGTAATAAGAAATGCCGCATAACATAATTTTGATACCCGGGGACGTATACCGGGTGTCATTTTTGTTTTTTGTAACCTGTAACTTGCCACATCGGCAGACATTATGGTTAAGCCCGGCGCCGAAGGACCGTAATAAACTTCAACAAGGAAATAGTTACTTTGCTGTTTTAATCTATGTACGCAAATGAACAACAAAAACGAAACATTTTCTGAAAAAATCAAAGTTCATATTGACGTTTTTGACGAACGATGATATTATAATCATACGATCGCTAGGGAATTGGAGGTGACCCACATGAATGCACCAATTGTTCGCATTATGAATATTCGCATTCAAAACTTTAAGAATGTTGTTAATGGCAGCCTTTCTTTGGAAAATCCGAGAAAAGACTATAAGGCAAGCGTTGTAGGTGTTTATGGTCAAAATGGTTCCGGTAAAACGTCGATAGTTGAAGCACTTGACCTTTTAAAGAATGTGATTTGCGGGCAATCCGTTCCTTCGGAGTTTGCCGCGTATATCAACACCGATTCGGAAGAAACGACCCTGTCATTCGAATTTTGCATTATAGTGGAATCGAAGCCGCAAACTGTTTCATATCAATTCAGCATTAGGAGTGAAGCTGATACAAATCAAAATGCAGTTGATCCCGGTAACAACAAACGTAAAATAGTTGTGTTTAATGAGATGTTGAAATGCCCTATTTTATCAGACAAGCAGATCAAGATTGGAAGATTGATCGATACCAATAGCGTGGATGGTTTTTCACCGGTATCTAAGCGGATTTTGCTTATAGGGAACGATAAAGAAATCATTACAAACGTCATGGTTGCCAAGAAACTTGCTGAGGCATCTTCTAGGTCTTTTGTTTTTTCAAGAGAGCTGTTGGAGATTATCCGCGAGAATGTAAAAAAACACATAACCAAGGGCGATTTGGAAAGAGAACTTGAATTTTATTACTCAATTATTGAAAGTCTGGTCAACTTTGGTAATAACAGTCTTTTTGTTGTGAGAACATCCCACACGGGCATGATAAGCCTTAATGCACAGCCGTTGATGTTTAAAATAATGGAGGGAGATCACGGTTATCAGGGTATTCTTATGTTGCCGCTCGACAACCCTATCGACATTAGAGAGCAAGATAAAAAAGTGGTAGAGAAGATTATTTCCAATATGAATATCGTTCTCACGCAGCTGATTCCCGGATTGACAATAGCGGTTAAAAATCTTGGCTCACTGGCCTTGTCTGACGGACAACACGGAAATAGGATCCAGTTAATGTCAAACAGAGACAACAAAGAGATTCCACTTAGATATGAATCTGAGGGGATCAAGAAAATAATCTCAATTCTCCAGCTGCTGATCCTTGTTTACAATCAGTCATCGATTACTGTTGCTGTAGATGAGCTGGACGCAGGTGTGTTTGAGTATCTCCTGGGTGAGCTTCTCCGTATTATTGCGGAAAAAGGAAAAGGTCAACTTATTTTTACATCTCACAACCTTAGACCACTGGAAACACTTGATCGAGGCTTTATTGCATTTACTACTACAAATCCCGATCATCGCTATATACGCATGGCAAACGTCAAAGACAACAATAATCTTCGCGATTTCTATTATCGTGACATAATGCTTGGTGGACAGAATGAGGAATTATATGAGCCAACGCATAATGCCGAAATCGCACTTGCTTTTAGAGAGGCGGGTGAATGTTGAAGGAATGTTGCATCGAAATGTGATTAAAAGTAGATGTCTCAACCGATTATCCGGCATACCGAAGATATGGGGTGTTCCGTATCAGGCATATTATATGTCTTGCAACATGGATCATGTGCTTCATAACAAGCAAAATTCTTCGGATGAAGAAAAAGAAAAGGATGCGTTGCTGTTTGCCAAAAAATATAAACAGGATATTGAAGGGTTCATAAAGTTCATTGCCGAATCTGATTTTTCTGTTAGGTCAAATTACGTTGAGTCCTGGAATTATATCAAACAAGAGTGCCATTCTCTTGAACGGCACACAAATCTTGGACTTTGCTTGACAACGGTAAGTAAAATATATTCGTAGAATGATATAAAAAAACGACTTTGCGGTTATGTGTGCAAGTAAAAATCCGACATAGTGAGCTTCTCTTGGCGCTGATCAAGACATTTAAAAGTGAGTGTTTCGCAGCTCTGAATGCGATAGTATCTACAGGGGCAACTTTGCTTGCCCCTGTAGATTTTAGGGGCCAGTGATCTTACTCGGTCATGAATGACCGAGCTTCCTACTTCAGTGCTACAGCTTACCTAAACGTGCGTACACGTTAGGCAGAGGCTGTGGGCTCCACAGGCGTTATAGGTTCGGGCGGTTCCCGCCCTACCATATTCCGGTATATCAGGCCGATACACCGGATAGATACAGTCTTATGCCTTCCTCTCTGATGTTGATTGCGGCATTGGTATTGACAAAAAGTCCAGCAGTGCATATACTATAGGTGATAGAGCCCACCACGCATAAGGCGGCAACGCACTGCGGACCACGGTGGGACTTTTTTTATCTTTGGAGAGTAAAATATGGCACAATTGAAACGTAAGCACCATTGACGCTTACGATGCCTTCACCTCAAACCTCATGATCATAGCCTAAGTTTCTGCGCGTGTCAAAAACCCCTTGGGCTTTAGCCCGCTGCCCCCCCTGTTTTTTACAAAATATGTAAAAATTTACAAAAAGACGCAAATAACTGTAAAATAATCTAAAAGATATATAAAAAACTTGACTGATAAGAAAATATTTGCTAGCATATCTCTTGACGCAGCCTTCTGCTATAGGCAACTGTCGTCACGTCTCTTTTATATTCTCGATTTCAAAAAGAATAAAATCCCACTTTTATTTACAAACAAAATATGATACTATGAGGAGGGTAAAACATGTCTAAAATAGACGCCGCCGCCAGGGAGTATATGGGCGACAAAGAAAGATTTGCAGATCTGTTTAATTTCTTTATGTATGCCGGAGAGCAGGTAATAAAACCTGATAATCTGACGGAGATGGATGCTACGGAAATAGCACTGCCGGTGACAAATAGCGGAAAGAGTATATCGGTAAAGAAATTTCGAGATATGTTAAGCGGCGCAGGTATAATGACAGACGGAAAGGCAGCGTATGTGATATTGGGCCTGGAAAACCAGGACAAGATCAACTATGCTATGCCTATAAGAAATATGCTCTATGATGCATTGCAGTATGCGGCACAAGCCGCGGCAATAAAAAATAAGCATGAGGAAGATAAAGATCTTCCGCATGGGGCTGAATACCTGTCGCGATTCTCAAAAACCGATTCGGTGACACCCGTAATAACTCTTGTGTTATATCTCGGCCCCGGAAAATGGACAGGGAAAAGGTCGTTACATCAGCTGTTTAATACAAAGGATAAAACGATAAAAAAGTATGCTCAAGACTACAAGCTAAATTTGATAGCACCAGGTGAGATGGACGAAGAGGAATTTCAAAGGTTCCATACAGAGCTTGGAAAGTTGTTATTTTACATTAAGTACTCTGATAATAAGGAGTACTTAAAACAGAAGGTAGAACAGAACCCGGAATACAGGTCTGTGGACGAAGAAACTGTAGATTTTGTCAATCTTGTAACTAATTCGAAGTTAACGTATAAAAAAAGAAAGGATGGTAAAGTGGATATGTGTCAGGCTATAGAAGGAATAAGAAATGAAGGAATAGAAATTGGAATAGAGCAAGGAATAGAGAAAGGAATAGAGAAAGGTAGCATACTCACTCTGTTTAACCTTGTAGAAAAAGGAGCCATAACAATAGAATATGCCGCTGATCAATCAGGTATGTCAGTACCTGATTTCGAGGCAAAAGCCAAAGAGTACACCAAAGAAAATAACAAATAACCCCCGAGCCCGGCACCTGCCGGGCTCGATTTTTTTAAAACGTAAATTCCCAAAGTAACTCCCACAGTAGTAATCGGCTGTAGTTAGTATGGAAAAACCAGTGGGAATAAGGCTCGGAAGACGGATGAACGAGTGAAAAAAGACTCTGTAGTAACCTTGAGATAAGCTGATTTTGTATGATTTTTCGAAAAAAGGCATGCTTCGCGCTCTGAAACGGAAATCGTTTCAGAGTAAATTCAACTGAGGTTGGATTTATGTTGGGAAAGAATTACAGGTTTTTCTTCAAGTCCGCGATACCTTTCAACAGGAGGGGTGACTGCACGACTTCTTCCGGCTTAATCCGACGGATTCCGAAAAGCGAAGGAAGATTGTTTCCATGTAAAAAGGTGAACATGTCATAGGCTGACTTTCCACCATACATGGAGCGGCTGACGGAGTTTACATGGGAAAAGATCAGGTTTACGGTTTCCTGCGTGAAATCATCAAATGAACTCCCTGAAGGAACAATGTCTCGGAACAGGGTGTGATTTTTCTCTATGTAAGGCTTCTGTGATGAACGCATTGGATCACAGAAAAACATCGGGAGTTCTTTGTTCCCGTTCGAGTCGCATTCAAATGAGAAAACGTCGGAGAATTCACCTCCGTTGTCCGCTAAAAGCACAAGCATGAGCTTTGGGACGGACACACCGGAAGCGCGCAGCCGGTTTTTTAGGTCAGAGAACTTGGAAGCTGCTTCTACAGACGTTTTGTTGTCCAGCAGAAGGCCGATCATAAAGTTTACGGCGGTGAAATGGATAGTTAGGATAACCTTTCCGCCGATACGTCCGATGACCGTGTCCAGCTCCACATGACTTTCAAGCTGATGTTCTTCCATGTAGGCGAGATAATCCTCGTGGGAACGGTTAATTTTCAGCCCTTTGGGAACATAATCTTCCCTTTTCTTACGCCGAGGCTTGAATTTCACGGCGCGGGGAAGATCGAGTCGGGAAACGGAGTAATAGCCCTTGTTCATATGGCGATATACGGTGCTCTTGGAACAGGTGATTTCCTTGTTGCTTGCCATGATTTGGTAAATGTGCTGCCCCTGCTGTACCCCGGAGGAAATGATCCGGTCGGTCCGATAGAATTCCTCCTTGTTCAGAGGAGTACCTTCACGTGCATCGGTAAGCAGAGCCTTGTATTCCTGAAATGCCGGGGAAGCTCGATAATAGAAGTGAACAAAACGGCAGTGATAGCGCTTGTCACATCCGTTACAAACAAAGGGTGCTTTTAGGAGAAGCGGACAGGGGTCTTTGGTTGAAGTATTGCCATTGCAATACTCCAAACGGTGGTGTTTGATCTCATACGAGATGGTGGTAGGATCCTTTTCGAGCAAAGCGGCGATAGCCTTGAAGGTCATGCGCTTGCCAAGGCAATCCTCAATTTCCTTTCGGTCCTCCATCGTGAGATGTTTGTTCTTTTTGGGGTTCGGTTTATTGTTCATGGTGGAACTCCTTTCTGAGATAATTTCTCAGAGTAAATTCAACCATAAAACACGTTGCAATGTAAATCCCATTACAAATCCCACTGTGGGAGTTACTTTGGGAATTTACTGTCAGAAAAAAGAAATACAAATTATCCTGTCTATCATTGACTAAATATCAAAATCATGATAAAATTAATACATAAA
>JAEEGF012164419.1_pt1 | contig 18284 bp, 23 predicted proteins | sample 9134171 | NCBI WGS metagenome assembly JAEEGF01 (sample SAMN16246542, study PRJNA631951) | gut metagenome | biome: gut microbiome; feature: rumen; material: AP-attached | host: Bos | place: Iran: Karaj | collected 2018-10
TTAAATACTATCCAGAGTATAGAAGATTTACATCTGTTAACTTACAGCTTACATTGGCTAATACTTTAGTATATCCAAATTCAAAGACGACAAAAGGTTCGATAGTAGTAAATAATAAGGAAGCATATGATTTTTATGCCAGACGTGCTTATCAAATTGCATATAGGGGTGAGCTGTCAGTAATATTGGTGGATGAGACTGATCAGAAGGTGGTAGCAGAGTGCTATTTATCAAACTATTATGAAGGAGATCATAGCTTGGAATTTCTTTTAGTGTGAAAATTTCGGCATTTTGAAAGGGGTGATGACCTATGAGCTATAGGATTATGGGAAAATAACAAAAGAGACGTTTGTTAAAACGCCTCTCTTGAAATAAGTCAGATGTTCGCAGCATCTGATTGTATTAAGTATTTTTGAACCCTAGGCGAGTTCACTTCATATCCATACATTACCATTATGATATACGTTTGGCAAGATGTTTGTCATTTAACTCGTAGTTCACTATATAAATGGTAATTCAATTTATTTCAAGAATTTTCCCTTTTTTACAACTGAATAAGGAACTTTTTAAGTGCTTTTTGGCATGTTAATTGCCAATGGCTATGTTTGTTTACCACAGAGGAGGGAAAACTATGCCTATTAGAGTCATTAATTGTCAGGCCACCTGTGCCAATATCAAGAAGCTTATAGAGGAACAGGGGCTTACTCCCAAGGATGTTAAGGAGATACTCAATCTGGATTCAGTACAGAGCATTTACAAGTGGTATGCCACTGCAAATGGCAAGGGAAACAGCATTCCATCAGTGGACAATGTAATAATACTTGCTCACATTTTGGGGGCATCTTTAGATACGATTTATGTAACCAATGAAGTGCTTTATGAGGTTAAGAAACCATGAAACCAAGGGTTTATTTGATTGATTACGAGAATGTTAATAAGGCAGGTCTGGAGGGAGCGGAAGCTCTCTCTAGATTTGACAAAGTTATTGTGTTCTATAGCATCAAAGCCGATACTGTTCCGATTGACATATTAAACAAATGTAAGGCTAAGCTTGACTTTATAAAAGCCGAAGTAGGAACTCTCAATGCAATGGATTTTCAGCTTGTGGCATATCTTTTTTATAACATGAAGAAGAGTAGAGATTATTACATAATTACGAAAGATCAGGGCTTTAGAGCGATACTGAATATGTCCAAGAACTATGGTGGATCAGTAAAGATTAAATCGTTCATTGGGGAAAAAGAATCTGAAGATCAGGAAATGATTGAAAAAAGCTCTATAGCCCAGCCAAATAAGGGTAGTACATCTGACAAGGTGATTAAATTCAATGAAATAGATAGGGGTGAGTATGGGATTGACTGCAGTGCTGCCATGGAAGTATCAGGCATTATTAAGTCAAGTCTCGGAGTGGTGCCAACACCAGATGTTTTGCGAATGGTTATTGACGGAATCAAGAATTATCCCCAAAAATCAGATTTCTATTTGTACTGCACTAAAACAATGGGACAGGTTCCTGGCCAGGCTTTCTATTCAGGAATTAAAAAGAAATTCACAACAATTAAAGAAATAGTTGAGCTGGCATCTTGATAATAAAGAAGGATATCTAGGCTGGTTGGTAATCCAGCCTAGATATCCTTATATTCAAGAGTTCTATAGCATTGCTTTGTGGCGGGGAGCAAATCATCGAAAAGTATTTCTTTTAGATTTTTCATAATAATAACAATTCTGTTATGAAGCTTTCTGTCAAAAGATTTTGTGGTGAATTCATTATTTTTTGCTGCTGTGTAAATATGCAATTGATTGCGAAGATGATAAGCCTCCCTTATTTGTTGGAATTGATCAGGCGAAAGGGTTAGCGTTCCTTTACTCTCTATTGCTTTAAGCTTTTCAGCGAAGGTTTTTACCTTGGGCATAAAAAATTCGCAATGATTATGGTCAGGACATGTTCCGCAAAATGAATGCATATCATCGTAAACTTGTCCAATCAGTGATTCAATTATGCAGACATAGTTTATTATTGCAGCCTTATAGATCATTGTTTCAAGAGATCCAAATACATAGAATCGATTCAGAATAAAATTATACAAATCTGACATCTGAAGGCTGTATGCAACATTGCTGACTATCTCTTCGTTAGAAAAGAAAGAGTGGAGATGATAATTTTTGACGTAATATGCCTTTGTTCTAATGTATTTAGAAGGGAAATGTATTCTCCTTTTTACACTAGGGGCATAGTTGTCTACAGGAGGTTCAAGACCCGATTGTCTTAGTAACATTTCGTTTTCGGTAAGTAATTCTGAAATTTTTCGGTTGTTGCTAATTATTTGCGCTTCGACCTGTGGGGGGATAGATGGGTTAGGGTTACTCATTTTGTTATGCTCTCCATATACAAAAAGTCAACTGTGAATAATAATTCTTCTGAGAATAATTATATCAGACAATTCTTTCAACTAAGCGTTGAATGCGTGAAGACCTTGGAAGAATTACAATCATATTAGCTGTTGTACGTAAGGATTTAGAGTTGTGGAGGCATCTATGTATAAAAAGCTAACAGACCTGCTTGAGATTAAATGTATACCGGCAATAAGTACCGGAAATCTTAGTGAGGATAATCTTGCGAATGCCAGACTGTATGTGAAGCTATTGAATGAATATGAGAGACAGGGAATATATCCTGTGCTTGTCAACAAGGAGATGGATAATGAATGGTTCAGACTGAGCATGGGGCATAATCGGGTCAACGATACCAAGGAACAGTACCGTGAAGATGTAGAATGGACCATCAAGCAGACTGAATATAGTTGCTTTGAGGTTTGGCTTGGAAGATTATTATATGATTATCGTCTTGATTGCTTTAAGTCTAAGGAGGAAATAGATGAATATCTGGAAAGACTGATTCCGCCAGTCTCAGAAGAATACGAAAATATTTTTGCTAACGCTACAGAAAAAGAACAATTTGGCATCTTTGATATGGATGAAATGACATATGATTATGCTCCGCTTTTTATTCATTTTGAAGAGCTGGAATTTGCTTTGCTTCCGGTAAAGAAGCCTTGGGAGATTTTGGGATGGTTTCCATTTGGAAGATTTAATGCATGTCCGGCACCTAAGTATCACATTGCGTTGGCAAAAGAACTATATCAGAAGTTTGGTGCGAGGGTTATGTATGTTGGACGTGATCGGATGACATATTATTTGGAAAAGCCTTTAATGACGAAAGCTGACATAGAGTATGCGTCTAAGATGCTGATGATTGCAGATGGAGATCTTTATACGGGCTATCCAAGTACAGCTGAGGGCATAATTGGATTCCGCACATGGCAATTTTGGTGGGATTGAACAAGAAGGTTTATAGTACACCTAATATGGATAATAGATTATAGAGAAAGTAGTTTAATTAAATACTGAACCAGAGGTTTATGTTTTTTAATAAAAAAAATGATATACTGGTAACACGTTGTGGATTCCATTTTTAAGGAGGCAGCCATGGAGATTTTTGATGTGTTTGTCGACATGCAGGCAACTGGTGATCGGATCAAGCAGCTTCGTAAAGAGCACAACATGAGAGTTTTTGATCTTGCAAATGCTCTGGGGCTCGAATCAGAACAGGCCATTTATAAATGGCAGCGCGGTCAGTGTTTACCAAACGCTGACAATCTTGTAAGACTTAGCATATTGTTTGGATGCCATATTGAGGACATTCTTATTCATTACACAGCAGGAGAGGACGAAAGTCCTCTTCTTTCTTTTTACAGGAAATTTCTTTATAGTTTTTCAACCACGCGGCGAATGAGATTTGTAGTGCAATTCATTACAATAAAATAAAAATAGTTAAGGAGAAGGGTGGAAAGGTATGGCGTTTAATGAATTCTATAGACTGGTTGGTGAAGTAACAATACCTGAGGAAAAGAGAGAAGAACTAAATGACTATGTACTTAAGTTGCTTGACAGAAGTGGTCTCAGAAAAATAAAGAAAGTCAAGATCGGTGACTTAGATACAGAAGTGGCTGAACGTGTAAAAAGAAATAAGAGTGGAAAGATACTTTTTGACTATTCAATATATGAAAATTACGTGAGAGGTGTGTCCTCCTATGATACAGAAACGTGCACACTTGAAGTAAATGAACCAGGCTTTAATGAAATGGGCTTGGCAATGCTTATGGTTATGACATTGTTGGAATCATATTCAATTACGCCGTGCTACGTAGCTAGAGAAAAAAAGCTCATAGATATAAATACAAGAGGCTTAACAAAAGAGTTGAGGAATATAAGGAAGCGTTAAAGGGTACCCCGGATGAGTGTGATACGCAGCAATTTGTTAAGGAGCTAATTGATTTACTTTTTGATGTGGAAAATAGATATAAGCGAGTATTTGCTTTTCAGGATATGTTTTATGAGTTTATAGCTAATGGTAGCAAAAAGGAATATCGTGCAGCGGTAGAAGTACTAAGAAAGCTTTATGACGATAATGCAGAGGCGGGAAAAATTATCGAAAAGGTTAGGGGGAGCTGGGATCTTTCAAGTAAAAATGTTACCTGTAACAGCGGGAGGATGAATATGAGGAGATACCTAGCTTTGCTGGCTAATGTTGAACTTAGAAAAAAGTATCTCGGATTTTGATTGGTGTTGATATGAGAGATTATGACGATTTATTACGCGATGTTTCGAAGATTGCAGAGCAAATAAATGCTCTTGCGGAACAAGCCTATTATGAATATAAAGTGCCGGTTGAGCAATTATGTAGAAATAGAGATGCAACGTTAAATGATGTTGAGTGGATGCTGGATCATTTGCTGGATTTTTGTGGTTATGAGAAGGTTCTAACTTTGTATAAACAGGTTTGTAGAACATTTGTCTATAGGTATCCGGAATGTATTGAAGATTATATAAAGCTTTATTTTGAGTTCTATGAACCGGAAAAGCTAAAAGACATTACAGGCGAAGATCCTGATGAGGAATAAAAAGACTTTTTTGAACCAGAGGTTTAGCGACAAGAGCTTCTGCGTTGACTAGAATCATATTATCAGATGTAAACACATGAGCAATGGAGGGTATTGTTATGGCAAAGATGACATCAGCATATGCAAATAAGGTTTTGAGAAGGCTCAATGATGACAAGGATTTTTACCTCAACAAGGAACAGGAGGGTCAGGTGTACGTAGCTTCCCTTGATGAAGAGCCCGTTGTTCCAGATTATGACTATTTGGATGTTTCTACTAAGATTGCAGAGATAGATGCAAAGATCGTAAAGATAAAGCACGCTATCAATGTTACAAACGTTACTAGTACTGTTAATGTTGGCGGCGTTGATATGACCATTGATGCGGTACTTGTTAAAATGGCTCAGCTCAACAAGAGAAAGAGCATTCTTGATGCCATGCGTAAGCGCCAGGAAAAGACAAGAGTGAGTGCTGGATATTTTGCGTCAAGGAAGACAGCTCCTGAGTATCAGTACATCAATTACGACCTTGAAACTGTCAACAAGGAATATGAGCGAATCGATGGAGAGATTGCAGAAATGCAGATCACTCTTGATAAGTTCAATCAGACCTTTGAATTTGATGTTGAGGTGTAAAACCTTTTCCGTGCAGCAGGTGTTAACAAATAACAGGATGAGTGTTAAGCGAGAATACATGTTTAAGGTTGTGGTTCTTGGTTATCGGTTATTCTTTATTGAATTATTGTTTATAGTTGCGGCTACAATTGGTGATGATGCGTATGAGCATTTTTTTACATCTGTTTGCAGAAAACTTGTACCTTATGGTACGCGGGGCATGGAAGTTCGGTTTCACATGCCTCTTTTTGTTTTTTTATGGAGAAAAAGATGGAAAAGATTAAGAAGACAGCCTTTGCATTGTTTTCCAAATGGTTCTGGCATCTATGGGATTGATGTTTTCAACTTACAGTTAAATGACAGGTGTGACTTAGAATAGTACGATTGAATTAAGTATATGTTGATTTGAGTTTAGGGAGTCGTGCTAATGAATTCTAAGATATTAGGTTTTATAAAGGATAATCCGGATACATGGGAAGAGAAGCTTTCGGATAAGCTGATTCGCGTTTCCCACAAGGGAAATCTTGCATGCTTTAAGTATACGACAGAAGCAGACTTTTCCGATTCAATAGTATGTGAGGCTCGTGGGATAATCATTGATCTTCATGCTTTGAAGGTTGTGTGCTGGCCCTTTGACAAGTTTTTTAATGTACAGGAGGGGTATGCTGCCAAGATAGACTGGAGTACTGCAAGAGTTTTGGAGAAGGTGGATGGCTCCCTTATTAAGCTTTATTGGTATGACGGAGAGTGGAGGTTTGCAACTAGCTCTACCTGTGATGTGGAAGATGCAATTATATCGTGGCATGTTGGATATACCTTCAAAGACATTCTTGTGAAAGCTATTAATTATGGGGATATTCCGCTTGATAAGCTTGATAAAGATTATACATATATGTTTGAACTTGTATCTCCTATGACACAGATTGTTATTAAGTATGAGCTGACACAGCTCTTTTACCTGGCAGCGCGTAATAATAGCACTGGTGAAGAGACTGATGTTGATATGGGGAACTTCGCAAGACCAAAGGGCTATAAGCTGACTTCTCTGGATGATTGTCTTAATGCTGCAATTAAGCTTAATGAGGGTCACGGCGATGATGTGGAACAGGAAGGCTTTGTTGTGGTCGATAGCTCTTTCAATAGAATCAAGATCAAGTCGCCAGAATATGTGGCGATGCACAAGATTACAACTAATAAGATGTTTACTGTAAAGAGGATAACGGAACTTTACTTCGAAGGAATTGATCTTCATGAGCTTACTAAGAAATTTCCGCTTGAGGCTAGAATCCTTAAGTATTACGACTGGCAGATTTCGGAAATGAAGTTCAATATCGAAAATATGATGATTTACGCAAGACATCTTTATGAAGAGTATGATCACGACAGAAAGGCTTTAGCGCAAACGATTGGAGACAATCCATATAGCTGGGCTGGCTTTAAAGCTATAGGCAATGACAAAACTGTTGACGATATGCTAGCAATACTGACTCCGGGGAAGATGGAAAAGTATATTAAAGAGTATGAATTTTGACATTCAAAAGAGGTGAAATGACTTGAGCAGAGTATTAGTAATTCCAGATGTGCATTTAAAACCCTGGATTTTTGATAAGGCAGATAAAGTTGATAAGAGTTCATATGATGACATTGTGGTTCTTGGTGATCTGGTTGATGATTGGGGACAGGGAAATAATCTTGAATTGTATAGGGAAACATTGGATAGGGCGGATGCGTTTGGTGCAGAGCACAATGAGTCCCTCTGGTGCTATGGTAATCATGATGTTTCATATCTGTGGGATGCAATGGAATCAGGGTACTCTGTAGTTGCAAGAGAAACTGTAATTGAAGGCATTACTAAGCTAGAGAGAACACTGGAAGATCGATATAAGTTTATTCACAAGATAGATGATGTGCTATTTAGCCATGCGGGACTTGCTGAGACTTTTGTTTTACATGGATGTGGATATCATATGAAAGAAATTGAGGATATTCTTGCTAAGGTCAATCGTATGGGGATGCAGGATTTATGGAGGAACAGTTCTCCAATATGGGTAAGACCGCAGCATGCTTTCATAAGGATGTTCAGAGATGACCTCTTTTACCAGGTGGTAGGACATACTCCTGTTGAGGAACCACTTGACGCTTGTGGGACGCTGACGTTGGATCTATTCTCAACCTATTCAGATGGAACAGCTTATGGTAATCAGAAACTGTACATCATAGATACTATTACAAGAAAGTATGAGAAAGCTAAGTATGAGGAATCCTGAGAGAATAAGGCCTTTTTTGGACAAGATAGCAGAGGCGTGGGAAAGGTATCCAGACTTAAGGTTTGGACAGTTGGTGATGGATATAGTGCCGAATTCTGATAGATTATGGAATTGCGAAGAAGATGAGTTTTTGAATAGACTCGAGAGTTTTGTTTCCAATATTGAAGAGCAGCATAATGGAAATCTACTTTGGGTACCGAGAAAGGACGTAGATAATGATTTTTGATGGAGTACACTTCGTTATGACAAGGTAAGGGCGTATCATATGAGCAATACAGATGTAAGTAAGTTTATAAGCCTTATTTTGAGGCATAAGCCTGAGACAATAGGGATTTCTTTGGATGAGCATGGGTGGGCAAACGTGGATGAGCTTATAAATGGCATATCAAAGACAAGATATATTGATATGGAGATGCTGGAAGATATTGTAGCTACAGACAACAAGCAAAGGTATTCTTTCAACGAGGATCATACTCTAATAAGAGCAAATCAGGGACATTCAATTCCGGTGGACGTGGAGCTTAAGAAAGTAGTTCCTCCAGAGATTCTTTATCATGGAAGCGCAGAGAAGTATGTGAAATCAATCGATGAGCAGGGATTGATTCCGAAATCAAGGCTATATGTGCATTTGTCCAAGGATTATGAGACTGCGGTAAATGTAGGAAAGAGGCATGGAAATCCGGTTGTATATAAGATAAAAAGCGGTCTTATGTCTCAGGATAGAATAGAGTTCTTTTTGTCGGAAAACGGTGTGTGGTTAACAAAGGCTGTTCCGGTGAAATATTTGGAGAAAATATAGAAATGCTTAGGGCCTCATCTTTTTCAAAATAGATGAGGCATTTTTATGGGACTAGTTATCGTGCATACTTATATCATAGGGAATTACCAAAAGTGTAATGGCTTGAAAGGAATTATATGGCAGATTTAGGAATAAGAGAATTAAGTGTGGATCAGATGGTGTATATGCTGTCTAGGACATATGTGTCACTGATAAATAATGGAATTGCCTTCAAGGAGTTCCCGTCAGTAATGCTGTGGGGACCGCCCGGAGTTGGTAAGTCACAGGGTGTCAGGCAGGTTGCTTATGAAATTGAGAATAGAACCGGCAAGGATGTAAGAGTTACGGATGTGAGGCTTCTTTTGTTCAATCCTGTTGATCTTAGAGGAATTCCGACAGCCAATGAGGATAAAACGCTGGCTGTATGGCTGAAGCCTCAGATTTTCCAAATGGATGACTCCGAAGAGGTTGTGAATATTCTTTTCCTGGACGAGATAACTGCGGCGCCTACATCGGTACAGGCGGCTGCTTATCAGATTACACTGGATAGAACAATTGGTGAGCATAAGCTTCCGGAGAACTGTATTGTAATCGCAGCGGGCAATAGAGTGACCGACAGATCAGTGTCTTATAACATGCCCAAGGCGTTGGCAAACAGACTTTGTCATTTTGAGATAAAAGAGGATACGAGGGCCTGGCATGAATGGGCCATCAGAAAGGGAATTCATCCATATGTAGTTGGATATCTCGAATATAACAGCACTTCTCTTATCAGATCAGAGGGCATGGAGCTTGCTTTCCCGACTCCAAGATCCTGGGAGATGGTAAGCAACATTCTCAACTATGTAACAGACGATGTGGACACTGTTCTGCCAATGATCATTGGCTGCGTGGGAGAAAAGAGTGGGAGTAACTTCAGAACCTGGACCGATATTTATTCAGGACTTCCTTCTATGAAAGACATTTTTAGGAAGGGAGAGGCAGACGTTCCTGCGGAAAAAGAGCTGCAGATTGCACTCAAGTCTATGATGGTAGATTATGCGAAAAAGTGCCAGGATAAAGAACAAATTGATTATTCGATAGCATATTCCTGTAAGCTTCCCTGGGCTTTCAGGCGAAGCCTTCTTAGGGATTATGTGGAAATCCCGGAGTTAAAAGAGATAGTTGAAGAAAACGAAGTGTATCAGACTGCAATTAGGGATAAGATGCAATGACTGAGCAGAGGAAAAGACAACTAAAGAGGCAATTACAGGAATCGCGCTTTAGATTAATACATATGTACAGAGAGGTTGCGGCTCCGCTGTACAGCATGATATTTGTTGCAACTAAGGATGTGTGGAGAATATCCACAAATGGTAGTTGTATTTACTTTGATCCGGATTGGCTAAAAAACCTGAAAGACCTTGAGATTGATTTTATCCTATCTCATGAGCTTATGCATATAGCACTGAAGCACATAGATAGGCCTGCTTATTACTATGGCGACAGATATCACTTTGCTGCTGATATAGTTGCTAATGGGCAATTGAATGTTCTTGGATGGAACTATGAAAAGATTGCACATGTCGGAAAGATAAGGTATGAGACATATCTGCCCTCTATGCATGGATCAATGGTAACAGCCGTAGATGCCATGAGGTATACGTCGATAGATCCTGCTGTATTTGTGACAAATAAGAGAAAGCAGCTTCTTATAGATTCTGATGAATGGTGGGATAGGAAGGGTGATAGAGGTGAGTGTGGTGTAATAATCCTTGATCCCGATGATGTGGATCCGGATGACCTTGTTTATAACGGGCCGACCTATGGAGGAACACGTAGCAGGCGGAGCGAGTTCTTTCCAAAATTCAACAATAGAGGCGTGCCTGTAGATGAAGAAGGAAGCGGAGCAGGGCAACAGGATGAGATAAAAGCTAACTCCCGGAATGTTAACAGAGAGCAGGTTAAGATGGCTTTAATGAGCCTGCGAAGCGGAAATCAGTCGCAAGAGGCTGGAGTGGATGAGGCTAATGATAAAAGAAATTGGTCCAGCATGGATGTCAAGGTCCTGGACTGGAGAAGCCTTCTAAACTGTTTTGTGCAGGAGGAGGTTAATGATTACTCTTTTACCCCGCCGGACCGAAGAATACTTGATGGAGACTTTTTCCTGCCAGATTACAATGTGTGCAAGGAAATGGTTAAAGATGTCTATTTTATGGTGGATGCCTCAGGATCTATTACTGATGAGATGTTGTCCATGGCTTATGAAGAAATATATCAGGCGTTGGATCAGTTTAATGGTGCGCTCACTGGGATAGTTGCTTTCTTTGATATAACTGTTCATGGGGCAAGGACCTTTAGTAGTGTAGAAGATATAGTAAAGATCAGACCTCGCGGTGGAGGAGGAACTGACTACGAGAGCGTATTTAGCTTTATTAGAAGGACTTCAGGGAATGCCTCGCCAACAAGTATTGTGATAATAACAGACGGTGAAGGAGTTTTCCCAGACCAGGAGGTAGCGGGTAACATTCCTGTGTTGTGGCTTTTTACTAAAGAGTGTACAGCACCTTGGGGCAAAAGTGTAAATGTAACTGACAGTTGATAGATTATTTGATTTAGTACTGATAGGATAGTAATTAGCGGAACTCTAGCGTAGTCGACAAACGTTGGCACGAGTAGCGAGTCGTTACTCGGAAAAGAACTTTGCACCATTATAATAGCAGCTGTTCCACTGTAGTAGGAGGCACGCTTCACGTGCTAAACTACAGCTCCACAGCAGCGATATTCTTACTGTTTTGTTCCGCTATTTCAAGAGATGGGAGGGAAGTTAATATGGTGGTTTACAGAGAGCTTTCCTCCTTGTGTCATGATCTTGGCTATTCTGCGAGGGCTTTGTATACATTAAGTAACTCTGTGGCTGAACACTATCATGATGTCATGATTCCAAAGGCAAATGGAGAACAAAGGCTTTTGCATGTTCCTGACAAGTTCATGAAATCTGTACAGAAGAGCATTGCGAGAAATCTTCTTGCCTACGAAGAAATCTCACCTTACGCAATGGCTTACAGACCATGTGGAAGCACAAGGGCTAATGCTAGACCTCATGTGGGTGCGCCGATGGTTATGAAGCTTGATGTACGAAAATTCTTTGATCACATAACGTACCCAATGGTAAAAGAAAAAGTGTTTTCATCAGAGAAATACTCAGAGTCAAACAGAGTGCTTCTTTCTGTCTTGTGTGTTTATAGCCATACCACACCTCAAGGGGCACCAACTTCTCCTGCTATTTCTAACATAATCCTGAGAGATTTTGATAACCGCGTAGGTGATTGGTGTGACAAAAGAAATATCTCTTATACCAGGTATTGCGATGACCTGACCTTTTCCGGAGAGTTTAATCCAAGCGAGGTAAAGGCTTTTGTAAAAGAGGAGCTTTTCAAAGAAGGTTTTTTCCTCAATTCCAAGAAAACGGTAGTGTTGAGAAATGGACAACGGAAAGAAATTACTGGAATTGTTGTTAATGAGAAGACATCTGTCCCTGCAGAGTACAAGAAGAGAATCAGACAGGAGCTATTTTACTGTCAGAAATATGGTATTGATGAGCATGTTAAGAGGCTTGGATTATGTGAAAGCGGCGAATCATACGCTAGAAAGCTTCTTGGCAGAATTAATTATGTCTTGTCGGTAGAACTGGACAACGAGGAGATGAAAAGGGGAAGAACTAATCTGCTTTTGCGGTTATAATAGTATTTGCTGTAACATAATGAATCTAGGTGAGTGAAACTATGGATTTTATAAAGTTGATGAATTCTGAGGAGTATGATTTAAGAGAGTTTAAAGCGTCAACCACAGGTTAAATGACAAATGAGTGCCCAGATGCAATAAGTATTATTGCGGGTATGAAATAATCTAATACCCATATCGGCAAAAAAATAAAAAATTGCCGATATGGGTATTGATAATTAATGCAGGAACCGATATTATTAATGCACCCATATTGGCAAAATATCAAATTTTTGCCGAAATGGGTAAAAGGGGATTTGCTTATAGAGAAGAGGTGATATCGGTGGATACTAGCATTGTTCTGGACAAGATAAATAAAGATACCTTTACCAGACAGGATGTGTTTGATGCTGCTTCAAGTACTAGGGAAGACTTCAAGGAATCTGATATGCGTAATCTGATGGAGGCAATGCTTGTTGGCGGAAGTATAGTCAGAATCGCGCATAATCACTATGTTCGCAAGGAGAGTAGTAAACAGGAATACAAGCCAGTTTATTCAGATGAAGCCAAGAAGCTGATCGAGGATGTAAAGGAGAAGTATCCATATTTGAATTTTCAGGTATGGGAGATTGCCTGGTTCAATGAGTTCTTAAACCATCTGGTAGCACATAACAGGATATTCCTTGATGTGGAAAACGACGGGTGTGAGTTTGTGTATTCGTCTTTAGCTGATGATTATGGTGGAAAGATGCTATTAAGGCCATCGGTTAAGGAACTTCAGTATTATTTACAGACTGACAGTATTATTGTAGAGCGTTTAGTTAGCGAGAGCCCTAAAGGGAAGATTGACGCCTATGAGGCTCCTATAGAGAAGCTTATCGTCGAAATGTTCGCAAACAAAGCGCTTATGAGCATGATTTCTAAGGGAGATTATCCTGAAACGCTTGAAACTATTTTCAAGAAGTATAACGTTGACCAGACTAAGATGCTCAGATATGCGCGCCGTAGAAATAGGAAGGACGAACTCGTTAATTATATAAAAGAACATACAAATATTAAATTGTTGGGAGAAGATTAATGCTATCAGAACAGAACTTTTCGCTTGAGCACATAGAGGAGGTAAGAGGCTCAAGGAAAGTAGATAAAACAATACTTGAGCGAAGTATTTATGCGCTTGGACTGCTAGAGGCTCTTGCAAGAGTAGGACTTCCGTTTATTTTCAAGGGCGGGACAAGTCTTCTTTTACTGCTGGATTCTCCTATGAGGCTATCAACTGATATTGATATTATAGTTGAACCGGGGACCGACTTTGAACATTACATTGAAGAGGCATCAAAAATTATTCCCTTCAAAGCGAAGGAAGAGCAGGAGAGAAAAAGAGCAGGTAGCATAGAGAAAAGGCACTATAAGTTTACATATGATTCACCTGCTTATGGAAGAGAGTTCTACATATTACTTGATATTCTGTTTGAGGAGAATCACTACGCAAGGACTATTCAAAAGCCGATAAAGAGTCCGCTATTGATAATTGAGGAACCCTACATCAGTGTTACAATGCCGACAGCTGACTGTATTATGGGCGATAAGCTTACCGCATTTGCTCCATATACGACAGGCATTCCATTTGGAATAGATAAAGAGCTTGAGATCATTAAGCAGATGTATGATGTCTCATGTCTGTTTGATGTATTTGAAAACTTCAATGATGTGCATGATTCATACATGGCAACAGTTCAGTCGGAAATATCTTATAGAGAAAAAGATATAACCTACCGTGATGCATTTTTAGATACTATAGATGCAGCAGCTTGTATAGCGGGAAGAGGCCAGATAGGCAAGGATTATGAACTTTATCTGTCAGGTATCAGAGCGATAGATAATCATATATTTGATGGGAAGTTTTCTGCCGAGATGGCTGTGGCTAGAGCTTGCAAGGTTATGTATACAGCAGCATGTGTATTGACAGACTCTGAAATAAAAAGAATAGAGAGTCTGGAAGAATATCTGAAGAGATCTATACCTGTAGAAAGATACAATAAGCTTTCTAAGATAAAGAGATTAGCACCGGATGGCTACGCATACGCTGTTGAAGCTATGGAGCTGTTGAAAAAATTCTTTGAGAAAGGTTAAGGAAAAAAGTTTTCAATGAGACAGATGATGACTTCTAAATTCATAGGCATATCAGTGGCCAAGGCGTACGACTTCGCAGTTGATACGTTTGTTATTGATGCGCCCACATTTGGAACATCAACAGAAGCTTTAGCTATAGATAAGTACACCGGGACAGGTGGTAAAGTCCGATGTTAGACTGGCAAACAGGCACACCGGAATAAGATTAGGGTTTTAGGACTTGTCCCAAAGTGGATAGGTCCTTTTTTTATACCAAAAGTTATTAGTGGGCAATAGTTCAATGGTTAGAGCGGGTGTCTTATACACATCTGATCCGAGTTCGATTCTCGGTAGAGTCGTTTATATTGCGGGAAAGTGGAATGGAATTACCATGCGAGGCTCATAACCTCAGCGATAGCAGGTTCGACTCCTGCCCCCGCGACTAACAGTAGGCCGCAGATAGTGTAATAATCAACCACAGGTTAAATGACATTATATGAGCATAGGACTAACATTTAATTAAACGGACTGTGCGCCGTCACACTAATCCGGAGGTGGTGTGAAAATCAGATCGGGTCCACCTTTAGGGCCTTGCCGTAACAGTCGGATTTTCAAATGAGGTGAGTCCTACGTGGACGCGGATAAGATAAAGGATAACTGGGTTGACAAGATTACCTGGCTACCTGAAAGTCCGGCAGAACTAATACAGTAAAAGGTTGGAAAAAGAAATGAGAAAGTTAGCATCAATACAGAGAGTAAATGGAGTGTTTTCAATACCTGATGCAGACAGGCTAGAGCTTGTACAGGTACTTGGATGGAAGTGTGTTGGAGGAAAGAACGAGTTCCATGTTGGAGACTTGGTTGTCTATTTTGAGATAGACTCTTTCCTGCCAATATGTGATGAGTTTGAGTTTCTCAGAAAGAACTCTTACAAGAATAATGAATATATGGGAGAAGGCTTTAAGCTTAAGACCATGAAGTTTAGAGGAGAGATATCACAGGGATTATGCCTTGGAATCGATAAGCTTCCTAAATTAATCGGGATGGAGCTTTCTGAGGGAATGGACGTTACAGAAATCCTTGGAGTTCGTGAGTGGGAGATGCCTGAAAGGGCCGGATCATCAGGAACAATAATCGGGGACAGACCGGGATATATCCCTAAGACTGATGAGACCAGAATCCAGTCAGCGCCAGAGCTTCTCAAGGAGTTCGCAGGGCTTCCGTATTACATCACAACCAAGATGGATGGATCGAGCCATTCTGTCGGAGTAAGAGATGATGAGACTTCCTACACGGGGCACAACTTCACCTACAAGGATGATGGCAAGTCTTCATTTGTAGAGTATGTAAAGTCTAAGGGAATTCCCGAGAAGATGAAGAAATATGCCAAGGAGAAAGAAATCCAGAGCATTGTTCTTCAGGGAGAATGGTGCGGCGAAGGAATTCAGAAGAACAGACTTAAATTAAAGAGCCCTGAATGGTTTGTGTTCACCGCAAGAGTGGATGACAAGAGAACAAATCTTAGCACTCTGCAGGCTATCTGTGAGTATGTTGGTTGTGTGATGGTCCCTGTTGAGGAAGAGGGTGAAGACCTTCTTGCCAAGTATCCGGATGAACAGGCTCTTTTAGCAAGGGCTGATGGAATCGGATACAACGGAACCGTAAGGGAGGGTATTGTTATAAGACCTAAGGAACCAGTACATTCTTACACTTTGAGTGGACCACTCTCCATGAAGGTTATCAACAATAAGTACCTTATAAAAAATGAGGATTAAGTAATGGTTATAGGCTGTCTTACAAAGGCAGCCTATTTAGATGTAAAAGGTAAAACTATGATAGATATGATTTTATTTCCATCCAGCTACTTTGATATTGATAAGGTGGATGAGGATTTACAAAAAGAATATGAGGCAGTAGTAGCAACAGGATCATTTGATGTAGCTCTATTTGGATATGATGAGTGGTTTAACAATAATAAGAAGAGTAGTTACTCCGATCCATATAATGCTCGTAGCTATAAGTCATCGCAGGACTTTGCAGATGATAAGTATGAAGAGTTCTATGATTATGAGGATGACTTCGAGGATGAGGATGAAGCATACGACGCGGCAGAAGATTACTGGAATGATTACAATGACTAACAACAAAATGTGTTTATAACGTAGTACAGGGAGAACAACCAAGAACATGGCCGTCTCCCTGTTTTCTTATGATATGTAGGTGCTCGACGTTAATGAGTTCAACCCTCGGAAGGAACACTATAGATAAAACATTTTTCCCCATCATAGAGTACTCTTTTTACGTAGCGCTCACTGGCATATTCGTCGGGATCAGTTATAAAGTAGCCATCTTCGGTAATGGAGGTCTCATAAGGACAAAAGTTCAGATACGCATAAATTGTGTCGCTCTGAAGACTCAGGATAACTCTATAATCCATGTACTGATCCTCAGGGTTATTTCCTTCGTTAAGGTAGAAAATGCATTCGTATATGCCATCAGCATTTAAATCAGTGTAAGTTATTTTTAGGGGAGTAAGGCCTCCTGGAGCATAGTCATATATCTGCTTTTCTTCAAAGAGCTTACTGAAAGGCACTTCCCCTAATGTGTTCATGAACTGATCAAGGGCTACGGCGTTAACCATGACATCTTTTTGCATAATATCAGTGTAGTAGTCCGGATTATTATCGGGGAAAGAGTAGTTTTCTGAATCAGATTTTTCTTTTCCATTGGCGTAAGCTGTAATGGTCTCGAACATCTCTATTGGATAGGTGTTGTTGTAATCATATGAATCCAGGTAATAGGCCCCGGGTACAATCTCATTTGAAGCTTTGTACCAGACGTCTTCTCCAGCTTGCATCTTTTCGTTGATATCCTCTGAATATAATTCTTCGGAGCTAAGCACGGTGCCATTAAGAGTTAGCTTCCAACATTCTGCATATCCCATATGCCCCCAATAGCTGAGAATTCCGTTTTCACTAGGAACTGCATAGAATCCTGTGTGTCCCATTGAAAGATCATCTATGAATTTTGCCTCTCCATCAATATAGGAATATAGCTTTCCGTGATATGCAGCTTCGCAGTCGCCATATCTTATCAGAAGTTCAGGTATATTATCTTTGTCTATATCATATAGCCAGTAACAGTCGATGCATTCTGCAAGTTCATCATATGAAGCTTCTTCTGTAAGGGATGCTTTCTTTTCACGATCGGCCTCGATGATTTCTTTGTAAGCTTGTTTGTATCCTGCTTCAGAAGAAGGCTCCTCAGTACTTGTGTCTGAGGTTGCCTCAGAACTGCTATTTGATTCTGTTGTTGAGCTGATTATAGCTGAATTTGTTGTTTCCGCGGTGGATGCAGTTGATACGGCATCTGAGTTGTCTTTCTGATTAGGGGGTGTGGATTTGCCGGAGCATGCGCTTAAAGTAAGTGCGGCAGCAATTGCCATAAATAGTATTTTCTTTTTCATGTAATGACTCCGTTAAATTTTTAAATGTTTTATTCTTCATTGATATCTTACTACATTTTAGGTACAGCGGAAGGATACAACACTTTTTCATAGCACACAAAGGCTGCGCCAAAATGTTCGTAGCCTTTCTTCCTGCAACAACCCGATTTCATGGGGATTTATATAGAGGGTACTTCGATGTCTCATATAGCGTTGAAGTACTTTTTTGCATATAATTAGGGGAGTTAAAAGTATATGAAGAAAGTATTGATTTTATTGGGGTATATTTACAATGACATTATGGAGGGAGAACAATGATCAAAATTTACGGAATGCCTACATGTCCCTACTGCGATTACATTCATGAGCAGATAATAGGGCGTGAGAATGAATTTGAGTATATTAACATTGGCGAAAATATCAGGAATA